>Ga0187776_10001427_pt1 | contig 11956 bp, 7 predicted proteins | sample 0216_BV02_MP12_2_FD_132426 | JGI IMG/M metagenome (GOLD analysis project Ga0187776, IMG submission 132426) | Tropical peat soil microbial communities from peatlands in Department of Meta, Colombia - 0216_BV02_MP12_20_MG | ecosystem: Environmental > Terrestrial > Soil > Wetlands > Peat | place...
CGCTCGAGCTCGGCGTCGGTCAGGGCCAGGCGCGTCAGGCGCGCGACGTGCTCGACGTCCTTGCGGTCGATCATCGCTCAGAGCTCCTCAAGGTGCGCGTACTGGACCGAGAGCCGCTTGCGGCCCACGCTCGCGAATCCGACCGTGACGACGTAGTCCGACCCGTCGCGCTCGATCCCGACCACCAGCCCCTCGCCGAAGCGCGCGTGGCGCACGCGGGCACCGACGCGGAAGGGCAAATCCTCCCCGACCGTGTCGGCGGCCGCGGCGTAGGCGGCAGCGTCCTCGGCGAAGCCGGGCGGCGGCTCGCGCCGCGCGTTCAGCGAGGCGAGCTGGTCCTCGGGCATCTCGCGCAGAAAGCGGGACGGCTCTCCGACGCCGTAGCCGTGGATGCGGCGATGGAGGGCGTACGACAGGTAGAGCCGCTCGCGCGCCCGCGTGACGCCGACGTAGCAGAGGCGGCGCTCCTCCTCGATCTCGTCCTCGTCGTGCATCGACCGCGCGTGCGGGAACACGCCTTCCTCCATGCCGGTCAGGAACACCGCCGGGAACTCGAGCCCCTTGGCCGAATGGAGCGTCATCATCGTGACGCGCGCGCCCTCGTCCTTGAGCTCGTCGATGTCGGCCATGAGCGCGACGCCGTCGAGGAACCCCTCGAGCGTCGGCCCGACGTCGGCGTGCGTGTAGTCCTCGGCCGCGGCGACCAGCTCCTCGAGATTCTCCAGACGCGCCTCAGCCTCCGGCGAGCGCTCCCCTCGCAACGCCTCACGATAGCCGGTCGCGTCGAACAGATGGTCGATGAAGGCCGGCGGGGTCATCCCCTCCCGTCGCTCGGCGAGTCCTCGCATCATCGCGGCGAATTCCTCGAGGGCGCGGCGCGCCTTGCCGGTGATCGCGGCGGGGGGCTCGGCGGCGACGGCGAGGAGCCCCCGGCCCCCGCGTGCCTCCTCCAGCCGCGCGAGCGTCGCCGGCCCTATTCCACGGACCGGTGTCTGGATCGCGCGGCGAAAGGCCACGTCGTCCGCCGGGTTCACCGCCAGCCGCACGTAGGCGAGCGAATCCTTGATCTCCTTGCGCTCGTAGAACCGGACGCCGCCGACGATCCCGTACGGGATGCGCGCCCGGCGCAGCGCGTCCTCGAGCACGCGCGACTGCGCGTTCGTGCGGTAGAAGACGGCGACGCCGCTCCACGGCACGCCGTCGCCGCGCAGGCCGAGGATCGACTGGGCGACGAAGTTCGCCTCCTCGTGCTCGTCCCAGGCGCGGTAGAGCTTCGGCGCGTCGCCCTCCGGGTTCTCCGTCCACAGCGTCTTGTCCTTCCGCTGGCGGTTATGATCGATGACGGCCGAGGCCAGCGACAGGATCCGCCGGGTGGAGCGATAGTTCTGCTCGAGCTTCACGACGCGCGTGCCCGGATAGTCGTTCTCGAAGTCGAGGATGTTCCGGATGTCGGCCCCGCGCCAGCGGTAGACCGACTGATCGGGATCGCCCACCACGCAGATGTTCCGGTGCTCGCCCGTCAGCAGCCGGATGATCCGATACTGCGCGCGATTCGTGTCCTGGTACTCGTCGACGAGGACGTGGCGCCAGAGCCCGCGGTACCAGGCGAGCGCTTCCGGCACGTCCTGGAAGAGCTGCACGGTCTTGAGCAGCAGGTCGTCGAAGTCGACGGCGCCGACCGCGCGCAGGCGCTCCTCGTACTGGGCGTAGACGCGCGTGAGCTTCGCTTCCCACGGTCCCCGCGCCGCGTGGCGAGCGCTGTCGACGCCCATCATGTGGTTCTTCCAGGCGCTGATGCGCTGGGTCACCGTCCCGGGTGTGGTGGCGCGGTCGCCGAGGTCGACCTCCTTCATGCATTCCTTGACCAGGCTCTCCCGGTCGTCCTCGTCGTAGATGACGAAGTGCGGCGGCAGACCGATGTGCCGTCCGTGCTGGCGCAGGATCCGCACGCATGCCGAGTGGAACGTGGCGATCAGCGGCGCCTTGAGCCCGACCGGCAGAAGGAGCGAGTCGACCCGGCGTGCCATCTCGCCGGCGGCCTTGTTCGTGAACGTCACGGCCAGGAGATTGCGCGGCGAGACGCCGGACTCACCGGTAAGCCAGGCGATCCGGTAGGCGATCACGCGCGTCTTGCCGCTGCCGGCACCCGCGAGCACCAGGAGCGGGCCATCGCCCGCGGTGACGGCGTCGCGCTGGGGGGGATTCAGATCGTCGAGAAGACGCTTGAGCTCCGCGGGCACCGGTCGATTGTACCGGGCGATCGAGGCCTCGCCAACACGAACGCCGGGCGGCGAGCGATCCGGCCGGGCGGCTACTCGACCGTGACGCTCTTCGCGAGGTTTCGCGGCTGATCCACGTCGCAGCCCAGGCGCACGGCGATGTGGTACGCGAGCAGCTGGAGCGGGATCACCGTGATCAGCGGGGCCAGCAGGTCGGCGCACGCCGGCACCTCGATCACGTGCTGGGCCTTCGAGGCCACCGCCCGGTCGCCGGCATTGACGACCGCGATCACCTGCCCGTCGCGCGCGCGGACTTCCTCGATGTTGCCGAGCATACGCTCGTAGGAGCCGTCGCGCGGGGCCAGGGCGACCACGGGCAGGCGGTCGGCGATGAGCGCGATGGGGCCGTGCTTCATCTCACCGCCCGCGTAGCCTTCGGCGTGGATGTACGAGAGCTCCTTCAGCTTGAGCGCGCCCTCGAGCGCGATCGGGAACTGGACCCCGCGGCCGAGATAGAGGAAGTCGCGCGCGCCGACCAGGTCACGGGCCATCGCCGCCACCTGAGGGTCGAGCTCGAGCGTCTTTTCGACCAGGCGCGGGATCTCGACCAGGTCCTGGATTCGCTTCTTGACGTCCTCGGCGGTGACCACGCCGCGCTGGCGGCCGAGCCAGAGGCCGAGCAGATACGTGGCGACGATCATCGTCGAGAACGCCTTGGTCGACGCGACGCCGATCTCCGGACCCGCGTGCATGTAAAGCACGCCGGTGGCCTCGCGGGCCAGGGCCGAGCCCACCACGTTCGTGATCGCGAGGATCGGGCAGCCCTTCAGCCGCGCCGCCTTGACGGCGCCCAGCGTGTCGGCAGTCTCACCGGACTGGGAGATCGCGACCACGAGGGTCTCGGGCCCGATCAGCGCGTCGCGATAGCGGAACTCGCTGCCGAGGTCGATCTCCGACGGGATACCGGCGAGCTTTTCCAGCATCGTCCGGCCGAGCATCGCGGCGTGAAAGGCGGTACCGCAAGCGACGAGGACGACGCGCTCGATCCCGCGCACGGTGTCCGGCGCCAGACTCACGTCCGGCAGGACGACGTTGCCGGTCTCGGGTGCGATCCGCCCGCGGAACGTGTCGGTGATGGCGCGCGGCTGCTCGTGCATCTCCTTCAGCATGAAGTGCCGATAGCCGCCCTTTTCGGCCATGATCGGATCCCACGAGATCCGCACCGGCGCGCGGCGAATCGGCTCGCCGTCGACGGTCGACAGCTCGACGGAGTCGGCGGTGACGACCGCCACCTCGTCGTCCTCGAGCACCACGATGTCGCGCGTGTGCGACAGGATCGCCGGGATGTCGGAGGCCACGAACATCTCGCCTTGTCCGAGCCCCACGACTACGCTGCCGGCGCCCTGCTTGGCGGCGACCAGCCGGTCCGGGGCGGAGGCCGACACGACTCCGAGCGCGTACGAGCCGCGGACTTCCTTGAGCGCGGCCTTCACCGCCCGGTCGAGACGACCCGAGCTCTTCAGGTGGTGCTCGATCAGGTGCGCGATGACCTCGGTGTCGGTCTCGGACTTGAACCGGTGGCCCTCGGCCAGGAGATGGTCCTTGATCTCCAGGTAGTTCTCGATGATGCCGTTGTGCACGACCACCAGCGAGCCATCGCAGTCGGTATGCGGATGGGCGTTCTCCTCGGACGGTCGCCCGTGCGTCGCCCAGCGGGTGTGACCGATGCCGAGCGAGCCCGCCAGCGGGCGTTCCCCGAGCACGCCCTCGAGCACCTTGAGTCGGCCGGCCGCGCGGCGCACGTGCAGGGCGCCGTCGTTGAGGACCGCGACGCCCGCGGAATCGTAGCCGCGATACTCGAGCCGCTTCAGTCCCTCGACGATGATACCGACCGCGCTCTTGTCCCCGACGTAGCCGACGATTCCGCACATGGCTGACCTCAGTGCTCCTCGCGCTTCTTGGCCTTTCGGGCCGCCCAGCCTTCCTTGACGAACTGCTGAGCGCGTCCGACCGCGAGGGCTCCGGGCGGGACATCCTTGGTGATCGTGGAGCCGGCGCCGATGTAGGCGCCCTCACCGACCGTGATGGGAGCGACGAGACTGGTGTTCGTGCCGATGAAGGCCCGATCGCCGATCTTGGTCTCGTGCTTGCTGACGCCATCGTAGTTGCACGTGATCGTGCCGGCGCCGACGTTGACGCCGTCGCCCACCGTCGCGTCGCCGACGTAGGAGAGGTGCGGCACCTTCGAGCCCCGCCCGATCGTCGACTTCTTGAGCTCGACGAAGTTGCCGATCTTCGCCTTGGGCCCCACGTGGGCGAGCGGCCGCAGATGGCAGAACGGACCGAGCGTCGCCGCCTCGTCGATCGCCGATTCCCGGATCACGCAGTAGGGCAGCAAGGTGACGCCCGCGGCGATCCGCGAGGCGCTCACGTGACAGCCGTACCCGACGACGCACTCACCGGCGATGGTCGAGGGTCCTTCGATCGTGACGTGCGGGTGGATCGTCGTGTCCGGCTCGATCGCCACCGTGTCCTCGATGTAGGTGCTGGCCGGATCGAGGATGGTGACGCCGCTTTCCATCAGCCGGTCGAGGATCCGGCGGCGCTGTACCGCCGCCACCGCGGCCAGCTGCTTGCGGTCGTTCACGCCCGCGGCCTCGCCCGGATCGGGGGCCACGACCGCCTCGACGCGGGCCCCGGCGCGGGCGAGAATGCCGATCACGTCGGTCAGATAGTACTCGCCCTGATCGTTGTCGGCGCGGACCTGGCCAAGCGCCCGCCAGAGCCGCGAGGCCTCGAAGCAATACACGGACGTGTTGACCTCGGCGATCTTCTTCTCGGCGGCCGTCGCGTCGCGATCCTCGACGATTCGCTTGACGCGCCCGCCCCGGCGCACGACACGTCCGTAACCCTGGGGCGCGGAGATGACGGCGGTCAGCACGGTCGCGGCGGCGCGGCTCTTGCGATGGTGATCGACCAGACGACCGATCGTCTCTACGGACAGGAGCGGCATGTCTCCCGGCAGCACCAGAATGCTGCCGTCGCCACACTCGGCCCGGGCCTGCTGGACCGCGTGCCCGCTCCCGAGCCGCTCGCGCTGAACCACGGCCCGCACGTCGGAGCCGGCCAGCTCGACGACCGCGTCGGCGTTCGGTCCCACGACCATGACGATCCGATCGGCGAGGGCTCGCGCCGTCCGCAACGGATAGGCGATCAAGGGGCGACCGCAGAGGGGGTGGAGCACCTTGGGCTGCCGCGAGCGCATGCGCTTGCCTTCGCCGGCGGCGAGAATAACAGCGGTCACCTGGCTCATCGGGTATGGATGATTCTACCCCGGACCACCTGACTCACAATCAAGGCTTTACCCTGAAAGGTCCGTCGGGTCAGGCCCCGGCGGCCTCACGCAGGTGCGACAGGAGTCGCTCCAGACGCTCCGGAATCGGCGCTGTGCACTCGACCATTTTCCGGAAGGCCGGATGTACGAACGCGAGCGCCGTCGCGTGGAGCGCATAGCCGTCGAGCGGGATCGGCGAGCGCGCACGCGGCTTTCCGTAGACCGAGTCGCCGACCACCGGGTGCCCCAGCGACGCCAGGTGGACGCGAATCTGGTGGGTGCGCCCCGTCTCGAGCCGCACCTCCATGAGCGTGAAATCGCTGAACCGCTCGAGCACGCGATAGCGGGTGACTGCGCGCTTACCCCGGCCGGCCGGGCGGATGGCCATCTTGACCCGCTCCGTGGGATGACGCCCGATCGGCGCGTCGACCACCCCCTCCGTGGCCCGAACGCGCCCGTGCACGACGGCCAGATAACGCCGCGTCACGGTCCGCGCGGCGAGTTGCTCGACCAGATCGTCGTAGGCCCGGGGAGTCTTGGCGACCACGAGAAGCCCCGAGGTGTCCTTGTCGAGGCGGTGGACGATGCCGGGACGGCGCGGGCCGCCCACCCCGGCGGTGCCCGGCGCATGAGCCAGGATCGCGGCGGCCAGCGTGCCGGCAGAGCGGCCGGCGCCGGGATGGACAACCATGCCGGCCGGCTTGTCGACGACGAGGACGTGGTCGTCCTCGTGCACGATCGAGAGCGGGACGGGCTCCGGGGTCAGCGTCTCGTCGGGGGCAGGCGGAACCTCGACCTCGACCCGCTCGCCGCCGTGCAGCCGATGGGCAGCCTTGGAGATGGTCCCGTCGACCCGCACCAGTCCGCCCCGGATCAGCGCCTGCAGGCGCGCCCGCGAGAGGTCGGACAGTCGCTCGCTGAGCCAGCGGTCGAGCCGGGCGCCGGCCGACGCGGGCTCGACCGTGATGACGGTCACGGCTCAGGCGCCGGTGGAGGGCGACCGCTCGAACATCACGACGAGCGCCAGGGCCGCGACGCCGACCGTGATCGCGGAGTCCGCAACGTTGAAGGCCGGCCAGTGCCAGTCGCGAACGTAGACGTCGACGAAGTCCACCACGGCGCCGAAGCGCGTGCGGTCGATCAGGTTCCCGACCGCGCCGCCGAAGATGAGGCCGATCGCCGACTGCTCGCGCCACCCGCCGCTCGGCAGGATCCGCAGCGCGACGCGGAGCAGCACGACGAGGGCCACCAGCGACAGCACCCCGACGACCCAGCGCCAGCCCGCGGGGATGCCCGCGAGGAGCCCGAAGGCGAGCCCCGTGTTCATGACCAGGGTCAACGAGAAGAAGCCGTCGACGAGTACGACCGGGACGCCCAGGGTCAGGCGCTCGAGGGCGATCAGCTTGGTGAGCTGGTCGAGGACCACGACGACGGCCGCGATCGTGACGACGCGCCCCAGACGGGGCTGGTCAGCGCGGATCGGCGGAACCACGCAGTCGCGTGACGATCGGCACGCAGCGCTCGCAGAGCGTGGGGTGCTCGCGGCTCTCGCCGACGTACTCGCTGCGCGTCCAGCAGCGTTCGCATTTCTCGCCGCGCGCCCGATCGACGCCGATGATCAGGCCCGGGATGTCCTGGCTGTCGTAGGTGATACTCGAGCGCGCGCCGGTCCGGTCGAGGCCGACACGCGACACGATGAAGACCGTCGGGAGCAGCTCACGCTTGGCGGCCAGCAGCGCCGGCAGATCCTCCGGGGCGTCCGCGATGCGAACGGCGGCCTCGAGCCCGCTCCCGATCAGCTTCTCGGCGCGCGCCGTCTCCAGCGCCTTCGCCACCTCGCGGCGCACCTCGAGCAGCCGATCCCAGTCGCGCTTGAGCCTATCGTCGAGCCACTCGCGCGGCGCGTCCGGGAACCGCTCGAGGTGCACGCTCTCGCCGTGGACGCCGGGCATGTGGCGCCATGCCTCCTCGGCGGTGAACGTGAGGATGGGCGCCATGAGCCGCGCGAGCGCCGTGAAGACGTCCAGGCACGCGGTCTGGGCCGCGCGCCGTCGCGGATCGTCGGGGAGCGAGGTATAGAGCCGGTCCTTGATGACGTCCAGATAAAGCGCCGACAGGTCGACCGCGCAGAAGTTGTGCACGCTGTGGAAGACGGTGTGGAACTCGTAGTCGTCGTAGGCGCGGCGGACGCGGCCGATCAGGCGCGCGAGCCGATCGAGGATCCAGCGGTCGACCTCGTCCAGCCGCGCGTACGACTGGCGGTCGCGCGCGGGATCGAAATCGCCGAGGTTGCCGAGCAGGAACCGGAACGTGTTGCGCATCCGCCGGTAGGCGTCGGCGAGGCGATCCAGGATCTCCATCGAGACCCTGATGTCCTGCGTGTAGTCCTCGGCGGCCACCCACAGCCGGAGGACCTCGGCGCCGAACTTCGGGAGGAGCTCGTCCAGGGTGATGACGTTGCCGAGGGACTTGGACATCTTCCGTCCCTCGCCGTCGACGAAGAACCCGTGGGTCACGACGCTCTTGTAGGGCGGCGCGTCCCGGGTGCCGATCGACTCGAGCAGCGAGGACTGGAACCACCCGCGGTGCTGGTCCGAGCCCTCCAAGTAGAGCTCGGCCGGCCAGTGCAGCTCGGGGCGGACTTCGAGCACGGCCGCGTGGCTGCAGCCGGAGTCGAACCACACGTCGAGAATGTCCGACTCCTTGCGGAAGCTCTGTCCGCCGCACTTTGCGCAGCGGGTCCCGGCCGGCAGGAGCTCCTGCGCCGGGCGCGCGTACCACTCGTCGGCGCCCCGTCCCTGGCGAAAGATCGCCGCGACGTGCTCGACGATGCGCTCCTCGAGCAGGAGCGTCTCGCAGCTCCTGCAGTAGAACGCGGCGATCGGCACGCCCCAGACACGCTGGCGCGAGATCACCCATTCCAGGCGGTGGGCCACCATGTTGTGGATGCGATCCTTGCCCCACGGCGGGATCCACCGGACGTCCCGCTCGATGGCCGCGAGCGCGTTGGCCCGGAAGTTCCGCTTGTTCAGATCGATGAACCATTGCTCGGTCGCGCGGAACAGTGTGGGGTTCTTGCACCGCCAGCAGTGCGGATACGTGTGATCGAGCGGTCGCTGCGCGATCAGCATCCCCAGGCTCTCGAGGTGCTCGATGATCTTGGGATTCGCCTCCCACACCGTGAGCCCGGCGAAGTGCTCCACGTCGGCGACGAATCGTCCGGCGTCGTCGACCGGGTTGTAGATCTTGAGGCCGAGCGACTTGCCGAGCTCGTAGTCTTCCTCACCGTGGCCGGGTGCGATGTGGACGAGCCCGGTGCCCTGATCGACCCCGACGAACTCCGCGGCGGCGATCTTGCCCTCGCGGGCGATCCACGGATGACGGTATCCGTGCCCGACGAGCTTGTCGCCCGAGACGCTCGCCAGCACCGTGTGCTCGCGATCCGGGAACAAGCCGAGAAAGTCGTCCATGAGGGTGCGCGCCACCACGTAGACCTCCTGGCCGCGCGCGAGGGCGACGTAGTCCTGCGCGGGATGAACCGCGATCGCGAGATTGGCCGGGAGCGTCCACGGCGTCGTCGTCCAGATGATCGCGAGCGCGCGACGGCCGCCGAGCACCGACTGGAACTCGGGCGGCAAGGAGGTCAGCGGAAACTTCACCCACACCGACGGCGTCCGCTGATCCTCGTACTCGACCTCGGCCTGCGCGAGCGCCGTGCGGCAGTACATGCACCAGTGCACGGGCTTGAGGTCTTTGTAGACGAGGCCCCGTCCGACGAAGCGGCCGAGCTCGCGGGCGATGACCGCCTCGTAGGCCGGATCCATCGTGATGTAGGGATTGTCCCAGTCGCCGAACACGCCCAGGCGCTTGAACTCGCTGCGCTGGATGTCGATGAACCGGTTCGCGTACTCGCGGCACTTCCGCCGCTTCTCGACCGGATCCATCGCGTTGCGCACGTCGATGCCGGGCTTGTCCAGACCGAGCTCCTTGTCGACCTGGTGCTCGATCGGAAGCCCGTGACAATCCCAGCCCGGGACGTAGACCGCGTTGAAGCCGGACATGGAGCGCGACTTGACGATCACGTCCTTGAGAACCTTGTTCAGCATCGTTCCGAGATGGATGTGGCCGTTCGCGTACGGTGGCCCATCGTGCAGGATCCACAGAGGTCGGGAGGCCGAGACTTCGCGCAGGTGCTTGTAAATCCCGACCGAATCCCACCACGCGAGCATCTCGGGCTCGGTCTTCGGCAGGTTCGCCTTCATCGGAAAGGCGGTTTTCGGCAGATTTAGCGTGGCCTTGTAGTCCATGAGCCGGAGCGTCATCGTACCACAGGGCAGGCGGCGAGCTACTTGTGCGAGAGCGTCACCACACCCTTGCCGGCATCGATGTTCATGTTGAACTGATCGAGGAAGTCGCGCCCGAGCACGCCGTCACCGCCCTCGACGGGGACGTTCTGCGAGCCCACGGCCATGCGGCCGACTCGCGCCTCGCCGATCTCGAGGCTCTCGACGTCGACGAACTGCATCTGGCCGCTGCCGGTCGCGCCCGCGACCTCGGCCGTCGTCGTCGGTCCGGTGATCTTCACGCCGGCCGCCTGGAGCGCGCGCGGGCTGATCAGCGTCTTGTCCGAGCCGGTGTCGAGCAACAGCTTCGCGTCGGCGCTGCCGTTGATGCGCACGTCGACCATGATGCGCTGACCAGGGGTGAAGCGAATCGCCGTCTCGCCGGATGCGGGCTTCGGGGGCTCGCCGGGCGCCGCGGGGGGCGCCGGCGAGTTCTTCATCCCGAGCGGCACCGCCTTCGAGCGATAGCGTCCGGGAACGCTGTCGATGCCGTCGGCGAAATGCGGCACGCCGTTCTCGTCGACCCAGCGGTAGATCTGCGCATCGGCGGGCGCCGGCCACGGCAGAACGACAAGGCTCGCGACGACGAGCAACGCCATCCGTCGCATGACGGGATCATACCGCACAGCGCAGCAGGCGATACACGACCATTTCCGCAGCACCCGCGACCTCGTTGTGCTCCAGGCGGACTCGATAGATCGGCTCGAGCGTGTCGCGGCTCGCCGCGAGCCGCGGGAACCAGTCTGGAAAGATGATCAAATATTCAGGACACGTCTCGGATACATACTCGATGACGCCGGTCTCGCCGTGACGCCGGTAGGGAATGATCTCCGGCGTCACGAGGCCCATCAGGTCGATGACTTCTCGACGCGAGAAAAAGGCGATCGCGCCGATGTCGTTCAGCGCGATACGTGCGGTCTTCGGCAGCTGCGCGTCCGCCCAGCGGCCGAGATGGACCTGCATGGCGTTGATATTCTGCACGGCCCAGCCGTAGCGCGTGGCGGCCGGCACGAGCGTGGCCGCCGCGATCGCGAGCCACGCCGCGAACAGCGCCGACGCGAGCCGACGGCGTGGACCGCCCTGCCCCAGCGCTACCGCCAACGCGACCACGGCCAGCGGCAGCAGGTGAATCGAGTAGCGCCCTTCCTGGAACGCCGGGCCGCGGTACGGCGCCAGCAGCGCCATCCCCAGCGGATGAGCGAGGAGCGCGAGCGTGACCACGCCCAGCGCTCGACCGGCGGTCTTCCACGCCTGGTAGAGGGCGGGCACGAGGGCGATTGGCAGGAGCCAGTGGATCGTCGCCAGCCATACGATCCATTCCCCGAAGAACGTGCCGGGCCGCTGGAAGAACGTGACGGACACCGGCTCGCGGACGCCGCCGAGCCAGCCAATGAGACCGCCCTCGACCTTCGCGGCGGCCGTTGCCGGATACGGCGTGCCGGCCGTCTTCAGGCTGAACAGGACGGCCGGCGCCACCACCACGATCGTGACCACGGCGAACAGGACGACCCGGTGGATCGTCAGCCGCCGCCCGGCGGCCAGGAACGGCAGGAGCAGCAGCGCCTCGGGGCGCGCGAGGACAGCCAGCGCCCCGCATACGGCCGACGCGTGCGCGCGATCGCGCGCGTGCGCGAGGAGCGCCGCGGCCACGAGCAACGCGGCGAGGGAGACCTCCATCCCGGACAGCGCCCCCCAGGCCACCGGGCCCATCCAGACGAGCGCGATCGCCGCGGCGAGCGCGACGTCGCGCCGAGCCCCCCAGGCCAGCGCGGCCCGGCGCGTGACCAGGGCCGCCGCCACGGTCGCGGCGATGCCGACCGCCTTGACCATCCCGAGCGACGGTGAGGCGACGAAGGCGACCGCGCCGAGCAGGAGGGTCCACAGTGGCGCGGTCGATCCGGCGACGGGCGTGCCCGGGTTGTAGGAAAATCCGGCACCGGCCGCGAGGTTGCGGGCGAACTGCAGATGGATCCACGAATCGTCGAGGGGGAAGCCGGCCGCCCCGGCGATCTGCCACTCGCGCGCCATGAAGAACGCGAGCGGCAGCAGGGACGCGGCGA
>Ga0187776_10001428_pt1 | contig 11943 bp, 11 predicted proteins | sample 0216_BV02_MP12_2_FD_132426 | JGI IMG/M metagenome (GOLD analysis project Ga0187776, IMG submission 132426) | Tropical peat soil microbial communities from peatlands in Department of Meta, Colombia - 0216_BV02_MP12_20_MG | ecosystem: Environmental > Terrestrial > Soil > Wetlands > Peat | place...
AGAGCGGGGTGTAGATGGAAGTGCTTGTGTGCGTTGACGTGATCCAGCAGCAGCCCGGTGCTCCTGAAGGCTTCGAACTGCGCTGTAATCTCCGCCGCCAGCTGACGCCTCACCCCGGGACGAAGGTACACGTCGAGCGCAGTCCTGACCATGCCGGGGCGGAAACGGCCTGCGGCGTCGACGACGTCGAGAAGTCGCTGCGCCTCCAGAACGGCGCGCCCCTCGACCAGCACGATGTGCAGCCCCACCCGCAGGGATGGCAGACGCCGGGCGCGGGCCACTGCGTTGCTTGCCGCATGCTCGCCTACCATCAGGCTAGCTGCGGTGATGATACCCACCCGGTGGGCGAACTCTACCGCCTCGTTGACCTCGCGCGCGCGTCCGAAATCGTCTGCGGTGACGATCAGCGCTTTCAGTGCGTCAGCTCCCGCCGTTCGCGCAGGAAATGGAAGAACTCAACGCCCTCCCGCAGCCGACGTTTCATCATTTGCGGGCTGGCGACCATCTCGGCCACGATCGATGCGATCTTGCCAGCCCGCAGATAAAAGCGCTTGTAGAACGTTTCCACGGAATGAAAGATCTCGGAATGGCTCAGATGCGGGTAGGCCAGAGGTGCAATCTGCACTCCGTAGTCGTCCACCAACTCAGCGTGCGATTCGTCCAGCCACCCGTTCTCCAGCGCCTGGCGATGGAGGTAAGTGCCGGGGTAAGGCGCCGCCAGGGACACTTGGATGGTATGCGGATTGATCTCCGTGGCGAAGCGAATGGTTTCTTCGATCGTCTCTTTGGTTTCGCCGGGCAGCCCTAGGATGAAAGTGCCGTGGATCTTGATACCCAGGTCGTGGCAATCCCTGGTAAACCTGCGCGCGAATTCGACGCGCATCCCCTTCTTGATGTTGAACAGAATCTGCTGATTGCCCGTCTCGTAGCCGACCAGCAGCACCCGCAGGCCGTTGTCGCGCATGATCTTCAAGGTTTCCCGGGGAACATTGGCCTTGGCGTTGCATGCCCAAGTCGCCCCGATTTTCCCCAGCTCCTTCGACAGCGCCTGCGTGCGCGGCAGATTGTCCGTCAGCGTGTCATCATCGAAGAAGAACTCCTTTACCTGCGGGAAAGCTTTGCGCGCCCAGGCGACCTCCTCGACCACGTGCCCGATGCTGCGCGTGCGGTAGCGATAGCCACCGACCGTCTGAGGCCACAAGCAGAAGGTGCAGCGCGACTTGCAACCGCGCCCGGTGTAGAACGACAGGTACGGGTGCCTCAGGTAGCCATTGAAATAGTTTTCGATCTTGAGGTCGCGTTTGTACACCGGCGTCACAAAGGGCAGCCGGTCCATATCCTCCAGGATGGGACGCTCTTCGTTGTGCACGATAACGCCATCCGCGTTGCGGTAGGACAGGCCTAGGATCTGACTCCAGTCACGCCCCTCGGCAACTTCCTGGATGGTGAAGTCGAATTCCTTGCGCGCGACGAAATCTATGACGCTCGACGCCCTTAAGCTGCCCCCGGGGTCCACCGCCACCTTGGCGCCGACCAGCCCTGCTTTTAGCCTCGGGTTGACGTCCTTAAGCGCCTGGATGGTTCTCACATCGGAAGCGAACGAGGGCGAGGAGGTGTGCACCACGACGAGGTCATAGTCGCGCGCCTTTGGCGCTATCTCCGCCAATGTGATTCGATGCGAGGGCGCGTCGATCAGCTTGCTGCCCTCGACCAGAGCGGCCGGCTGGGCGAGCCAAGTCGGATACCAGAACGAGCGCACTTCTCGACGTGCTTGATAGCGTGAACCCGCACCGCCGTCGAAACCCTCGAAGGAGGGAGCCTGCAGAAGAAGCGTTCGCATCACCTGGCGTCACTCAAGTTCATCAGTGTGCCATCCGCTAGGACCTTGTAGCGGTAACCGCGCCAGCTCACGCGAGTCATGAAGAAACTTGCCACGAACACCGCGAACAATAGCAGGTCGGCCAACGGGCTGAGCCACCAGCGCGGTGGCGAAACGCGCAAAGTATGGTCCACTCGCACCTGCAGAACAAGACGGCAAAAGACCACCGCTGCAAGCACCGTCAGGGCGATCGGGTCGAAGCCGCTGACAATCGTTCCCAGCAGCGCCAGCGGCAGAGGGTACGTAACCACTGAGCCAGCGAAGCCCCAAGGCGCCACCACGCGGATGGTGCGTGCGGCGCGCAGTTGATGATGCATCAGGTCCGCGAAGCTGCGCTCGGTGCACACATGCGTCACCAGCAACTGCGGGATGGCCACCTCCATTCCGGCGCGGCGAACCGCTTCCCCTATAGCGTTGTCATCAGCGAGGTAGCGGGCAAATGCCGCGAAGCCGCCGATCTGTGCCAGCGTTGCGCGTCTGAGCGCGATGGTCGAACCAAAGCACGGACGCGCCAGCCCGAGCCACAACCCCACCAGAGCGCTCGGCAGGAAGTGGCAGTCGATTGCCAGGCAGGCTATGTGAGCCCAAAGTCGACCAGCCGCCCTGCCGCGATAGAGACAGGTTACCAGCCCAACGCTGCTTTCCTGCAGAACTGCAGTCACCCGCGCGAGATAGTCAGATTCGACACGGATGTCGCTGTCCGCCACAATCACCACCTCGTGTTTGATGCGGGACTCGAGGTTTGTTAGATTCCCCACTTTCCTGTTCGGCCCGTGAAGGCGTGGGTCGACCACCAGCTCGAGATCGCGCTCGGTGTAATGTGCCATCAGGTTCTGCACGACGGCGATGGCTGGATCATCTCGGTCCTGGACGCCGAAAAGGATCTGAACTGAGCTCGGATAGTCCTGATCGCAGAACGAGGCGAGATTTTCATACAGCTCCAACTCTGCGCCATGGAGCGGTTTCAGTATAGTAACCGCCGGGTAGCGCCCCGCAGCGCTCGGCAGCACGCGTAAGGTGCGTGCAAGGATGAGCGTAGCTGCGAGCATGTAAGTGCAGCCAACGCTCGCGAGCGCTAGACAGATAACGGACACCGATGCCGCCATCGCTTCACCCATGATTTCGGAGCCGGGTATGCGCAACGGAGAGCGGCGCGCTGCGCCGCCCTGGCTGACGTACGCAGTGGGCGTGCTCTGGAGCGCCCGGGCCTTGCGCTCCAGTGTAGGAGCCCTGGCTCTGCTCGCTGCGCTTGGGGGTTGCGCTAGCCAATCTGGCCGTCCGAACCCGGATGATAACGACCCGCTGGAGGGAGTCAACCGCGCCGTCTTCAAGGCCAATAACGCTTTGGACGGCGCCGTCATCAAACCGGTTGCCAAAGGGTATCAATCGATCTTTCCCCAGTGGGTACGCGACCGGTTCCGCAATTTTGTTGATAACCTGACTGAAATCCGGGTCCTCGCGAATGCTTTCCTGCAAGTGCGCGTCAACGCGGCGGGGACAACGTTCACGCGCCTCCTGGTAAATTCCACTGCCGGTGTCTTCGGGCTGTTCGACGTAGCGAAAGACTTTAACTTGCCACGGCAGAAGGGCGATTTCGGGCAAACGCTTGCGCGCTGGGGCGTCGGCGATGGACCCTATCTCGTGCTTCCCATATTCGGGCCATCCAATCTCCGCGATGCGGTGGGGCTCAGCGGCGATCTGTGTACCGATTTCTACGTCAATCCGGCGGGCCATGTCGTCACCGGCCCTGCGGCCACCGGGGTGACTGTTGGCGAGGGTGTCACCAGCGGGGTAGACGAAAGGGCCCGCAACATCGACACAGTCGACGCCATTCAGGCCAGCTCTCTCGACAACTACGCTCAGATGCGCAGCATCATGCGTCAACGCCGTATGGCTGAGGTGCGGGAGGCAAAGGGCCTACCGAACGAGCCCGAAGAACTGACCGATCCAGGGTCGACTCCGCCGACGAAGCGCCTTGAAGCAGCTTCCCGCTGCGCTGTCGCAGACTGTCAATGAGCGCCTCTGGACCACCGGACTTGAGAATCGCACCGAACTCCGAGCGCCGCGTGGCGAGTTCACTGATCGTCCCGCTGAGATAAACATCCACCACCTTCCACGTATCACCGGATCCGCGTAGGAGATAGTTCAGGATCTCGGACTGACCGTCGGGATGCAGTAACTTGGTCCGCACGATCCGGTCCGCCTTGCGCGTCTCGGTCACAGGTTCGACCTCGAATCGTTCGCCCGAGTAACCGTCGAAACGGTTCGCGTAGGTAGCAATGGTCATCCGCGTGAAATTCTCGACTAGCGCCGTCTGTTGGTCCGGCGGGATCGACGGCCAGTCGGGTCCGACTGCGATGCGCGTCATCGCGCTCAGGTCGAAGGTCGCGCGAATCACGGGAGCCAGTTTGTCGTATCGACCCTGCACCCCCAGCTCTTTTGCGCGCTTCATGGTCTCGAGCAGCGCATCGCAGTACGTTCGAATCCGGGCCGCCGCAGGGTCAAGCTCTCCCTGCGCACATTGGACCGGGAGCCCCACCACAGCCGCACAGAGGGCCACCGTCGCAGCTAAGAATCGCCGTCGCGAGACGGTGCCTGGCGAACTACAAGTGCAGAGCTGCGCTGTTGTGCAGCACTTACGCTGTGGCATCAAGGTAAGAGATACGAAGCAAAATGATAACTGCGGCGATCGCGTCGCAGTCAAGATCGGTATCCTGTTCCGAGGCGAACACTTAGATACCCAAGCGATATCGGCGCACCACCTATAGCACGCGCCCCGTCGGGCCGCGTCTGTATTCCACTTCGCTTGCCCAAGCCTTGCCGTTGATTGTACTCACCCAAACCGTGTCAGGTTGCTGCAAGACGCTATGGATATACAGACCGAAGTCGCATACTCCAAACCCAGGATGCATCCACTCGAAGCATGGGTCAAGTTGACCAAGACGATAAACTGATCAAAGTGATCTGACTTGCGCCACTGCCGAGGTGTGAGCCTATTTACCAAGCTTCGGCCAAGCCAACGCACGAAGCGCGGTACCTTGCTCTCACGTAAGTGTGCTGTAAGCGCGACAGCCTCGTTCTGCCTCAGGCTCCGGGTCTCGAAGGGTATAGTAGGCGAGTTCGCTCTTGCGCTCTGATGAATGAGGTCAGCGCTGCGGTTTCCGTTACGGAACTATGAGGGTCCGTCGAGACCTAGAAGACAACCATGGAAGTTCTACTTGCCCAGCCGCGAGGTTTTTGCGCCGGTGTAGTCAGGGCGATCGAGATCGTTGAGCGCGCGCTCGAGATCCACGGGGCGCCGGTATACGTGTTCCACGAGATCGTCCACAACCGGTATGTCGTGGAGAGCCTGCAAACGCGCGGGGCGGTCTTTGTCGAGAACCTTGATCTCGTCCCATCCGGATCGGTCCTGATATTCAGCGCGCACGGCGTGTCCAACGCCATAGTGCGGCAGGCCGAGAGACAACGCTTAAGGATAGTCGACGCCACCTGCCCACTGGTGACCAAGGTGCATCTGCAGGCCCAGCGCTATAGCAGCAAGGGATGCGAGATCATCATCATCGGTCACCTTGGACATGAAGAGGTGGATGGCACAATGGGCTCGGTCACTGGACCGGTACAGGTCGTGTCAACGCCGGAGGATGTGGCTGTACTTGAGGTCGCTGACCCGTCTCGACTGGCCTACGTCACCCAAACCACGCTGAGCATCGACGACACGCGCGACGTCATCGCCGCGCTGAAGCGGCGCTTCCCGGCCATCCAGGGACCCGAGCTGGACGACATCTGCTACGCAACTCAGAATCGCCAGAATGCGGTTCGTCAACTCGCCGGGACAGTCGATCTACTTCTGGTTGTCGGAGCGCGTAACAGCTCCAACTCTATCCGGCTGTGTGAAGTTGGGAAGCAGCATGGGCTCCCGGCTCATTTGATCCGGGACGAGTACGACATAGACGTTAGCTGGTTGGCCGGTGTCGCGCGGGTGGGAGTTACAGCAGGGGCTTCGGCGCCCGAAGTTCTCGTACAACGCGTGCTCAAACGCCTGCGCGAGCTCGGCGTAACCGCCATGCGGGAGCTAGACGGCCAGCGTGAGACGGTAGCCTTCAGCCTCCCGAAGGGTTTGCCGGACAGGGAGCCTGGACGCTTGGACTCTGCCCCCTAATTGCGCGGAATGCCGACATGGCGTTGCCGTTAATCCAGCGGTACAGAGTCGCTCGGTATATCCTTGCCCAGAAGCTACGCGGGGTGCGTCGATATCCTCTGGTGCTGATGCTGGAGCCCCTGTTCCGCTGCAATCTCGCCTGCGCGGGTTGCGGCAAGATTGACTACCCGGACGAGATCCTCAACCGTCGGTTGAGTGCCGACGAGTGCCTTGCCGCGGTGGACGAATGCAATGCACCTGTCGTCTCTATCCCCGGGGGCGAACCGTTGATACACAAGCAGATCGTGCAAATCGTGGAGGGGATCGTCCGGCGCAAGAAGTTCGTATACCTGTGCACCAACGCCTTGCTGCTGAAGAAGCGCCTTCATGAGTTCAGCCCCTCGCACTATCTCACCTTCTCGGTCCACCTCGACGGCAATCGCGAACGCCACGACGCGTCGGTGTGCAAATCGGGGGTGTTCGATCAGGCCGTTGCTGCCGTAGAGCTGGCCCTCGAGCGCGGCTTCCGCGTCACGATCAACTGCACGCTGTTCCATAACGAGAAACCGGACGAAGTCGCCGAGTTCCTCGACTTCTGTATGAAGCTTGGGGTTGAGGGCGTAACGATTTCCCCCGGCTATAGCTATCAGCACGCGCCTCAGCAGGAAGTTTTTCTTCGTCGCGACGCCAGCAAGCGTCTGTTCCGCGAAATCTTCCGACTCGGAAAAGGGCGACGCTGGAAGTTCAACCAATCCAGCCTCTTCCTCGATTTCCTGGCTGGCAACCAAACCTATCAGTGCACGCCCTGGGGCAGTCCCACCCGCAACATCTTCGGTTGGCAGAAGCCCTGTTACCTGATGAGTGGCGAAGGATACGCCGCAAGCTTCAGCGAGCTCATGCAAGAGACGGAGTGGGAGCGTTACGGGACAGGCCGTCACCGTAAATGCGCCGACTGCATGGTTCACTGCGGCTACGAGCCGACCGCTGTGGGGGATGCCTTTGCGCACCCGCTCAAAGCTTTGAAAGTCGCATTGCGCGGTCCGCGCGTGGTCGGCCCGATGGCGTCCGAGTTGCCAATCGCTACTCGAGACGCTGTTCGAATGCCTCGCAGCACCGTCGCAGCTGAGGCGATGGCACAGGCTGCAACCGAAGAGCGCGTACAGTAGATGAGCTTCCTTTGGCTCGCGCTACCCGGGGCTTTGATATGGCTCGTGATCCTGATATTGCCGTGGCGTCCCTGGTCAATCGGCGAAACTCTCGAAGCCGACAGCGCGGCACGCGACTGCGATCTGAGCGATGTCACCGCGCTGATCCCGGCTCGCAACGAGGCCGAGACGTTGCCGGTCGCGATGCGCGGGCTGGAGCAGCAAGGTAAAGGTCTGCAGGTCGTCGTCGTGGATGATCAGTCTCAGGACGCGACAGCGGAGGTCGCGCTTCGCGCCTGTCCCACGGCCACGCTTGTGGCCTTGAAAGGGCCCCCACCCCGGGGTTGGAGCGGAAAGCTGTGGGCTCTCGAGCAAGGGCGTCAGAAAGTCAGAACACCCCTGGTCTTGTTACTTGATGCGGACATCGAGCTGCGCCCAGGCATCGTCGCTGCGCTGCGCGCGAAACTGCTACGCGAAAAGCTTCAGCTCGCGTCCGTGATGGCGCTGCTGCGCACCGAGTCGCAGTGGGAGAGGCTTCTCATGCCAGCCTTTGTCTACTTTTTCAAGCTGCTCTACCCGTTCCGTCTGGTCAACGATCGGTCGTGCACGCGCGTCGCAGCGGCAGCCGGAGGATGCGTCTTGATGCAAGCGAGAGCGCTCGAAGATATCGGCGCATTCGGGTGTGTGCGGGGAGCGCTCATCGACGACTGTGCGCTGGCCGCCCGCGTCAAGCAACAGGGTTTCGCCATTTGGATTGGACTCAGCCGCTCGGTGCGCAGCATACGCCGCTACGAAGGGCTCGCGCCGGTTTGGAGTATGGTGGCAAGGTCGGCGTTCCCGCAGCTGCGCCATTCGACTCTGCTTCTGCTGACTGTAACGGCGGTATTCCTGGCTGCGTACTGGCTTCCGCTCCTCGCGTTGGCCGCCGGCACATCGAACACTGTGGCGTTATCGCTGCTGGGCCTGGCGACCATGCTGGGGAGCTACTTGCCCACGCTCAGGTTTTATCGCCTCTCGCCTGCGTGGGGATTGGCGTTACCGTTGATTGGAACGCTTTACCTTGCGATGACCTGGTCGTCCGCATACCGCTGGTGGATCGGACGAGGGAGCTCGTGGAAGGAGCGTCGGTACGTCGAGAACCTGGACTCACATGCGGACGCCTGAGCCAAAAGAGGTTGCCACGACTATGACGATCGCAACGCGAGCGGACCAAACCTTTCAAACAGAAATCCTGCGCGGCGTGTCGCGTACGTTCGCGTTGACCATCCCTCAACTGCCGCCGCCCCTGCGCAAGATCGTGACCAACGCCTACCTGTTGTGCCGGATCGCCGATACGATAGAGGACGAACGCGCTCTGAGCGCTCACGATAAGCGACGCTTCGCACAGCAGTTCGTTGATGTGGTCGCAGGTCGCTCATGCGCCGAACCGTTTGCCACCTCGCTCCTTCCGCTGTTGTCGAACCACACCATCGAGGCCGAACACGACTTGATCCGCAACAGCCCGATCGTGATCCGCGTAACGCATAGCTTCACGCCAGCTCAGCGTGCCGTGCTGGAGCGATGCATCACCATCATGGCGGAGGGTATGGCCTGGTTTCAGACTAATCAGAGCCGCTCCGGGCTGCCCGATCTGTCGCATTTGGAGGCCTACTGCTACTACGTCGCTGGAGTGGTGGGCGAGATGCTAACTGAGTTGTTCTGCGACTACTCGCAGAAGATTGCCGCCAACCGTTCGCAGCTGCTGGCCCTGGCAGTGTCTTTTGGTCAGGGTCTTCAGATGACCAACATCCTGAAGGACGTCTGGGAGGACCGCGCCCGCGGCGCCTGTTGGCTACCGCAAGACGTGTTCAGCGGTTGCGGCTTCGATCTAAAGACATTGTCTGCACAACATCACGGGGCGGCCTTCGCGCACGGCTTGCGCAGACTTGTCGCGATCGCTCACGCCCATTTACGCAACGCGCTGGCTTATACCCTGCTGCTGCCGCGCGAGGAGGCAGGATTGCGCAAATTCTGCCTATGGGCAATCGGCATGGCCCTGCTTACTCTGCGCAAGATCAATAGCAATCCGGCATTCACCTCGAGCAAGGAGGTGAAGATTTCGCGCCGCGCGGTGTACGCAACGATGTTGGCGGCGAGCGCTCTCGTGAGACACGACGGCTCCCTGCGTTGGGTGTTCGACGTAGCGGCGCGAGGACTTCCGGACGCGGACGCGATAGCCCCGCCGGCCGTCTCGCGCCATGAGCTCGAGGCCGGCCACTCGGCGCTCGCCGCGCGAGCAGCAAGCGCGACGGCCCCTGGTTCCGATTTGGCCGTCCACGAGTGAACGCCCCTACCCGAGCAGACCCAAAGCCGCGCTCCTCAGCCGAATGGCGAACAGGGATTCCCGGAGCACAATGAGTGAGACGCATAGACTCTCCGGCAATGCGGACCAACTTCGCTCCCGATAAATTAAGCGGCCCGCCGCCAGCCCGGCGCGTCGCGCAGCGCGCAACTATTCGTGCCGATGCGCGCCCGCCTGTGGAAGAGGCGCTACGGGGCGCGCTCGCGGCTGCGCGTCGGGCGCTGCTGTCGTTGCAGCACCCGGATAGCTACTGGGTATTCCAGCTCGAAGCCGATTGTACGATCCCCGCGGAATACATCCTGATGATGCATTTCATGGACGAGATCGACTCGACGCTGCAGGCGAAGATCGCCGCTTACCTGCGCAGCCATCAGGCGAGGCACGGCGGTTGGTCGCTATACCCGGGAGGCGATTTCGACGTCAGTTGCACCGTCAAGGTGTACTACGCGCTCAAGCTGGCTGGCGACTCACCCGACGCCCCGCACATGCAAAGAGCGCGCGAAGCAATCCTCGCCCGGGGCGGGGCGGCTCGGAGCAACGCGTTCACTCGCTTGACACTGGCGATGTTCGCGCAGGTGCCCTGGCGCGCAGCGCCGATGGTCCCGGTGGAGATCATGCTGCTGCCACGTTGGTTTCCTTTCCATCTGACCAAAGTCTCGTACTGGTCGCGCACCGTTGTCGTTCCGCTGGCGATCTTGTACAGCCTTAGAGCGCAAGCGAAGAATGCGTCGGGCCTGGGTATAGCCGAACTATTCACCACGCCGCCTGAGCAGGAAATGGGCTACTTCCCGGTGCGCTCGAGGTTGAATCGATTGTTTCTGGGTCTTGACCGCCTGGGCAAATGGCTCGAGCCGGCGATCCCCCGTAGAGTGCGTCGCCATGCGCTGAAGCGGGCCGTTGCCTGGGTCATCGAGCGACTCAACGGAACGGATGGGCTTGGCGCAATCTTCCCGGCCATGGTCAACGCGCACGAGTCCTTAGCAGTGCTCGGATATTCGGCCGTGCACCCCTATCGAGTGCAGACCAAGGCGGCGCTCCAACGCCTGCTCGTGATCTGCGAATCGAGCGCGTACTGTCAACCTTGCTTCTCGGTAGTCTGGGATACTGGCCTCGCCTGTCACGCCCTCTACGAAGCCGAAGGCAAGCGAGCTACCAAAGAAATCTTACGGGCGCTGGATTGGCTGGCGCGGCGCCAATTGCTCGATGCGCCGGGCGACTGGCGAGAGTACCGCCCACGCCTCGGCGGTGGCGGGTGGCCGTTTCAATTCGGCAACGTCCACTATCCGGATATCGACGACACGGCTATGGTTGCCTGGGCGATGCGCCTAGTCGACGAACCTCGCTATAGGCACGTCCTAAAGCGGGCCGCCGAATGGGTGGTCGGCATGCAATCCAAGAACGGCGGGTTTGGGGCGTTCGACGCCGATAACACGCATCACTACCTGAACCAGATGCCGTTCGCCGACCACGGCGCGATGCTCGACCCACCTACCGGCGATGTCACTGGCCGTTGCGTCGCCTTACTTGGTCGACTCGATGAATTCCACCGGATCATCGCGCGCTCCCTGGCATTCCTGTACGCAGAACAGGAAGCAAATGGTTCATGGTTCGGGCGCTGGGGAACCAACTACATCTATGGGACGTTGTCGGTGCTGAGCGGCCTGGAGATGTGCGGGGTACCTTCCGACCAGGTGCAGGTGAGACGTGCCGTCGCGTGGTTGAAGCGGATGCAGCGCGCTGACGGCAGCTGGGGTGAAAGCAACGATACTTACGCGGATCCCGAACGGGCCGGGTGCCACCAAACCGGCACTTCATTCCAGACCGCCTGGGCGATGCTGGGGCTGATGGCTGCTGGCGAGGTCGATTCGCCCGAGGTGGCCAGGGGCGTCGAGTACCTGTTGCGCGTCCAGCGACGAGACGGGCTTTGGAGCGATTCCGACTTCACGGCGCCAGGGTTTCCCCGCGTCTTCTACCTTAAATACCACGGGTACGACAAGTATTTCCCCCTATGGGCGCTGGCGCGATACCGCAACACGCGGACCTATCGTCACCCGTGATCGGGCTGATTGCCGCGCTGCCGATGGAGGTTCAGTGTCTTGCCGGCCGACTCCATCCGGGAGCTTGCGCCACGCTTAAGGGAAGCAATCGGCTTCGACTCTGCGGCTTAGGCGGTGACAATGCGCGTCGGGCAGCGATTACGCTCGCAGACAGCGGTGCAACCGCGCTGTTGAGCTGGGGAAGCGCCGGCGGTCTCGACCCCCAACTTCCAACCGGAGCCTTGATCCTGCCACGCATCGTACTGACTGCCGACGGGCGGCGATTCCCTGTCTCAGCTAACTGGCGCGCTAAACTGCACGATCTCATATCGCGCCAGATGGCGGCTGAGGCCGGAAATCTGGTGCAAAGCCCTCAGCCAGTGGCGACAACGCAGCAAAAGCAG
>Ga0187776_10001429_pt1 | contig 11942 bp, 6 predicted proteins | sample 0216_BV02_MP12_2_FD_132426 | JGI IMG/M metagenome (GOLD analysis project Ga0187776, IMG submission 132426) | Tropical peat soil microbial communities from peatlands in Department of Meta, Colombia - 0216_BV02_MP12_20_MG | ecosystem: Environmental > Terrestrial > Soil > Wetlands > Peat | place...
AGCGGCCAGTACTTCATCGTCATGGAAGCCCTCGAAGGCGAGACGTTGAAACAGCGCATCGAGGGCCGACCGCTGGAGAATGAACTCCTGCTCGAACTGGCCATTCAGATCGCAGACGCCCTCGAAGCAGCCCATACGGCCGGCATCGTCCATCGGGACATAAAGCCGGCGAATATCTTCATCACCAGGCGTGGCCAGGCCAAGGTGCTCGACTTCGGCTTGGCGAAAATGTCCGCTGCGAAAGCCGCTGCCGACGACGTCGCCACCGCGCTCACCTTAACCGGCGATGCTATCGGCACGCTCCTCTACATGTCACCGGAGCAGGTGCGCGGCAAGGAACTGGACGCGCGCACGGATCTGTTCTCCTTCGGCGTGGTGTTGTACGAAATGGCCACGGGCGCACTGCCCTTCCGAGGCCGAACCTCCGGCAGCGTGTCGCATGCCATTCTCAGCGAAGCCCCGACCGCGCCAGTGCGTTTGAACCCTCAAGTACCGCAGAAGCTGGAAGAAATCATCGGCAAGGCGCTTGAGAAGAACCCAAACCTTCGCTACCAGCACGCCTCGGACATGCGTACCGACTTGCAGCGATTGAAACGCGATAGCGACACTGGGCGCCCAGTAGTTGCGCAAGGGGGTTTTTCCTCGCCAGCATCGTCAGGCATAGTTCCAACAGCCGGCGGGGCTGCCGGGTCCAGTACGTTGGTCGCCAAAGGGTTGTTCGCGCGGCACAGGAGTGCTTTCCTGGCGTTCGGTGCAGCGATCACATTGCTCTTGGCGGGCCTCGGCTTTGGCGCCTACCGCTGGCTTTCGCCCGGTTCAGGCTCCACCATCGATTCTCTTGCCGTGCTGCCCTTCAGCAACCTGAGTGGAGATGCCAATACGGACTATCTGAGCGACGGCATCACGGAGTCGTTGATCGCCAGCCTCACCCACGTGCCCGAGCTGAAGGTGAAGTCTCGCAACTCGGTCTTCCGCTACAAAGGGAAGGATGTGGATGCGCAAAAGGCAGGGAACGATTTGGGTGTGTCGGCGCTGGTGAGCGGTCGAGTAGCGCTGCGGGGGGACAGCATCGAAGTCAGTGCTGAGCTTACCGACGTTCGGGACAACACCGAAATCTGGGGGCAGCACTATAGCGGCAAGAGCACGGACGTCGTATCGTTGCCGCAGCAGATTGCCGGCGACCTCGCGCAGAAGCTGCGTTCCAGGCTCAGCAGCTCACAAGAGCAGCAAGTCACCAGGCAGGGTACGCGAAATCCAGAAGCCTATGAGCTCTACTTGAAGGGGCGTTACGCCTGGAACAAGCGCACTGCTTCGGACATTGCCACCGCAATTTCGTATTTCAATCAAGCCATCGCTAAAGATCCCGGTTACTCTCTGGCGTATTCGGGTCTGGCCGATGCCTATGTCGTACTGCCCAATTTTGGTGGTACTCCCAGCGAAGTCCTCCCGAAGGCGAAAGCCGCCGCCCGCAAGGCGCTGGAGTTGGATCCGACTTTGGCTCACCCCCATGCTGTTCTGGGCGGCATCGACATGCAGTACGGCTGGGATTTTGCCGGAGGAGAGGCTGAGTACAAGAAGGCTTTTGCACTCGACCCCAGCGATGCCACGGCACACCAATGGTACGCGGACGATATTGGCTACATTGGGGGGAAGGAGCAGGAGGCCCTTGCTGAAGCCAATAGCGCTCACCAGCTCGATCCGCTATCGCCGATGATCAGCGTGACGGCCGGACTCATGCACATCATGGCACGACAGTACGACGAGGCCATTGTCATCTGCAAGAAAGTGGCAAATGAGAATCCGACATTCGCCATGGCGCACTCTTACCTAGCGCAAGCTTATTGGGGAAAACGGATGTACCCGCAAGTCATTGAAGAACGGAAAACCTTTGGCCAGCTTTCCGGTGATCGAAACGAATCTGAATTCGCTTCCGCCCTGGAACTAGGTTTTCGTTCAGCGGGTTGGAAAGGCGCTCTCACCAAAGGCATTGAAAGCCGTCTGGCGCAACGCAAGACCGGCTACTCGTCTGCGTACGACATTGCCGTTCTTTATGCCGACATGGGAGACAAAGATCAGGCTTTCCGGTGGCTCAACACCGCTTGTCAGGAGCGCGATGCAAGCCTGCTGGGTTTGAAGACTGACTTCTTAATCGACCCCCTGCGTTCCGACCCGCGCTTCACTGACCTCTTGCGTCGCATCGGCCTCTTGTCCTAAGCGGGCTGCACTTCTGGAAAGACGCCGACCCCGACATCCCCATCCTGCAGCAGGCCAAGTCGGAGTACGCGAAGCTGCAGTGAGCAGAAGGGCCACGCATACCAAGGCACGACCTCCTGATTGACTTGGCGCCGCTTGCAACCTAACATCCGCATTCATCGAGCGGGGGACCTTCTTCGTGATCGGCCAGACCATCTCGCATTACCGCATCGTCGAGAAACTAGGCGGTGGTGGCATGGGCGTGGTTTACAAGGCAGAAGACTCTCGCCTCGGCCGTTTCGTGGCGTTGAAGTTTTTGCCCGCCGAAGTGGCGCACGACTCGCAGGCTTTGGAACGGTTTCGCCGCGAGGCGCGTGCGGCGTCTGCTCTCAGTCACCCCAACATCTGCACGATCCACGACATTGGTGAGCAGGACGGGCAGGCGTTCATCGCCATGGAGTTTCTTGATGGGACGACGCTGAGGCACATGATTGGGAATCGTCCGATGGAGGTGGAGATGCTGCTGTCGCTGGCCATCGAGGTCGCCGACGCACTCGATGCCGCCCACTCCGCAGGCATCGTCCACCGCGACATCAAGCCCGCTGATATCTTCGTCACGAAGCGCGGTCACGCCAAGGTGCTCGACTTCGGGCTGGCCAAAGTCGCGCCGGTGGGCAGCAAGGTGATTGAAGCGGCGGGGGATGTCGGAAGCGACCGTAGGATCGAGCGCCGAGCACCTGACCAGTCCGGGCACGATGGTCGGAACTGTCGCTTACATGTCGCCGCTGAGGCGGAGTACGCGAAGTTGCAATAACTGGACTTCCGGAAGGGTCGCCAATCGCGTTTGACCCACCTCTAAGTTCCGACCTAACATTCCCACCAATGGCAACCCCTTCCCAACCCGTGGGGCAGACCATCTCGCATTACCGCGTCCTGCGGAAGCTAGGTGGAGGCGGTATGGCAGTGGTCTACGAAGCGGAAGACCTCAAGCTGCAGCGCCATGTTGCCTTGAAGTTCCTGCCGCCGGGCGTGGCCGTTGATCCCACGGCACTGCGCCGCTTCGAGCGGGAAGCCCGAGCTGCGTCGGCCCTGAATCACCCGAACATCTGCACCATCTACGACATCGACGAAGGCAACGGCCAGCCTTTCATCGCCATGGAGTTGCTGGACGGCAAGACCCTGAAGCACACCATCGAGGGCAAGCCGCTGGACATGGAGTTGCTGCTCGATCTGGCCATTCAAATCGCTGACGCCCTGGATGCCGCTCACGCTGCAGGCATCATCCATCGCGACATCAAGCCGGCCAACATCTTTATCACCAGGCGAGGTCAGACCAAAGTGCTGGATTTCGGCTTGGCCAAGATCGTTTCGTACCAGCCCGTGACAGCCACAGATGATACGGCGGGAACGACTGACCTGACTGCCCCCGGAGGCGCCGTGGGAACGCTAGCCTACATGTCTCCGGAGCAGATTCGTGGCAAAGAGCTGGATGCGCGCAGCGATCTCTTTGCCTTTGGTGTGGTGCTGTACGAAATGGCCACGGGCACGTCGCCATTTCGCGGAGAAAATCTCCACGTCCTTGCTGACTCTATCCTCCGTAGTACCCCCACGCCACCGGTACGCTTCAACCCCGATTTACCGGTCAAGCTGGAGGAGATCATCACCAAAGCTCTGGAGAAAGACCGCGAGCTGCGCTACCAGCATGCCGCCGACATACGCTCTGATTTGAAGCGACTCAAACGAAGGACAGAATCGGGATCGACCGCAGTTGTCAGCGTCCCGCCTGCTGCACAAAAGAAGCGCCGCATCGCTGGTTGGATGCTGGCCCTGTCGGCCGGCGTTGTTGCGATCGTGATCGCCGCTGGTTTGTTCTTTTACTTGCACCGTGCGACAGCGCTTACAGAAAAGGACACTATCGTTCTTGCTGATTTCGATAACAAAACCGGCGATCCAGTGTTTGACGACACACTGAAGCAAGCGCTGGCGGTGGACTTGGAACAGTCGCCATTCTTGAACATCCTGTCCGACCGCAAGGTGGCGGCGACGCTGCGGCTGATGGGCCGCTCGCCGGACCAGCCGGTTCAGGGAGAGGTGGCGCGGGAACTGTGCCAGCGGGTAGGCAGCAAGGCCATGCTGGCGGGCTCAATCTCCGCTCTCGGCAACGATTACGTGATCGGTTTGAATGCCATCAACTGCGCCACCGGAGACGCGCTGGTCAAGCAGCAGATCGAAGCGCGCGGCAAAGAACAAGTGCTGAAGGCACTCGGCAATGCAGCCACCGACATGCGCGGCAAGTTGGGCGAATCACTGGCCTCGGTGCAGAAGTTCGCCACTCCCATGGAGGAAGCAACCACCCCCTCGTTGGAGGCACTGAAAGCGTACAGCATGGGGCGAAAGATCGGTTCTCAGAAAGGGAATGTGGCTGACATTCCTTACTACCAGCGCGCCGTAGAGCTTGATCCCAACTTCGCTCTGGCTTATAGAGCGATGGCCATCTCCTACAACACCCTTGGGCAGGCCACGCTCGCCAGCAAAAATGGCAGGAAGGCTTTCGACTTGCGGGAGCGGGTGAGCGAGCGCGAGAAGTACTGGATCGAGTCTTTCTACTACTTACTTGTTACCGGCGAACTGGAAAGGGCCATCCAGGTTTACGAGCTGTGGACGCATAGCTACCCCCGAGATTTTCTCGCTATCGCCAACCTGGGAGATGCCTACGGTCGACTCGGGCAATGGGAGAAGGCATTGCGGGAGGCACAGGAGAGCATCCGTCTGGAGCCGAACTTCGCGATAACGCAGAGTAACCTGGCTCAGACACAACTCGCCCTTAACCGTACGGAAGAGGCCAGGACAACGGTCGAGCAGGCGCTGGCGCGCAACATGGATACGTTACTCCTGCGGCTCGCGCTTTACCAGGCAGCGTTTCTTCGAGGGGATCCGGAGCAAATGCAACAGCAGTTGGCATGGGCCGCGGGGCGACCCCGGGAAGAAGACTGGCTGCTTTCAGCCCAATCCGACACCGAGGCCTACTCCGGCCGCTTGGCCAAAGCGCGGGAGTTTTCGCAACGAGCAGTGGACTCGGCTATGCGCGCCGATGCCAAGGAGACAGCCGCGCTGTGGCAGGTTAATGCTGCGTTGCGGGAGGCGGAGTTCGGCAATGCGGGCTCGGCTCGTCATGACGCCACGGCTGCGCTGGCGATGGTGGCGGGCAGAGATGTCAGCAACCTTGCGGCGCTGTCGTTGGCACTTGCGGGCGTTTCAGCTGAAGCAAAGAGGATTGCCGACACTCTGGACAAAGATTTTCCGCGAGATACCTGCACGCAAGGTTATTGGGTGCCGGCAATCCGGGCCGCCGTCGAACTCAATGCAGAAAACCACGCAAAGGCCATAGAGCTCCTGAAGACGGCAGCAACCTTCGAGCTGGGGCAATGCGATTTTCAGTTGGGCATGATGTACCCCGTTTACCTTCGCGGGGAGGCCTACCTGCTAGCGCATCAGGGCAAGGAAGCTGCCGCGGAGTTCCAGAAGATAATTGATCATCGCGGAATCGTGCTGAACTTCCCGCTGGGGGCGCTGGCGCATCTTGGTCTGGGTCGTGCCTGCGCGCTACAGGGCGACACCGCGAAGGCCCGCGTGGCGTATCACGACTTCCTCACCCTCTGGAAGGACGCTGATCCCGACATCCCCATCCTGAAGCAGGCCAAGGCGGAGTACGCGAGGATGCAGTGATTACTTCAAACCCTCAACTATATAAAGTTCGTTGAGATCTCGGGCAAACCCGTACATGTAAGCACTCAGGTCCGGGGTGGTGTGAATCCGCCTAATAGGTCCGGCACCTGCCGCGTCAGCGGGAGCGATCTCCTTCATCAGTACATGTTCCCCGCTAGCAATCGCAACGCGATACAGCTTCGCGCGCAGCTCGTCTCGATGAAAGGTATACAAGGATTGGCCGTCCGCCGACCAGCTGGCTATGAACTCAGTTCCATCGGTTTTCGGAATCGCGTGTGATGAGCCACCGTTCGCAGGCACGATCATCAGTTGGCCACTAGAAACCGCAACCGAGTCTCCAAGAGGCGAGCACGCGATCGCGCCCGCTACGCCTTCGGGAGTGATAGGATGCGGCGGCTCTGCATCTTCGGTGCCCTGAATGTAAACACGTGGTTGATGGCCGGCCTCTATGCCCACAAACGCCACCCGTTTGCCGTCGGGGAACAGGCATGCATCACGCCGCCTAATAGCATCGTGCGTGATCTGCCGCAATTCCCCTGCGCCGGTAGGCAGCATAAGGAGCTGCTCCGGCGTTGCTTGTGTCATGACAAGCGCCCACTTACGGTCGCGCGACAGGTCGACGCCATAATAGCCTTGGCCTAAGCGCAGAGGAGGCGATCCATCGGTCTTGCGCAGGTAGATAGTGTAGGCTCCGCTTTCGGTTCCTTCTGCTTCCTCCTCCAGCAACGCCCACTCCCCATCGTTCGAGAGAGCACTGAGTTGGCACCAGTCGGCGATGGCCAGATCCCGTTCCGACTTCTGTCCTGGTGTGGAGACCATTACAGCCGTGCGCCTCTGCCCCTGCGTAATCAATACGCGGCTACCGCGGCCGATATCCATCAGTCTCAAGTCCCCGGGTACCCGCAGGATGGTCCGTTGCTTGCCCGAGAGGCTGACGCCATATAGATCCAAGGCTATGCCGCTCGTTGTTGCAGTGAACCAAACCTCGTCTCCCGCTGGCGTCCACGCCAAGCTCCGTTCGCTCGTCCACTGCGGCGTCAGAGTGCGTTTGTTGCCTTTGAGATCAACCACCGAGACGACGCCGGCATCGTCACCGAGGTAGGGATGCTCGAAAAATGCAACCAAATCACCCTTTGGCGAGACTCGGGGGTAGGTAATCCAGCCGGTGGCCGTCTCATAGAGAACCTTTCCAACGGGGTATTCAAGGCGGAAGCGCTGACCTACGAAACGAGAGACCGCTATGCTGCTACCGTCGGGCCCCCAGTCAGCATTTTGCACATCTTCGAGAATGGGCCGCGGTGCAGCCCCCGAAGGCACTCGTGCCAGCGTACCAACGAACGCACCGAACCTTAGTGACCGGCGATTGCTGATCAGCAACAACTCCCCCGTGGACGAGATGGCCTGGATGTCTGCATCCTGAACGCCAGAGCTCGTACCTCCACGCCCGGCTGAGCCCGTAGCATAAAGTTCTATTGGATTGCCGTCCCAGCTGGCCGAATACAGGATTTGCCCGTCGGGCGCAAACTTAGCGGCCCGCACGGTACCACGTCGAAATGTGAGCTGGCGATAATGCGGTACCGCTGCTGCCGGTCGCGTCAGTCGATCGAGAAGAGCGCCGGCACTTAAGATCACAACTGCGCTCACAGCGAAAGCGGCGATCATTGTTGGTCGCCTGCCCTTGGCCCGTGGCGCGGTTACCGGGGCTACGGTCGTGCTTGACACCGAACTCATCATCTCCAGATCGAAGGCAATGTCGTGCGCCGAATGGAAGCGTTCCGCCGGGTTCTTCTCCAGGCAATGGCGGACAATCCGCTCGAGCGCCGGAGGCACGCTGCGGTTGGTCTCCGTCAGTTCAGGCGGTTCTTCCTTCAGAATCGCGCTCATCGTCTCGGCCGCTGAGTCGCCGTGGAATGCGCGCTTACCTGAGAGCATCTCGTACAGGATCGCCCCGAAGCTGAACAAGTCACTGCGCGCATCGGCTGGCTTGCCTCGCACCTGTTCGGGTGACATGTAGCCAACCGTGCCCAGCACCGTGCCCGGGTCGCTCTGCACCGTCTGGGTTAGGACTTGATCTTCGGAGCCTTCGGAGCGGGTGAGCTTGGCGAGACCGAAGTCCAGGATCTTCACTCGTCCGTCATCCGTAATAAAGATGTTCTCTGGCTTGAGGTCGCGATGAATGATTCCCTTGTCATGAGCGGCCGCGAGCCCACGAGCGATCTGCTGGCCGTAATCCACTGCCTTGCGGATAGGGAGCGGGCTGGAACGAAGGCGCTCACGTAAGGTGGCGCCGTCCAGCAGTTCGCTAACGATGTAAGGAGAGCCGTCCTGCTGCCCAATGTCATAGACGGCGAGGATGTTGGGATGATTCAGGGCCGCCGCGGCATTCGCCTCCTGCTCGAAGCGATGCAGGCGTTGCGGGTCCGAGGGGAACGATGCTGGCAGGACTTTGATCGCCACCTCGCGTTTTAGCCGCGGATCGCGGGCGCGATAAACCTCGCCCATGCCGCCGGCGCCAAGGGCGGAGACGACCTCGTATGGACCCAGACGAGTTTCGCTCTTAATCCCCATCCCAGAAAACTGTTAGCAGGCGGCGATTATAAAGTCTGACGTGTTGCGGTTGAAAGCGGCCACACGCGTTCTTCGTTGGAGTGGAATCGATTCTTACATTGGTTGGCATCGGGCCGGGAAGCTTGCCTAAGCGTCCTAAGCGGAATGTCGGTTGGTGTTGGATGTTTATTCTTCAGGGACGATGTTGGGGCCAACACTTTCCAACAGCCTCCAAACAGGTCAGAAACAGGGTGAAAACAGGGGCTCCTGTTTCTGGCCAGGCAAAGGCAGACCAGCGGGAACCTTGGGGGGACTAGGGGTGGCGGCGTCTTGCTTGAAAGTAATTCTTTTTCAGCAGATTAGCAGCACATCCGCACGTCCGCCTAACGATTCTCCGGTTTTGCGGGTGGGGGCGATCGCACCTGGGACAGTCGTAGTCCAGAAGGAATGATCCCGCGGCGTAGAATGCCTGGTTCTCATCCAAGTCATTTGAATACAATATGTTAGAAGTATGGTGATACCAAGGCGATACTGAAAGCAGGCAGAAAAGCTGGTCTCTTGGCAAACAGGAGCGCCTCTAACCGCAGGCGTCTCGCTGGCCTGGGTCTCCGAATGGGAACTACACCGGTTCCGGAAAACGTTCGCCTGTTGGCATCACTTGACACAGCATTCCCGGCATCGTTCTGGCGTGCGTATCGCTGGTAGTGATGCCATTGCTCACACTCGCCCAGATCATCTTGGTCTCCAGGTCAGGACCGTTGCATATCTCGGCCGGTAGTGGCTTGCTGTGCGCGTGCAATGACCGCTAGGCTTGAGCGATCCGCGGAATGATCTAAGTCCTGTAAAATCACTGGCCAAAATACTGGGTTGGCTATGGGTTCGACTGAGGCGTCCGCTTCATTGCGATGCGTTCAGCCTGTTGCGCCCCTGCTATGGCGCCAGAAGCGGAGTGCAATATTGTGTATGAAAGATGATCCTGGGGACCAATGATAGGGGCGAGGATGAACATCAATACCCAACATTTCCGTGTTCGCGAAGGCGAAAGGGTCAAACTCAAGAAGTGGCCGACGAAGGTGGCTCCCGCCTGCAGGTCGAAGGAGCAGTACCAGAAACTCCTGGCAGCACACATTCACCATCTGAGCGCGCTACAAAGCCTTCTCTACGCCTGCGGGCGCTACTCAGTCCTGCTGATTTTTCAGGCCATGGATGCCGCTGGAAAAGACGGCGCCATCAAGCACGTGATGTCTGGCGTCAATCCACAAGGCTGTCAGGTCTTCAGTTTCAAGCATCCAAGCGCCGAGGAACTGGAACACGATTTTCTCTGGCGTACAACATTCCGCCTGCCGGAGCGCGGGAAGATCGGCATCTTCAATCGTTCCTATTACGAGGAGGTCCTGATCGTGCGCGTGCATCCGGAAATCCTCCGGAGCCAGGGGCTGCCGGATGAGTTACTCGACATGAAGACGATCTGGCAGGAGCGGTTCAGATCCATCGTTGACCTGGAGGACCATCTTCATCGAAATGGGACCCGGATCATCAAGTTTTTTCTCCACCTTTCCAAGGAAGAACAGCGAAGGCGCTTCCTCAAGCGCATCGATGAACCGGAGAAGAACTGGAAATTCAGTTTGGCTGACATGGCGGAGCGAAAGTTTTGGAAACAATACATGAAGGCCTATGAGGAATGTCTGAGCGCAACCAGCACGCGCAACGCACCCTGGTATGTGGTTCCCGCGGACGACAAAGAAAACGCCCGGATGATCATTTCCCAGGTCGTCCTCGACACGCTCAGAGACCTGAAAATGAAGTACCCTGAGCCTAGCGCAGCACTCCGGCGGGAATTGCAGACGGTCCGCAAACTGCTCGCGAAGTGACATTTTGCGTGCGGGAGTGAATTGATGTGCCCTCAGTCAGGAGGTGCCGTCACGGCGGATGCGGGACGCTCCCACAGCATCGAGCTGGAGCTCCATGACCTGAGCCAGCTCTTCAACTCGATGGACCCTTCGCCCTTCAACGCTAAGGACCTCGACCACGATGCGGAGGAGTTTATCGTTAGTTGGGCGTATGAGTACCCGCCGAACCAACCGATAACGCTGCGTGTCCATCTGGAACAGTGGCCGCCCGAGGATCCCACGGAACTGATCCAGGAGGCCGTCCACAATTACTTCGCCTACCGCACCAAGCTCAATGACCTAGAATTCACACGCCTGATGAAGCAGGGCAGGACAAGTCTGCTCATCGGCCTGCCGTTCCTGGGCGGCTGCCTGCTTCTCAGCAAGATGTTGTTGGGCGGCGAGGTGGGCACCTGGGCGGCGGTTTTGCAGGAGAGTCTGACGATTGCGGGCTGGGTTGCCATGTGGCGTCCGATGCAGATATACCTCTACGATTGGTGGCCCGTGCGCAGGCGGGGCCGTGTCTACGCCAAGCTGAGCCAGATGCCGGTGGAGGTGATTCGGAAGGGAAAGAGCTGAGAAAAGTCCCAGCGCCGCTATGTGCTCCGCCAGGGCAGCGCTGCTTGTGGCTGCCGACAAACGCCGCTTCTCATTCGCAAGCCAGAGTATCATCGCGGGTGCCGCTATCAGAACGGGACCTCCAGCGGAAGCTGCTCGACTGCATAATGGCGCTCGACCGCATGCTCAAGGCTTGGCCGCACTGTCTACCTCCACTGCACGACCGGAACGGAGCAAGCGACGTGACGACAGGCCGCACGCTTCCAATTCACCGCGACATCTTCCTGACCGCAGGCAGAAAGGGCGCTCTTCCAGGTGGTCGGCGCAATCCGGGGCGCAGGGCACGGACATCCAGTTCCAAGGCGGAGGCCGTGCGGGTGAGCCGACACGCAGAGAATCGCACTTAAACGTTCCTCATGCAGTTGCTGGGGAGAGGCTCAGATTCACTGCAGGTTCGACCGGAAACCTCGCGCGCCAACCGGCCAACCCGCCTTGCAGCGGGTGGACAGTTTCAATCCCCAACCGCTTCAACCGCAGTGCCGCCCGGGCACTCGTCGCCTCGTTCGGTCAAGTGCAGTAGAGGACGAGTTCCTGGTCACGCGGAATCTCAAACACTCGCTGCTCCAGCTCGTCGGGCCGCATCCGTAAGGCCCCAGGAATGCTAACCGGATTGGCGAGAACGTCGAGCGGGTGACGCAGATCGACCACGACGATCTGCTCTCCGGCCTCAAGGCGACGATGGAGTTCTTCGACCGGAATGCGTGCGACCGCAATCGCACGACGGAAGCGAACCCACTGGATATATCGGAACAGAGGAACTGCTACCAGGCCGAGCAACAGCGCTCCGACCGCGACCGCAAAAGAAATGGAATGCAATTTGGTCGGGGAGACCGCTTGCAGAGAGAAGAAGCCCACCACCATGCATCCGCCGACCCAAAGAATCGACCCGGCGGAATTCAGGACAAAAAACCGCCGGCGACTGACCCCTGTAATGCCAGCCAAAGGTGGAGCGAAGTGGGAGATACCCGG
>Ga0187776_10001430_pt1 | contig 11938 bp, 8 predicted proteins | sample 0216_BV02_MP12_2_FD_132426 | JGI IMG/M metagenome (GOLD analysis project Ga0187776, IMG submission 132426) | Tropical peat soil microbial communities from peatlands in Department of Meta, Colombia - 0216_BV02_MP12_20_MG | ecosystem: Environmental > Terrestrial > Soil > Wetlands > Peat | place...
CAGCTCCATCATGATGGTCACGATCTTCACCAGGTTGCTGAAGGCCCCTCCGAGAAAAAAGTAGGCAATGAGAGGAGTGATCCCGAGGGCGGCCAGGTAGCATCCGATGGTTCCAATGAGGGCCAAGGACTGGTTCCCGTTCAGGATCACGCTGAAGGGGATGACCGCCACTGCCGGAGGCACGGCGGTCATGATCACAAAACCAGCCCACAGGTCCTGGTCGGTAATGAAAAACCCGCTCAAGGCGAGAATCAAACATCCCAGCACGCCGTAGTTCAAAGCGACGCCCCAAAATGCCGGGCGTACCATGTTCCCAGGAGAAAGAAAAATACTCCCCGGAACTCCCATCGTGGCCAGGGTCATAACCAGGCCCAAAACCGGAATCACCGTTCTTTCGGTCCACTTGGCACCCTGTCCCCAGAATAACCCGAGCAAGAGGGCCATAACCAAAAGAAAATCTCGATTCCGCATCAATCTCTTGAATCCCATCGTCCCCCTCTCTATTTCAATGCGCCCCGGAGGGCGACTAAGTCGGTCAAAGGGGTTTTGCAGGAATACCCTTCGCAAAGATAAACGGTGGCCTTCCGGCCAATGCTTTTCATCCCCTCCACGAAAGGACAAAGAATGCCGAGTTCGTTCCCGGTCTCGTCCTCCGCCCGGAACAGGAAGACTTTATTGGGTTGGAACGTCCGCTGAATCATGGCGGTCATGGCCCGGGTCGTCTCCCCGGCCGGGTCCCCTACTAGGACGATCTCCTGACTCGGACCCAGGTAAAAATCCAGAAAGTTCAAAAATTGGGTAAAAGCCATAGGGGCCTCGGCAACTGTAGAAGAAAAAACCCGAAGCAAACCTTCCACCTCTTTCTCCAAGTCTATTTTTCCGGTCATCCGTGCCAGACGCAGAAGGTTCAGAGCAGCCACCGAGTTCCCTGAAGGAGTAGCCCCATCATACAGTTCCTTCGAGCGAGTGATGAGCGATTCGTTATCCCTTCCTGAGAAATAAAAACCCCCGCGGTCTTTGTCCCCGAAGAGTTCTATCATCCTCTGGTTGAGATGAATCGCTTCCTCCAAGTATCGGACCCGAAAGGTGGCCTCATATAACTCGATCAATCCCCAGACCAGGAAGGCATAATCCTCCAGGAAACCGAAAATGGCCACTTCCCCCTCCCGCCATCGGTGGTAAAGGTGCCCCTGGGGTGTCCGCATCCGGTCCAGGATAAAATCCGCGGCCCGGCAAGCGGCATCGGTGAAGAGGGGATCCCGCAAGGCTTGATAGCCCTTGGCCAGGGCCGCGATCATCAGCCCGTTCCAGGAGGTGAGGACCTTGTCGTCCTTCAGCGGATGAATCCTTTTCTCCCGCACGTGAAAGAGCTTTTCCCGGCCTCGCTCCAGGATTTTCCCAAGCTCCTTCGGGTCCATCTTCTCCCCCGCCGCAAAATGTTCAACTGGGCGGGGGATGTGGAGAACACTGGTCCCTTCCTCGAAGTTTCCTTCCGGGCTCACCCCGTAAAACCGGCAAAAAAGGTCCCCCTCTTCCTTGCCCAGGTGGCTTCGGACCTCTCCGGGCTTCCAGACATAAAAGCGTCCCTCATGCCCCTCGCTGTCCGCGTCCTCAGCCGAATAAAACCCTCCCTCGCGGGAGGTCATGTCCCGCAGGATATAGGTGAAGATTTCCTGGGTGACTTTTCCGCACTCCTCTTCCCCCAGGGCCAGATAGGCCTCCGTGTAAGCCATGGCCAGCAATGCCTGATCGTAAAGCATTTTTTCGAAGTGGGGAATGAGCCATTTTTCATCCACCGAATAGCGGTGAAATCCAAAGCCCAGTTGATCGAAAATCCCCCCCTGTCGCATGGCCTCCAGAGTTCTTTCCACCATCCTTCGGGCCTGTAGGTCTTCGCTTCGGCGAAGCCATCTAAGCAGGAAGGTGAGATGATGAGGGGTGGGAAATTTGGGAGCGCTTCCGAAACCTCCCCATCGCTCATCATAAGTTCTTTCAAACTGGGCATAGCCTTTTTTCAGCACACCCAGCTCCAGGGGTGCATCCGCAAAGCCGGGGCGCGCCTCCTTTCGCAGCGCCTGCCGGATTTCTCCGCTGCCGGTGAGGATCTTCTCCCGGTCCGTGCGCCAGAGGGTGGCGACTCTCTGTAAGAGCTCGGTGAACCCCATCATGCCCAGCCGGCCGGTTTTGGGAAAATAAGTCCCGGCGAAGAAGGGGTCTCCCTCAGGAGTCATGAAGATGGACAAGGGCCAGCCTCCCTGGCCCGTCAAGGCTTGGCATGCGGACATGTAGACCTGGTCCACATCCGGGCGTTCCTCCCGGTCCACTTTTATGGAGACGAAATGCCGGTTGAGAACTGCAGCCACTTCCTCGTCTTCGAAAGACTCGTGGGCCATCACATGGCACCAGTGGCAGGTGGCGTAGCCGATGGATAGAAAGATGGGCCTATCCTCTTCTCTTGCTTTTTGAAAAGCCGCTTCGCCCCAGGGATACCAGGCCACGGGATTTTCCGCGTGCTGGAGGAGGTACGGACTCTTCTCCCGGATGAGATGATTGGATTTCCCCGGCTTCTTGCCTGACTCGGTCATACGCTGCCCCTGATGGAGTTCATGGGAAAACGGGTTACTGGGTGCTCGATTCTGGTTGCCCGTCCCGGGAGATGAAAAATCCCCCCAGGCCTCCCTTTTTAACCAGGGAAGGTGGGGGGATCGGAAAGAGTTCGGAAGAAAATCCCTCCCAGCGGGGAGAAAATGGGACCGGCCAATCCCCGGGAATCAATCTTCGGGAGAAAAATCCGACTTGGAGGCTCCACAGACCGGGCAGGTCCAACTATCGGGTAGTTTCTCAAAGGGGGTCCCCGGTTTGATTCCGTTTTCCGAGTCCCCCACAGCGGGGTCATACACATACCCGCAAATGGTACAGGTATACTTTTTCATGTCTCCCTCTCCTTTTTGTTTTTTTTGTCAGGCCTTCCGAAAAGGCGTGAAAAATCGGGTCAGAGCAAAATTTTCATTCACGTTGAAGTCAGGAGGTTCTTTCTTCAACTCCTTTCTCGACGGATATAGCCAGGAAAGGGTATAGAAATTGGTTGGGAAGTTCTAGCCATCCAAACTGGTTCATCAACTAGGCCGATGGCGCTTCGATGCCCTAAAAATATTGTATCGAATATTTCCCCGTTTGCCATGGTTTTTTTATCCAGACCCTAATTCCGATAATCTGATAAAAGGAGGCCCGAAGGACGCCTGATAATACAGGAAAACCGATTACTTAAATTCCTCGGGCGGATGGGTGGAGAAGAAAATCTCCCCAAAGTCGATTTCCGCCGAACTCTGGGTATGCTGGGTATTAATGTAGAGCAGAACTCCTCCCACGGTAGGGGGGTCTTCTTGGAAGCATTTCTTATAGTCTTCGTAGACATTTCGGGTTTCCCATATCCATTGTCCCAGTTTGTCTGGTCCACTCTGCAGGACCACGTATTTCATCTTGCTGTAGGCCGTGCTCGTTCCGGAAGTCCCCGCGGGGGCCGCTGTGTCCCATATGTATCCCATGGACCGGGTGTTGATCATGGCGGGAAAACGGGGGAAGAGAACGTAAATCTGCCCCGCCTGGTCGTCGGTCTCATGCTTCCGAATGTCCCCGCCCTTGGGAAGCCGGGTGGCTTTCCATCTCCAGGTGAGATAAGGGTATTTGCGGATATCGAAAGAGAGGTCCTTCTTGATTCCAAAACCGTCATTGACGCTCAGGAGATGGACGAAATGAAATTCCTTTTCCTGCCCTACGGTGATTTTGGACTGGGGGCCCCGTTCCTTCTCTTGGTCCCAGCCCTTGGGAATCCCCTTCTCGTCCAACCCTTCTGTAAAGCGGTCGACAACAAACCTGTCCTTTTTTTCATCCGATGACCAGGTCTGGTTGCTCATCATGGACCCGACCAGGAAGAGAACCCCTGAGATCACCAACATCTTTTTCATAATTCTTATCCTACCTCATCATAAGCCCGGGACCTGAACTTCACCCCCAGTTCTTCTTCGGCCAGCCTGCGGCAGGCCTCTAGGTCCACTCCCGGCATAGTCAATGCGGTTGCGGTAACCTCGGGAATGAATTTCTTGGCCTCGCGGAGAAATTCCAAAACCCCCTCAAAACCCTTTTCCCCGAAGGGAGACCGACAGAGTCGATGGTATTTCTGGGCGTTTTCGGCATTCAGGCTCACCGACACAGCATCAACCAACCCCTTCAGCTCGGGCAGGATGTTCCGGCCGTAGACCAAGTTGGCCTGGCCGTCCGTGTCGATGCGAATCTTTGCTCCTTTTTTCTTCAGCTCCGCAGCCACGGTTTTGACCAAGTCCAGCCGCAGCAGCGGTTCCCCGAAGCCGCAGAAGACAACTTCGGCGTACCGTTTCGGGTCCCCGATGGCTTCCAGCAATTCCCGGGCATCCGGTTCCCGGGAAAGCTCTAGATCGTGGCCTTTCACGACAAAAGATTCGTTCTTCCAGCAGAAGGCGCAGCGGTTGGAACAGCGGTTGGTGAGATTCAGGTAAAGAGAATTACGGATGGGGTAAACGATCTTCCCCTTGGGGATCTCCTCCCCCACTCCGAATAGGAGCTTGACATTCAGGGAAGTGATGCGGGCCACGTCCTCCAAGCACAGGCTCTTGAGCTCCGCGATCTTCTCCGCCGTCTTGAGGATATAAGCCGGTTCGTTCCTTTTTCCCCGGTAAGGTTCGGGGGCCAGATAGGGACAATCGGTCTCGAGCAGGATCTTTTCCAGAGGAATGCGCTTCACCACTTCATGCTGAACAGTGGACTTTTTGAAAGTCACGGTCCCGGGGATGGATAGATAGAAGCCCATTTTGACCACCTTTTGGGCCATCTCCGGATCCCCGGAGAAGCAGTGAAAGACCCCTCGCCAGGGTCCATCCTTCTCCTCCTCCAGGATACGAATGGTTTCCTCATGGGCGTCCCGGTCGTGAATGATGATGGGCAGTCGGAGGTCCTTTCCCAGCCGCAGAAGTTCGCGAAAACGGGACAGCTGGACATCCCGGGGAGAATGGTTGCGGTAAAAATCCAGCCCAATTTCCCCGAAGGCCACGACCTTTTTCCCCCTGGCTAAGTCGCGCAGATTGTCATAATCCCCTGGGCCGATGCCTTTCGCTTCATGCGGATGGATGCCCAAAGCGACATAGAGGGAAGGGTGTTTTTCGGCGATCCGAAGGGCCTTTTCGATGTCCGGAAGCCTGGTACCCACAGTGATGATGTAGTCCACCCCGGCCTCCAGAGCCCGGTTGATCACCCGGTCCCGGTCCCGGTCGAAATCCTCCATTTCCAAATGGGCGTGCGAATCGACAAACATGATTGAGGTCTAAAATGCGTTAGGAGTTCAGAGTTCGGCCCTTCTCGCTGGTTTAAAATCCCTGGCCGAGTCTCCAACCAGCGACCAGTAACAAGCCACCAGCAACGATTTTATAACTCGCCCATCTCCTTCAAGAACTCTCTCAACTTGATCAGCTTCATGTCCCGTTCCTTCATGATCTCTTCGGTGGAACGACCGCCGTATTCGTAGTACCCGCTGCCGGTCTTCACCCCCAGCTTTCCTTGGGACACAAGCCGCTCCACGGTCTTGGATTTGGTGTTCTGGGGGGGGACCTTGTAGGTCTGATTGCTCAGAATCTTTTGGGTCAAATCCAAGCCGGCGAAATCCATCCGCTTGACAAGGCCCAAGATTGGCATGCGCAAGGCGAAACTGGCCTTGGTGGCTGTATCGATATCCTCCGGCGAAGCGTACCCCTGGTCTAGCAGGTTGAAAACTTCATTGCCCAGGGCGCTCTGCAGGCGGTTGGCGATGAATCCGGGCAGGAATTTGGTGATCACGATGGGCTTCTTCCCCACCTGGATCATAAGGGCCTTTACCCGATCCACCACCTCCTGAGAGGTCCGCGGCCCTCTTACGATTTCCACCAGCGGAACGATGTGGGGCGGGGCAAACCAATGGGTGATGAGGACCTTGTCCGGTCGTTTCGTTTCTACGAACTTGAAGATGTCCATGTAGGAAGTGTTGCTGGCCAGGATGGCTCCGGACGGGCAGGTCTTGTCCAGCCTGCTGAAAATCTCTTTTTTGGCGGCCTGATCCTCTATGATTGCCTCGATGACAAAATCAGCGTTCTGCCCCGCTTCTTCCAGCTTCACGGTGGTATGAATCCGCCGAAGAATGGGTTCTTTCTGGCTCTTCTCCACATTCCCCAGCTCAATAAGGGTATCCAGATTCGAGGCGATCAACTTCTTGGCCCTGGCCACGATTTCGTCCTTAACGTCATTCAGCCAGACGTTGTATCCTCCCTGGGCAAAAACCTGGGCCAATGAATGTCCCATAGTCCCTGCCCCTATGATGGCCACATTCCGAATTTCACTCATACATCTCTCTCCTTTTTTTATTCGATCCGCAGATTTTCGCAGATTCACGCAGGTTATAAATTGGCAAAGCTTTGGATAATAAAGGGTGGTCTCATCCTGGAAATCTGCGTAAAACTGTTACCCCTAAATTGCTCTCCCGGCAAAGGCTCCTTCGTGAATGGCCTGGTAGACCTTGCGCGGCTCCAGACAGTCGCCGATGACCTGGACTTCGGGGAAATTGCGGGTCAGGGGCTCCAGCAACTCCTGGTTGGGGGTGAGTCCAAGGGTCAGGATCACGGAATCGGCGGTCACTTCTTTCTTGTTCCGGTTTCCATCGGACAGAAGAACCATCCGGTCTCCGATCGCCTCCATTTTCCAGTTGGTAAGGATATCGACGCTCCGTTCCTTCAGCAACTGGAGGAGGGCCACGCGGCATCGATTCTCCAGGTCAAGGGCCAATCCGTTTATCATTTCCACGACCGTGACCTTCCTTCCCAAAGACGCCAAGTGGGCGGCGACCTCGCAACCCATGGCCGCCCCTCCAACCACCACCACGCGGTCTCCCGGCTGGAATTTTCCCGAAAGCAGGTCCAGGGCGCCGGCTACAAAAGGCCTTCCCACTCCAGGAATCCCCGGGATGGGCATGGTCGAACCAGCAGCCAGGACCACTGAATCCGGATGAAAGTCGCGCACCAGGTCGAGGCTGGCCTTGCGCCCCATCAGAACTTCCACTCCCGTCTTTTTCACCTGAGTCTTCAGGTACTGGAGAAATCCCCGCAGCTCTTCCTTGAAATCCGGGACCGAAGCAAAACGGAGGAGGCCCCCGAGTTCGTTTTCCTTCTCGATCAGCGTGACTTTGTGCCTTCTCTCGGCCAAAACCCGAGCCGCTTCCATTCCCGCCGGGCCGCCCCCGATCACACACACCTGCTTGGGCCTGGAAGCCGGATGAATCCTCAGCGTCCGCTCCCTCCCCACTTCCGCGTTAACCGCGCAACGCTGAGTTTTGCCCTGCCGGACCCGGGAAATGCACCCCTCGTTGCAACGCAGGCACGTACGGATATCCTCAGGCCGGTTCTGCTGGACCTTCCGCGGCAATTCCGGGTCGGCGATCAGCCCCCGTCCCATGGCGATAAGGTCGGCCCGTTTCCTCTTCAAGGACTCTTCGGCCAAAGATGGATCATGGATCGCTCCCACAGCAACGACCGGTATCTTCACCGCCTGCTTGATTTGTTCGGCCAGGTGAAGGAGATGCCCCTTGGGGAAGTACATGGGGATGACGAAATGCTCCCCCACCTCGATGATTCCACCGGACACGTGGAGGTAATCGATGCCTCTCGCCTCCAGCCTGCGGGCAAAGGCCTTGGTTTCCTGCAGGGTGACGCCCCCATCGATGAACTCCTCCCCGCTCATCCGGTAGCCCACCAGGTAGTCGGATCCGACTCTGGCCCGAACCCTTTCCAGGGTCTGCAAGGCAAAGAGTCCCCGGTCCTTCCCGTAGACATCCTCCCGGCGGTTGGTATAAGGAGAAAGAAACTGAGCCAATAGATAGCCATGGGTCCCGTGAAGCTCCACCCCGTCGAAACCCGCGGTCTTGGCCCTCCGGGCTGCTTCGGCGAAGGAGTCCATGGTGGCCTCAATTTCCTCCAGAGTCATTTCCCGCGCCATTTCCCCAGTATAGCTGGGCATGGCCGAAGGGGCGATGGGCTGGCATCCCATGTACCTTGCCGAGGTGCAGCGCCCGCCGTGGCAGATTTGCAGAACTGCCTTGGCTCCCCATTCCTGAATCGCTTCAGCCAGGTCTCCCAACCCGGCGATGAGCTGGTCGGAATAGACGCCCAACTGGCCCTGGTTGGCTTTGCTTTCCTTTTCGTCAATATAGCAATATTCCACGATGATCAGGCCTGCGCCCCCCTTGGCCCGCTCGGCGTAATAATCAATAAGTTTTTGAGAGACGATCCCGTCCGGATGGCAAAGCCGAGAAAGCATGGGGGCCATTACGATGCGATTTCGCAGGGTCAGGTTCTTTAAGAGAAAAGGCTGGATCAAATTGGGAAAATTCATAATCATTCCTCTTTGCCGGTTGCAGGTTACTGGTTACTCGTTGCCAGCTGTTTATTGCCCGTTGTTGGATGATTGGAGACCTTCCAACCGTAAACAGCTCTCCAAATCTCATTTTACGTAAAGGTTGAATGCATTCCTATGCCTTTTTCCGCGGAGGAATGTGCAGGGCCATTCCATCCACATCCAGGGCCCCCTCCTTCAATGCCTCGGTGAGCGTCGGATGGGGATGGATAGCCAGGGCAATGTCCTGGGCCGTGCCTTCCAGTTGCATGGCCAGGAGCGCCTCTCCGATCAGGTCGGTGGCGTGGGGGCCAAAGATGTGGACGCCTAGAATCTCTCCATATTTTGCTTCCGAAATGATTTTCACAAAACCATTGCGCTCTCCGAGTACCGTGGCTTTTCCGTTGGCCGAAAAAGGGAACCTCCCAACCCGGTATTCGGTTTTCCCCTCCCTGGCTTCCTTTTCCGTGAGCCCCACGGAGGCAACCTCCGGGAGGGTATATACGCACCGAGGCACGGCGCGGGGTTCCAGCTGAGCCTCGTGTCCCACGGCATTCTCGGCGGCCACCTCTCCCTGGGCGAAGGCGAAGTGGGCCAAGAGCCATTGTCCGGTCACATCGCCGATGGCATAGACCCCTGGAACCTTAGTTTCCATCCGGGAGTTGACTTCGATTCCCTTCTTGCCCACCTGAATTCCGGCCTCCTGGACCCCCAGGCCTTCCAGGTTAGGCTTCCTGCCCACGGCTACCAGAACCACCTCGGCTTCAAAAGTCTTTTCTCCTCCCTCGGTCAGGGTCAAAACCTTCTTTTTCCCTTCCCCGGTCTCTTCAATCATCTTGACCTGAGCTCCGGTCAGGGTCTGAATTTTGAAGGACCGCAGGGCCTTGTCCAGTGCCGAGGCCACCTCGGGATCTTCGCTGGGCAGGATTTGGGGAAGCATTTCTATGATGTTGACCCGGGTGCCCAGGGCCGCAAAGACGGTACCGAACTCCAGTCCGATGGGCCCGGCTCCGATGACCACCATGGATTCGGGGATACGGGTAAGCTGAAGGGCTCCATTGCTGTCGATCACCCCGGTTAGGTCGGCACCCGGAATGGGAAGCCGAGCGGAGACCGACCCGGTAGCCAGGATCACTTTGCGGGCCTGGTATTCCACAGCCAGTCCCTTGTCGTCCAGGACCTGTATTCTTTGCGGCGAAAGGAGCCGGGCCTTTCCTTTGATCACTTCGATTCCGTTGGTTTTCATCAAGGCCGTAACCCCGGATACCAGGGTCTTGACCGCCCGGTCCTTGCGGGCCATGAGCTTGGGAAAATCAACGGATAGCCCGGTAGTCTGAATTCCGAATTCCTGGCCTCCCTTCACCGATTCCAGGAGCTCCACTCCTCGAAGCAGGGCCTTGGTGGGGATGCAGCCCCAATTCAGACACGTCCCGCCGAGTTCTTCCTTTTCGATCAGGGTAACTTTACCCCCCATTTGAGCAGCCTTGATGGCTGCCACATAACCCCCCGGCCCGGCGCCGATAATGACGATGTCTCTCTCCGCCATAATGTTCCTCCGATCAGCATGTGGGGGCGATTCCCGAATCGCCCCTACGGGCATGAGCAATTTTCAGCGCCGCCGTGTATCGGCGGTTGCCTCAGGCGCAGCGCTCCTCAAAGCCCGTTCTTTGGGCCGCTCCTAAATCGCCTTTTACTTTAGCCTTGGGTCGATGGAATCCCGGATTCCTTCCCCCAACAGGTTATATCCCAGCACGGTGATCAGAATGGCTAGCCCCGGATACAGGGAAAGCCACCAGGCGATTTCGATGTTGTCTTTTCCCGCAGTCAGAATATTTCCCCAGCTGGGCGTCGGGGGTTGCACCCCAATTCCCAGAAAGCTCAGGGCCGATTCAGTGAGAATGGCCCCGGCCACACCCAAGGTAGCCGAAACCAATACAGGAGCCAAAGCGTTGGGCAAGATATGCCGGAAGATGATCCGGAAATCTTTGGCTCCCAGGGCCCTTTCTGCCACCGTGAAGTCCCGTTCCCTTAGGCTGAGGAATTCCGCCCGCACCAGCCGGGCCACCCCCATCCATCCGGTGACCCCGATGACGATCATGATGTTCCAGATGCTCGGCTCCAGGAAGGCGATCACCGCCAGAATGAGAAAAAAAGTCGGGAAGCAGAGCATGATGTCCACAAAACGCATGATCAGATTGTCAATCCACCGGCCGTAGTAGCCGGCCAGAGACCCCAGAAAAATGCCGATGAGGGTAGCGATCCCCACGGCCACAAATCCTACCAGGAGGGAAATCCGGGAGCCCCAGATCATCCGGCTGAGAACATCCCGTCCCAGGGAGTCGGTGCCGAAGGGATGCTGTGGGCTTGGCTCTTCCAGCACTCGCTTGATCTGGATCTGGCCGGGATCATATGGAGAAATCCAGGAGGCCAGGACCGCAACCAGGAAGAGAAAAAGGACGATGAGGGCCCCCAGAAGAGCAAGTTTGTTCTTCCGGAACCTTTTCCAGAAGAGGTGGCTCAGGGTATCCTGGGGGGCTTGGTTGTTTGGGGTCCTTTTCCCTTCCATCCCTTTATTCCCATTCCCTTTTTGCATAAGGAGATAGAGATTTGATTTTTCTCATGTCTGCCGGATCCTAGGATCGGCTAGGGCATAGGAGAGATCGGCAATCAGATTCCCGATCAGAGTCAACACCGCCCCGATCACCAAGATTCCCATAATCGTGGGATAATCCCGGGCCATGACGCTGGTGTAGAAGAGCTGGCCCATGCCCGGGATGGCAAAGATGGTTTCAAAAATGACGCTTCCCCCGATCAACCCCGGGACAGAAAGGCCCAGGATGGTGACAACCGGTAAAAGGGCATTCCGCATGGCATGCTTGAAAATGACCGTACGCGTTGCGAGGCCCTTGGCCCTGGCCGTGGTAATGTAGTCCTGGCGAATGACCTCCAGCATGTTGGAACGCATGTACCGCGACAATCCAGCCAGACCCCCCGAGGCGGTAATAAAAAGAGGAAGGATGAGATGGCTGATCCGATCCCAGACCTGCGCGAACACGGGTAGGTACTCGTAATTCAAGGATTTCAAGCCTGAGATGGGAAGCCAGCCCAACTGAACTCCAAAGAGGATCATCAACAGAAGGGCAAGCCAGAAATGAGGCACGGCAAAGCCGATGAAGACAAACACGGTGGTTATTTTGTCGTAGAGAGAGTTTTGATGGGTTGCCGAGAAGACTCCGATGGGTACAGCCAGTACAAGGATAATCAGCAAAGAGGCAACGTTCAGAAAAATTGTGATGGGAAGCCGCTCCAGGATTTTGTCGGCTACCTTTCTCCCATCCTGAGAAAAGGAAGTGCCGAAATCCAGGGCGACCAGCCGGCGCAGCCAGTTTCCGTATTGAATATGCAAGGGCTGGTCCAGGCCGTAAAAAGCCCGCATTCTTTCCTTTACCTCCGCAGTCGCCTTGGGATTCAAGTCCGTGGCCATGTCGATAGGGGA
>Ga0187776_10001431_pt1 | contig 11931 bp, 6 predicted proteins | sample 0216_BV02_MP12_2_FD_132426 | JGI IMG/M metagenome (GOLD analysis project Ga0187776, IMG submission 132426) | Tropical peat soil microbial communities from peatlands in Department of Meta, Colombia - 0216_BV02_MP12_20_MG | ecosystem: Environmental > Terrestrial > Soil > Wetlands > Peat | place...
CCGCTGCGTGATGCCATATTCGAGTTCGTTGGTGTCCGTCAGGGTTTCATCTTCATCGAAGCGAATGAAGCGCCCGTATTCGTTCACGCCGTTCACGTAGCGGTAGACGACGTCCGGCTCGATCACATGCTTCCATTTCGCCCCGCGCCCCTGCCAGATGCGCTCGAGAATGGGTGGCCGAACGTCCACGGACACTTCTTCGGTGGTCCGGAAGAAGCTTTCGCCCAAGAATGCCCCGTTCGCTTGCTGACCACCATAATAGGTGGAACGAAGCGTGAAGCTTGGAGTTACGGTGAGCCACGGGCCCCAGTGGAACGGCATGGTCACGCTGGGGGCGATCTCGCTTCGCGAGACAAAGCCGGGGGTCTCGAAGCCTGTGACGTTATCTTCACGGTGCTCCGCGCCCGTGAAGGCGTCGAAAGAAAAATAGAGCGGGAGTTTCGAGAAGGGCGCCTGGTCAACAGAACTGAACTGGAGTTGGGGCGCGGTCCGCAAGATTATTTGCGTCTGCGGCGTGGCACTGAGGAAGTTTTTGTACCCCAGGGCGGCCACATTGAGGCTGAAGCCGTGAAAATTGTTGGAAAGAAAAGCTGTGTTCGGGACTTCCGAATTCACCGCTTGCGTATACGTTTCGTCGAAGGCAAGGCGAAATGTAATCGAGGAAAGCTGGTTCAAATCCGCCACGGCGCGCCAGTTGTCGGGCAAGAGGGCGGTGAAAAGCACATGATCCTCAATTCCGCCCTGATTGATGGGAGGGCCGGTCGGCTGCACCAGCCCGCGGTCCTCCACCTCGTGGTAGGTCACTTCCAATCGCGCGTTCTCCCATGGGCGAATGCGCAGAATCGCTCTCTGCGCCCAGCCGCGAATGCTGTAGTAAGAAGCGCCGATGGTTAAATCCGCCCAATCGAAAGGCGCCCAATAAAACGCATCGCCCAGGACCAATCCTTTTTGGGTGCTATGGCCGGGATCGGGAATCAGGAATCCGGAGTCGCGTCCTCTTTCGGCGGGAAAAGAAGCGTAAGGAAGATAGAGCACAGGAACGCTATAGACGCGGAAGTTTCCATTGTCCAGGTGGACGGTCTTATGGAGTTGGACGGTGGCAAGCGGCGCATAGAATTTCCATGTGGGGCGGTCCGGATCGCACACCGTCAGCCATGCTTTGTGGATGCGATAAGTGTTTTCGTCCAGCCGCTCCACTTCTTCGGCTTCGAAATAGAGAGGATTTTCGCTGATCAGAAGAGTGGGCGTGGGCTTGCGCTCGATCGCAAAAGACGCGCGGACGTTGTAAAAATTTCCGTGTCCGGTGCGGAGTTCATAGCTTCCGTCGGCCGCTTCGAGGTGCTGGTTCATGTAGTCAAGCTGAACATGGCCTTTCGCCGTGGCCACCTGGGTTTCGCTGTCGTACTCGACGTGGTCGGCGCGCAACCGAGTGTTTTCATAGCGGATGTCCACGTGCCCATCGGCGTAAAAAATCTTGCCGACTTGGCGCTGTTGATCGGCTTCGAGCGAGGCGATACTCTCCGCTCCAGCCGCTTGCGACTTTTTTTGAACGGCCGCGGGGACAGCCGGTTCGGGCGCGCCAAAGGAATTTCGCGCAGCGGGTTTCGATTGTGCACGAGCGACGAATTGAGGCATGAAGGAGGCGATAAGGAGTGCCGCCAAACACGCGATTCGGTAAGAGAAAGGCAAGAATGTCGCGCCTGGCATGGGTCGATTAAGGCCTAAAAAGAAAGCAGAGCCTAACACGCGAGTTGGCACCCCGCAATCAGGCCACACCTGCCCGCCTGAATCTTGCAACTCGATTGACCGCTGTCTCGGAACACCCGCCTTCACTGGCCTACCCTTAGAAAGGGCGGTGGGCGGCCACGGGTTGCCTGATAGGCGACACGGGCAATCCCATTCCACCGCCGCGGGGCGGGAGGGCTGTGCTACGATGGCGAGGTTCCGGCCACTGGAACGTCCGCAGCGCAAAACGGACCAGTGATACGCATCTGCCCGAAGTGTGGCGCTCTTCTGCTTGAAGACGCTCCGAAGTGTTCCTTTTGCGACGCTCCTTTTTCCGAATCCGAAGCCATTTCGGAGGCTGAACCCGTGGTCGTAGGTGTGCCTGGCTCCAGGGAGGGCGAAGAGCCGGAATGGCGGCGTGAAGTTGTGCGAAGGCTCGAGCAATACCGCGCTCGCCGCCGCCGGAATGACCCCAACGATTCCCAATCAGGGCTGCCCATTTATGACGAACATCTCTTAGACGAGGATGCAGCTGAGCGGCCGCGCCAGCGCTTGCTTCAGCGCCCGCGCCGGACGGAACGCGTGGAGATTTGCATTCAGCCGGAGCTGAATTTCACGAGCGGCGCGGCTGACCGCGCGCGTCCGCAGACGGCGCTCGTGCCCGTCGCCACTCTTCCGGAACGCCGGATGGCCGGCTTGCTCGACGCGATTTTTCTGATTCTTACGTATGCGGGATTTCTGGCGCTGTTTCGCTCACTGGGAGGCCAGATCGAAATTCAAAAGATTGATGCGCTCGTCTATTTCGCCGCGTTCTACTTGCTCTATGTGCAGTATTTTTTCCTCTTCACCGCATTTGCCGGAGCAACTCCCGGGATGCAGCTTCGTGGCCTGACGGTGGTGCGGCTGGACGGGCACCTGCCGGACACGCGCCAGTTGCTCTGGCGCAGTTTCGGGTACCTGCTTTCCGGTGCGACGTTGATGCTGGGCTATCTCTGGGCGCTGTGGGATGAAGACCGATTTACTTGGCAGGATCGCATCTCGCAGACGTACGTTACGGCGGCGCCTCCCCTCATGGAGGGGGAAGCGTACGAAGTGCCCGCGGGGCGGCCGCGCTACGCGCACAAATAGCGGCACAGCGGCTCCCGGGCGTAGAATACACTCAGGGAACTACTATGAAGCAGCGATTCCTGAATCAGAAGCTCGGCAAGAGGACCTCTCGCCGCCAGGAACTGATGAAAACGAAAAATCTTTCCAACAGACGCAGCCCGGTGCCGTTCCCAAACAAACCGAGTTAGAGAAGCGCCGCAAAGCTTGGACTATTGCCCGTACTTCTCGTAGAACTTGTTTGTGAATAGTCCGAGCGGATTCGTGTCTTTCCCTGCAGTTTCCTCGACGTGTCACATCGTTGTGTGTGTGACGACAGGAAAAATTTTAAGCCTGGATTTTTCAAGGAGTTCGAAGAGATGCATCCTTCGGCGTGTGACGAATAGGACTGATCTCCCAGGCTTTCCTTGCCGGGGACCTGGGAGCCCTTCCTTAATGGAAATGCTGGTTCAGAATGATTTAGAGGCCGAGAAATGTCAGAAGTTAGTGATGTGTGACGAGTAAGAAGGGAAAGTGCATGCGTGTGACGATTGAAATGCGTTTGGTAGGAGGCCGGACGGAAGGCACGTGATACGCCTCGGCTCCATGGGTATTTCGATCAAATCGTGATTCTGAACATAACATAGCACTGTTAACATATGACTAATTGAAAATCAAGGGAATTTGAGAGGCTGGAGATCATTGCCAGCAGGGAAATTGCAAGGCCCACCGGATTGCATGACGGCTCTCCCAGGCTCCCTGTGTCGGGGATCTGGGAGTCGTTCCGTATCAAGGCCGAGCGAAAGCCCGCACCCTTTGCAAAAAACCGCAAAGGATGCGCCATCTACCGGTCCTCGTAAGTTATCACTGTCTAATCCGTTATTACTGACAGTTCCCCGAATTTGCGATAGCGTTATCTTCCCTGGACAGGTCCCGTCCACGGACGGAGGTAAGCAGTGTTTAAACGCGCCGGGAAACTGAAGGCAAGCGAGCAACTGTTCCGTTCGATCTTCGAGGACAGCCAAATTGGAATCAGCTTTTTCAATATTGATGGCCGTGCGGTTTTCACGAATCGCGCGTTCCAGGAAATGTTGGGCTACGACGAAGAAGAGCTGAGCCGGCTGGAACAATGGGACGAGATTATTCATCCGGAGGACCGTGTTTCAGGAGCGGAACGATACGCACAGCTGGTAGAGGGTAAACGCGAAAAAGACGAATGGGAACAACGCTTCATTCGTAGCGACGACCGCATCATCGTTGCGAATGCTCGATTCACGCTGATCCGGGATTCAAATGGAAAGCCGCAGTACGTTGCTTCGTTGACGGAAGACATCACGGAGAAAAGACAGGCCGAGGAGAGACTGAGGGCAAGCGAGCAGCTGTTCCGTTCGGTCTTTGAAGGCGCACAAATTGGAATCGGCGTCTACAGGATTGATACCCAGGAACATATCTCTAACCACGCACTTCACGAAATGCTGGGTTACACCGGAGAAGAGCTGAATCGGTTGGAGCAGTGGGATGTGATCTCTCCAAAGGAGGAACGCGATATTTACGCAGATCGGTATAAAGAGCTCGTGCAGGGCGTGCGCGATAAAGACGAGTATGAGCAACACTTTATCCGCAGAGACGGCCAAGTAATCCTCACTGAAAGCAGGTTCCAGCTGCTCCGCGATCCCGCCGGCAAGCCGGAGTGCATTGTCGCTTTAACGGAAGACATAACGGAACGCAAACACGCCGAAGAGGAGCGGGAGCGAGCCATGCAGCTTTTCCGCTCGGTTTTCGAGAATGCCCAGGTGGGAATCGGAATTTACAACATTCAGACCGGTGAACACACTTCGAACCGGTCGATGCATGCAATTCTGGGGTACAGCCAGGAGGAGCTGAGCGGCATCGGGCAATGGGACAGGATCATTCATCCGGACGAGCGAGAATCGGGAGCCCAGCGATATCTAGATCTTATTCAGGGTAAGCACGAGGAAGACGAATGGGAACAGCGATTCATTCAGCGCGACGGGCAGATCGTGATAGCGAACGGACGATTTCGATTGCTGCGGGATCCGGCCGGGAAACCACATTACATTTTCAGTTTCAATGAAGACATCACATTACGCAAGAGGGTGGAAGCGGAACTCGTCAAAGCGAAGGAAACGGCGGAGGCGGCCACCAAGGCGAAGTCTGAATTCCTCGCGAACATGAGTCACGAGATTCGTACGCCCATGAACGCCATTCTCGGTATGACCCACCTGGCTCTGAAAACGGAGCTAACGGCAAAGCAGCGCGATTATCTGACTAAATCCAAGGCGGCTGCGGAAGCGTTGCTGGGCATCATCAACGACGTCCTGGATTTCTCGAAAATCGAGGCAGGGAAGCTGAAGATGGAGCAGACAGAATTCCGCCTCGATGTTGTCCTCGATAATCTTTCAACCCTGGTGAGCCATCGAGCTCACGAGAAGAACTTAGAATTTCTTGTGGCCGCGGGAGAGGACCTCCCGACCGTTTTGATTGGAGATCCTCTGCGTCTCGGACAGGTGTTGATCAACCTCGTGAACAATGCGGTGAAATTTACTGAACGCGGAGAGATCGTGGTATCTGTTGAGCTCCAAGAGAAAGGATCCGACCGGGTCAAACTGAAATTTGCGGTCCGCGACAGTGGCATCGGTCTGACGCCGGACCAGACCGCTCGCTTGTTTCAGGCCTTCAGTCAAGCGGATAGCTCCACAACTCGAAAGTATGGAGGTACCGGACTTGGCCTCTCCATCTCCAAGCGGTTGGTGGAATTGATGGAAGGCAACATCTGGGTAGAAAGCGAATATGGCCATGGAAGCACTTTTTGCTTCACGGCCTGGTTTGGCGGGAAATTCGCGGAGCGGCGAAAGAAAGTTCTCCCGACGAGCCTAAGAGGCCTCCGAGCCTTGGTGGTTGATGACAATGCGGCGGCGCGTGAAGTCCTTTCAGACATGCTCAAGCAGGCCGCGTTTCGAGTCGAATGTGTTTCGTCCGGCAACGATGCCTTGCGGGAATTGGAGAACTCCGATTCGTTGGATCCCTACCGGCTTGTACTGATGGATTGGCAGATGCCGGAGCTGGACGGGCTGGAGACTAGCCGCAGGATCAAACGCGCCGGCACCCTACGCAACGTACCAAAAATATTGATGATCACCGCATTCGATCGTGAAGACATTCGTCTTCAAGCGCAGGAACTGGAAATCGAAGGGTTCTTACTCAAGCCGGTCAGCCCCTCCGTCCTTTTTGACACGTTGATGAGTCTCTCCGCTGTTGGCGGGGAGGAAAAGGTCGTATCGGAAAGAAAAGTGGAGCGTGGTTTGGCTCTTGTCAGCGGGATTCGCGTTTTGCTCGTCGAAGATAACGAAGTGAATCAGCAGGTAGCGACAGAACTGTTGGAGAGCGAGGGGGCGAAAGTTACGATTGCCAATCACGGAGCTGAAGCGGTCGAGATTCTTACTCAAGGCAGTCTTCCCCCTGCCTTCGATGTAGTGCTGATGGATTTGCAGATGCCGGAAATGGACGGTCTCACGGCGACGAGGCTTTTGCGCGCCCAGCCCTATCTCCAAAACCTTCCGATTATTGCGATGACGGCTCACGTGATGGCCGATGAGGTTCAACGTTGCCTCGAAGCGGGAATGAACGACCACGTGGCGAAGCCGATTGATCCCGAGACCTTCTTCGCCACGCTTGCCCGGTGGACAAGTTCGAATCCGCGGGAATCTCGCGATGTTCCAACCAGGAGAGTGAATTCAGAGGATGTAATTGTTTTTCCGTCGATTGAAGGGATAGATTGTGCAACCGGCCTGCAACGCGTCGCCGGAAACAAACGAATGTACCGTGAATTGCTAACTCGGTTTGTCCTGAAACACGGTCCTGTATGTGAGCAAATCACAGCGGCTCTTGAAACCGGAGATCACACGCAGGCAGAGCGTCTTTCCCATTCCTTGAAGGGTGCCGCAGGGAATCTGGGAATTAACCGGATCTTCGATTTGGCCGGGGACCTGGAAAAAGCGATTCGCGAGTCACGGGGTGGCGTAGGTGAAAGGATCAAAGAGCTAGCGTCAGCGTTGGATCGTCAAGTCGAAGCTATCCAAGATGCTCCGAAGGATGCACCAATTCCCGTCGAAAAGCGGAATACGGCTGACTTGCTGAATCCTTCGGCGGTTTCGGCCGCGATTGAACGGATGAGGAAGCTGCTTGAATCAAGTGACGCAGACGCTCCAGAGGCGTACGCGCATTTGGCCGAAATCCTGCGGGCCCGAGTTGACCCCAAGAAGTTGGAGGCTCTTGGTGCGGCCGTAAACGCCTTCGATTTTGAAGGGGCACTTGTCAAGTTGCACGAGATCGCCGACCAGGGCGGGATGAATCAGTAGTGAGAGGAACTGCGTATGGACACGACTGCCGAGAAAAAGACACTGCTCGTTGTGGATGACGATTCGGAAAATATTCAGATTGTGCGCTCCATATTAGGCGACAACTACAAGCTCCGCGTGGCTACGGACGGACTCAAGGCACTGGATTTGGCAAAGACGGAGCCAGTCCCGGGCCTCATTCTGCTCGATGTGATCATGCCCCACATGGACGGTTACGAAGTCTGCTGTCGCTTGAAAGCGGACCCGAAGACGCACGATATCCCCATTATCTTCCTGACGGGGAAAACTGAGGTCGCTGATGAGACCCGCGGTTTTGAGGTCGGTGCAGTCGATTATATTCACAAACCGTTTTCTCCACCCATTGTTACGGCGAGGGTACGAACCCACTTGATGCTGCGCGATGCACACGAAACGGTGGCTCGGCAGTTATTGGCCATAAATACTGAATTGGAATTGGCGCGGCAGGTTCAACAGTCCATCCTTCCCCGAGGAGTCCCGCATCTTGAGGGTTTGGAGATTTCGGCTCGGTACCTGCCGATGACGTCCGTAGCTGGCGACTTTTACGATTTCATCGTCCTTGACGAAAAACACGTCGGGTTTCTGATCGCCGACGTGTCTGGTCATGGCCTGTCTGCGGCATTGATCGCTTCGATGCTTCAGACAGCACTTGCTGCACAATCCGCACACGCTTCCGACCCCGTTCAGGTATTGTCAGGTTTGAATCAGGCGCTGTTTGGCAAATTCCAGAACCACTATGTAACGGCGGTCTACTTGTATTTAGATTTAGAGAAGGGCACTGCGAGATATGCAGGGGCGGCCCACCCACCCGTGCTGCTGTGGAGCGCCAGGACTAGGACAGTCACGGAGTTAATGGAAAATGGTTTCATGCTCGGCCCGTTCCCGGATTCGACCTACTCGGCGAGTACTTTCCCGCTAGAGAATGGGGACAGGATTGTTCTAATCACGGACGGGATTGTTGAGGCCTTCGATAAATCCGGCAGTCAATTCGGAATGGATCGTCTGAAACAGCTTCTTGAGTCAAGACACGATCTTCCGGCCAACCGATTTACCGATGCCGTGCTTTACGCCCTGTCGGGCTGGTCCGAGCATGCGGTAGGGACCCAGCAGTCAGATGACATAACTCTCCTTGCGATTGATTTCAAAGGATTGTCCTGAAAAGCCGACCTGCCTTGGCTTAAATCTTTAAAGTGGGTATTTCCACCTTCGGATGACAGCAACTCCCTCTGCTACCCCGCCTCGAGTGCTTACTTGGGGCCATTGAAGGCCTTGACCAGGAACGAGGTCGGTTTAGGGTTATTTGAGGGGGCAGGTGGATTCACGGACGACGAGTTCGGGGACGAGCTTACGGTTGACGGGCTTAATTTCACGGTCTTCGGCGGTGGCGTTGATGCCTTCGACGACGGGGGCGGAGCTGCCAGGCGGCGGCGCAGCCCGCCCCGCTCGAAAAACACCGGGACGTCTCGCGAGCGCTTCCCCACTAAAACCGCGGTCATGCGTCCAAATAGCTCGTGGGCGGTGCTATACTTGATTTTATGTTGCGCGGCGCGGCTGGAACGAAACCGAACGCCCAAGGCGAAGAAGCGGCGAAAGGGAAATAATGAGCATGAACTCCGTGGCGAAAAAGATTGTGGTGATGTTGTCGATCCTCGTGTTTGCATACGTCGCGACGGGTTACGTGCTGGGCCGCTCCTCGGACGACAAAGCCTTCCGCGCGCTTACGGTTTACGGCGATGTCCTGAATCGCATCGAGCATGAGTACGTGGACGACCCGAACATGCACCAGGTGACGAGCGGCGCTCTGCACGGCCTGCTCGATTCCCTCGACCCGCAGTCCGCCTATTTGAGCCCGCGCGAGTACAGCGATTACAAAGACAAGGTCACGGTCAAAACCAAAGGCGTGGCCGGCCTGACCCTCACCCGGCGGTTCGGCTACATCGGCATCATCGGCGTGCTTCCGGACAGCCCGGCGGATAAAGCGGGGCTGCGGCTCGGTGATGTCCTGGAGAAAATCGCAGGGTTCACCACCGGCCAGATGGCCGTTGACCAGGCGAAGCTGCTTCTCTCGGGCGAGCCCGGCAGTGTTGTGAAACTCTCCGTAATCCGCCGCGGTAAAGCCGAGCCGCAGGACATGGAAGTGACCCTCGCAAAGCTTTCGCCGCCCAAGCTGGTGGAAGACAAACTCCAGGGCGATGTCGCGTATCTTCGCGTTTCGGATTTCGAGCCGGGGGCGGCGAACCAAATTCGTGATGCGCTGATTCAGTTTGACCATCAAGGCGCGCACAAATTGATCCTCGATCTCCGCGATTCCTCAGAGGGCGATGTCCAGGAAGGCATCTCCGCCGCGCAGCTTTTCCTTTCCTCCGGGACGATCACCACCCTGAAAGGCCAGACGGTTTCTCCTATCGTTTCCTCAGCCGATCCTGCAAAAGCCGTATGGACGCAGCCAATGACCGTGCTCATCGGGAACGGAACCGCCGGCGCCGCGGAAATTCTTGCCGCCGCAATCGCCGATAACCATCGCGGTGAGACCGTTGGCGACCGCACCTACGGCACCGCTTCGATGCAGAAATTGATTCCTCTCGACGACGGCGCCGCGCTGATTCTGACGATCGCGAATTACTACACGCCCAACGGAAAAGAAATCCCGGCCGATGGCGTGACACCGACGGTAGAGGTCCATGCGCAACCCGAAGATGCGGTCGCGCAGAACGATCAAAATGCTCCACCCTCTGCGCCAACCGTCTCGCCGGACGACCCCGCGATCAAGAAAGCACTGGAAGTCCTTCGCGGCAATGTTCCCGCCCGAAAGGCCGCGTAATTCAGCGTGATGCAAGTGCGCGGGCGAGATTGCGCCCGGGCCGGTGTTTCCCCCGCGGCCACGAAGATCAGGCCTGATCCCTCCTCCACTCGGTTTTTTCTTCGCCATCTTCGGAGTTCTCTCGCGTCCGTCTTGGCCGCAACTCTCTGGCTCTTAGCCGGCTGCGGACCAAAGAAGTTCACGACCACGGAGCTCCGCCAGGTGACGAACGAAATCGTTGCCGCCGCCCAACGCGTCACGCAGCACAAATCGGACGTCACCATCCGCCCCGAAATTTTCGATATCGGCGGTACCCATGGCCGCATTGTTCCCGACGACGTGTACGTTACGCTGGGCAGCGCCGAGCAGGCGAAAACTCTGGCGCAGGCGCTGGACGACATCGCCCGGCGCCACAAACTTCGCATCCTCGAGACGGCCTCGGGCGGCGTCCTGCGCTTCGATTTTTCATCTCAAGGATTCCGCACGCACACGGTCCACGCCGTTACCCCGGTGATGGCACGCTCGCGGCCACCTGCCGCGCGAGGCGCGAAGAACGCGCGCCTCGTCATCATCATTGACGATCTCGGCCACGATCGCGCCTCGGCCGACTCGCTGTTTGGCATGCCTTTCCCAGTGACAGTCTCCGTTTTACCGCACCTGCCGCTCTCAGCCGCCGTCGCGGAAGAAGCCTACCGGCGCGGCGATCAAGTGCTGCTGCATCTCCCGATGGAATCTGAAGCGGACGGAGTGAAGCCCGAGCCAATCGAATTACACGCGGGAATGAATTCGGCTCAGGTGGAGAATTCGCTGGCGGGCATGCTCGACACGGTTCCGCACGCCATGGGAGTGAACAATCACCAGGGCTCGCGCGCCACAGCAGACCCCGCTCTGATGGCTGAACTGATGCCGGCGCTGCACGAACGCGGGCTTTTCTTCATTGACAGCCGGACAACAGCCGCAACCGTGGCCTACGATGCAGCGAAACGCGCAGGCGTGCCCGCCGCTTCGCGCAAAGTGTTTCTCGACGATACGCCGTCGCGGGACGCAATCCTCGCGCAATTGAATCTTGCCGCGCGCGACGCACAACGCGACGGCTTCGCCATTGCGATCGGCCATCCGCATCCGGCCACGCTGGCAGCGCTTGCCGAAGGTGTGCCGCGCCTCGAAGCTCGCGGAATTCGGCTTGCCTTCGCTTCCGAAGTGATTCAGTAGACCGCGCGGTTGTTGATCAGCCCGAAAGGAGCGTCACGTGCTCATGGCTTGAAACCTACGCTCTGCCACAGCTCCGCGCAGTGATACATCGTCCCGCCGGTGATGACGGAATCGACCGTGCGGATATTGTGGATGGATTCCAGCGGGTTGGCGTTCAGGATTATCAGGTCCGCCTGTTTTCCGAGTTCGATTGTGCCGAGTTCTTTGTCGAGCCCCATCACGCGCGCCGGGACAATCGTGGCTGCCTGGATCGCCTCCATCGGCGTAAATCCTGCCTGCACGTAGAGCTCAATTTCGCGATACAGGCTGTAGCCCGGGACGGTCTGGTCCGTGCCCGCTACGATGGGCACTCCGGCGCGGTGCAGCGCTCCCACGATTTGAACATCCGTTTCAAAGGACTTTTGGAAAAGCCTGGATTGCTGGGAAGGCGGCTCGACATCGATCAGAGGTTGCGCCAATTCCGGCGCGACTTTCGTGACGCCCGGCTCGAAGCTGGCCGTGGGCTTTTTCGTGTTTGCGGTTTCAAATTCATAAATCGCCAGAGTCGGATCCACCACCGTGCCGTGGTCCACGAGAAACGCAATCGCCTTCTGCGCTTCGGCGGAATTGGTGTCCACTTCGGCATCCGCCTTCAACTGGTCGATTCGTTTTGCATCTGCAGGCAAAGGAGGCCGCATGATATCCGCGACATACTGAACGTGATTGATCTGATCC
>Ga0187776_10001432_pt1 | contig 11931 bp, 10 predicted proteins | sample 0216_BV02_MP12_2_FD_132426 | JGI IMG/M metagenome (GOLD analysis project Ga0187776, IMG submission 132426) | Tropical peat soil microbial communities from peatlands in Department of Meta, Colombia - 0216_BV02_MP12_20_MG | ecosystem: Environmental > Terrestrial > Soil > Wetlands > Peat | place...
CCCGAGCCGGAGCCAGAGCCCGAGCCGAGGCGCCGCTGGTTCTGGCAGAGAAGCTGAGACAACCGGTTTCCTCTGTAAACTCCGCAAATCCATGGACGTATTGGTTCTGATCGACAAGCTGGACGACCTCGTGCACAACGCGAAGGCCGTCCCGCTGACCGACCAGGTTCGCATCGACCGCGAGGAGATCTACGACATCCTCGACCAGATGCGGGCGACGATCCCCGAGGAGATCAAGCAGGCGCGCTGGATCGTCAAGGAACGCCAGGAGATGCTGGCCGAGGCGAAGCGCGAGTGCGACCGGATCCTCGGCGAGGCCCGCGAGCAGGCCGTTCGCGAGGCGTCGCAGACCGAGATCGTCAAGCTCGCTGAGCGCCAGGCCGGTGAGATCGTCGACGACGCCCGCCGCCAGGCCCGCGAGACGCGGCTCGAGATGGAGGATTGGGCAGACTCGATCCTCTCGACGCTCGAGGTCAACCTCGACAAGTTCCTGAGCGCGGTCAAGCGGGGTCGCGAGCGGCTGCACGAGCGCTCGCAGGAGACGGTCGTCGCCGGTGTCTCCGCGGGCATCGAGAGCTCGAACGACGACCAGCCTTACTGAGGCGGGGTGGACACCTGGCTCACGGTCGCGAGCAAGCGCGACTGGCGTAGCTACGCCGACCGGCCGGTACCTGAAGACGTCAAGCGGCGGATCCTCGACGCGGGGCGGCTGAGTGGCAGCTCGCAGAACGTCCAGCCGTGGACGTTCGTCGCCGTTGAGAGCCGGGAGGCGAAGGAGCGTGTCGCGGAGCTGGTCTACGCCGGGGGCAACATCCGCACCTGCGCGTTCGCGGTTGCGATCGCGACTCCCGATGGGAAGTACCCGTTCGATGTCGGCCGCGCAATGCAGAACATGTTTCTCGTCGCCTGGAACGAAGGCGTTGTGTCCTGCCCGAACGGTATGCCGGACACGGGAGCAGCAGCGGAGGCGTTGGGCCTCGACGAGGGGGTACTCCCGGTGAACATCCCGAGCTTCGGCTATCCGAGGCGCGACCTGCAGCCTGAGTCGAAGACCGCAGAAGCGTGGAGCGACGAGGCTAACCGCAAGCCGCTCGACCAGCTGATTCGACGTATCTAGCCGTTGCTACCGTGGCCCGAGATGACCACGCTCAACCTGCGCACGCTCAAGATCCGCCCCGGGGAGCAGTTCCGGGACGAGATCGAGGTCGAGCTCGAGCCGCTCGAGCTCGGCGGCCAGCGCTACCTGCCGGTCCCCGAGAAGGTGCCGGCGGAGCTGACGGTCACGCGCGCCTCGAGCGGGACCGTCTTCGAGCTGCGCTTCCACGTGCGCCTGCACGGGCCGTGCTTCCGCTGCCTCGAGGACGCCGTGCTCGACCTCCCGATCTCGGCGCGCGAGTACCAGGCGAACTCGCCCGAGGACGAGGAGCTGCGCACGCCGTACCTCGAGAACGACCAGCTCGACCTCTCCGCCTGGGCGCGTGACGCGCTCGCGCTCGAGCTACCCGACAAGATCCTCTGCAAGGTCGACTGCGCCGGCCTCTGCCCGGTCTGCGGCAAGAACCTGAGCCGCGAGCCCCACGACCACGGCGAGCCCGAGCCCGACTCTCGCTGGTCCGCCCTGGCGGAACTGCGAGACCGGCTCTAGAGTTCATGGCGGCGCTCCGGCGCCGACCTATGCGGGCCTAGCTGACGACATCACGCAGCTCTCGTTCCTCGTCAGGAGGTCCCCTTTTGCACGCACATTCGATCACGCTCGTCGACGTCGCCGTCTCCCACGGTGCCGACGAGGTCTTTGGCGGCGTCTCGCTGACGGTCGGGGCCGGCAGCCGGATCGGAGTCGTCGGCCCGAACGGCGCCGGCAAGACGACGCTCCTGCGCCTGCTCGCCGGCCTCGAGCAGCCGGAGCGGGGCCGCGTGCGCCAGAGTCCCGGGCTCTCGGTCGGCTACCTGCCCCAGGAGGAGGATCAGAAGCCGGGAAGGGCGCTTTCGGGCGGACAGGCCAGACGGGCCGCCCTCGCGACGCTGTTCAGGGCCGACCACGACGTCTACTGCCTCGACGAGCCCACGAACGACCTGGATTTCGAGGGCCTGGAGTGGCTGGAGCGCCTCGTCCGGAGGACGCGCGGGAGTGTGGTGGTCGTCTCGCACGACCGCGCCTTCCTCGACCGCACCGTCACGAAGATCGTCGAGCTCGAGGAGGGAACCCGACGGCTGCGTGAGTGGCCGGGCGGGTGGAGCGAGTTCGAGGCTGCGCGCGAGCGGGCCCGGGCGGCCCAGTACCGCCGGTTCGAGGAGGCCGATGAGCGGCGGCGGGAGGTCGAGGGCCTGATCCGGGAGCGGCAAGGCCAGGCGCGGGCACACGGGCGCTGGGCCGGCCGGCGGGCCACGCATGCCCAGAGCACGAAGGTGCGGCAGGCACGCCGCGCGCTCGAGCGGATCGATCGGGTCGAGAAGCCCTTCGAGCCCTGGGAGCTGCACCTCGCGCTCGAGCCTGCGAGCCGGGGCGGCGACCTGGTCGTCCGGCTCGAAGGAGCCGTCGCCGAGCGCAGCGCCTTCCGGCTCGGGCCGATCGATCTCGAGCTCCGCCGAGCCGACCGCCTCGCGATCGGCGGCCGCAACGGCAGCGGCAAGACGACGCTGCTCGGCGCGCTCACCGGTGAGCTCCCGCTGACGGCGGGCCGCCGCGAGCTCGGCCCCGGCGCCGTGCTCGGCGAGCTCGAGCAGGCGCGTGCCCGCTTCGCCGTCGACGAGCCGTTGGTCGAGGCCTTCGGCGGCCCGCCGGAGGCAGCGCGCACGCTGCTGGCCAAGTTCGGCCTCGGCGCCGACGACGTCCTCCGCCCGGCCCGCACGCTCTCGCCGGGCGAGCGCACCCGCGCCCAGCTCGCGCTGCTCGCCGCGGAGGGCGTCAACTGCCTGGTCCTGGACGAGCCGACCAACCACCTCGACCTGCCCGCGATCGAGCAGCTGGAGGCGGCTCTCGACGGCTACGCGGGCACCATCGTCCTCGTCACGCACGACCGGCGGCTCCTCGAGCACATCCGCCCGAGCCGCCGGTACGACCTGTAGCGCCGGGCGAAAGAGACCAAGTAACACTGTGTTACAAGGTGGTTCACCATCGGGGTCTGACCCCGGATCCGACTGGGGTCTGACCCCGGGTCCGGGTGGGTCTGACCCCTGGCTATACTGCGCCGCCGTGGCCGTCCCCAAGAAGAAAACCTCCAAGTCGCGCCGGGACAAGCGGCGCGCTACGCACCGGATCGAGGCTCCGCGGCTGAACCTCTGCCCGCAGTGCGGCTCGCCCAAGCGGCCGCACCGCATGTGCCCGGTCTGCAAGACCTACGCCGGCCGCGAGATCGAACCGCTCCGAACTCCGGCGCCGTAGGCGTCGCTTGCGATGCCGACCTCAGGACACGTGAGCTCTGCTCGCGTGTCCGTCTGAAATGACCGGTCGAACCAAGTGAGTTCAGCGGTAACGCCACCGGAGGCGATCCGCGTCGCGGTCGATGCACTGGGCGGTGACCGCGCGCCGGAGGAGGTCGTCGCGGGAGCCGCAGAAGCCGCGTCTTCCGAGATCCAGCCCATCCTGTTTGGGCCCGCGGGCCTCGACACGCACGGCCTCGAACTGGTCGTCACGACGCAGGCGATCGGCATGGACGAGAAGCCGGCCGAGGCCGTGAAGGCCAAGCCGGACAGCTCGCTCGTCGCCGCCTGCCGAGCCGTCGGAGAGGACGCAGCGGACGCGGTCGTGTCGGCGGGGAACACCGGCGCGATGCTCGCCGCCTGCTTCTTGGAGCTCCGCCGCCTCCCGGGCGTGGCGCGCCCGGCGATCGCGGTCGTGATCCCGTCCGAGCCGCGGCCGTCCGTCCTGATCGACTCGGGCGCGAACGCCGACGCCAGGCCCGAGCACCTGCTCCAGTTCGCCTACATGGGCTCGGTCTTCGCCGAGGAGGTGCTCGGCACGCGCGACCCCGAGGTGCGGCTGCTCTCGATCGGCGAGGAGCCCGAGAAGGGCAACCAGCTGACGCTCGAGGCGCACGACCTGCTCGCCGCCGCCGAGGGGCTTCGCTTCGCCGGGAACACGGAGAGCCGCGACCTCCTGCGCGGCGCGGCCGACGTCGTCGTCTGCGACGGGTTCACGGGCAACGTCGTCCTCAAGCTGATGGAGGGGACGATCAAGACGGTGCTCGATGCGCTGCGCGAGGAGATCACCGCCAGCCGTCGCGGACGCGTCGGTGGGCTGCTGATCCGGCCCGCTGCACGCGGCATGCGGAGCCGCCTCGACCCCGACACCTACGGCGGCGCGTACCTGCTCGGGCTGCGCGGTCTCGCGGTGATCGCGCACGGGAACTCCTCGCGTCTGGCGATCGCGAACGCGATCCGGCTCGCCGCCCGCGGAGTCGAGCACGACGTCGTCGGCCGACTCGCGCAGCGCCTGCCGGAAAGAGTGTTAGCATCCGCGCGCTCCGACTCCCCAAGGCAAGCGAGGTGACATGGCGGCAACGCGAGAGGAAGTGTTCGAGCGGGTCAAGGACGTCCTGACGGAACAGCTCGGGGTCGACGAGAACGAGGTCACCGAAGAAGCCTCCTTCCAGGAGGACCTCGACGCCGACTCGCTCGATCTCGTGGAGCTGATCATGGAGCTGGAGGACCAGTTCGGGATCAAGATCTCGGACGAGGATGCGCAGAAGATCCAGACCGTCGGGCAGGCCGTCGACTACGTCACCACGCACCAGTAGCCGCGCCCCTCAGGGCCGGCCCCACCCGCTGAACAAGCTGATCGCCGCGCTGCCGGCGGACCGGATCGAGAACGTCTTGACGCACAGCTCCTGGGCGCCGGACCGCGCCTCGTCCTACGAGCGCCTGGAGTTCCTCGGCGACAGCGTCCTGGAGCTGGCGACGGCGCGCGCGCTGTACGACCGCTACCCGGACTTCTCCGAGGGCCGGATGGCGAAGATTCGCTCGCACGTCGTCTCGCGGGCGAGCTGCGCGGTGGTCGCGCGGGAGCTCGGGCTCGGCAAGCTGCTCGCCGAGCGCGGCGCCGGGCTCGTGCCCGAGGAGGAGCTGACGAAGCTCTCGCGGAACCGGAACGTGCTCGCGGCGCTCCTCGAGGCCTCGCTGGCCGCCGTCTACCTCGAGCACGGCTTCGAGGCGGTCGAGGAGGCTGTCGTGGCCGCCTTCGAGGGCCGGATCGCCTACGCGCTCACGAGCCACGTCGACCACAAGACGGAGCTGCAGGAGGAGCTCGCCCGACGCGGGCTTCAGGTCTCGTACGCCGTCCTGGACGTCCAGGGCCCGCCGCACGACCGCACGTTCAGATGTGCGGCCGTGATCGAAGGCGAGGAGGCGGGCGTGGGCACCGGGCGCTCGAAGAAAGCCGCCGAGCAGGCCGCCGCCCGCCAGGCGCTCGACCGCCTTGCCGCCGCGGCATGAAGATTCAGTAGATACCCCGTAGCGCAAATCAGCGGCCGTGACGATGCGGGCGTGCGGCCGAGCGGCGAAGCTGACGGTGGCTTCAGGGGGGAGCCATGGAACGCGCATCAGCTCGGATCTGGCGACCCGGAGTCGTCGTTTGCGGTCTCGTGGTTGTCGGCATGCTGGCGACGGCCGGCGCGGGGCCGGCCCGGCCGGCTGCGAGCTCCGCGACCACAACACTCGTCAGCGTCTCCACGAGCGGCGAGCAGAGCAACTACTACAGCTGGGCGATCGGCATCAGCGCAAACGGCCGCTTCGCCGTCTTCAGCTCCGAGGCGAGCAACCTCGTTCCGCACGACACGAACAAGCAGAGCGACGTGTTCGTCCGCGATCGCCTGGCCGGCACGACGACCCGGGTGAGCGTAACGAGCAGCGGCGGCGAGGCCCATCAGAGCCCCCACGAATTCGGTGGCTCCCGCGAGGGTGGGATCAGCGCGAACGGCCGTTACGTCGTCTTCGTCTCCGACGCGACCAACCTCGTCCCGCGCGACACGAACCGTCTCTTCGACGTCTTCGTGCACGACCGGGTGAGCGGGAAGACCCAACGCGTCAGCGTCAGCAGCGCCGGCCGGCAAGGGAACGGCTCGAGCGGGGAACCTGCGATCAGCGCCGACGGCCGCTTCGTCGTCTTCATGTCGACCGCCTCGAACCTGGTCGCTCGCGACAGCAACCGGCAGTGGGACATGTTCGTGCACGACCGGGTGACCGGGAAGACGCAACGAGTCAGCGTCAGCAGCGCCGGCCGGCAAGCGAACGGCGAAAGCGACGTGGCAGCGATCAGCACCCACGGCCGCTACGTCGCCTTCTCGTCCCTCGCCTCGAACCTCGTCCCGCGTGACACCAACCACAACGAGGACATCTTCGTCCGCGACCGCCGGACGGGGAAGACGCAGCGGGTCAGCGTCTCGAGCAGCGGCAAGCAGAGCAAGGGCCGGCGGGGCGTCTCCGACAGCGTCGCGCCGGTGATCAGCGGCAACGGCCGCTACGTCGCCTTCAAGTCGGCGGCCTCGAACCTCGTCCCCCACGACACGAACCGTGTCGGCGACATGTTCGTGCACGACCGGCTGACCGGGAAGACCCAACGCGTCAGCGTCAGCAGCACCGGCGCGCAGGCAAACGGCGACGTTGGGTCCCTGCCCGCTATCAGTGCCGACGGCCGCTACGTCGTGTTCGGCTCCTTCGCCTCGAACCTCGTCCCGGGTGACAGCAACGGGGCCGGGGACGTCTTCGTGCACGACCGCGTCACGCACCTGACGCTGCTCGCGAGCCTCAGCAGCAGCGGCGAGCAGGGCAACGACACGAGCTATGCCGAGGCCGGCGCCTTGAGCGCCGACAACCGCTACCTCGTCTTCAGCTCCTGGGCGCACACCCTCGCTCCCGACACCAACCCCAACCCGGACGTGTTCGTACGGGATTTCGGCGCGCCGCTCGGCACACGCGCTTCCCCGCGGTCGCGGGCCGGTCTCTCAGCCGGGAGCGCGGTTGCGGTCGCCCAGCTGGAGTTCCCGCCGCCCCTCGTGGCGCCGGGCGACCGGGTGGAGATCGGATACGACACACGCACGACTCCGGCGGCGAAGGGCTTCCTGTACGTGCGCAACGACACGCAGCGAGCCTTCACGCGCATCGCGCTGCGCCGGCGGAAGGCTTCGCAGCAGCTCGTCCCGAGCGATCGGTTCCGCGTGCTGCGCGCGACCGTGCCCGCCTCCGTCGTGCGCGGACACAAGCTCTTCTACTACTCCGTTCTGCGCCTGGGGAAGGGCCGCTCGCTGCGGATCCCTGCCGTCTCGAGCGAGAAGGCGTGGGTTCTCACAGGTGCGCGGATCGTCAGGCTCGGAACCCATCGCTTCGGCCGGCTCCGCGCGCCCGGGACGGTCGTCGCGAAAGCCGGGCCGGGTCAGGTCGCCTTCACGAACCCTGCGCAGGGCGCGAAGGAGGGGCCGTGGTCGTTCGAGGTCGCCCGCGACCGGTCGATCTGGCTGCTCGACGAGCTGAACAGGCGGCTGCTCGTCTGGCCACCCGGGCACCCGAAGGCGCACCCCCGCGTGGTCAAGCTCGCATCGATTCTCCCGATCGACTTCGCTCTCGGTCCCGCAGGAAGCGTCTACATCACCCGAGGGCTGAAGCCGCCCGTCAGGGCGATGGGCCTGACTCGGCTGGCAGCCGGTGGCCGGGTGCTCTGGACGAGCAAGCTCGCAACCGGAATCTTCAACAACCAGCTCCGCCAGGGGCCGGATGCAACGCTCTACTGGACCGGAGGCGTTCCGAGCTCGCGGCGGACCGAGCGAGGCGGGCCCGACAGCGTCTGGGTGCCGGCCGCCACGCCGCACGGAAAGCCCTTGAGCACTGCGCGGCAGGCGCGGGCGCGGACGATGTACCAGCCGCTGCGGGGCGGGCTGCGGCTCCTCTGCGGATGGGCCCCGTTCGAGAAGGATCCGTTCTTCGGGCGGGCGCCCCACGAAGAGCGCTTCGCGCTGATCAACCGGGCAGGGCGGCTCGTTCGCTCGTGGCGGATCACGAGCCGGACGGTCATCTGGCCGCATCCCCAGGCCACGCCCGCTCTCGTCGGCCACGATCTGGTGGTCGTGCTGACGGCGTCGAGCGGGCGCAGGAACGAGTACCTCGTGCTACGTCTCGCGAAAACCCCGTCGGGCACGCGCGCCAGGTTCTCGCTGCCGTCCGCCAGCTGGCTCGATACGAGTGGACGAGCCGCCTGGGGCGACGTGATGACGGACCTCCGGGTCGGCCCGGACGGCAAGCTCTACCAGCTCGGCTCGTCGCCCACCACGGGCGTCGCGATCTACCGCTACTCGATGGCCGCCGCCGCGTAGGATCGGATCGCTCCCGTGAAAGGAGGAACCGTGTCGATGAAGATCGACTGCGCGTGCGGCGAGACGATCCGCGGCGAGACCGAGGACGAGGTGCTCGACAACGCCGAGGCCCACGTCCAGGAGGTGCACGCAGACATGGCCGACCAGTTCCCGCGCGAGACTCTCGCGGGCATGGTCGTGGACGAGTAGCCGGGCTGGCCGAGCACGAAAAGGGCCGCCTAGCGGCCCTTTTCCGTAGATCCCCACAGCTCGAATCAGTGCTCCCGCCGATGCGGGCGCCTCGCTGAGCAGTCACCCTTGAGTCTCAGGGGGTGGCTCCATGTACAGGGCGTCAGCCAAGATTCGGCTGCTGAGAGTGGTCGCCCTGATGATTGCGGCGCTTGGCGGCAGCCTCTTGCTCGTGGCGGCAAGCGCGCCCTCGGCGCCGACGGCGGCCAAGCTGAAGGTCGTCCAGCAGCACTTCCCGCCGCCTCTCGTCGCCCCGGGCGAGCGGATCGAGGTCGGGTACAACACGCTGAAGCTCCCTGCGGCGACCGGAGTCCTGTACGTGCGCAACGACCTGCAGCACACGTTCACGCGTGTCACCCTGCGCTGGGGAAAGAGCCCGAAGCCGCTCACCTGGCAGGACGAGCTACGGCTCTTGCGCGGATTCGCGCCCGCCTCGCTCGTGCGCGGGCACTGGCTCTACTACTACGCGGTCATCCATGACCGGAAGAGCGGCCGCTCGGTCAGGGTTCCCGCCGGCCTCGAGTCTGTCCGCGTTCTCACCGGAGCGCAGGTCATCAAGCTCGGGACCCACCGCTTCGGCAATCTGCGCGCGCCCGAGGCGATCGTCGCGAGCGCCGGCCCGACGGACGTTGGCATCGGGATTGAGGGGAAGGTGAACGGGCCGTGGTCCTTCCAGATCGCCCCGGATCGGTCGGTCTGGCTCGTCGACACGTACAACTGGCGGCTGCTCGTGTGGCCGCCCGGGCAGCCGAACGCTCACCCACGCGCCGTCTCGCTTGCCTCGTTGCCGGGCCTGCTGGGCGACTTCGCGCTCGGTCCCGGGGGCAGCCTCTACGTCTCCCATAAGCGTCCCGGTAAGCACCACACTGGGCTGAGCCGGCTGTCGGCCACCGGACACGTGCTCTGGACGAGCGAGCTCGCTACTACCATCCACAACATCAACCTCCGTCTCGGGCCGGACGGCACGCTCTACTGGACCGGTGGACTCGTAGAGCCGCGGGGAGGGGACAGTTGGGTCCCTGTGGCCACGCCCTCCGGACGTCCGCTTAGCACCGCTTACCAGCTGAGACGGAGGCTGCACTACCAGCCCCTGCCGGGTGGGCTGCGGCTCGTGTCGACTCCCGCCGCCTTCGAGAAGGGGTTCTGCGCGCAGCTTGTGCCCTACGAGTCGCGCTTCGCCCTGATCGACCGGGCCGGTCGGGTCCTCCGCGCCTGGCGGATCACCAGCCGCACCACGATCAGCGAGTCCCTGTCCGCGACGCCCGCGCTCGTCGGCGGCGACCCGGTCGTGGTTCTCCGGGTCGCGCGCCCTTCTGGCCCTGCTGGAAATCGCTGCGCGAGCGTAGAGGCGGAGTACCTGGTGCTGCGCCTGGCGCGCAGCGGGCCGAGCCGCATCCGCTTTTCGCTTCCGGCCGCCAGCGAGGAGGGGAAGGACCAGAGCGGCCGTGCCGGATGGGGCTTCATGATCACCGACGTGCGGAGCGGCCCCGGCGCCAAGCTCTACCAGCTCGGCTCGTCGCCGACGGTTGGCGTGCGGATCATGCGCTTCTCGCTCGCCGCTGCGAAGTGAGATGTCCGCGCCGATAGCTAGCCTCCGGCGCGCGTGCACCTCCGTGCGATCAAGCTGCGTGGCTTCAAGTCGTTTCCGGACCCGGTCGAGGTTCGCCTCGAGCCGGGCGTGGCGGTGGTGGTCGGCCCCAACGGCTCCGGCAAGTCGAATGTCGCCGACGCGCTGCTCTGGGCCTCCGGGAGCCTGAGCCCCCACGAGCTGCGGGCCGAGAAGCCGGACGACGTCCTCTTCGCCGGCGCGGCCGACCGGCCGGCGGCCGACCACTGCGAGGTCGAGCTGCTCTTCGACAACGAGGACGGTGCCTTCGCCGGGCTCGAGTTCACGGAGATCTCCGTCGCGCGGCGGCTGCACCGCGGCGGCGAGGGCCAGTACCTGATCAACCGTGCGACCGTGCGCCGCACCGACCTCGTCGAGCTGCTTGCGGACGTCGGGCTCGGCGGCAGCCACGGCTCGGTCATCAGCCAGGGCAAGGTCGAGGAGATCCTGGCCAGCAAGCCCGAGGAGCGGCGGGTTCTGATCGAGGACGCGGCCGGGCTCGGCAAGTTCAAGCGGCGCCGCCACCGGGCCGAGCTGAAGCTGGCGCGGGTGCAGCTGCAGGTCGAGCGGGCGCGCGACCTCGAAGCGGAGGTGAAGGCGCGGCTGCGGCCGCTGGCGCTGCAGGCGAGCGCGGCCGAGCGGGTCGAGAAGCTGCGTGGCGAGATCGCCGGCCTGCGGGCGCGGCTGGCCGAGCTCGACCTGGCGGCCGTGGACGAGCGGCTGGCGGAGGTCGCGGAGCGGCGCACTGCCGCGGCGCTGGCGCGGAAGCGCGTCGAGGACCGGCTCGAGTCCCTCTTGGAGGAGCGCAACCGGGTCGAGGACGAGCTGGCGGGTGCGGTCGGGCGTGGGGAGGGCGCGACCTCGGCGCTCTACCGGCTGAAGAGCGCGGCCGAGCGGCTGGAGCTGCGGCGCGAGGCAGCCGGAGAGCTCGCCGCGCGGCTGCGGGCCGAGCCGCTCTTCTCGCGGCCGGCGCCGAACCCCGAGCGGGAGGCGCTGCGCGAACGCGCGCGGTTGACCCGTGAGCGGCTGGCGGCGCTCGAGCACTCGCTCGCCGAGCGCGAGGGGCTGCCGCCCGCCGCGAGAGCGCTCGCCGAGGAGGGCGAGCGGCTGGCGTTGTCGCTCCTGGAGGTCGAGGCGGGTTACGAGCGAGCGGTGGCGGCGGCGCTCTCCGACCGGGCCGCGGCGCTGGTGGCGGCGGACGCGGCGGCTGCGCTGCAGCTGGTCGAGCGGGCGCGGCGCGGAGGGCTCGGCGACCTCGCCGTTCTCGTCCCGCCGCAGGCCGAGCCGGGCCGCAAGGGCCGCCCGCCGCTCGTCGGCGCCGAGGCGCTGTCCAGCCGTGTGCGGGCGAGGGCAGGCGGCGAGCGCGTGGCCGCGCTGCTCGAGGACGTCTGGCTCGCGGAGCCGAGCGACCTCGCCCGGGCCGAGCGCGGCGTGCTCGTCACGCGCGAGGGCCACTGCTTTGACGCCGACAGCGGCGAGCTCTGGTTCGCGGGGGAGACGGCGGAGGCGGTCCTGCTGCAGCTCGACGCGCGCCGCCGTTCCCTCGCGCGCGAGGCGGAGGAGCTCGAGCGTCGGGCCGAGGCGCTGCCGGCCGAGGCCGCGCCGGTCCCGGTCGAGCCGCTCGCGCTCCTGGCCGACCGGCTCGCGGCGGCGCTGGCGGGCGCGGCGGAGGCTGCGAAGCGGTTCGAGGCGCCCTTGCAGGCGCGGGTCGACGCGGGCGCGACGCGCGCCGGCGAGCTGGCGGCGGAGCTGCGGCGGCTCGGAGGAGCGGAGGCCGAGGCTCGCCGCGAGGCCTCC
>Ga0187776_10001433_pt1 | contig 11925 bp, 14 predicted proteins | sample 0216_BV02_MP12_2_FD_132426 | JGI IMG/M metagenome (GOLD analysis project Ga0187776, IMG submission 132426) | Tropical peat soil microbial communities from peatlands in Department of Meta, Colombia - 0216_BV02_MP12_20_MG | ecosystem: Environmental > Terrestrial > Soil > Wetlands > Peat | place...
CCAGATGTGCATCCAGGAGCTGTCCACCTGCAAGCAGTACGATTTGCCGATCAAGATCATCAATCTCAATAACCGCTACATGGGCATGGTGCGCCAATGGCAGGAATTCTTCTACGACCGGCGCTACTCGCACTCGTACATGGACGCGCTGCCGGACTTCGTGAAGCTCACCGAGGCCTACGGCCACGTGGGCATGAAGATCGAGAAGCCGGGCGACGTCGAAGGCGCGCTCAAGGAAGCGCTGAAGCTCAAGGACCGGCTGGTGTTCATGGATTTCATCACCGACCAGACCGAGAACGTTTATCCCATGATCGCGGCCGGCAAGGGTCACAACGAAATGCACCTCAAACCATGCAAGGCGGTGGTGCCAACCGACCGGGAGCTGGCCTAGCTTATGAGCGGACGAACGAAGCGAAGCGTAGTAGGCAGCCATTATTATGGGCGGACGAACGCCGTAGGCAGACATTGATGCGGCACATCATTTCCATGTTGTTGGAAAACGAATCCGGCGCGCTGTCGCGCGTGGCCGGGCTGTTCTCGGCGCGCGGCTACAACATCGAATCGCTTACCGTGGCGCCGACCGAGGACGCCACGCTGTCGCGCCTGACGCTCGTGACCAGCGGCTCGGAGGACGTGATCGAGCAGATTACGAAGCAATTGAACAAGCTCGTGGACGTGGTCAAACTCGTCGACCTCGCCGAAGGTCCGCACATCGAGCGCGAGATGCTGCTGATCAAGGTCAACGCCAGCGGCAACATGCGCGATGAAGTGAAGCGCCTGGTGGATATTTTTCGCGGGCGCGTCATCGATGTAACCGAGACGATGTTCACCATCGAGCTCACCGGCACCAGCGACAAGCTCGACGCTTTCATCCAGGCGTTGCGCGGCGCCGGCATCGTCGAGACCGTGCGCACCGGCGTTTCCGGGATCGCCCGCGGCGAGAAGAGCCTGCGGGTTTAGTATTAATCCTTAAACCACGGATAAACACAGATTGAAAAACCCGGTAACTTTTTTCAAGTTGTGCTCATCATGTAGTCAAAAATCTTAGAGGCCAACCATGAAAGTTTTCTACGACAAAGACGCTGATCTTTCATTCATCCGCGGCAAGAAAGTCGCGATCGTGGGCTACGGGTCGCAGGGTCACGCCCACGCGCTCAACCTGAAAGAAAGCGGCGTGGACGTGCGCGTGGCGCTGCGCGAAGGGTCGAATTCGGTGCAAAAGGCGAAGAACGCCGGACTCCCCGTCAAGAACATTCCGGACGCGGTGAAAGAGGCGGACTTGGTGATGATCCTGGCGCCGGACGAACAGCACAAGAAGCTCTATAAAGAGCAGGTCGAACCGAATCTGAAACAAGGCGCCACCCTCGCGGTCGCGCACGGTTTCTCGATCCACTTCGGCTTCATCCAGCCGCGTCCCGATCTCGACGTGATCATGATCGCGCCCAAGGGTCCGGGACACCTGGTGCGATCGACCTTCACCCAGGGCGGCGGCGTGCCGTGCCTGATTGCCGTCAAGCAGAACGCCAGCGGCAAGGCGCGCGATGTGGCGCTGTCCTACGCCTCGGCGATCGGCGGCGGGCGCGCCGGCATCATCGAAACCACCTTCAAGGACGAGTGCGAAACCGATCTGTTCGGCGAGCAGGCGGTACTGTGCGGCGGCGCCACGCATCTGGTACAGGCCGGCTACGAGACGCTGGTCGAGGCCGGCTATCCGCCGGAGATGGCGTACTTCGAATGCCTGCACGAACTCAAGCTGATCGTCGATCTCATGTACGAGGGCGGCATCGCCAACATGCGCTATTCGATCTCGAACACCGCCGAGTACGGCGACTACACGCGCGGCCCGCGCATCGTCAACGAGCAGACCAAGGCCGAGATGAAGAAGATCCTCGCCGAGATCCAGTCCGGGAAGTTCGCCAAGGAATGGATGGCGGAGAACGAGACCGGCGGCAAGCGCTTCCCCGAAATGCGCGCCCAGGCGGCCAAGCACCCGATCGAGGAGGTCGGCGCGCGCCTGCGCGAGATGATGCCTTGGATCAAGGCTCACCGCATCGTCGACAAAACCAAGAACTGAATGTTCATTAACCGCCGGGCCGTCAAGAATCGGGATTGATCGTCGCCTGTTTCGGCGACTTTGGCGTCTTGGCGATCAAGAGGCTTTCATAAATGGCTAATGGCAGTTATCCGCTTCTGGCCCGCGAGGGTTGGATGCACGTTGCTATCGCGGTTGCGGCGGCGGCACTGACGCATTACTTCGCCGGCCCCGGGTGGGCGGCGCCGCTGTGGATCGCCGTCGTCTTCGTCCTGCAGTTCTTCCGCGACCCCTCACGTCCGATACCCGACGATTCGGGGGCGGTGATCTGCCCTGCGGACGGACGGGTGATCGCGCTGGGAGCGGTTGAAGACCCCTACCTGAAGCGTCCCGCGAAGCGCGTGAGCGTATTCATGAACGTATTCAACGTCCATACCAACCGCAGCCCGGTCGCGGGCCGGGTCATGGAGCGCTGGTACAGCGAGGGCAAATTCCTCAACGCCGCGTTGGACAAGGCCTCCGATCATAACGAACGCAATGCGCTGTGGATTCGCACCGATGACGGCCAGGACGTGGTGGTGGTCCAGGTTGCCGGACTGATTGCACGGCGTATACTGTGCTATGCAGAGGCAGGCAGGCCGATCGCGCGGGGGGAGCGTTACGGATTTATCCGCTTTGGTTCGCGCGTTGATGTGTATCTTCCGTCGGACGCACAATGGGAAGTGTCCCTCGGTGACCGGGTGAAGGGTGCAACGGACGTCATCGCCCGGTTCTCCTCTTGAGGGCAGGAGAGCCAATGGAACATCTTGACGAAATACCCGTCGCGGAACAGAAACGCCGGCGCCGCGGTATTTACATCCTTCCGAGCCTGTTCACCACAGCCAGCCTGTTCGCCGGTTTCTACGCCATTGTGCAGGCCATGAACGGCAGCTTCGAATACGGGCCGCTCGCCGTCTTCATCGCCATGATCCTCGACGCCCTCGACGGGCGCATCGCGCGCCTGACGCACACCGAAAGCGATTTCGGCGCGCAGTACGACAGCCTGGTGGACATGGTGTCGTTCGGTCTGGCGCCGGCGCTCATCATGTACGAGTGGGCGCTGTCCGGCATGGGCAAGCTCGGCTGGCTCGCGGCGTTCATCTACACCGCCGGCGCCGGGCTGCGCCTGGCGCGTTTCAACACCCAGATCGGTCTGACGGACAAACGCTATTTTCGCGGTCTGCCCAGCCCCTCGGCCGCGGCCCTGGTGGTGGGTTTCGTCTGGGTGCTGTACGCGAACGGCGTGCCGGGCAAGGAGATCAGCATCGCGGCGCTCATCGTGACCGTGCTGGCCGGCGTGCTGATGGTGAGCAATATTCGTTACCGCAGCTTCAAGGACGTGGACCTGCGCGGCCGGGTATCGTTCATGACTATCCTCGCGGTGCCACTCATCTTCGTGCTCCTGTTCCAGGACCCGCCGCAGGTGCTGTTCCTGACCTTTTTTGTTTACGCGGTTTCCGGACCGCTGGCGTTCCTGCTCCGGCGCCTGCACCGGCACAAGGATCAGCCCGAAAAACAGCATCCGCACGGCCTGTAAAAAAATCTCGTGTCCCGGGTTTAAATTTGGCCCGGATTGATTTATGCTTTGGAAATGCAAGCTGAGATGCGCTCATTAAACGGTATCTTCCAGCCCCGCCGCCCGGTGGAGGTGCTTGCCCGCCTTTCCGCTTCGCTTGCGGTTCGACTGCTGCTGCGCCGCTAGGCGCAAACACCCCCCTTCCTGGCGAGGAACATAATACGCACCCAAGAACCTGTTATTGACCCGGCACCACCGCTCTTGAACGAAGGCCGGGGTTGAATGAAGCCCGCCGCCTTAATGACGAAGCAAAGGTGCCGGGTCAATAACGAAAATCCTTATGAAATTTTGATTATTGAGGCGGCTGGACTGCGCCCATCCATGGAAGCGTGGCAGAATACAAACCACGGTGAAATGTCCAACAGCATCCATGCCGCCTCAATAATCATGCCCGATCCGCAAAGAGTCGGGCGCATCATTCATGCAGAGAGAATGCCATGAGCGAACAATTGATCATTTTTGATACGACACTGCGCGACGGCGAGCAAAGTCCCGGCGCCTCCATGACCAAGGACGAAAAGATCCGCATCGCCAAACAACTGGAGCGCATGCGTGTCGACGTCATCGAGGCCGGCTTTCCCGTCGCCAGCCCCGGCGATTTCGACGCCGTCAAGGCCGTGGCTGAGGTAGTCACGGAGAGCACCGTCTGCGGCCTGGCGCGCGCCATCGAGAAGGACATCGACCGTGCCGCCGAGGCGATCAAGCCGGCAAAACGCGGGCGCATCCACACCTTTATCGCGACCAGCCCGATTCACATGCAGAACAAGCTGCGCATGACGCCGGAGCAAGTGCTGGAGCGCGCCGTGTGGGCGGTGAAGCGCGCGCGCAGTCACACCGATGACGTCGAGTTCTCGCCGGAAGACGCCGGCCGTTCGGAAATCGACTTTCTTTGCCGCGTGCTCGAGGCGGTGATTGCGGCCGGCGCGCGCACCGTCAACATTCCGGACACGGTCGGATACAATCTCCCGCACCAGTTCGGGGCGCTCATCAAGACGCTGCGAGAACGCGTGCCCAATTGCGACAAGGCGGTTTTCTCGGTGCATTGCCACAACGACCTCGGACTCGCCGTCGCCAATTCGCTGTCCGCGGTGTTGAACGGCGCGCGCCAGGTGGAATGCACCATCAACGGACTGGGCGAGCGCGCGGGCAACGCCTCGCTCGAGGAGATCGTCATGGCGGTACGCACGCGCCGCGACATTTTCCCATGCGACACGCACATCGACACGACGCAGATCGTGCCGGCCTCCCGGCTGGTGTCCGGCATCACCGGATTCCCGGTGCAACCGAACAAGGCGATTGTCGGGGCGAATGCGTTCGCGCATGAGAGCGGCATTCACCAGGACGGCGTCATCAAGAAGCGTGAGACCTACGAAATCATGCGCGCCGAGGACGTGGGCTGGACCGCGAACCGCATGGTCCTCGGCAAACACTCCGGGCGCAACGCGTTCCGCCAGCGCCTCAAGGAACTCGGCATCGAGTTCAAGACCGAACAGGAGCTGAACGGGGCATTCGAACGCTTCAAGGACCTGGCTGACAAGAAGCATGAGATCTTCGACGAGGACCTCCAGGCGTTGGTGACGGAGGCGGATCTCGAGCAGGAAAACGAGCACTATCGCCTAGTATCTCTCAAAGTCTGTTCCCAGACCGGCGAGGTGCCGTACGCCACGATCACGCTCGCGGTCAATGGTTCCGAGAAGCAATCGGGGGCGGAGGGCAGCGGGCCGGTGGACGCCTCGTTCAAGGCGATCGAACGCATCGCCGGAGGTCGCAGTACGTTGCTGCTGTATTCGGTCAACAACATCACCAGCGGCACGGATTCGCAGGGCGAGGTCACGGTACGGCTGGAGAAGGGTGGGCGCATCGTCAACGGCCACGGCGCCGACACCGATATCGTCATCGCCTCGGCCAAGGCGTATCTCAATGCCTTGAACAAGCTCGTCGTCCCGGCGGAGCGTACCCATCCGCAGGTGAGCCAACCGATATAAAGAGGTATCATAAAAATGGGGCGCTTCGAGCGCCCCATTTTTCAAGAGAAGGGAGGTTTGTATCGATGTTCGGCGTACATCATCCGTCCGCTTGGCGTATTCCGTTTTGCGGTATTTGCGCCGGCGTCATCTTCGGCGCCATGGCGTTGCGGGCGGGGCCTGCGGCCGCGCAGAAGATCGAAGCCGGCAGCGGCTGGAAATATCGCGTGGTCGCGCAGAATCTGCCGGGTGTCGACAATCTGATCATGGACGGCGAGGGCTCATTGTACGCCACGCAGAAGCTGCCAAACGGCGGGGGCAAAGTGATACGGTGGCATCGGGGAAACATCAAGACGATCGTCGTCGGTCTGGATCGTGCGGACGGCCTGCTTTTGCACGGGAAGAATCTGTACATCACCGAGGAAACCGAAGGCGGACGCGTGCTGGAATACGATCTGGCGACGAAGAAACAGCGTACCCTCGCCACCTTGCATCATCCGGAAGGGATCGACCTGTTGCCTGACGGCGACCTGGTGATTGCGGAGGACAACATCAACGGTCGCCTGATGCGCGTGCCGCGTCAGGGGCGGCAGCCGGTCGAAGTCTTGCTCGGGGGATTGAGCCGGCCCGAGGGCGTGGCGGTGACTCCGGACGGCGCCATAATTTTTGCTGAAACTGAAACCGGGCGTGTGCTGTCTTACAAGGAAGGCGATGTGACCGTGCTGGTAGACGATCTCGACGAGCCGGACCAGGTGGAATTCGCGCCGGATGGCGCGCTCTGGATCACGGAAGACGTGAAGCCGGGACGCCTGTTGCGCCTCAAGAACGGCATGCTTGAAACCGTGCTCAGCGGTCTGCATTCACCCCAGGGCATGGCATTCAGCGCCGACGGAACGGTCTGGCTGGCGGAGCAGGGCCGCCAGCGCATACTGGCGATCACCCGCGATGCGGGGCGCTGAGAGTCCCGGCTGTCTTGTGTTTCCTTTCCGCTGCCTTATGCTTAGCGCATGAATACCCGGCTGCAGCAACAATACCTTGATGCGATGGGCATCGTCCGGTGGGTACCGCGGCGGGGTGCCGATGCCGGATCGACGGAAAAAGTCATCAACCAGGCTGCGCCTCCCAATGTGTCCGGCTCGGCGATCGAACCATCGCTGGTGTTTCCGGCGTCGATGGAAAGTGATGGCGTTCCGAGTGCGTGGAAGGAATTGGAATCCGCGGTGCGTACCTGCACCAAATGTCCGCTGCACGCCACGCGCACGCAAACCGTGTTCGGCGTCGGTAACCGCAACGCCAGGTGGATGTTCATCGGCGAGGCCCCCGGCGCGGACGAGGATCGTCAGGGCGAGCCGTTCGTCGGGCGCGCCGGGCAGTTGTTGAACGCGATGTTGTTCGCCATGGGACTGAAGCGCGGGGACGTTTACATAGCGAACGTCCTCAAATGCCGACCGCCCGGCAACCGCGATCCGCAACCGGAAGAAGTCGCGCAATGCGAGCCGTATCTGTTGCGGCAGATCGACCTGATCCATCCGGCGTTGATCGTGGCCCTCGGTCGGCACGCCGCCCACAGCCTGCTGAAAACCGAGGCACCGCTGGCGCGTCTGCGTGGGCAGCGGTTGTCCTATCACGGGGCGCCCCTCATTGTCACTTATCATCCGGCGTATCTTCTGCGCAACCCGGCGGACAAGCGCAAAGCCTGGGACGATTTGCGCCTTGCGAAAAGCATCATGGACAAGTGCGGCAGGGATGCCGCGACGCCGGACCTGAGGATGGGGAAATCATGAGCGCCGTCGTCGCCGCTCCGGCTCCCCTGATCCGGCCCATGACGGGCCACGATCTGATGGCTGTCATGCAAGTCGAGAACGCCGCCTACGACTTTCCGTGGACATTGCCGATCTTTCGCGATTGCCTGCGCGTGGGTTGCCACTGCTACGTGTACGAAAGCCCGCAGGGACTCCTCGGTCACGGCATCATGTCGGTGGCGGTGGGGGAGTGCCATATTCTGAACATCTGCGTGCGCCCCGATCACCAGCGGCGCGGCCTGGGTGAGGGAATGGTGTATTTTCTGCTCGACCTGGCGCGTCTGAAGAAGGCGCGCATGGCATTGCTCGAGGTACGCGCATCGAACGTTGCCGCCTACCGCCTCTACACCAAGCTCGGCTTCGACGAGGTCGGCCTGCGCAAGAATTACTACCCCGCGCGCCTCGGACGCGAAGACGCCATCATCCTGGCGAAGGATCTGACCGTCGTCTGAGCGCCGTTTCAGCCCTCGTCGATCATGTCGTCCGTGGGGTTGTCGAGGTTCACGGAGAGCTCGCTGAGCGGGCGCTCCATCGGCACGTCCAGGTACGCACGCCGGTTGTTCTCCGACTCGAAATAAATCGTAAGACTGGATTCATTGCCGGTATCCGTCACGGACGGCAGACCGGCGATGTTCGAAAGGTCCCTGCCACTGATGGGATCGGTCCTGCAGACGATGTTCAACATGATGGTCTCCTCCTTGCTGAGACGGAATGCAATCATTGCACGTACAGCTATACGCTTGTGCCGGTGGAGACGCAACGCTATTTTTTGTACGGTTTCCGCGTTGACCCCATCGGGCCGCGATATCAAAGCGACTTATAAATGCAGCGCCTCGATGGTCCAGCCCGTGCCACCAGTTATGGCTTCGGGGTGACGCCGGCGTATCGTCTCTTCTATTTCGGCGACACGCTGTCGCGGCACGTCAACCATCAGCAATACTTCGCTGTGAGACAGTACGCCGCGGAACTCATCCAGATGGGTATCGGGCACGCGCAGGGTGAACAGGGCGCCGGCGACGAAGGTCAGCGCCATGCAGACGGCCGAGACGACGGCCCCGGCATCGAACCCCCACCCGATAGAAAACGCCAGACCCGCCAACGCCAGGAGAAACACGGCCAGATTTCCGGTCCACACGACCCGTTGCAGGCGCCAGACGGCGTCCTGCCGCTGTTGTTCATTCGCCGGTGACAGCTGTGTCAGCGTCATTCCCCTGCCGGCCACGGCATGTACATGTTGACGATCCAAGCCCGCGGTTTCGAGGTCGTTGACGACCCGCACGGCCTGGAACTCGTCCGGGAGCACGAAGTACAAGCGGCGATAAAACATAAATACCTCCTCGGTATCGCCGGCATCAAAAGGGCGCAACCCACCGCGCCCATGGGTCAGCGGCTGCCGTGAAAAACGTAATGGAGGAATTATGGGGAGGGCTTCGCTGAATTCAATGAGACAAAAATTGCGGGATTTTCCATGCTCGTGTATTGCCGGATAAGTCAGGGTTTGGTTGCCGGTTTGCGATATTCCATCTCGGCCTGCGGCAATAGACCTTCTATCTGCGCGATGCGTTTGTCATCGAGTGGATGAGTGCTCAGGAATTCGATCTGTTTCGCGCCGCCCTGTTTTTTCTCGTATGCGGCAAAACGCTTCCAAAACGCCAGCGCCTCGCGCGGATCGTAACCGGCGCGCGCCATGAACAGCAGGCCGAGATGATCGGCTTCGAGTTCCTGTTGACGCGAGTGTGGGAGTGCCACCGAGAGGGTGCTGCCGATGCCATAGGCCTGTTGTAACGCGGCACGGCTGACATCCGATCGGCCGGACGTGGCGGCGTCCAGGACCTGACCGCCGAGCTGCAGCAACATGGCTTCCGACATGCGCTCGGCGCCATGGCGGGCGACTGCGTGCGCCACTTCATGGCCGATGACAGTGGCGAGTCCGGCGTCGTCGCGGGTGATCGGCAGAATGCCGCTGTAGACGCCGACCTTGCCACCCGGAAGGCAAAAGGCGTTGGGTACGTCGGGTTTATCGAACAGTACGAATTCCCAGCGCGCATTGGGCAGTGGCGCGACCGCCGCGATACGTTGTCCGACGCGCTGCAACTGCGCGTTGGCCGCCGGATCCTTTGATATCGGAACCGTTTTTTTGAGCTTATCAAACTCCTGGAATCCCATTTGCGCTTCTTCGTCCGGGCCGACCAGCAGCAACTGGGAACGGCCGGTTTCCGGCACCGTGGCGCAGGCGGTGAGCAACAGTACGCCGGCCAATGCGCCTGAAAGTAGCGGGGGTATGATTTTATGCGGCATCGGTTGTCTCTTCCGTGATTGCTTGAAACGATTTTCGTCTTATGAATCCTATGCACCGGGGGCGAGTCAGGAGGCCGGGTTGATCGATGTCCCATAACGTCGGGCAATGGCCAGAATCGGCGGACGCGGCGGATAGCCGTCGGGATTTCGTTCCAGATTATGCCGCCAGTCCTCATACGTCGATGCCAATACATGATCGATGCCCTGGCAGCCGAGCACCTGCACCACGGCGTTGCCCACCCTCCATGGGCCGGCTCCGGTGATCGGTCCCGCCACCACGTGCGGAGTCCGTTCCGGGTCGTCCAGGTGCCAATAGAGGTCGAAGTGAAGCAATCCCCGGGGATGCGCGGAGCACTCGGCCATGACGCACTTTTCTCCGGACGGGAGCCGGATCATCAGGGGCGATCTTACACTGAAGATGTCTGCCATAATTCGACTCATCCGTGGTACCGGAAAGACCGCCATGATTTTACCCTCGGTCCGCCGCGGTTCCTATCGGGCGCGACGCCGAGTCAAAGCGGCCGTTAGGGGCTAGAATGCGACCATCGCAACTCGAGACAGGCGCTGACGCACGTGACCGACGATAAGAAGCTGGTGTACCGCGGAAAAATCATCGATCTCTATCTGGAGCGGGTCACGCTGCCCAATGGTTCGGTCGCGGATCTCGAGATCGTGCGGCATCCCGGCGGCGCGGCCGTCGTCGCCATGGATCAGGCCGATCGTGTCTGTCTGCTGCGCCAGTTCCGCTACGCCGCCGGCGGATGGTTGTGGGAATTGCCGGCCGGCAAGCTGGATCCGGGCGAACCGCCGCTCGTGACGGCGCAACGCGAGCTGGAAGAGGAAGCCGGACTGCGCGCCGCGCGCTGGGAGCCCTTGGGCCGGATCATCAGTTCACCCGGCGTTTTCACCGAAGTGGTACATCTTTTTCACGCTTCGGGTCTGACGCATGTCCCGGCGAATTACGAAATACACGAAATGATCGAGGTGCACTGGCTTCCGTTCACCGAAGCCCTGGGGCTGGCTCAAACGAACGAAATTACCGATGGCAAGACGGTGGCGGGATTGTTCCGGGCGCAGCGATGGCGCGAAGAACACAAGCGAACGGGAGATTGAAGCCCGGGTTACCATGGTCCGGGAGAAGACAGTGCCGGACGACGACGAGAAACGATTTGCTCGCGCTATTGGAGCGATGCCCGGCACCGGCACAACTGCCCGGCGATCAGGCGTACAAGTTTCTCGACGGTGAGATCATTCGGCACTTCCTGAATGTTTGAAAACCAGATTTCCTCCACCTGGCTGTCGGACTCGCTGTTCTCGTCCGTGATGAGGGGAATACCGATGAAAATTCCCTGTTGCCCGTTTTCCAGACCGACTGTCACCACCTGCAATGCCACTGTCTTCATCGTTTACCTCTCCTTGCATGGCTCGCCATTAATCGGATACCGGACGGATGTCGACTCGCTTCCGCATCCGTAAGGAGGCTTCATTTCAAAGTATAGACGACGCCGTGAAAATGAAAGTCCGCGAACAATCCCTGCGCCAGTCTTGTGAATCGGGCGCCGGTTCCTTCGTTAGGATCTCGGATCCATCGTGCGTCCTTCGCGCGGCGGTGATCCATGCCGGCCAGGCGCGATACGGTCCGCATCAAGCGAATTGTGGCGGTTCCGGCGCGAGCGGTTCCGGGCGGATGCTGAGCGTGCCCAGCCAGAAGGACAAGTCCTTGTCCAGAAATTCATCGACCGGCATGTAGTGCGAGCCGTCGCAGGAAAAGGTCAGGCCGACCAAACCGTTCATGATGTTGATGGAACTTGATCGCAGGTAAATGGTCTCGTCGGCGAAGCGTAGCGCCCTGAATTCATCGAGCACTTTCCGTACCTGATCCGGCGATATCTTCGCCTTCGCCGGATAGGGGTGCACCGGGTAGGCCAGGCAGAGATCAGGATTGATGATTTCATCAACGCCGTGCAAGCGGTAGTTGTAGGGATCGTCGAACAGCCACAGCGAGCAACGGCCGCTGGAGAAATGAAGCTTGCTGTGAAAGACCCCGTGGTGCGACATGAGTCGATGAATCAGTTCGAGCACCTGGTCGATGTGCTGGTCGAGCAGGCTTGGGACGCGCTCCTGCATGAAAACCGTCCCGCGTACTGCCGGGTCGCCACGGAATTGTTGCCAATGCAACTCGGGCGTGCTCAGCCTCGCGTCCCGCAGCAGATC
>Ga0187776_10001434_pt1 | contig 11919 bp, 6 predicted proteins | sample 0216_BV02_MP12_2_FD_132426 | JGI IMG/M metagenome (GOLD analysis project Ga0187776, IMG submission 132426) | Tropical peat soil microbial communities from peatlands in Department of Meta, Colombia - 0216_BV02_MP12_20_MG | ecosystem: Environmental > Terrestrial > Soil > Wetlands > Peat | place...
GGGCAAGGCGATCATCGTGATGAAGATCACCGACCCCGGCTTCCAGGACTTCCGCAGCGACGCCAGCTGCCTGATCCGGCCGCAGTCGCTGATCGGCGAGAAGTTCGTCGACTGCCAGCCGACCCTGCCGCGCGCCCCCGGCTCGCCCCCGGCGCCCGCGCTGCACAAAGTCCCGGCCGGCGAGCCGGGGGCCGGCCAGTACCTGCTGCCGCTCGAGAACAACAGCACCAGCGTCGACCCCGACCTGGTCAACGACATCCAGAAACTCCCCTACGCGCAGCGCTTTCGCCTCATCTTCAACGAACTCGGCGCCGGTCTCGCCGGTCGCGGCCAGGACATCGAGGCGGCGGTCAAGCGCGCCAACCCGGCCCTGCGCGAAGTCGACCGGCTGATCAACATCCTCAACCGCCAGCGCGACCAGCTTACCCAGCTCGCCGCCGACTCCGAGCAGGTCCTCGAGCCGCTCGCCCGCGAACGCGCCCACGTCGCCGGCTTCTTCGCCAACGCCGGCGCCAGCGCCGAAGCCAGCGCCGAACGCGGCGCCGACCTCGAAGCCTCCCTGCGGAAGTTCCCCGCCTTCCTGCGCGAGTTCCGCACCACGATGCGCAGCCTGCAGGGCTTCTCGGAAGCGGCGACCCCGACCTTCCAGGCGCTCGGCAAGGCGGCCCCCTCCTTCACCGTGGCGACCCGTGAGCTGGCTCCCTTCTCGGCCGCCTCGACCGTCTCGCTCAAGTCGCTCGGCGCGACCGGCGAAGAAGCCGGCCCGACGATCCGCGAAGCCGACCCGATCGTGAAGAAGACCCGCGACCTGGCCGAATCCGGCGCCGTGCCGACCACGAAGCTGGCCGAATTCTTCGGCAGCCTGAAGGAATCGCGCGGCTGGAAATTCCTCCTCGACCTGATCTACAACGGCACCGCGACGACCAACGGCTACGACAAGTACGGGCATTTCGTGCGTAGCCTCGTGACGTTGACGAACTGCCTCGAATACTGGGTGACCCCAGAATTCAACTGCACGGCCAACTTCAACGGGACCGAAGAAGCCGGCGGTTCCTCGTTCGACGAAGAAGCCCTGCGCGAACTGATCGCAAGGGAAGAAAGCCGCGAAGCGGCCGAAGCCGGCGGCGGCACGCTCGCCCAGCCCAGCGCCCGCCTGCCCCGGCTCGCTCCCTCCTCGCCTACGGCGCCCGAAGCGCCTGCCCTCGGCGAAAGCCAGAGCCTCGGCGCCGCCTCACCGCTCACCAAGCGCGACACCCGCGCCCTGCTCAGCTACGTGGTGGGACGATGAGGAACCGCGGCGGCATCCAGGGGGTGGCGAGCAGCCCGGTGATCGTCGGCGCGGTCACCGTGCTGGTCGTGATCGTCGCCGTCTTCCTCGCCTACAACGCCAACAACGGCCTACCGTTCGTCTCCACCTACAACCTCCACGCCCTCGTCCCCAACGCCAACGCCCTGGTCAAGGGCAACGAGGTGCGGATCGGCGGGGCCCGCGTCGGCGTCGTCAAGTCGGTCGTCCCGGTCGAAGAGCCGAAGGGCAGCGGCAGGTTCGCCGCCAAGCTCGACCTCAGCCTCGACAAGAACGTCGAGCCGCTGCCCGTCGATTCCTCGATGATCATCCGGCCCAAGTCCCCGCTCGGCCTCAAGTACCTGCAGATCACCCCCGGCAACTCGCCGCGCGGCTTCAAGGCCGGCGAAACGATCCCGGTCGCCGCAGCCCACCCCGAACCGGTCGACATCGACCAGTTCTTCGACATGTTCGACCAGAGGACGCGGGAAGCGATCCAGCGCAACCTGGCAGGCTACGGCAACGCCTTCGCCGGCCGCGGCCCGCAGCTCAACGCCTTCTTCGCCGTCCTCCCGCGGGCGCTGGAAAGCGGCGTCCCGGCGCTGAAGAACCTGGTCGCGCCCAGCACCAACTTCGCCGGCTTCTGGCGCGCGCTGGAGGCGCTCTCGGCCACCGTCGCCCCGGTGGCCCAGGAGCAGGCGAGCATGTTCGCCGGCCTCGACCGCACCTTCGCCGCCTTCGCCGCCGTCTCCCGCCCCTACATCCAGGAAACGATCTCCAAGGGCCCGGAAACGCTCGAAACGGCGACCGAGGACCTGCCCGCTCTCAACCCCTTCTTCCACGACTCCGAACGTTTCTTCGCCGCCCTCGAGCCCGGGGCGAAGGCGCTCGCCCAGACCTCGCCGACGATCGCCGCCGCCCTGCGCGCCGGCGTCCCGGCCCTCAACGCCTCGCCCACCCTCTACGCCCAGCTGCCGCCGACCGCCAACGCCCTCGTCGCCTTCCAGGAAGCCCCGGGCGTCTTCAACGGCCTCGACCTGCTGATCGACACCAACGAACTGTTGACCCCCGCGATCCGCTTCATCGGCCCCGCCCAGACCACCTGCAACTACCTGACCCTCGCCTTCCGCAACCTCGAGCTTGCCTCAGGCGAAGGCAACTCGCTCGGCAAGTGGATCAACGCGATCGCCTTCCAAGCCCCGAGTGGGCCCAACTCCGAGGCGGGGCAGGCCTCGGCTCCGGCTGATTCAGAAGAACCGAAAGACGAACGCTTCCTCGCCGGCAGTCCAGCAGGAAACGCCAATCACCTCCACTCCAACCCCTACCCCAACACCGCCTCCCCCGGCCAGCCGAAGGAGTGCGAAGCCGGCAACGAGCATTACAAGGCTGGCGTGACGACGATCGGCACCACACCTGGCAACGTCGGCATCAAGACCTCCAAACAGACCGACAAGCAACTGGGGAAGAAGTAATGGGACGCCTGCCGGAGCGAGACATCAGGGCGGCGGAAAGCCGCGGCGGCCGCTTCCGCTGGCGGCCCAGCAACGCGACGATCGCGGTCGTCTTCCTGCTCGTCTTCACGATCGGCCCCTACCTCGCCTTCACCGGCCACGTCCCCTTCACCAGCTACGGCTACGAGCTCAAGGCGACCTTCAGCAACGGGGTCAACATCTCGACCAACTCTCCCGTGCGCATCGCCGGCGTCGACGTCGGCAAAGTCGTCGAAGTCGAACGCGACGGCGACGCCACCACCGTCACCTTCACCGTCGAAGGCAAGGGCCGGCCGGTCCACGACGACGCCTTCGCCGCGATCCGCCCCCGCATCTTCCTCGAGGGCAACTTCTTCGTCGACCTCTCGCCCGGCAGCCCCAGCGCCCCCGAGATGTCGAGCGGCGCCACGATCCCGACCAGCCACACCTCGACCTGGGTCCAGATCGACCAGGTGCTGACCGCCCTGCAGTCGCCGGTGCGCGCCGACCTCAGCCGCCTGCTCGAGAGCTACGGCACCACCCTCACCCACAAGCCGAGCGCGGCCGAAGACCGCGGCCAGGCGCCCGAGGTGCGGGGCAAGACCGCCGCCGAAGCGATCAACGGGGCGCTCAAATACGGCGGCGACGCCGGCCGCTACGGCGCCGAGGTCACCAACGCCCTGCTCGGCACCGAGCCGCGCGACCTCTCGCGCATGGTCGCCGGCGCCGGCCGCGCCTTCGGCGCCCTCGCCCATAACGAGGAGGACCTCAAGGGCCTGATCGTCAACTTCGACACCTTCACCGGCGCTCTCGCCGCCAAGTCCTCGAGCCTCTCCTCCACGATCGAACGCCTCGGCCCGACCCTGCAGTCGGCCCACAGCTCGCTGGTCAGCCCAACCGCACCCTGCCGCCGCTGCGCTCCTGGGCGATCGAGATGAAGCCCGCGGTCGAACAGCTGCCCGCCTGGATCGCCGCCGGCAAGCCCTGGATCGAACAGGCGATGCCGCTGCTCTCCGGCAAGGAGGGCGGCGGCATCGCCAAGCTGCTCGCCGAAGCCACCCCCGGCTTCGCCGAAGCCGCCCAGGCCGGCAAGGCGATCGCCCTGCCCCAGCTCAACCGAATCAGCCTCTGCACGACCAAGGTCCTCGTCCCCGCCGGCAACCAGGTGATCGAAGACCAGTTCTCCACCGGACAGCCCAGCTACCGCGAATTCCTCTACACCCTCGCCGACTTCTCCGGCTGGGGCTCGAACTTCGACGGCAACGGCCCCTTCGCCCGGCTCCAGCCCGGCGGCGGCAACGTTCTCGTCGAAGCGCCGAATCCCGGCGGCAACTTGACGACAGACAGGCAAATCTTCGCCCACACCGCCGCGGCCCCGCTCGGCACTCAGCCGCAGCTCGGCGCCGCGCCGCCGAAGAAGCCCGAAGTGCGCTGCGACTCCAACCCGGTCCCCGACCTCAACTCCGGCATCGGCCAGCCCGGCGAACCGACCCCGAAGGCGATCGAACCGTGAGCCGCTGGTCCCACTTCCGCTCCTCGCTCAGCCGCCAAGCCCGCGGGCGCAGCAAGGACACGATCGCGATCCTCGTCCTCGCCCTCGTCGGCGTCGTGATGACGCTCTGGATCTTCACCCAGCAGAAAGCCTCGCTGCCCGCCTGGGTGCCCTTCGTCGGCGAAGAATTCGCCCACATCACCGGCGACTTCACCACCGCCCAGGCCGTCACCCCCGGCCAGGGCCAGGCCGTCGACGTCGCCGGCATCCAGATCGGCAAGGTCACCTCGGTCGACCTCGAAGACGGCCACGCCGTCGTCGGCATGGACATCGAGCCCAAGTACCTGGAGCTGATCCACCCCGACGCCACCCTGCTGCTGCGACCGAAAACCAACCTCAACGACATGGTCGTCGAGGTCGACCCGGGCACCGGCGGGGGACACATCGAAAGCGGCCACGACTTCCCCCTCTCGCGCACCGAACCGAACGTCAACCTCGACGCCTTCCTCGCCACCCTCGACGCCGACACCCGCCAGTACATCCAGCTGCTCGTCGCCGGCGGCGCCCAGGGCATCGGCGGCCGCGGCCACCAGCTCTCCCGCGCCCTGCGCCGCCTGCAGCCCTTCGCCCACTACGTCGCCGACCTCAACCGCGCCGTCGCCAAACGCCGCCAGGCCGTCGCCCGCGCGATCCACGACTTCAGCCTGCTCACCGTCGAACTCGGCCGCCACGACTCCCAGCTCGAACGCTTCGTCAGCTCCTCCAAGGCCGCCCTCGGCAACTTCGCCAACCAGCAGCAGTCGCTGCAGGAAACCCTCGTCGCCTTCCCCCCGGCCCTCTCGGCCGCCAACGCCGCCTTCACCGCCTCCGACGAATTCTCCAAGGCGGCCGAGCCGGCCCTGCTCGGCCTCATCCCCCAGGCTCAGGCGCTGACGCCCGCCCTGCAGGCCAACGCCCGCTTCTTCCAGCAGACCCTGGCCCCGATCCGCGACCAGATCCGGCCCTTCACCCGCGAAGTCCGCCCCGTCCTCGTCCACGCCAACGAAGCCTCGGCTCCCTTCGCCAAGAGCGTGCGCGGCTTCGGCAACTCGCTCGGCGGCTTCAACAACTTCCTCAACCAGCTCGCCTACAAGCCGAAGGGGTCGACGCAGAGCTTCCTCTTCTACCTGCAGTGGTTGAACCACGACTTCAACCAGACCTTCGACCTCTCCGATCCGGCGGGGCCGATTCAGCGTGGCCTGGTGCTGATCTCGTGCAACGGATCGGAACTCGCCAACCAGGTCGTGCGCGGCAAACCGTACCTGGAAGCGCTGCTGCGAGGGGCGAACGTCCCGTACAAGACCGAACTCCCGACCATTCCTCCGGCCTCCTCCGAAGCGAGCGGCTGCGGCCCCCACTCCGAAGAATGAGCAAGAAGGCACCCAGCACAACCCAGCTCCTCGTCATCGCCGGCTTTGCCCTGTCCTGCTTCGGCATCCTCCTCTTCCTCTGGATCACCTTCGGCGGCCCCACCCCGTTCAAGGCCAAGCCCTACGAGATCGAGATCCCCTTCAACGAGGCGACTCAGCTCGCCCAGCAGTCCGACGTCCGCATCTCCGGCGTCTCCGTCGGCAAGGTCCAGGACATCGTCCTCGCCCCCGACGGCAAGCAGGCCCTGGCCAAGATCGACATCGACGACAAGTACGGGCCGATCCCGCTCGGCACCCGCGCCATCCTCCGCACCAAGACCCTGCTCGGCGAGACCTACGTCGAACTCACTCCCGGCGACCGCAACGGCCCCGAGCTGCCCGACGGCGGCACCCTGCCGCCCGCCCACGTCGCCGAATCGGTCCAGCTCGACGAGATCTTCCGCACCTTCGATCCCGAAACCCGTGCCGCCTTCCAGACCTGGCAGCAGGAAGCGGCCCTCAGCGTCGCCGGCCAGGGCGCCAACCTCTCCTACGGCTTCTCCCAGCTCGAACCGGCCTTCGTCCAGTTCGACCGCCTCTTCCGCGTCCTCGACAGCCAGCGCCTCGCCGTCAAGCAGGTCTTCCGCAACGGCGCAACCGCGCTCCAGTCCCTGCGCGGCCGCCAGGGCGAGCTCGCGGATCTGATCCGCAACTCCAACGCCGTCTTCACCACGACCGCCGGCCGCGCCCGCGACATCGAAGCCGCCTTCCGCGCCTTCCCCACCTTCGAGGACGAGTCCCGCCTCACCCTCGAGCGGCTCAAGACCTTCGCCGTCAACTCCGATCCGGTCATCCAGCAGCTCGTCCCCGTCGCCGAACAGCTCTCGCCGACCCTCGTCAGCCTCGCCAAGCTCGCCCCCCAGGCCAAGGGCTTCTTCGAAGGGCTCGAACCGGTCATCGACGAGGCGCCCAAGGCCTTCCCCGCCCTGCGCAAGCTCCTCCGCGACCAATTCCCGCCTGAGCTCAGGGCCCTCGATCCCTTCCTCCGCAACCTCAACCCGCTCGTCACCGGGCTCGGCCTCTACAAGCACGAGCTCACCGCGGCGATGGGGAATGTGGCCGCTATGTCCAACGCCTTCGTCGTGGTCGAAAACAAACGAGGCGAACACGCCCATTACCTGCGCGTGATGGGCCCCTTCAATCCCGAATCGCTGGCGACCTACCCGAAACGCACGACCACGAACCGCACCAACGCCTACGCGCAGCCGCTCAGCTACAGCCAGCTCGTTTCCGGCCTTCCGGTCTTCGACACCCGTGGCTGCACCTCCGGCGTAACCGCAACCCTCGATTCCGAAACGCCGAAAAACCCGGTCTTCCAGGAACGCTTCAAAGAGGGGACGCCCGGGGAAACCGAAAAAACCCGCGAAGAACGCGCCGCCAAATTCTTCGCAACCATCAAGAAATACGCCTTCGCCAACCAGACCGATTCGGCCCAAGCGGCAGCCCCCGGCTGCACCCAGCAGTCGCCCTTCAGCTCGGTCGGCAAATCCGGCGAATCGACCACCTACCAGCACTACTACGAACAGAGCGAATAGCGCTCGAGCTATTGCCTAGCAGATCAACAATGATCTGATGAAATGTCTTGTCTGCATCAATCTTCGAAAGGATGAGTCACGTTGGCGCAACTGATACCCCGTAGGGTGCTCATCGATAGAGAAGTCGAAGAGACCTGGCGTGTGATTGAGCAGTCGCAGCGGGCCATGAAACGGATCAGGCGGAAAGTGCGCAGAGCCAGCGAACGCTCGGACCGGGCCATTGAGGCGCTTCGGCGCGCCTCGCTCTGGCTGACATCGCCGGGGCGGAACACCTGCGCGTGGGCAGTCGCCGCGGAGTCGTCGACATCCTCCGGGGCGGAGCACCCCCGCTGGACTTCGCCACGGTCTATGAGCGAGCTGAGACGACGGAGTGGGAGGGGCAGACCGTTCGGGTTGCGGCGCTGCCGAGCCTCGTTGGCTTCAAGCGCCTTGCCCGACGACCCCAGGACCGCGTAGATCTGGAAGAGCTGAGCGCGATCCACGGCGATCTGCCGGTGGAGCCAATCCCGGGGCTCGATCGATAGGAATCGCCTTTCGGGTGGCGGCAAACGGCTTTCCTCTTAATTTGCAGAGACGTCGCTGAGCTGTCACAGAGCCGTCTGGTTTGCTTGAGCTTCGCGGCGGTTGCCGCCGCCGCGGGCCCTTAACTAGGTCGAATGGCATCCGCTCCCACAGCCCACGTCCCGCCGCAGAACATCGAGGCTGAGGAATCGGTGCTCGGCGCGATGCTGGTCGCCGAGCCAACCCTGACCCGGGTCATCGACGAGGTCAAGCTCAACGCCACCGACTTCTATCTCGACAAGCACGCGACGATCTTCACCGCGATCCACGACCTCTACGCGGCCTCCAAGCCCGTGGACGAGCTCAGCGTCGCCGAGGCGCTGACCCAGCGCAACCAGATCGAGGAGGCTGGCGGCAAGCACTACGTCTCCGAGCTGGCGGCCAAGGTGCCGGCCGCCGGCAACGCCAAGCACTACGCGGAGATCGTCCAGCAGAACTCGCTGCTGCGCCGCCTGCTCGGCGCCGGCCAGCAGATCCAGGGTTGGGTGCACGAGCGCGACGGCGAGCCGCGCGAGCTCTCCGAGCGGGCCGAGAAGCTGCTCTTCGACGTCGCCCACAAAGAGCAGGCGAGCGACTTCAAGCTGCTCTCCGAGATCCTCCACGACGAGGTCGACCGGCTCGAGAAGCTCTCCACCGGCGAGACCGAGCTGACCGGCACCCCCTCCGGCTTCCGCGACATCGACTCGATCACGGGCGGCTTCCAGCCCGGCAACCTGATCATCGTCGCCGCGAGGCCGTCGATGGGGAAGTGCCTCGGGAAATTTCGATTGATCTATGATCCCTGTTCGGGCGCCCGCCGAACCGTTGGCGACCTTTTCGAGGCGGCGCGACAGGGCGAGGATGTTTGGGTTGCGTCCCTAGGGCCCGATCTAAAGATGAGGCCGGCCAAGGTCGCCGCTGTCGCGCGCAATGGCCGCAAACGTGTTTACCGCTTGACCACTCGACTTGGTCGGCAGCTGGAGGCGACCGCGAATCATCCGGTGCTGACGAGCTCCGGTTGGGAGGAGATCGGAAAGCTCCAACCGGGTGTTCGCCTTGCGGTACCGCGGCGATTGCCGCGACCGATCCGCCTATCTCAGCTGCCAGACCACGAGGTGGTATTGCTCGGTGCCCTGATCGCAGATGGAGCCATCAACGGGCGGACGCCACGCTTCTGCTTCGGGCAAGGATCGGCAGTCCGACCAGAAGTCGAACGGGCAGTAGGCCGATACGGGCTCCGATTGAAGCTCGGTGGTCGCAGCCATGGCACGGCAACGATAAGCGCGGGCCGAGGTGGCCCGGCCAACCCCGTGACCGAGATGCTCCGCCGTCACGGTCTCATGGGCCTCCGCTCGGCCGAGAAGTTCGTCCCCGACGCGATCTTTGGCCTCTCCGACGAGCAGATCGCCCGCTTCCTCGGCGTGATGTACGCCTGCGACGGGCACGTCTACTGCAGCGAGCGGCTGGCCCAGATCGGCTACTCGACGATCAGCGCGCGCCTCGCCCGCGATGTCCAGCACCTGCTGCTGCGGCTCGGGATCGTCGCCACGATCCGGGTCCTCAAGCGCCCCGTATACGAGGGGACCGGCAAGGTCGCGCGTGAGGTGCGGATCACCTCGCAGGAGAGCTTGCGTCGTTTCTGCGAGGTGATCTCCGTGATCGGCAAGGAGGAGCAACAGCAGCGCATCCTCGAGCGCCTGGCCGAGGCACCCCGATCGACGAACACCGACACGCTGCCGATCGAGACCTGGGACGAGGTGCTGCGTGTCAAGGGCGACCGGGCCTGGGCCGACGTCAGCGCGCTGACCGACCGGCCGCGCAACCACAACTGGCATGTCGGGACCAGAGGACTTTCGCGCGGCCTCGTCGCCGAGCTCTCGACGGCCGTCTTCTCGCCGGCCCTCGAGGAGCTCTGCGACTCCGACATCTGGTGGGACGAGGTCGAGTCGGTCGAGTACGTCGGCGAAGAAGAGACCTACGACCTCGACGTGCCGGGGCTGCGCAACTTCGTCGCCGACGACATCGTCGTCCACAACAGCGCGATCGTCGCCAACATCGCCGAAAACGTCGCGGTGAAGCGGAAAGTGCCGGTCGCCTTCTTCTCGCTCGAGATGTCGGAGGTGGAGCTCGCGCAGCGCTTCATCGCCTGCCGCGCGCGCATCTCCGGCGACAAGCTGCGCAAGGGCCAGGTCGCGCACAAGGACTGGCCGAAGGTCGTGCGCGCCTGCAACGAGCTCGAGGAGGCGCCGCTCTGGTTCGACGACTCCTCCGACCTCGGCCTGCTCGACCTGCGCGCCAAGGCCCGCCGCCTGCATGCCCAGACCCAGGACGTCGGCGGCCTCGGCCTGGTCATCGTCGATTACCTGCAGCTGATGCGACCGGACGACCCACGCGCCAACCGCGTCGAGCAGGTCGGCCAGGTCAGCCGCGGGCTCAAGATCCTCGCCTGCGAGCTGCAGATCCCCGTCCTCGCGATCTCCCAGCTCTCCCGCGCCCCCGAGCAGCGCCATCCGCCGAAGCCGATGCTCTCCGACCTGAGGGAGTCGGGCTGCCTCACCGGCGACTCGCTGGTCTACTTGCCGCGCGAGGGGCTCCGCAGGCCGATCAAGGACCTGATCGGCAAGCGCGACTTCGAAGTCCTGGCGATCGACCGCGACGGTTGGAAACTGCGTCCGGCGCTGGTCAAGCGGGCGTTCTCGACCGGCCATAAGCCCGTCTTCCGGATCACGACCAGGCTGGGCCGGACGATCCGCGCGACCGGCAATCACAAGTTCCTCACGATCGGGGGCTGGAAGCGCCTGGACGAGCTGGGCGAGGGCGAGCCGATCGCCGTTCCCGGCAATCTCCGAGGGCCGCAGGCATCCAGCATGAGCGAAGACGAGCTCGCGTTGCTCGGACACCTGATCGGCGACGGCTGCACCCTGCCGAGGCACGCGATCCAGTACACGACCAACGAGTACAAGCTGGCGCAGAGCGTCGCCGACCTGTCGCGGAAGGTGTTCGGCAAGGCCGTCAGGCCCCGGGTGAGGCGGGAGCGCCGCTGGTTCCAGGTGTATCTCTCGGCGGTCGAGCGTCTCACTCATGGAAAGCGCAATCCCGTTGCCGGGTGGCTGTACGAGCTTGGCGTCTTCGGTCTGCGGTCGTACGAGAAGCGAGTCCCCGATGCCGTCTTCGCCCAGCCGCCGCACGGGATCGCGACCTTTCTCAGGCACCTCTGGGCGACCGATGGGTGCGTCTGGTTCGGCGGCCCGACGAACGCCGCCAACGTCTATTACGCCACGAGCAGCAGTCGACTGGCTCATGACGTGCAAACGCTCCTGCTTCGCCTGAAGATCAATGCCCGCGTCAGTCGTCACGACAACGACGCCAGGGGACGTCCGCAATTCCACGTCACCGTCAGCGGCGGCGCCGACCTCGTCGAGTTCCTCGAGTTGGTCGGGGCCCTCGGCGCAGCCAAGCGAGGGCACGCGAGCTCGATCCTCGAGCACTTTCGCGATCGCGTTCGCAATCCGAATCGCGACCTCATCCCGAAGGAGGCTTGGCGCGATCTCGTTGTCCCGGCGATGGCGCGATCCGGCATGACCGCTCGTGAGATGCAGGCGGCCATCGACACCAACTACTGCGGTAGCGCCTTGTACCGGTCCGGATTGGGCCGTGAGCGCGCCATGCGAGTGGCGTCTGCCGTGCGCTGCGAGGAGCTCGTCGACCTCGCGCTCGGCGACGCCTACTGGGACCCGATCGTCTCGATCGAGGCAGATGGAGTCGAGGAGGTCTTCGACCTCACCGTCGAAGGGCTCCACAACTTCGTCGCCGACAACGTCGTCGTCCATAACTCCATCGAGCAGGACGCCGATCTCGTCGCCTTCCTCTACCGCGAGGACTACTACCGCGATCCCGACGACGAGCCGGACGGGCTCGCCGACGTGATCATCGCCAAGCACAGGAACGGGCCGATCGGCTCGCCGAAGCTCGTCTTCCTCGACCGCTTCCCCAAGTTCGCCGACTTCGCCGGGCGCGAGCAGCCGATCGAGCAGCCGGCCGGGGAAGGGCCGCCGATGATGGACGAGGCCCCCGTGGGGCCTGACTTCTGATGCCCGCCGTAGCGCGCAGCGAACCGTTCCGCAGTGCCGGCGCCTGCTCGTTCGGCGTA
>Ga0187776_10001435_pt1 | contig 11918 bp, 12 predicted proteins | sample 0216_BV02_MP12_2_FD_132426 | JGI IMG/M metagenome (GOLD analysis project Ga0187776, IMG submission 132426) | Tropical peat soil microbial communities from peatlands in Department of Meta, Colombia - 0216_BV02_MP12_20_MG | ecosystem: Environmental > Terrestrial > Soil > Wetlands > Peat | place...
AGGAACCGATAGATCACCTGGTCTTTATTCATTCCGATGACCGAATGCATCGGTCCCGTCATTCCGGCATCCGTAAGGTAGGCTGTGCCTTTCGGCAGGATCTCTTCATCGGCCGTTTGGACATGGGTGTGGGTCCCCACGACCGCGCTGACCTCGCCGTCCAGGTACCATCCCATGGCTCGCTTCTCCGAAGTGGCCTCGGCATGCATGTCCACGATGACGATTGGGGTTTCGGCCCTAAGGCGTGCGATTTCGCGCTGGCCGACCCGGAAAGGACAGTCCAGGGTCGGCATAAAGACCCGACCCATTAACTGGAGCACCGCCACCTTTTCCGTTCGGCTGAGACTGATGACGGCCGAACCGGCGCCTGGCGTCGATTCGGGATAATTGGCCGGGCGCAGAAGACGTGGCTGTTGCGCAATATAGTCCACGATCTCCTTCTTGTCCCAGACGTGATTTCCGGTGGTGATCACATCGATTCCCAGTAGGAACAACTCTTCGGAGATCTTGGGAGTAATCCCGAACCCGCCCGCGGCATTTTCTCCGTTGGCGATGACGAAATCGATCTCGTAGGTTTCGATGAGATGGCTCAACCGGCGAGCCAGGATGTTTCGTCCCGGCTCGCCGATGATGTCACCGATCAATAATATTTTCACGATACCTTTCCCTGGGACAAGGGAGGGGCGATCCATGAATCGCCCCTACGATGCCCGTCTGTTATCTCGCGTACTCGATGTACCGGTTCTCGCGGATCACGGTCACCTTAATCTGGCCGGGATAGGTCAATTCCTGTTCCACCTTCTTGGCGATCTCTCTCGAGATCATGGCCGATTCGGCGTCCGACACCTCGTCCTGTTTGACGATGATCCGAATCTCGCGGCCCGCCTGAATCGCATAGGCCTTTTCCACACCCTTGAAAGACGTGGCCAGCTGTTCCAGTTTTTCCAATCGCTTCACGTAGGATTCGACGGATTCCCTCCGGGCACCCGGCCGCGCCGCCGAAAGGCCCTCGGCGCCCATCACGAGAACCGATTCGATGCACGTGGCCTCGACCTCTCCGTGGTGCGCGGCGACCGCGTTCACCACCTTCGGCGACTCGCCGTACCGCTTCACCAGGTCGGCGCCCAGGGCCGCATGGGAGCCTTCTTCCTCATGACTGACCGCCTTGCCGATGTCATGGAGGAGTGCGGCTCGCTTGCTCAGTTTTACATCCATGCCCAGTTCCGAGGCCATGATCCCGGCGATAAAAGCCGCTTCCCGCGCATGGGCGAGATTGTTCTGTCCGTAACTGGTCCGGTACTTCAAACGGCCCAGGGTCTTCACGATCTCGGGATGGAAGTCCTGAAGTCCGAGGTCGAAAATGATCTTCTCGGCCTCTTCCTTCATCAGCTTGTCCAGCTCCTTTTTGACCTTCTCCACCATTTCCTCGATGCGGGCCGGATGAATCCTCCCATCCGACATGAGGCGCTCCAGGGCGATCTTGGCGATCTCCCGCCGGTAGGGATCGAACCCGGAGATGATGACGGCATCCGGCGTGTCGTCGATGATCAGGTCAATGCCCGTGGCGCTTTCCAGGGCCCGGATGTTTCGACCCTCCCGGCCGATGATTCGGCCTTTCATCCCTTCATTAGGCAAATTCACGACCGAGATGGTCGCCTCCGCGATATAGTCCCGGGAAAGCCGTTGCATCGCGGTAACCATAATCTCTTTGGACTCCTGTTCGGCCTTCTCACGGGTTTCCTCCGTGATCCGCTTCATCATCTTGGCCGCATCGTACCTCGCCTCGTCTTCCATGGCGTGGATCAGCTGTTTCTTGGCCTCCTCCGCCGTCGTACCCGATAATCGTTCCAATTGTTGCCGTTGCTCGCGGAGCCCGTCTTCCAGCGTCTTTTCCTTGTCGCGAATCACCTTTTCGCGCGCCACCTGGTCCCGGTCGAGCCGGTTCAGGTCGCTTTCACGACGGTCCAACTGGCTGGCGCGTTTGTCCAAGTGCTCCTCCCGTTGGCTCAAACGACGGTCCAGGCCGGTCAGTTCCGAACGGCGATCCCGTATTTCCTTTTCAAAATCGGTTCGTTCCTGCAGGATCCGGCTCTTGTTTTCAATCTGCGCCTCCCGCCGTTTGTTCTCCGCCTCCTGCTCGGCATTGCGGAGGACCCGAGCGGCCACCTCCTCCGCTTCTCGTAACTTTTGGGAGATCCCCTCCCGACGAAGATACAACCCGACCGCCACTCCGCCGATGCCGGCGCCTGCTGCTGCGATGAATGCAATGATCCAGGTAATAATGGTCGTCACCCCCTCCTCATTCTGTTGAAGAGACTCCTTCGATGCTGTTTGTTGTGCGGGGGAAAAAGCAGACGGGTCGATTAGGACATCTGATTAGGAAGACAATCGATGGGATGAACGCCGGAGCAAAGGCTATCGTTCGAGGGACCGGTTGCCAAAATGCGTTTCGACCGTAACCGTATTCAGTCTTCCTGCCTTTTTTCAAGCTCCAAGATTTTCCGGTTGGCCTCGATGCGATCGAAGCACCCGCCGGAAGAAACCTCTGTCCATAAACTCAAAACCTTCCCCATCTTTATCGTCTCTATTCAGAAGGGTCAGAATCGTTTCCCGAAACTCGTTTTCTCCCGTTTTAATAAAGCCCCCGCGATTGCCGTGGCAGAGCGGAATGTCTTGAACCCGGTTTTCCAGGTGGGCACCGTGATGGGAACTTCAGGCTTCCCCTCGATACGATGGGGCTTGCACACCATTCCCAGGGCATGGCTCCCAAAGACAAAGCGTTGGGTCAAAATTTCTCACCCCTCACCAACATCGCAGGGGCGACGTGTTCAGCCCTTGTAAATTTCAAATGGTTACGGAAGCCACTATAACAAACCATAAAAAGGAATTCAAGTAAAAAATCTGTCGCCCCCCCGGGATCCCTTCGGATGAAATTTTGAGCCGGGCTTGACAAATCGAGAAAGTGGGTTAGCTTTTAATAGAATGCTCCATCCCCGATAAACGCAGACCCGATCGCCTACCGTAACGGCATCGGGCCGGCTTCTCCCGTTCATCAGGACGGGATTCGAAGGGAAGGACCTCCGGGGCGGAGATCGTATGGAAAAAAGGTCCCTGATACGAATTCCGTTTACCAGCCGGGGAAAAGCCGCGACGCTTTTATCGCCCGAATTCGGGGTCATCTACACGGCGAACATCAGTCGTCAAGGCCTCTGCTTCTATTCCAAGACCTCGCTCCCCCTGGACGCGGATCTAATTCTCGAGCTTGAACTAGGGCATCCCTCCGAACCGATCGTGATCGAGCATCTTCACGGACGCGTACTCTGGAAGCGGGAATGGGACGAAATGACGGTGCATGGAATCCATCTGTCATCCCCCTTAAGCCGCTCTAAGAATCCCCGCGCCTTCGAGTTGACGGCCAGCCCGGCGATATCGGACCCGCCCGAGGGACAAAAGGGTTCCGACCCGGCCCCCCTCAGGGATCTGCTGACAAAGCGGGAGCACGAGATCACCCGACTGATCGCGCTGGGGGCCAACAATCGACTGATCGCCCGGCGTCTTTCGATCACCATCAAAACGGTTGAATCCCACCGGACCCATATCTACTCCAAGCTCAAGGTTCACAATGCCGTGCAGCTCTTGCGGGTTTTGGAAAAAAGCGGGACGTGGGTGTTGAACCGGGATCAAGCGCCCCCCCGATCCGCGGATCATCGAAAATAGCCGGAGTTATCGACCTTCATCCCTCATCGCCCTTAACACGCGTTCATACACCTCATAGGCCATCGTGCCGAACAGGACAAATCGAATGAGCCGGATTCCCCGATGACCGTCGAGATAATTTCGCACCGTGTTCAGGGCGATCTGCGCCGCGGCATCGATCGGATACCCGTAGGCTCCCGTGCTGATCGACGGGAAAGCCAGCGATTTGAGCTTGTGTTGAGACGCCAGATTTAGGCTGGAACGGTAAGCGGAGGCGAGGAGTTCCGGTTCGCCGTGGCGGCCGTCTCGGTAGACCGGTCCCACGGTATGGATGACGTAACGGGCCTTGAGCCGGCCGCCGGTCGTGATGCGCGCTTCACCGGTGGGACAGCCGCCGATCCATCGGCATTCTTCCAGAATCTGCGGTCCGCCCGCGCGATGAATCGCGCCGTCCACCCCGCTGCCGCCGAGGAGCGTCGTGTTGGCCGCATTCACAATGGCCTCGGTGTCCTGCAACGTAATATCCCCCTCCACCAGTTCCAGAATCGATTTCTGGACGGTCATCTTCATCCCGGCGACCCCTCTACGAAAGTCGGAGGACCAAACACTTGGCGCTTCCGCCGGCCCGGTGGAATTCGGACAGGTCCAGCTCGTGCACCTTTATGCCGTGACGGCGCAATTCGAGGTTGGTCGCCTCACAACCGGCGTGAAGCACTGCCTCGTTCCCGACGACGATCGCGTTGCAGGCGAACCGAAGCGCATCCTCCCGGCCCACGGGGATCGCTTCCGGCACGGATTCCGCAATGACCTTTCGGCCGTAGTCGTCAAATGCCGGAGGGAAATAAAGGGCGGCGCGGTCGGTTAAAGGACAGAAACAGGTGTCCAGGTGATAGAACCGAGGATCCACGAGTTCCAGCGACAACACCTCGCATCCCAGGATCTCACCCACCTGCCGGTGAGACTGGATATCGGAACGCATCCGGTAACCCGCGAAGAGGGTTTTTCCCAATTGCAATGCATCCCCCTCGCCCTCAAAGCAGGCGTCCCCCGGGACCGTGAATATCCGGTAGAACCGTTTCTCAAACCAGGCCTCGAACACCGGCGCCTCGCGTTGGCGTTCGGGAAAACGGAAGTTGCTTCGGATGAATTTCTCGCCCGCCACCAGCCCCGCGTTGGCCGTAAAGACCAAATCCGGCAGCCCCTTCACGGGATTCAAAGTCTCGACGGTCGCGCCCAGCTTCGTCGTCAGGAGATCGTGGAGCGCTTGCCACTGCCGCATCGCCGCGGCCGTCTCGGCCGGGCGACGCCGGTTCATCCACGGATTGATCTCGTACTCGATCTGGTAGAAGTCCGGCGGACACATTAAAAATGACGGCATGACCGGTCCGTTCACTCCGTGAAATTTTTCCACAGTTCCCGCAGAAACGGCTCCACGTCCGTCACCAGGCCCACCGCCTGAAAACTTCCTCGGTCCGTGAGTTTGGTCACCACGGCCGGGTTGATATCGACGCAGACCAGCTTCGCCAAGGCCGGGAGAAGATTTCCGGCGGCGATCGAGTGGAGCATCGTGGCAATCATCACGCAGACCGAAACGCCGGGCACAAGCCGTCGCACCGCCTCCTGCGCGGCCACCATGTCGGTGATCACCTCCGGCAACGGACCGTCGTCCCGGATCGATCCTGCCAGGACAAACTCGATCCCTTTCCGTACACAGGCCGCCATGATGCCGGATTTTAAAATCCCTTGCTCCACCGCGTTCCGGATGCCGCCGGCGCGTCGGATCGCATTGATTGCGCGCATGTGATGCTCATGGCCTTCCTTTGCCGGGATGCCCTTCTCCAAATAAACCCCCAGCGAGGTTCCGTAGAGCGCCTGTTCGATGTCGTGAACCGCCAGGGCATTTCCGGCAAACAGGACATCCACCCATCCCGCCTCGATCAGCCGTTCCAGATACGTTCCGGCGCCGGTATGAACCACGGCCGGACCGGCGACGACCATCACCCTGCCGCCGGCCTTTTTCGCCACGCGGATCTGCGCCCCGATCTCCTTAATCACAACGCCCTTGGGCTTTTCGGACGAGACGCTGCTCGCCATGAACTCGAACACGTTCCGCTCCGGCGAGCGCTCGAGCGGCGTCACCTTGACCCCTTGATGACCGACCGCGATGAGATCTCCCTTTTTGACCCGATGAACCGCGAGGGTGGACGCGATTTGTCGCTTTGGATCCACCACGATTCCGCAATCCATCTCGGGCCGTTCGACCTCGATCCAGCGGCCATGGTGTCGGATAAAAGTCTGAAGGTTCGTGGTGCAGTAAAAGTTTTCAGGGAAGGCGCCATCGATATCGGCCGGGACCAGCACGGCTTCTTGCTCCACCACCGGCACGGCGCCGAGTTGTTTGATACGGCCCAGGAGGGCGTCGAGGGCTTCCTGCGTCGCGGCGGAAACACGAACGCGGGCCCGGCTGGGATCCTCACGGCGATGGCCGATCGCGACCTCGATGATCTCGAACGTCCCGCCAAAGTTCATCACCTCATCCAAGACCTTCGGCAAGGTCAGCGAATCGATGATGTGACCCTGAAGCTCAACGGTCTCGGAAGGCATCAGCGAGTCTCCTCATGAAGAATAAAACATACACCAGTGATCGCCGTTTTGCAATCTTCCGCCCCGTCTCCGGAACACCCTTCCTCCTTGACCCCGTTCCGCAAATCCGGTATACTCCGGACTGGTTCGGCCGGCGGTGCCGCGGCCTCTTTTGTATGTTTGTGGGCGAAGCCGTCTCTTTTAATTATATATCCGCCGCCCCCCCCGTAGGCGCGCAGTCGTCATGAGCTTGGACATTCAAAACGCTTCTTGTATCCTTCCCCCCTCTTTCCTGCCGAATTTTTCTTATTCTTTTACCCTTGCGTCGAAACCGATCCGCTTCATGGGAACCGGAAAGGAGCAATATATTCGATCTGCATCATTATATATAGATATATAGGGGGTTAGTCCTTTCATGATTCACCGCTTTTTCTCATGCGTTTGGACCAACGGAATCGCGGCGGGCATTGCCCTGGCCGTTTTATCATCGGCGGCCCGGCCCAATCCCTCCGGCGCGGAACCCGCGTCGGCCCCGCGACCCCGATCGACAGTTATTTTCGAAGTTCCCCATTCCGATTCCATCGCCATTTTCGATTTCGAAACACGCCGCATCATCCGTCGGATCGATCTCGGGTCGGAGCCTACGCCTCCGGAGGAAGGAACCCGGGAGGCGCCCTCCGGACCAGCCGGATCCGGCGGACGGTACGTGTACTGGATCCGCCATCACGGCAATGATCTCACTGTGGTCGACACGACCGATTATCGGGTGGTCGGGCGAATTCCCCTGAGGGAGAAGGGGCCCGGGAACGTCACGGTGGCGCGGGACGGACAAACGCTCTACATTCCCCATTACCAGGCGAAGGCCCTGACGATCTTCGACCTCAAGGAGAAAAAGCAACGCGTGATCCCGCTGCCCGGTTACCCGGGCGATATCGCGATTGCACCCCGCGGAACCCTTCTGGTCACGAGCCGGGATTCGAACCAGTTGTTGGCGGTTGACGAAGCCACGGGCGAGATTCGCGCGATCGATGTCGGGCGCAACCCGGTCGGCGTGGCTGTGACGCCGGACGGATCGCAGGCTTACGTCTCTCACGACACCGAAGCCACCGTCGAGGTGATCGACCTGACGGCGGTCCCATTTCATGTCGCCCGGCGGATCAAGGTCAAGGCGGACGGGGGATCGGCCGTGGCGGCGGGACCGGACGGAAAGCATGTCTATGTGGCGCACTGCTGCGCAAACAGCTCCCTGACCGTCATCTCCGTCGCAACGATGGCCGTGACGTGCGAGCTGTCCCTGGCGCCGGAGGGGCTGGACCCGGTCCGGATTGTCTTCTCGCCCGGCGGCGACGAGGCATTTGTCCTCAACAGCGGTTCGATGAATATCTCATCCTTCCGCCCTCCGTGCGGCAAACCCGTCACCGAGAATCTGTTTGATCCGTGAGTGCGGGAGGTTTCCGTCCCCGCGCGCGGGGACGGACGGTTTTTATCTTTTATAGAGGCAGGCCGTAAATCCAATGACCTTTCGGGAGGCATGAAATGGGAATGGCGACGGAGCAGTTGAAGAAGGAGCATGCGGCGATCGAGACGATGCTCAAGATTCTCGATACGATCTGTAAAAAACTCCGGGCGGGTGAGAAGACCGAGCCGGAGCATCTGGACAAGATCATCGAGTTTTTCCGTATCTTCGCCGACCGGTGTCACCATGGGAAGGAAGAGGAGATTTTCTTCCCCGCGCTGGAGATGGCCGGGATTCCGAAGGAGCGCGGGCCGATCGGCGTGATGCTCGGCGAGCACGACCGGTTGCGCGGGCTGATGCACGGGTTGGCCGAGGTGGTGGATCGTTATCGCGCGGGGGAGGAAAGGGCGCGCGACGAGATCGTCTGGTACGCCTCGGACTATTCGGCCACCTTAAGAGGCCATATCGAGAAAGAAAACAATGTCCTCTTCAAGATGGCCGAGATGCATCTCTCATCGGAGGAGGAAAAGGAGCTCGCCGAGCGGTTTGAATCCATGGAGGTCGAAAAGATCGGCGCGGGAAAACATGAAGAGCTCCACGCGGTCCTTGATCGTCTGGAAGGGATCTATCTTCGTTGAAGACTGTATTAAGAATTGGGGGCAGAGTACATTTTTTTTCCGCCTCCCCTCCCGCCTGGCGCGCGGAGGCGACGGGAGGGGTTCCCGCCTTCGGGCTTATTCGATCTGGGCTTTCAGCCCTTGCGCCATCTTGATTTCCTTGGCGTGGTTCACGGTCCAGGCCGTCTTGTGCGTCACGGCGTCGATCAAGGCCGAGGCCGACGGCATCCCGGTTCCGCTCCGCTTCACGCCGCCGAAGGGAAGATGCACCTCTGCGCCGATCGACGGCAGATTCACGTAGCCCAAGCCGTATTCGCACTCCTCCCGAACCCGCCGTGCCTTGCGGTAATCCTCGGTAATGACGGCGAGGGCCAGTCCGTAATCGGTGTCGTTGTAAATTTTAATCGCCTCCTCGATCGACCGGAACGGCACGATCGCGACATTCGGCGCGAACACCTCTTCCCGGAGCACCCGGGACTTCGGGGAATAGTCCATCTGATAGACGAACGGCGAGACGAAATGGCCGCCGGCGTATTCCTTTCCCTTGAGCGTCCCGCCCTCAAACAGGACCCGGCCGCCTTCCTTCCGCGCCAGGTCGTTGTAGAATTCCATCTTCTTCCGGCCGGCCTCGTTGATCAACGGCCCCATGAAGGATTTCTCCTCCAACGGGTCGCCGACGGTCACCCGCCGTGAGAGTTTCACAAACTCCTCGCAGAATTTGGCGTAGATCGTTTCGTGAACGATGAGTTTTCCGGACGAGACGCATCGCTGGCCGGTGGTCTTGTACGCCGAGAGGATGGCGGCGTTGAGCGCGATCGAAAAATCGGCATCCTCGAAAACGATCACGGCGTTCTTCCCGCCCATCTCGCAGACCGCGAACTTATGAGGACTCTCCGCGCAGACCTTCCGGATCTCGGACCCGACCTCATACGATCCCGTGAAGGCGACCACGTCGACGTCGGGATGGCCCGTCAGCGGACGGCCGGCCCGCTCCCCGTCGCCCTGAACCAGATTCAAGACGCCGGCCGGGATACCGGCGCGTTCCAGATATTCCACCACCCTCTGGCCGATGAGAGGCGTGTCCTCGGACGGCTTGAAGACCGCCGTATTTCCCTCCACGAGCGACGGGCCGAGCAGCCAGAGCGGGATCGCGAACGGGAAGTTCCAGGGCGTGATGGCCGCGACGACCCCTTTGGGGTGACGGAGCCTGTAGGCGTCCTTCTCGGCGATCTCGGAGGCCAGCACATCCCCGGCCGGCATTCTCGTCGCGCCGAAGACGTACTGGGCCATATGGATTCCTTCCGTCACGTCGGCGCGGGACTCGTTGATCGCCTTGCCGCATTCCCGGGCCATGAGACGCGAGAGCTCCTCGTGATCCCTTTTGACGAGCTGGACGAACTGATCGAAGATCTCGCCGCGCTTGATCCGCGACATCGCCCGCCAGGCCGGAAAGGCTCTCCGGGCCGCCTGAACCGCCTCATCGACGTCCTGGGCGTTGGACAGCGGAAAGGTCCCCAACACCTCGTCTCGATTTGCCGGGTTGCGGCTCTCAAACGCTTCGGCCGAGCGGGAATCCACCCACCGTCCGTCGATGAAATTTTTGCCATGGATCGACACGATTCATCTCTCCTCTATTAAATTAATATGGGACAGGGTTCCTGAAAGCAAGCATCCGTCGAGCCTCCTTAGCGGTAATGAGGTTCGTGAAAGGTATTCTGTCCCATTTGGAATCATGATTTTCCCAGTTCCATCGACCGCTTCGTCGCCGCCTCGACCGCATCGATCAGCGTCGCCCGCAGTCCTCCGCGCTCCAGCTGGGAGATTCCCGCGATCGTCGTCCCGCCGGGCGAGGCCACCTGGTCCTTGAGTTCACCGGGATGCCGCTTCATCTGGAGCACCATCTCGGCCGCGCCAGCCACCGTCTGGGCCGCCAGCAGCATCGCCACGGCCCGGGGCAGCCCCATCTTCACACCGCCGTCGGCGAGCGCCTCGATCATCATAAAGACAAAGGCCGGACCGCTGCCCGACAGACCCGTCACGGCATCGAGATACTTTTCCGGCAATTCCACCGCGATCCCCACCGCTTCCAGAATCGATCGGACATCCTCCACGTCCTGTTTGGTCGCTTTCCTCCCGGGACTGAAGGCCGCCGCCCCCCGGCCGATGAGGGCCGGCGTGTTCGGCATCACCCGGATGATTCGGGCCTCGGAGCCGGCCACCTCTTCGATCTGCTTGATCGGAACGCCGGCCGCGATCGAGACGATCACGTGATCCCTGGTCAGGACCCCCTTGATGTACTGGAGGATCGGTCGGATGAGGTCCGGCTTCAAGGCCAGTAAAATAATTTCGGCCGACTTCGCCACCAAGGCGTTGTCGGCCGTCACTTTAACCCCGGTTTCCTTTTTGAGATGTTCCAGCGCGGCTCGATCCGGATCACCGGTGATCACCTTGTCCGGAGACAGCAACTTGGCCTTGATCAGTCCGCGGATCAGGGCCGAGCCCATACGCCCCGCCCCGATTACGCCCAGCCTTCGACTCAGCTTTGCCATCGCAAACCCTCTTGAGTGGAGTTCGACGCCGTCCCAATTCTTTTATTTGAAAAACACCTTCAATTCTCCCGCTTTTTTCAACCGGTCCCGAGGCAATCCTATTTTCCGCCGCGACCGGATTCCGAGCTCCAGAGTCCGCCGCCCTGGGTGGAGATGAACAGAAATACAAAGCAGTAGAGCACGGCCAGCTCTCCGCCATTTTGTATCGGCAGAAGTGCCTTCGTTCCATGCGCCATCCAGTACGCGACGGCCATCAGACCGCTGCAAAGGAAGGCCGCCCATCGCGTGAAGAGCCCGATCATGACGAGCGCCCCGCCGATCAGTTCGATCGGACCGGCGATGTAGGTAATAAACGCAGGTACGCCGGGCGGCATCGCCATCGGAAAAGCGAACAATTTCTGGGCGCCGTGCCAGAGAAAGAGAAACCCGACCACGATCCGCATCAACGCGTATGCCTGTCGGTTTAAAAACCCCATGAATCCCGCCATCGTCCCACCTCCTTATGTCGTTGTCTCGCCCCTAATATCGTCCTATTATATACCATCTCCTCTCCAAACGCAGCAGGCGTTTTCATACCGGAAAGTCAAATCCCGGCGTACCATTCGTATCCCTGGTCCTCCCAGTACCCTCCGCGCCCGCCGCCGATCGATTTGAAATCTTCGACCAGCTCGATCCGCATGACGTACTTGGCCATCTTATACCCGAGTTGCCGCTCGAGCCGGAGGCGGATCGGGGCGCCGTGGCCGATCGGGAGTACCTGATCGTTCATTTCATACGCCAGGAGGGTTTGCGGATGGTATGCGTCGTCAAAATCTATGCTTTCGTAGTATTTTCGCCCCGTACTGTCCGGGTCGGCGCAGTAGAAGACGACGTAGCGCGCCGAAGGGAGCGGCCGGACCCGGTTCAATATCTCGCCGAGGGGAACCCCCTTCCATTTCGCGATTGCGCTCCAGCCTTCAACGCAATCGTGGCGGGTGATCTGCGTGCGGGACGGGAGCCGACGGAGCTCCGTCAAAG
>Ga0187776_10001436_pt1 | contig 11912 bp, 11 predicted proteins | sample 0216_BV02_MP12_2_FD_132426 | JGI IMG/M metagenome (GOLD analysis project Ga0187776, IMG submission 132426) | Tropical peat soil microbial communities from peatlands in Department of Meta, Colombia - 0216_BV02_MP12_20_MG | ecosystem: Environmental > Terrestrial > Soil > Wetlands > Peat | place...
GAGCTCGGTCCGCGCGAGTCGCTGCGCATGTTGCTGAAGCCGAGCTACGCGATCCAGACCGCCGAGAACGGACGCACCGCGCTCGAGCTGCTCCGCCGGTTCCAGCCGGACGTCGTCATCATGGACATCAAGATGCCCGAGATGGACGGCCTCGAGCTGCTCCGGCACGTCAAGCGCGCCGACCCGTCGATCGAGGTCGTCATGATCACGGCCTACGCGTCGCTCGAGACGGTGCGCCACGCGCTCACGCACGGCGCGTTCGAGTACCTCATCAAACCGTTCTCGCGCCAGGACCTCGAGGACGTCGTTCATCGGGCGCTGGTCCGGCGCCAGACCGATCTCGGCACGCGCGGGCAGGTCGCGCGGCTGGTCGAGGAGATGCGCAAGCTGTCGGCCAAGACGCGGGAGCTCGAAGAGGCCGAGGCGACGGAGCAGTCGCTCCGGGTCACCCAGCTCTCGATCCTGCGCGAGATCTCGCGGACGATCGTCGGGCACCTCGACCCCCAGAACGTGATCGCCGCCGTCATCGAGCAGCTGCGGGCCGCGCTCGGCTACGACAGCGTCGACATCGTGGCCGAGGCGCCGGCCGGCGTCGAGAAGACCGATCCGTTCGTCGTCGTGTGCGCCATCCGGGACATGCAGGGAGCGCTCGGACACCTGGTCGTCGACAACCGCTCCTCGCGGCGCGCGATCGACCCGCGGGAGCGCGAGCTGCTCGAGATGCTCTCGGAGTACCTGGCCATCGCCCTGCGCAACTCGCGGCTCTACGGGGAAATCGCCGACACCAAGCAGCGGCTCGAGCAGACCATCTCGTCGGCCGGCGAGGCGATCATCTCCCTGGCGCCCGACGACCGCATCGAGAAGTGGAACCCGGCGGCCGAGCGGATCTTCGGCTGCACCGCGGCGCAGGCGATCGGCCGGCTCATCACCGAGCTCTTGCCCCGCGGCGATTACGCCGAGGCGCGGCGGCGCCTGGCCGAGGGCACTGCGCGGCAGGAGTTCCAGACGACGGCCACGGCCGGGCAGCCGCGGCCGGTCGAGCTGGCGGTGACGCTGTCGGCGCTCCACGGGCGCCACGGCGGGCTCGAGGGCCTGATCGCGATCGTGCGCGACATCACGGCGCAGCGCGAAGTCGAGAAGCAGCTGCACCAGTCCGAGAAGCTCACGGCGCTGGGCCAGCTCGCCGGCGGCATCGCCCACGATTTCAACAATCTCCTGCAGGCGATCCTCGGCTACGCGCAGCTCATGAAGCAGAGCCTTCAGGACTCGCAGTTCGTGAGCCGCTCCCTCAACGTCGTCGAGGCCGCCGCGGTCGACGGCGCCGAGACGGTGCGGCGCATCCAGCAGTTCGCCCGTCTGCGGCCGGATGGGCCGCCGGTCGGCGTGGACGTGAACCAGAGCGTGCACGACGCCGTCGCCATGATTCGCCCTCGGCTCGAGGAGAAGATCGCGCGGGACAACCGACCGCTCGATCTGCGGCTCGATCTCGGCACGATCGAGACGATCAACGGGCGGCCGGCCGCGCTGACCGAGCTGATGACGAACCTCTTGCTCAACGCGCTCGACGCGATGCCGGACGGCGGCACCTTGACGGTCGCGACGCGCGGCGAGCCCGGGCGCCACGTGATGCTGACGGTGACCGACACCGGCGTCGGCATGACCGAGGCCGTCCGCCGGCGCATCTTCGAGCCGTTCTTCTCGACCAAGGGCGAGGGCGGATCGGGGCTCGGCCTCTCGATGGTGTACGCGATCGTCCGCCGCCACGGCGGCGACATCCGCGTCGAGAGCGAGCCGGGGCGCGGCGCCACGTTCACGCTCACCTTCCCGGTCGCCAGCGAGCCCGTCGGCACCGAGCCGGAGCCGGCCCTGCCCCGCGCACGCCGGCCGGCCCGCGTCCTCCTGGTCGACGACGACCCGAAAGTGCTCGGGACCTTGACCGAGATTCTCCGGAGCGTCGGCCACACCGTCAGCGCCGCGGCCAGCGGCGGCGCGGCCCTCACCGCCTACGGGCCGGGGCGCTTCGACGTCGTGCTGACCAACCTCGGGATGGCCGGCATGAACGGCTGGGAGCTGGCCGAGCGCGTGCGCCGGATCGACGCGGACATCGCCATTCTCTTGATCACGGGCTGGGGCCTGCGCGACGAGGAGCACGGACGGCTGAAGACCCTCAAGATCCGCAAGTGCCTCTTCAAGCCCGTTCGCCCGGGCGAGCTCGACTCGGCGATCCAGGACGCCATCGCCCAGGTCTGAGGCCGCGTTCTAGCGGGCCCAGACCGTCCGGTGGCGCTCGTTCCGCACGAAGAATCCGTAGAGCAGACCTGCCAGCGAGCGGCGCTCGCGCGCTCCCTGCTCCAGGAAGATGGGCCGCATCACGCGCACGGCCTCCCGCATCCGGTAGAACGGGATGGCCGGATAGACGTGATGCACGACGTGGCAATCGCCGGCATCCCAGAAGAATAGCGGCCCGGAGATCAGCCCGGTCCGGTAGAACGTGCCGCAGCTGAAGACGTTGCTCGGATCGCTCTCGGCGTGCTCGAGCACGAGTCGCAGCATGCTGGCCACGGGCGCCACGACGACGTAGGGCAGCGCGTAGCCGAACACGACGAACCGCCAGCCGTCGTAGATCGCCACGGCCACGACGGCGACCACGCCCAGCACCACGACACGCTCGAACGCCAGCTGGCGGCGAAGCGCCCGGTCTCGGGGAGCGGCCAGCGGGCCCATGGGGACGGGCGGAGCCGCGGCGTCGTGCCTTCGCAGCCGGCGGCCCATCAAGAGAAACAGGCCCGGGAGCGTCAGACAGAGCAGCTTCTTCCAGCGGGCATCGAGATCTTGTTTGTACTCTTCCGGGTCGGCGTCGGTGTTCATCAGGGTGTGATGATCCAGATGGTAGAGCGCGTACCACGTCCGCCTGATCAGGATGCTCGACTCGAACACGACACCGATCAGGTATCCGACACGCTTGCCGCCGACCGCTCGATGCACGAACAGGTCGTGAACCGCGTAGGCGAGCGCTTGAATCAGAAATCCTTGCAGGACGAGACAGAGGAGCCACGGGATGCCGAGGGGCAGACGACTCAGCGCGCAGGCCAGCGCTACGAAGGCAGTCGGCAGGCCGATGATCGCGAGCCAATCGAGGGCCGGGACGGGACGATGCAGCTCCGCGATGCGGCGCGGGCCGAGCGCCTTCTTGATGACCGCGCGAGCGAAGCGATAGTCGTTCGGTCGCGTCTGCATCGCCGAGGCGCGAATTGTACGACGAATCAGGTCAGGCGCGCTTCATCGGGCGCCCGCAGCAGATCTTCTGGGCCATCGCGACCTTGCCGCACTTCGCGCATCGGAAGCCCGCCATGTCTCCTCCCTTTCGTACCTGACGGTCCTGTTAGCCCGCCGTCTCAGCAGCGAGCCGGCGGCCGCCGGCTAGAGGCGTTCGATGATCGTCGCGATGCCCTGGCCAAAGCCGATGCACATCGTCTGCAGCCCGTAGCGCTTGTTCGTGCGCTCCAGCTCGTGCAGCAGGGTGGTCATGAGCTTGGCGCCCGAGCAGCCGAGCGGATGGCCGAGCGCGATCGCGCCGCCGTTGACGTTGACCCGCCTCATGTCCGGGTGATACTCCCGCTCCCACGCCAGAACGACCGACGCAAACGCCTCGTTGATCTCGACCAGATCGATCTGCTCGAGCTTCATGCCGGCCTTGCGCAGCACGCGCTGGGTCGCGGGAATCGGCCCGGTGAGCATGATCGTCGGATCGACGCCGGCCAGCGCGGTCGCCACGACGCGGGCGCGCGGCTTGAGGCCCAGCCCCCTGGCCCGGTCGGCCGACATGAACATCAGGGCCGCCGCCCCGTCGGAGATCTGCGAGGAGTTCGCGGCCGTCACCACGCCGTCCGGCTTGAACGAGGGCGCGAGCGTCGCCATCTTGTCGCGGTTGACCGGCACTCGCACACCCTCGTCGGTGTCAAAGACGGAGCCGTCCGGCAAGGTGACCGGCATGATCTCGCGCTTGAAGCGCCCCTCGGCGATGGCGCGGCCCGCCTTCTCGTGGCTCTGCGCCGAGAACTCGTCGAGCTCCTCGCGCTTGAGTCCCCACTTCTCGGCGATCATCTCCGCCGAGATCCCCTGCGGCACGATGTTGAAGCGCTCCTGGAGCTTCGGCGAGAGCGGCCCGTCGCCCGGCCCCATCGCGTTCGAGCCCATCGGCACGCGCGTCATGTGCTCGATGCCGCCGGCGATGACGACGTCGTACTGCCCCGCCATCACGCCCATCGCGGCGAAGTTCGCGGCCTGCTGGCCGGAGCCGCACATCCGGTCGAGCGTCGTGCCGCAGACCTCGACCGGCAGGCCGGCGATCAGCGCGGCGTTGCGCGCGATGTTGAATCCTTGCTCGCCGAGCTGGTCGACGCAGCCGAGGATGACGTCTTCGATCTCGGCCGGATCGATCTTCAGTCGGGCGACGAGATCCTTGAGGACCAGTGCCGCGAGATCATCCGGGCGAATGCCCGAGAGCTTCCCGCCTTTGCGCCCCACGGCCGTCCGCACGGCCCCGACGATCACCGCGTCCCGCATAGCAACCTCCCCGGCGAAATGAACAATGATTCATCTTACCGGCGCGCCGGGGGTGGGTGCAAACGCGCCGCGGCCGGCGGAGTTCTAGCGGGGACGCAGGGGACCCTGTTCCCGCGCCGATGAGGGCCTTTATCTCGCCCTCGCTTCTGGAGATAATCGGCGGGCGCCGGGACCCGCGAACTCAGGCTTGCCGAAAACCGCAGGAGGTGTGAGATGGCTCGCGACGGATATCTGATTCTCGACAGCGACCTGCACATGATGGAGCCGGACGATCTATGGTCGCGCTATCTCGAAGGCCGGCACCGGGACAACCCGCCGCGGTTCTTCGGCGGGCAGCAGCGGACCCTGGGCGCGAGCAGCGAGGACAAGGGCAACGCCGACGCCATCATGGGCATGGAGGTCCAGGGGCTCGCCATTCCGGCGCATGCCGCGGCAAGCGGCGCCACCGCGTCGAGCCGCGAGCTGCGCCGCCGGAGCCGGGCGCGGCATCCGCACTTCCAGGTCGCGCGCGCGAGCGGCTTCGATCCGGACTCCACGCTGACCGCCATGGACATCGAGGGCGTGGACGTCGCCGTCATGTACGGCACGCGCGGCCGACAGATCCTGATGCACGACGACCTGGCGCCCGACTACGCGGCGGCGCTCGCGCGCGCCTACAACAACTGGGCGTACGACTACTGCCGGCACCAGCCGGGGCGGCTCAAGTTCGCCGCCCAGATCGCGATGCACAGCATTCCGCTGGCGATCGAAGAGGCGCGCCGCTGCGTTCGCGAGCTCGGCGCCGTCGGCGTCGTTGGCACCCCGAACCCGGTCAACGGCCAGCACCTGCACGACGAGGCGTGCGAGCCGCTGTGGAGCGCGCTCGAAGAGCTCGACGTGCCCATCGGCTTCCACCCGACCGGCAACACGTCGCTCAAGGACGACGCCGGACGCCGCTACGTCGGCCACGCCAACTTCCACCCGATCGCGCACGCGATTCGCAACCCGGTCGAGCTGATGGGGGCGATCGCGAGCATGACCACCGGCGGCATTCTCGAGCGGCATCCGCGCCTGCGCGCCGCGTTCCTCGAAGGCACCGCCGGCTGGCTCCACTGGTGGCTCTGGCGGCTCGACGACCAGTGGGAGAAGTTCGGCCCGGGCTGCGAGCACCAGCTGGCGATGCTGCCGAGCGAGTACTTCAAGCGCCAGTGCTACATCGCGCTCGACGTCGACGAGGAGCCCGCGGTCGACGTGGTCAACAAGATGGGCGCCGACTATTTCGTCGTCTCGACCGACTATCCGCACTCCGACGGCGCGTTCCCCGATGCGATGCACGAGTTCTTCGGGCTGCCGTTCAGCGACGAGGTGCGCCGGAAGATTCTCTGGGACAACTGCGCGCGACTCTACAACCTCGAAGCGCCGGCGGGGGCCGCGCCGAAGAACGGGGGTCGCATCTCGGCGTCGCGCTAGCCGACGGTGAGCCTCGCGCGAGGCATCCCGCCGGCGACGTATAATCTGGCTCCACATCTCACACGGAGGGAAGACCGACATGGCTCACCCGTACCAGACCGACCAGTACGAAGGCATGATCGCCGAGACGATCACGATGAGGGGTCACAACGGTGACACCATCAACGCGTACGTGGCGCGACCGCTCGGCGCCGGGCCGTTCCCGGGCATGGTCGTCATCCACCACGCGCCGGGCTGGGACGAGTGGTACCGCGAGTGCACCCGCAAGTTCGCTCACCACGGCTTCGTGGCGATCTCGCCGAACCTCTACTTCCGCGACGGCCACGGCACGCCCGAGGACGTCGGCGCCAAGGTGCGCGCGGCCGGCGGCGCGCCGGACACGCGGGTGCTCGGCGATCTCGACGGCGCGAATTCGCTGCTGCGCTCGCTGCCCTACGTGTCGCGGAAGGTCGGCGTGTTCGGGACCTGCTCGGGAGGCCGGCATGCCGTCCTCGCCGGAAGCCGTCTGAAGGGCTTCGACGCCGTCATCGACTGCTGGGGCGGGCGCGTCGTCATGTCCAAGGAAGAGCTGACCCCGAGTCAGCCGGTCGCGCCCATCGAGTACACGAAGGATCTGTCGGCTCCGCTGCTCGGGCTCTTCGGCAACGACGACAAGGCCCCGACGCCGGAGCAGGTCAACCAGCACGAGGCCGAGCTGAAGAAGCACGGCAAGCAGTACGAGTTCCACCGCTACGACGGCGCCGGCCACGGCTTCTTCTACTACGATCGCGGCGCCTACCGTCAAGAGCAGGCGATGGACGGCTGGAAGAAGCTGTTCGCGTTCACCGACCGGACGCTGCGGTAGGCCGACGAGAGCGCCTCGGTCATGTGCACGATGATCGCGCAGCAGGTGAAGATCATGGGCCGCGGCAAGAGCGGCCTGGAGTGGTTCGACGTCCGTGAAGCCAACGTGTCCTACGATCACCCGTACGATCTGCCGCTCGAGCACGCACTCAACATCGATTTCGTCAACGAGGCGCTCGGTCCGGGCGCCCGCGTGGCGGTCGAACTGAGCGTGGACGCGGCGCGGCAGCTCGTGAAGACGATCGAGGCCGTCCTGGCCCAGGCCGATCAGCGCGGCGTGCTGGAGGACATCCCGGTCGTCGCGGTACCGGCACGCAGCATCTCGGCCGGATAGCCCCCGCACCCCGATCGCGCGGGGCGGGTCACCGACTCGCCCCGCGCGAGCCTTCTCGATCGATCCGCGCCGAGCCCTCGATCAGCGGGCCGGCGTGTGCTTGGCCAGGAACTCCCGGATCCGGACCTTCGCTTCGGCGAGCGCCGAGCCTTGCTTCCACTCCCGAATGAACTCGCACTTCGGCAGGAGCTTCGCGACTTCCTCCGAGATCGGCAGCGGATGCGCCTCGTCGTTGCCCGCCAGCACCATGCAGGGCGTCTGGCAGCTCGACACGAATGCGCGGTCGACGCTGTAGACGAAGCCGGGGCCGTACAGGTTCTGATGGAATGCGTCCAGCACCTGCGGCGTGGCCTCGGGATGGTCCGCGAGGCTCTCGGCCCATGCGTTGAACCGGGCCGACCGTCCGGACGCCATCGCGCCGACGCGACCGATCGGCTGCGCGAGCACCGCCGCCGCGATGCGGTGCGGCTGCGCCTTCAGCATGCTCATGATGAACGACCCGCCGATGCACTGACCGTACAGGTGGCAGCGCTCGATGCCGAGATGGTCGAGCACGGCGATGTGATCGGCCAGGTACGTGTGCCAGCCGTCCTGCGCGGAGATCGGCGCGCGCGAGCGCCCGCCGGCGTTGCGCTGATCCATCGCGATCACCCGGTAGCTCCCGGCGAACTCCGTGGTCGGGTTCACCGGTGCGGCGGGGCGACTCCAGACGTCGATCACCGACTGCAGTCCCGCCGGCGCGAACGTGAGGATCGGAAATCCGCGGCCGAATTCTTCGTAGTGGATCGTCGCTCCGCGATGCGCGATGGTCGGCATGCTCGTCTCCTTTCGTCGGTCAATGCCTCTCTAACCGAGACGCGGGCGCTTTTCAAGCCGATCCCTGAGGTGGTCGGCCAACCGCAGGGCGAGGGCGGTGGCCGTCAAGGTCGGGTTGGCGAATCCTCCCGTCGGAAAGACCGAGCTCCCGGCGACGAAGAGATTCGCGACGCCGTGCACGCGCGCGTCTCTCGTGACGGCGCCCGCGAGCGGATCGTCGCTCATGCGCGTCGTCCCCAGGTGGTGGTGCGCATTCGGGTCCGGCGTCGCTGCTGCATCGACGACGATCCGGCCGAGGCCGCTGCGCTCGAAGGCGCCGGCGAGCGTGGCGTGCACGCGGGCCAGGTTGGCGCGGTCGAGCTCCCGCCATCGCCAGTGGATCACGGGCTTGGGCCGGTCGAATCGGTCCCGGTCCGTCCCGAGCACGATCCGGTTGTCCCGGTCCGGCGCTTGCTCCAGATTGATCAGCAGCTCGAGGACGTCGCCGCCGCGGCGTCGGCCGGCGCGAAGCCAGCGAAATCGCCGCGGCCTGGGCTGCAGCGTGACCGACATCGCGGGGAGCTGCCCGCGCCGTCGCGCCTCTTCGGTGAACGCGATCCGGCCCATGACAAGCCCGGCGTCGGTTCGATGGATGGAATAGAACCCGCATCGATCCGCGAGTCCGGGATCGGTGGGCACGAGACGGCATGATCGATCGCGCGGATGCTCCATGAAGCAGCGTCCCACCATGTCGGACTCGTTACCCAGACCGCCGGATTTCACGCCGTTCGAGAGCAGGAGCAATCGCGCGTTCTCGATGCCGCCGGCAGCCAGCACGAACTGGCGGGCTCGCACTCGCAGGGGTCTGCCGGTCACACGCGCCGCGCGCGCGTCGGTCACGAGCCGTCCCGAAGGATCGGTCGCGAGCTCGACGGCGGTGGCGTGGAGACACAGCAACACGTTGCGTGCCGCTCGGACGTCCTGCAGGTAGACATCGGTGAACAGCCGGGCTGTGCCGAACTGATAGACGTCGGTGGTCAGCGCGCTCGACGAGAGCGGCAGGAGCGGGCGATCCGGCGTGGCCCAGTCCTCGCCGCGATAGCGATACGGGCCGAGTCCGCAGAGCGATTGCGCGCGCTCGTAGTAGGGGTCCAGAGACGCTCTGTCGAACGGCCAGCCGCTCAGGGGCAGCCAGTCGCGCGCCTCGAAGTCGATCGCGTCGAGGGGCACGTACTTGGCCCCCATCTCGTCGCCGAGCCACGTGTTCCACATCACCGCCGTGCCGCCGGCTTGGCGGTGGCGAGTGATGCCGGGACCGGCATAGGGATCGCCGAGCGTCGTTCCGTCGGACAGCGCCTGAACGTCGGGATCTCGAGTGCGGCCGCCGCTCTCGAGCACGACGATCCGCGTACCACTCGCCGCCAGCGCCCGCGCGACGGTCAGCCCTGCTGGGCCGGCGCCGACGATGCAGACGTCGGCGTCGAGGCCTGCGCTGTCGAGGGTGCGCGCATCCACTTCCATCAGGAGAATCCAGGCTGAAGGGGATTCGGGAGCGGCTAGGACACCCGGCGCTTGACCTGATCGGCGAGCTTGCAGAACGCGCAGATGGTGCCGGTGGTCACCTGCCCGCAGCGCGCGCACTCGTTGAGCGGCACCGCCTCGACCCGCTCGAACGCCGGGCGGGCGCGCTCGAGGAAGCCGAAGAGGAAGTTGTGCTTGGCGCCCGGCGAGGCGTCCTCCATGCGGCTCAGGATCTCCTTGTGGGCGATCGAGGTCGCGCCCTTCGCGAACGGGCACTCCTCGACGATGTAGTCGATCTTCCGCAGGAAGGCGAAGGCGGCCGTCTCGCGCTCCGAGAGGCGATAGAGCGGCTTCACGCGCCGCACCAGCTTCGGGTGGGTCGAGGCCAAGGCGGGCGACTGGCGCGGCAGCGCGTCGGTCTGCCAGTGCATGACCGAGCCGAACAGGGTCGCCGCCTCGTCGTCGAGGTTGTGTCCGGTGGCGACCACCGGCATGCCCTGCTCGAGCGCGACGCGATTCATCAAGTAGCGCTTGGACAGCCCGCATCCCGAGCAGGGCGGCCGCCGCGTGACGTCCTTGATCACCGGCACCGGCGCGCCGACGGCGTCCCGGACGGCGCTCACGATGAGCGGGACCCCGCGGGCCGCCGCGAATTTCTCGCACCGGGCCTTCGACTCGACCGAGTACTCGAAGATCCCGAGGTCGAGATAGAGTCCGGTCGTCCGGTACCCCTCGTCGATCAGCACGTCCCAGAGCGCGAGCGAGTCCTTGCCGCCCGAGACGGCCACCAGCACCGTCTCGTCGCGGGTGAACATCCGGTGCTTGCGGATCGCCTCGCGAACCTGGTTGCGGAAGAACTCGAGGAAGTCCGGCGCGCAAAAGGCTGCGTTGTGACGGCGGAGCTCGAGGACGGCGGCGTCGCCGCACTTGCGGCATTTCATCGCGCGCTACCGCTCCCGCCGGACATCACCGGCCGCAGCTCGATCGTGTCGCCCTCGCGGACCACCTGATCGGCCGTGACCAAATCGTCGCCGCAGATCACCAGGACCGTCTCGGGGATGATGTCGAGCTCGCGCAGGATGTCCTTCACGCGCCGGTTGCCGGCGACGTCGACCTCCCGCCGCGGATTGCGCAGGATCACCTTCACGCGCGGCCGACCGTCACGCGCGCGGGAATCCCGGCGCGCGCTTGATGTCGCGAATCTGCGCGAGGTGGATCCCGTCGTGATGCGCCTGCAGCTGCCACCACTGGGCGAGATCGAGCTCGCCGAAGCGGAAGTGCTTGAACGTGAGCGGACGCGGATCGACGGTGGCGAGCTTCTCGATCGACTGGCGGCTGCGCTCCCGCGTGGCTCGCATCGTCGAGCGCAGCTCGGCGATCGACCGGCCTTGCTCCGGCCATACCACCTCGGGCGCGTCGGCCGCGCCGGCCGGCGGCGCCGGGAATGGCTTGAACGCCGTGAGGTCGGCGGGAAAGCCGGCCGCCCCGGCGGCCTCGCGCGTGAGCTTCGTGGTCAGCTTGCCCGTCGCGACCTCGGCCAGGATCAGATGATGCACGACCTCGCCGACCGACCAGTCCTTCTCGCCCGGCTTCCAGTCGGCCTGTCCCTGCGACAGCCCTTCGACCTCGTTCAAGATCTCGCCGCGCACGGACTCGAGCTCGGACCACAGCGCCTCGACGGGTCCGGGAAGTGGCATGGGCCGAGTATACCTCCGTTCCTCGGGCGGAGGGGTGCGTGCTACAGTCCTGGCGCCGCGCGGCGGCAGGAGGTGACGGCGTCGTGGACCATCGGCGGGACCTCGCGCGCATCCCGTGGCGCAGACTCAGCACACGGCCCGTGTACGAGAATCGCTGGATCCACGTCCGGGAGGATCAGGTCGCGCTTCCCGACGGGCGAACGACCATCTACGGCGTCGTCGAGTGCGCGGAATGCATCGGCGTGCTCCCCTTCCTCGACCCGGAGACCGTCGTGCTGGTGGGGCAGTATCGCTACGTCTTCGGCGGCTTCTACTGGGAGATGCCGACCGGCGGCGTGAAGGCCGGCGAGAGCGAGGAAGCGGCGGTGCAGCGCGAGCTCGCCGAGGAGGCCGGCTACGAGGCCGATCGCCTCGTGAAGCTCTGTGCGTATCACACGTCGAAGAGCGTGGTCGACGAGACCGCGAACATCTACCTCGCCGAGGGGCTCCGCGCGATCCAGCGCGCGCCCGATCCGACCGAGTTCATCGAGGTGCGCACGTTCGCGTTCGACGAGGTCATCCGCATGGTCGAGCGCGACGAGATCAAGGACTCGATGACGATCGTGGCCGTGCTGCACGCGGCACGCCGCCGCCGCCGCTAGCCCTCCTTCGCCGACGCCAGCACCATCGGGCCTTGGGGCTGCGGCACGCCGGTCTCGGTCTCGAGC
>Ga0187776_10001437_pt1 | contig 11907 bp, 10 predicted proteins | sample 0216_BV02_MP12_2_FD_132426 | JGI IMG/M metagenome (GOLD analysis project Ga0187776, IMG submission 132426) | Tropical peat soil microbial communities from peatlands in Department of Meta, Colombia - 0216_BV02_MP12_20_MG | ecosystem: Environmental > Terrestrial > Soil > Wetlands > Peat | place...
ATGAGCCCCGAGGACATGGCCAAGGCCGAGGTCGGCATCGCCAGCATGTGGTGGGAAGGCAATACCTGCAACATGCATCTGAATGACCTCGCGGCCCGCGTCAAGGACGGCGTCAAGCAGGCGGGACTGGTGGGCCTGCGGTTCAACAGCATCGGCGTGTCCGACGGCATCTCCATGGGCACCGACGGCATGTCGTACTCGCTGCAGTCGCGCGATCTCATCGCCGACTCCATAGAAACCGTCGTGGGCGCGCAGTGGTACGACGCGCTAATCACGATCCCGGGCTGCGACAAGAACATGCCGGGTTGTCTCATGGCCATGGGGCGCCTGAATCGTCCGTCTCTCATGATCTACGGCGGCACCATCAAGCCCGGCCACTCGTATGACGGCAAGGTACTCGATATCGTTTCCGCGTTTCAGAGCTACGGCGAGTTCATCGCCGGCAAGATCGACGAAACCGCGCGCCAGGACATCGTGCAGCACGCCTGTCCCGGAGCCGGCGCCTGCGGCGGGATGTACACTGCCAACACCATGGCCAGCGCGATCGAGGCGCTCGGCATGTCGCTGCCCTACAGTTCCTCCACGCCGGCGGTCGAGCGCGGCAAGCTGGACGAATGTTTCAGCGCCGGCGCCGCGGTCCGCCATCTGCTCGAGAGGGACATCAAGCCGCGCGACATCATGACGCGTGCGGCCTTCGAGAATGCCATGGTGGTCGTCATGGCGCTCGGCGGCTCGACCAATGCGGTGTTGCATCTGATCGCGATGGCGCGCGCCGTAGACGTCGCGCTCACTATCGACGATTTCCAGAAGGTCAGCGATCGCGTGCCGTTTCTGGCCGATCTCAAACCCTCGGGAAAATATGTCATGGAGGATTTGCACAACGTCGGCGGCATCCCGGCGGTGATGAAGTATCTGCTGGACAAAGGCCTGCTGAACGGCGACTGCTTGACGGTCACCGGCAGGACCGTCGCCGAAAATCTCCGCAACGTCCCGGGGCTCAAGACCGGTCAGGACGTGTTCATGCCGATCGAGAAACCGATCAAGCCCACCGGGCACATCCGCATCCTGCGCGGCACGTTCGCCCCCGGCGGCGCGGTCGCCAAGATCACCGGCAAAGAAGGGCTGCGTTTCATCGGGCCGGCGCGCGTGTACGACAGCGAAGAGGACATGCTTCAGGGGCTCGAGCGCGGTGAAATCCGCAAGGGCGAGGTGGTGGTGATCCGCTACGAAGGTCCGAAGGGCGGTCCGGGCATGCCGGAAATGCTGACGCCGACTTCGGCGATCGTGGGCGCGGGCCTGGGCAAGGACGTCGCGCTGATCACGGACGGCAGGTTTTCCGGAGGCAGCCACGGATTCATCATCGGCCACGTGGTGCCCGAGGCGCAGGAAGGCGGACCGATCGCGTTGATACGCAACGGCGACGTCATCACGATCGATGCCGAAAAGAACACGCTCGATGTCAAGGTCAGCCAGGACGAACTGGCCAAGCGCAAGACGGCCTGGAAGATGCCGCCCTACAAGGCCGCGCGCGGCACCTTGTTTAAATACATCAAGAGCGTGAAAAACGCGTCGGAAGGCTGCGTCACGGATGAGTAGCCGCAGGCGCCAGAGAGGGATATGAAACCGCTGTTTCATCCCTCCCTGGTGAACGATCCCTTCGGTGATCCCGGGGTTTACGTGGATTGCCTGTTCCAGAAGCGTGCGCTGCTGTTCGACCTTGGCGACATCCGGCGGCTCGCGCCACGCAAGATTCTGCGCCTCTCCGACGTGTTCGTGTCCCACACCCACATGGACCATTTTGTCGGCTTCGACTGGCTGCTGCGACTGTGCCTCGGCCGCCAGCTTGTGACGCGTTTTTACGGCCCACCGGGTTTTCTCGACCAGGTCGAACACCGGCTGCGCGGGTATACCTGGAACCTGGTCGAGAACTACGACACCGATTTTGCACTTGATGTGACCGAAGTCCTTCCATCGGGCGCGGCGCGCCGCGCCGTTTTTCGCTGCAAGTCGGCGTTCCGGCGCGAGGACGAGCAGGTTCCCGCACGCAATTATCAGATACTGCTCGATGAGGAATTCTTTCTCGTCCGCGGCGTTTTGCTCGATCATAAAACACCCTGTCTTGGCTTTGCGCTGGAGGAAAAGGAGCATCTGAACATCTGGAAGAACGGTCTTGATGAGTTGGGGTTGCCCACCGGACCCTGGCTGCAGAACCTGAAGCGCCTGGTGCGGCGCGCCGCACCGGACGACACCCCGGTGCGCGTCGCCTGGCATGACAGTGCCGGTGCGCACGAGCGGCTATTGCCGCTCGGCGAGATCAAGACAAAGGCCGTGCGCGTCGTTCCGGGGCAGAAAATCGCGTACGTGACCGACGTGATATACCACGAGGAGAACGTGCGCCGGATCGCGGAGCTGGCCGCAGGTGCCGATGTGTTGTTCATCGAAACGCCGTTCCTGGACCAGGATGCGGCGCGGGCCGCCAGCCGGTTTCATCTCACGGCGCGCCAAGCCGGTCTGCTGGCACGCCGTGCCGCTGTCAAGACCGTCATTCCGTTCCATTTTTCTCCCCGTTATGACGACGCGGGAGCTGCCCTGCGGCACGAGATGGCGCTGGCTTTCGGCGCCGGCGGGTAAAATGGATAACAGGGAAACCATGACCGTCCGCGATTCATCGATGGGCATACGGCGCGCCATGATAGGCTTGGCGACCGTCGCGCTCTTCGCCTTTTTTGCAACGGCGCTGCCCATGCACTCCCAGAATGGGTTCGGGCCGGACATCGTGCACGCGATCGTGGCGGTCGGGATGATGCCGCTCATGCTGAGCGCGATGATTTACTTCACTCCCGTGTTGACCCATAGCCGCGCGCCGGGATGGCCGATTCTGCCGGCGCCGATGATTGTGCTCATCGCCGGCTCCCTGGCGGCGGGAAGCCTGGCCTGGCGGCGCGATCTGATACCGATCGCCGCAAGCGTGGCGATCCTTGCGGTGGCGACAGTCTTCGGGTGGATGTGGCGTCGTGCGCACACGATGCTGGGATCGCCGCATCCAGGTTTGTACTGGTATCTGCTCGCGTTGATTCACCTGCTATTCGGATTGACCGCCATTCTCCTCGCCATCCTTTGGCCGGAGCATTGGGCCGCCCTGAGAAGGTTTCACCTGCACGTGAATCTCCTCGGCTTCGCCGGCATGACCGCGATCGGCACACTGCGCGTGCTGGTGCCAACGGTCGCGGGTTACGCCGATCCGGACGCGCGCCCACAATTGCACCGTGGTCTTTATTTCGCTGCTTCAGGGACGCTGCTGATAGCGTCAGGCGCTGGGTGGTGGAATTGGCTGGCCTGGCCAGGCTTGGCGCTGTGGTCGATTCCGCTCCTGGAATTCGCGTTGCCGTTGGTTGGGCGTTGGCGGAAATTCGTCTGGGGTTGGCACCGTGCGAGCGCTGCGCTTGGGATTTCGATTTTCGGCTATTTGCTCGTGCTGGCGGCCGGAGCGCTGCATGCCGGCGGGTCGCCACCAAGCGCGACGGTGCCGCTTTTCTTTTTCGCATTTCTGTTCCCGCTGGTCACGGGGGCAGTCAGTTATCTCCTGCCGGTCTGGATCTGGCCGGCTCGCAACACACCGGCCTATGAATTGGTCGCGCGCGAACTGGCCCACGGCAGCGCGGCGCGCGGGCTGCTGTTTTTAACGGCGGGCGTATTGACGTTCGCCGGTGTCGTCGGCGCGGCGTGGCTGGCGGTAGCGACGCTGGCGGCCTATTGGCTGCAGGCCGCTTGGGTTTTTTCGCGTGTTTTCACGCGTTTTCGGTCGTCGGCATGATTTCTGCAACATTTCCTAAATCTTTGAGCGAAGACGGCCCGCGATCCAGTGTCGCGGCCACAAGAGGGTGTTATGGCAAAACATGGCAATGGATCCGACAAACCTGCGTACCACGGTCCCGAGCGGCGCAAATACTCCCGCCGTACCGTGGCGGAACGACGCCAGGCGGTTCGTTGGGAACCGGACAAACCGAACCGGCGGCAGAATCCGGGTCGCCGCACCACCGATGCGTTAGGCGCGTTGAATCATTCCAAGCGGTAGGAATTCCGGGCCGGGATTGTCCGGCGGCGTTCGCGCGCCAGCGCGAACGCTCAGATGTGCGAGACCAGTTTCGCCTCGGGGATCAGTTCGCGCAGCGCCTTGGCGATCTCGAAGCGGATCCCGGGGATCGGACGGATCGAAATCCACAGCAAATTGAGTTTCAGGTTTAGCTCGGCGAACACCACGGCGTGCTTGAAGTCGGCGAACACCGTCTGAATATGTTCGATCGTATCCTGGATCAGATGTTGCGGTTTCTTGGCCAGCCCTGGAAACAGCATCATGAAGTCGCTGAGTGCCATGCCCTGTTCATCGAAGGCGGGCGCGCGCTTGCGCAGCGGTTCTGCCGGCAGGATCAGTTGCGAGATGACGAGCTCCGACATGAAAAAATCATTCTCCCCGTGGGGATCGGTGGCGCTGGTATGCCTAAGCATATCTGATAAGCACGGAATCGCCAAAACGCCGGCTTTTCATATCCGATTTATTAGCATTCGCTAATATTTGAAGCGCCGTCGATTGACGACATCCCGCGTTCAAAACATTTTAATAGCGCGAATGTGTCCAAGCGGGGACGACCGGTCGGCATGAAAACCGAGCGACGTGAATGTATCCGCGAGCGGATCGCGCTCAAAGTTTTGATCAAAGGCGATCTCATTTGTTCCAAGCGCTGGCGTTCTGGCAATCTCAGCTTGATCCCGGCAGGATCGAAATCGCCCGGGACGGGATTTATTCGCGGGGCATGCAAATGGAAGCCGTGCTCATGCCCAAGAGGCGCGGAGATCACGCCATGAATGACCTGTTGGCACAGGTGGTGCGTGTCGATGCCAAGGGCGTAGCGGTGCGGTTCCACGACGACCATAACCGGGCTCATTCTCCGTTGGTCAACGTTTTGCACGCCAGGTATGGCCGGCCATCGGCGACCTTGGGTGGTCCGTGACGTGGCTCGCCGGCTGTTTTATCTGCGCGCCGGTTCGGCGTGCATGGGGTGAAGAAACTCGTTGCGCGAGAAAATGTAGCCGCACAGACACAGTGCGGAGCTGACTGGCAGTACCGTTTTGCAGTGCGGGCATTCCTTAGTCCGGGTGTTCTCGAACGCTTCCATGATCTTCGCGGCCTTGGCGGCCTGTTGCGCCCGGAAGGCTTCGGTCGGCTCCGCCGACTGTTCTGGCATCTCCGCAGAGCCGGTTTTTTCCGGAGGCGTTGTCGTGGCGGACAGATTTTCCCGCGCGGATCGCGCGGCCTGGCGCGCGAACTCGGTTTTGGCCGCTTGTGCATCGCGCTCTTCGCGCAATCTCAGCGCCTCCTGCAGTATCTGCAGCAGGCGCGCCGCTTTTCTTTCGTTCGCGGCATCGGCCGCCAATTCGACGCGCGCGGATTCGAGGGCGGAGATCATCTGCTGCACGCGCGCGGCGAGGTAGGCTTCGAACAATTCCTCGTCCTGCAGCGCTTGTTCTTCCGGAAGCACCGCGCCATCGTCGACTGAAGCGAACACATAATCGCATTTGCACTGTCGGGTGTCCCGCGATACCAACGCGCCGCAGGCCGGGCAGGCTTTTTGATAAATACTGAAAGCGCTCATGGAAATTTCCCTATCGCGATGGCCTTCCTGGATGAGACAGAAGGTTTCCATTCCTGTTCCCTAATAAGTATAGAAGGTTACAGTGTGCGCGTCCGTCGCGGCGATATGGGGAGGGATGGCCGGGATAATCAACCCGATGGGAGGGAAAGCTCGACGCGCTCTTAAAACGTGAATTCGGCCCTTGAAATTACGGGGCAATAATCAAACACGAGAATGGGGGTTAACGCCGCGGTCATGGCGGCCCGTATGCAACCTCGCTGCCCATTCCGTGACCAGGGTTCGCGGCATAGACAGACGCGATCGGAACCGCGGCGGACAGGGCGACTCGCCGGTGTAATGGTTTTGTCTTCGGAGGAATTTCTGACGAAGGTAGCGTGTCAAAATGGTTCGGCCGGCCCTGACGCATACCCGAAGCAGCGTGCTTGAACCGGCAGACCGCCAGAGTATGATGATTTGGCGGCTTGGCCCGAACCACAAGGAGAAAATTTATGATCAGCCTGCACGTGAACGGGAAGGTCCAACGCCTGGAGCTGGAAGCGGATACTCCGCTGCTTTGGGCGTTGCGGGATGCGCTCGGATTGACGGGTGCCAAGTATGGTTGTGGCATCGCCCTCTGCGGTGCGTGTACCGTGCAGGTGGATGGCGAGCCGGTACGATCCTGTGTGACACCGGTAGCGGCGGTCGCGGGAAAGCGAATCACGACCATTGAAGGTCTTTCCGCGCACGGCGAGCATCCGGTGCAGAAGGCCTGGATCGCGCTAAATGTTCCCCAATGCGGATACTGCCAGTCGGGGCAGATCATGGCCGCCGCGGCGCTGCTTGCGAAGACACCGAAGCCGACCGACGCCGATATTGACACCGCCATGTCCGGGTTGCTGTGTCGTTGCGGCACCTATCCCCGCATTCGCGCCGCCATCAAGCGCGCCGCCGGCATCGAGGAGGCGTGACATGGGCGACCTGGCTGAACTATCGCGCCGCACTTTTCTCAAGACTTCGGTCGCGGCGGGCGGAGCGCTGCTGATCGGATTTTATCTGCCGGGCGGAAGAAAAGCGCTGGCGGCGGTCGAGACGACGATCGCGACGTTCGCGCCCAACGCGTTTCTGCGCATCGCGCCGGACAACACCGTCACCGTGATTGTGAAACATCTCGAAATGGGGCAGGGCGTTTACACCGGTCTGCCGATGCTGGTGGCGGAAGAGCTCGACGCCGACTGGCGCCAGATCAGGGTCGAATCGGCGCCGGCCGACGTGAAACGCTACGCCAATCTCGCCTGGGGCGGCACCGCCCAAGGCACCGGCGGCAGCACCAGCACGTTCAATTCGTGGGAACAACTGCGCAAGGCCGGTGCCATGGCACGCCAGATGCTGATCGGCGCGGCGTCGCAAAAATGGAAAGTCGACGCCAAACGTCTCAAGGCCGAGAACGGTTTCGTCGTCGATCCGGAAACCCGCCGCCGCGCGAGTTACGGCAGCTTGGCGTCGACCGCGGCGAGACTTCCCGCGCCGATGGACGTGGAGCTCAAGCCGGCCAAGGAGTGGAAGATTATCGGTCAAAGTTTGCCGCGCACGGACGCGGTCGAGAAGTCGACCGGCCGGGCGCGATACGCGTTCGACATGCGCCTGCCCGGCATGGTTACGGCGCTGGTGGTTCGCCCGCCGCGTTTCGGCGGGAAGGTCAAGCGCTTCGATGCCACCGAGGCCGAATCCATGCCCGGCGTGAAGACGATCGTGCAGATCCCGCAAGGCGTGGCGGTGGTGGCGAAGGATTTCTGGTCCGCGAAGAAGGCGCGCGACAAGCTGGTGGTCGAGTGGGACGACAGCGCAGCCACGACGATTTCCACCGACGATCTGCGCAAGCATTATCTCGAACTGACCAAGCAACCGGGAACCGTGGCGCGCCAGCAGGGCGAGGCGGCGATGGCGCTCAAAAACTCGGCTCGGCGCATCGGAGCGACGTTCGAGTTTCCTTATCTCGCTCACGCGGCCATGGAGCCGCTCAATGCCGTGGCGCGGCTAACGAAGGATCGCTGCGAGATCTGGGCGGGTTCGCAGCAACAGACGCTGGATCAGGCGACCGCGGCGCAGATCGCGGGGCTGAAGCCCGATCAGGTTCATATTCATACCTTGATTGCCGGCGGCAGCTTCGGCCGGCACGCGAATCCGACCGCCGATTACATCGCCGAAGCCGTGGCGGTAGCCAAAGCCACGAGTTCGCTCGGGGCGCCGATTCATCTTGCATGGACGCGCGAAGATGACATGCACGGAGGTTACTATCGGCCGATGTACGTGCATGCGATCGAAGCCGGGCTCGACAAGGACGGCAATCCGATAGCTTGGACCCATCGCATCGTCGGACAATCGATCCTCGCCGGTACGCCGTTCAGCGGCATGATCAAGAACGGCGTGGACGCGACCTCCGTGGAAGGCGCTTCCACTCTGCCGTATGTCATCCCGAACCTGCTGGTCGATCTCCATACGACAAATGTCGGTATCCCGGTGCTGTGGTGGCGCAGCGTCGGCAGCACGCACACGGCGTTCTCCACCGAGGTCATGATCGACGAATTGGCGCAGGCGGCGGGAAAGGATCCGGTCGAATTCCGCCGGGCGTTGCTCAAGGATCATCCGCGCCATCGCGGCGTGCTGGACGTCGCCGCCCAGAAGGCCGGTTGGGGCACACCGCTGCCCAAGGGTCGCGCCCGCGGAGTGGCGGTGCACGAATCTTTCAATTCCTATGTCGCCGAGGTGGCGGAAGTCACGGTGAATGATGACGGCACGTTCAAAGTGGATCGCGTGGTGTGCGCCGTCGATTGCGGAGTCGCGGTGAACCCGGACCAGGTGCGCGCGCAGATGGAATCGGGGATCATCTTCGGGCTCACGGCCGCGCTGTATGGCGCCATCACGCTCAAGGACGGTCACGTGGAACAGTCGAATTTCCACGATTATCCGGTCTTGCGCATCAACGAGACGCCCCGGATCGAGGTATACATCGTGTCGAGCGACCAGAACCCGACCGGGGTGGGCGAGCCCGGCGTTCCGCCGATCGCGCCGGCGGTGGCCAACGCGCTGCGCGCGGCGACCGGCAAGTCCGTGCGCCGGCTGCCGATTCATCTGGAAGCCTAATTCGATGGAAAGTGCAGATCGCGAAGTGCTCACGGTCGCATGCCAGTGGTTGGAACAGGGGCATCGTGTTTATCTGGCAACCGTAGTGCGCACCTGGGGCTCATCGCCGCGACCCGTCGGTTCCCTCCTGGCGGTATGCGACGACGCGCGCTTCGCCGGCTCGGTTTCCGGCGGCTGCGTGGAAGACGATCTGGCCGCGCGACTGGCCGCGGGGGTATTGTCCGCCGCGCCGCCGCGCCTGGAAAGCTACGGCGTCACGGACGAGCAAACTCACCGCTTCGGCCTGCCGTGCGGCGGACGCCTCGATCTCGTGGTCGAGGCGGTGACAAGCGCCGGACCGCTGCGCGCCATCCTCCGTCGCATGGATGCGCGCGAGCTCATTGCGCGCCGCCTGTGCCTGAGCACCGGCGAGGCGAGCCTGCATCCGGCGCGGCGCGACCAGGTATTCGAGTTCGACGGTGACAACGTCACCCGTGTGTTCGGCCCGGTGTGGCGGCTGCTGCTGATCGGTGCCGGTCAGTTGTCACGCCATGTCGCCGAGATGGCGTTGGCGCTGGACTATCACGTGATCGTGTGCGATCCGCGCGAAGAATATGCTGCGGCATGGAGGGTCGCCGCCGCCGAGCTCGACGCGCGCATGCCCGATGAAGCGGTGCGCGATTGCGTTGGCGACGCCCGTTCGGCGGTAATCGCGCTCACGCATGATCCCAAGCTCGACGACATGGCGTTGATGGAGGCGCTCGAGTCGACGCCGTTCTATGTAGGCGCGCTCGGCTCGAAGGCGAATAACGCCAAGCGCTGCGCGCGCTTGAAGAGTCTGGGTGTCCCCGAGTCGGCGCTCGCGCGCCTGCACGGCCCGGTCGGCCTTCCGATCGGCAGTCGAACCCCAGCGGAAATCGCCGTCGCCATTCTGGCGGAGCTGACCGCGGTGCGTCACGGAATTCATTTGCAGGCGGCGCAGGAACAACCAGTGTCGCCGCCGGTGCCGGTCGAAGAGCCGGAGCCGGAATCAACGTGCGAAACATCGCGGGCATTCTGCTAGCGGCAGGTCGTGGGGCGCGTTTCGGCGGCCACAAACTGCTCCACCCCCTGAATGACGCCACGCCTCTCGGCGTTGCCTCCGCACGCCATCTTCTGGCGGCCTTGCCGCATTCCCTCGCCGTCGTGCGATCGGACGATGAAATCCTGTCTGCCCGGTTATCCGCGGCGGGCATGCGCGTGATCGTGTGCGACCGTGCGGATCAGGGCATGGGTGTGAGTCTCAGTACTGGCGTTGCCGCGGACCGCAATGCGCAGGGATGGGTCATCGCGCTTGCGGACATGCCGTTCATCGAAGTCGAGACGATCAAAAATGTCGTCGCACTCCTGCAACAGGGCGCGCCGCTGGTGGCTCCTTGTCATCAGGGCCGGCGCGGCCACCCCGTAGGTTTCGGCCGTGCGTTTCGCGATCAATTGCTGGCGCTCCGGGGCGACCAGGGCGCGCGAGATCTATTGATGCGTCACGCCTCGCAGCTGGTCTTATTACCCGTCGACGATGAAGGAGTCCTCGCGGATGTCGATACACCCGCCGATATCGGCGGGCATCCGAATTAAAAAAGGATCGGCGGTTTCCTCGCATGCAATCGTTGGACTTTGGTTATTTTTCCGAGCGCCGGGAATAAAACCGGTTTCCGTCGTGTTTGCCTCAGAAGGCACCCGCTTCACGATGTTTCGCAGTGAGAGCGGGTGGCGCGCCGAATTTCGTCGCAATCCAATCAAAAGATATTAAGGAGTCATCATGCTGAATCGTCATCGTATAATTGTGCTTGCTTTGTTCGTTGCCATCCCCGGTGCCGCGTTCGCGGGCGCCGTCGACGATGCCAGGAGCCACTTTAAGGCCGTTGCCGCGGGTCAGGTGGACAAGATCATTCAGGACTACGCGCCCGACGCCCATTTTGAATGGGTTGGTGGTCCGTTGAACGGCGCCTATGTCGGCACGGACAAGATCAAGGAGGTCTGGACCAAATTCGTCAAGGCCAATGCGCCGCTCGAGATTTCGGCGAGCAGAGTCGAGGAAAGCGCCAATCCGGCCGGCGAGACCGTGACGGCGAACGTCGAGTTCAAAGGCAAAAGCACCATCAAGGTGCGTTACGTATTGACCTACCGCAATGGTAAGCTGGTGAATGAAATCTGGCAGATCGATCCGAAACTGGCGATTCACTGATCGATCCAAAACCAGCGGTGGAATCGGCGTCGTCGCTCAATCGCCGGTCTTCATTGCTGACCGACCGCGTGATTATTTTCACGAAAGCAGGTTGAGCGGGTGGATGACATCAAGGAATTGATCACGGAGCAGATTCCGCGCCTGCGACGCTACGCCCATGCTCTGACGGGCAACCGCGTGCGTGCCGACGATCTGGTGCAGGACACGCTCGAGCGATCCTGGTCGCGGCGCCACCTGTGGCGCCGCGGCAGCGATCTGCGGGCGTGGCTGTTCGCGATTATGCACAATGTCTTCGTCAATCAGCTGCGAAAAAACTCGGCGGCCCCGGGGCACGTGCCGTTCGATGAGGTGTTTGATCCACCCTCAGGGAGCTCGCCAGACGAGGCGCTGGAACTGCGCGATCTGGCGAGCGCACTGGAGCGATTGCCGACGGAATATCGCGAAGTGCTGCTGCTCGTGGGTCTGGAGCAGATGCGCTATGGAGACGTGGCGGAAATTCTTGGCGTCCCGCTGGGGACCGTGATGTCACGCCTGTCTCGTGGTCGGGACCGGTTGCGCGCGCTTCTGTCAGGACAACCGCCGGTGTTGCGGAGGATTAAATGAGTCACGGCAAGCCCGTTGAAGAATTCGATCTGCAGGCCTACGTCGATCGTCGCCTCGACCCCGCGCATCGTGCCGAGGTGGAAGAATACCTGGCGGCGCATCCTGATCAGGCCGAGCGCGTGCGCGCCTTCGCGCGGCAGAACGCCATGCTGCAGGCGCTGTTCGATCCGGTTCTGGCGCAACCGGTGCCGGAACGTCTGCCGCGTGTACTGGAGACGTCTCCGGATCGTCGGCTGTGGCGTTATTCCGCGATGGCCGCCTCGCTGGCGGTCGCGCTGGCGATCGGCTGGATTCTGCGCGGCGAGCAGCGGATATCGCCGCCACCGGGAC
>Ga0187776_10001439_pt1 | contig 11899 bp, 13 predicted proteins | sample 0216_BV02_MP12_2_FD_132426 | JGI IMG/M metagenome (GOLD analysis project Ga0187776, IMG submission 132426) | Tropical peat soil microbial communities from peatlands in Department of Meta, Colombia - 0216_BV02_MP12_20_MG | ecosystem: Environmental > Terrestrial > Soil > Wetlands > Peat | place...
CATCACCGTGCGCGATCTCTTCTTCAATACTCCGGCGCGCAAGAAGTTCCTGAAGGCGGAGTCCACCGAACTGTCGCACATCGCCTCGCTGGTGACCCACTACGCGCTGGCGCACCCCGAGATGCACTTCGAACTGCACTCCGCCAGCAACGCCATGCTGGTGGCGCCGCCGGTGGCGACCTCGGCGGAGCGCATCTACCAGGTCTTCGGCAAGGAGACGCTCGACCAGCTTCTGCCGGTGGCGGCGCATATGCCGCTGGAGCGCGTAGGGCTGCCGCAGCCGCCGCCCTGGGTGATCGAGCGGCGCAAGCAGCGCGGCGAGGAATACGAAGCGCCCACGCCCGGCGAGATGCGGCTGAGCGGCTTCGCCTCGCGGCCCGAGATCCAGAAGCTGAACCGCAGTTCCATCTACGTCTTCGTGAACCGGCGGCTGATCCGCGACCGCTTGGTGCAGCACGCGCTCTCCGAGGCCTACCGCAACATCCTGCCGCCCACCGTCTTCCCCGTGGTGCTGCTTTTCCTGGAGATGCCGGTGGGCGAGGTGGACGTGAACGTGCATCCTTCCAAGACCGAGGTGCGCTTCCGGCAGTCGCAGGCGGTGCACGACTTCGTGCGCGAGTCGGTGCGCGCGGCCCTGGTGAAAGCGCGCCCGGTGCCGCAGTTCACCTCGGAGATCCGGGCGCAGCCCACGGCCTCGCAGGCGCTTACTCCGGGCGCGCGCTGGAGCTCCCTGGGAGCGCAGGCGGAGGCGATGGCGCCCCATGAAGGAGGATTCGCGCTGCGGCCGCCGAGCGCGCCCGCCATCAACCAGAGCATTCCCTTCGAGGGTGGGATCCCGGTGGAAGCGAACGCGGCCATCCCGGTGGCGACGCTGCCGCAGCGTCCCATGCTGAGCCCGGACGACGGCTGCGCCGCGCCCATCGCGGAAGAGGAGATGGACGGCGAGACGCCGCCGCTGGCGACGCTGAAGCCGCTGGGACAGATCCGCGAGTCGTTCATCCTGGCGGTGAACGGGCAGGGGCTGTGGATCGTGGACCAGCACGTGGCCCACGAGCGCGTGCTCTTCGAGCGGGTGCTGCGGCAGCGCGCCGCCGAGCGGGTGGAGAGCCAGCGCCTGCTGCTGCCGCTGGTGATCGAGCTGACCCCGGCGCAGCAGGCCATCTTCACCGAGATCGCCGACGAACTGCGGCGCAACGGCTTCGAATTGGAGCCCTTCGGGTCGCGCACGGTGGCGGTGAAGACCGCGCCCGCGGGCGTGGATGCGAGCGAGATCGAGAGCATGCTCACCGAGCTGCTCGACCACTGGGAGCGCGAGGAGCAGGCCACCAACCTGGAGAAGGCGCGCGGGCGCATCGCGGCCTCGATCGCATGCCACGCGGCCATCAAGGTGAATACGCCGCTGACGCAGGACAAGATGGAGTGGCTGCTGCGCGAGCTGGCCAGGACCGAGTGCCCCATGTCTTGCCCGCACGGCAGGCCGGTCGTCTTGCGCTATTCTCTACGGGACATCCAAAGAGCCTTCAAGCGGATCTGATGACCGAGCAGGAGCTCCAAGAAAAGCGGCGGCACAAGTGGCGTCTCGACGGGCGGGCGGCGCGCACGCTCGAAGAGGCGCGCGAGTGGGTGGAGTCGGTGGGCTTCGCGCTGCTCTACCCGGTGCGGCCGCCGGTGCTGGCGCCGACCTTTGTGGGGGCGTGGGTGGGGGCGGACGACCGCCTGCCCACCTGGCAGCACGCCTTCGAAGACGAACGCGCGCGCCAGGCCACGGAACTCATGGTGCGTCTGCTGCGCGAGCGCGCCGCCTTCGAGGCCAGCCTGGCGGGGGAGAACAGCCTGCTGGTCGCAGCCTCCATCTTCCCGTATTTTTTTGCGCTGGCGGGAGAGCGCAACCTGCGGCCCGACGGCGGCGCGCCCGAGCGCGCGGACAAGTTCTCGCCGCTGGCGCGCGACGCCTTCGCCGCCATCCAGCGCGCGGGCCCGCTCTCGAAGCCGCGCATGAAAGAACTGCTGGGCGGCGAGCCATCGACGGCCGCGCTCGACCGCGCGCTCAGCGAACTGTGGTCGAAGCTGCGCATCACCCGCGTGGACTACAACCCCAGGGACGGCGCGTCCTGGGACGTGCTGGCGCGCTGGGCGCCGGAGGCGGTGAAGGAGGCCGTGCAACTCTCGCTGGGGGAGGCCCTCTCGGCGCTGGTCTCCAAGTACCTGGACTGCGTGGTGGCGGCGGAGGCGCAGGAGGTGGAGGCGTTCTTCTCGCCCATCGTACCGCGCTCCAAGGTGAAGGAGAGCATGAACGCGCTGCTGGCCACGCGCGAATTGAGCTTCGTGCACGTCGGCCACCGCACGCTGGTGGAGGTGACGCCGGCGCGGGTGGAGGACGCGCGCCGCGGGCCGCCTCTGCCGCGGCGCAAGAAAGCGAGCCCGGCATGAGCGCGGCGCGCAGGCTGGTGATCGCCATCGACGGCCCCGCCGGCTCGGGCAAAAGCACGGTGGCGGCGCGCCTGGCGCGCGAGCTGGGCTACGTCAACATCGAGAGCGGGGCCATGTATCGGGCGCTGGCGCTCCAAGCTATCGAGCGAGATGTCTCCTTCGACGACGAGCGCGCGCTGGTGGCGCTGGCGGCGGATTCCCAGATCGCGCTCGAACCCACGCTGGCGGGCAACCGCGTGCTGCTGGATGGGCAGGACGTCTCGGAGCGGGTGCGCGAGGCGGACGTGACCGAGGCGGCTTCGCGCGTCAGCGTGCATCCCGCGGTGCGGGAGTGGATGGTGGAGCGTCAGCGCGAGTTGGGCGCCCGAGGCGGCGTGGTCATGGAGGGCCGCGACATCGGCACCAAGGTCTTTCCCGGAGCTGAGGTGAAGATCTTCCTCGACGCCGACCCTTCCGTGCGCGGGGAGCGGCGCTTCCGGCAGCAGGGCGCGGCGGAAAAGTCGGAGGCGGTGCTGAAGGAACTGCGGGAGCGCGACCGGCGCGACCGCACCCGCGCGGTCTCGCCGCTGGTGCCGGCCCAGGACGCGGTGGTGATCGACTCCACCAACCTGAGCATCGAGCAGGTGCTGGCGCGCATCGGCGAAGTCATCGCGCGCAAGCTCGGCTGAGAGCAACCCTCGGACGTCCCCCAGCAGAAGCAAGGGCTGCCCTGGTTGGGGCAGCCCGTCTTCACGTCGAGCGGCGGGCGGTTCAGCCCGTCTTGTGAATCTCGATATCGCCGCGGTCGTTGGTGAGCTTGACGTGGGGGCCGCCACCGCCCACCACTCCCGAAGCGGAGGAGGTGTGGCTGGTGTCGCCGCTCACCTTCAGGTCGAAGTCGGAGGTGATCTCGCCGCGGGTGGCCTGGGCGTCCAGCTGGAAGCCGGCCTTGGCAGGCAGGTCCACGGAGATGCGCTGGCGCTGGTTGCTGATCTCGAGGTTGCCCAGGGGCAGCTTGCCGGGCTGCAGGGTGACCTCGCCGTTGCGGTTCTGGATGTGGACGTCGCCGCTGAAGTCCTCCAGGTGGATGTCCTTGGAGCTGGTGGTGAGGCGGAAGGGCCCGGCGAAGTTGCTGGCGCGCAGGTCGCCGCTGCTCATGGTGAAGTCGCCATCGAGCCTCTGGAACTCCAGGTCGGTGCGGGAGGAGTTGAAGCGCACGCTCTTGGCCACCTTGGAGACGTGCATGTCGCCATAGAAGTCGCCGGAGAAGCTGACGCTGCCGCCGATGTTGGAGACGGTGGAGTCATTGACGCGGCTGCCGATGGCCAGGTCGCCGGTGATGTTGCTGGCGGAGACGTCGCCGTGGCGCATGCTGACGTCGGCGTTGCCGGTGATCGAGTCCAGGCTGACGTCGCCGTAGGGAGCGTTCACCTTGACGTCGCCCTCGCGCTCGCGCACCACGATGTCGCCGTGGCGGGCGTCGATCTCCAGGGCCGCCTTCTTGGGCAGGAAGATCTCGAGGTTGGCCTGGACGCGGTCGCTTCCCGCGCGCAGGGTGACCAGCTTGTCGGCCACGGTGATCTCCGGCTTGCTGTCGCTGTTGATCTGGTTAGCGGCGTTCTGGTTGTCGGCAAAGACCTTCTTGCGCGCGACCACCTTGATCTGGGGCTGGTCCCAGGTCTCGACGGTGACGTCGCCGCGCTCGCTGTTGACCACCAGGCTGGCGCCGGCCGGGAAGGCCTGCTGCTGCTCCTCGGTGAAGTCGTAGGAGTTGCCGAAGAGGCCGATGAAGTCGCCATCGCCCAGGTCGAGGTTCTGGCGCACCCCCGTCCAGTTGACGCTGTAGAGGCGGTTGGCGGTCACCCCGCAAATGATGATCATGATGAGCAGGAAGACGGCGCCGGGACCGATGCCGGGGGCGGGAGCGCCCTCGCGCCGCGCCTGCCAATACTCCACCGCCTTGAGCACGCCCCACAGGATGATGAGCAGCGGCCAGTAGAGGGCGAACCAGCGCAGCAGGGGCAGGGGATAGCCCAGGTTGCGCAGCAGGAAGAGCACGCCCAGCAGAATGAGGATGATGGGCCCGGCAAAGGAGCGCCGCCGGGGCCGGGGAGGAGCGGGAGTCGGAGTCGGGGTCGGGCTAGCCATGATGCACCTGCGTATCGTCCCCGCTGGCGGGGGGTGGTTGGGTCCGAGGAGGAGCGGGAGCTGCCGGGGGCGCCGGCTCGACGTGGCCGGCGGTGGACGCCGACGACTGGAAGACCCAGAGGGCGCCGGCGACGATCAGCAACAAGGGCCAAGTCTTGTCCATGTAGGCGAGGTTGAAGTTGTGGAGCAGCACGAGCACTCCAAAGAGCACGAGCATGGCCGGCCACCACAGGCCGCAGGCACGGCAGCGGGTGCAGCCGCAGGCACGATTGCGGATGTAGGTCATTGCGTCCTCCCGCTCTGCCGGGTGGAGCGGCGCATGAAGATGCGGATGCCGATGGCGATCAGGATCAGCGGCCAGAGCCGGCCGATCCAGGCCAGGTGGAAGTGCCAGAGGTTCTCCAGCAGGAAGAGGGCGCCCAGGACGATCAGCACGATGGCCCCGATGGGCACGTGGGCGAACTCATGGCGGAGGCCGGAGGCGGAGCTGTCGACGCTGCTGCCCCCCATGCCGAAAAGGTCGGCGGGGACGGGCTGGCCGAGCTGCCGCGCCTTGGCGACGCGGTAAGCGTCGAAGACCATGTAGAAGTAGAAGACGAACGCGAACAGGCCGAAGACATCGGCGCGGTCACTGGCCCAGACCAGGCTGGCGAAGATGACCACGTAGAGGAAGGCCTTGCCGAATTCGCCGTTGTACATCTGGCCCACGCCGGGAATGAAGCCCAGCAGAGTGGCCGCCACGGCGTTGGAGCCGCCCGGCGAAGCGGCCGGAGCGGCCGCGCCCGCGGGGGCGCCGGGGGCGGCGGTGGGCATGGTGGCTTCCATGCGGCGGGCGATGCACTCCTCGCAGTAGATGACGCCGCGGACCTCGCGCTTGCACTCCTCGCAGAGGGCCTTGCCGCAGGTCCGGCAGTAGGCCGCGGCAGGCACGGTGGTATGAGTGGCGCAGTTCATATGGTTCTCCTGTCCCGGTTCCCGGGGACTGGAACCCATGGAGTGGACTTGCGGGGCGCGGAGGCCAGCACCACGTCCCCGCGCTCCTCGCTGTAATTCTGGTCCTTGGGGTCGGGCTGGCCGCTGGTGTCGTGGGGGTCGCGCTTCTGCGGCTCCTGCTTGGGGGGAGGAGCGGGCTGGGGAGCTGGTTCGGCGGCGTTGCGCAGGTCGCGCACCCGCGACTGCAACTCGTACACCAGGCGGAGGTTCTCGTAGTACTTGGTGACGCGAGCGGTGGTCTCGTCCAGGGCGCGTTCGGCGTTGAAGCGCAGGGCGCTGGGGCGCAGGTCGGCGGGACGCAGGTCACTCAGCTTCACCCCCAGCAGATTCAGGACGAGGGTGACGGAGAAGAAGGCCATGCCGAAGGACATGGCAAAGCGGGGCTGGCGCACGGTCGCCCAGGCCGGGCCCAGCACCGGGGCCAGGGGCTCCCACAGGCGGCGGATCCAGCCGGGCTGAGCGGCGGGCTGCGTCTCCTCTCGGCCGCTGGTGGCGGCCAGGATGTTGTGCACCAGGTTGCGGGGCGGCTCGACTTCGGGGAGCGCCTGCAGCAGGCGCCGTCCCGCCTGCGCCTCGGTGAACAGGGGCCCGCAGTGCGGGCAGGCGGCCACGTGGGCCTGGAAGGCGGCCCGCTGGGCCTCCGCCAGGGTCCCCTCGACCGCCTCGGCCAGCAGCGCATCGAACTGGCTGCAGGGGGTTCCGTGTTTGCTTTCGGTGTCCATCAGTTCACCTGCCTATAGGTACGAGATAGCAGGCGCCCAAGTTCCGTGCGCCCGCGGTTGATCCGGGATTTGACGGTGCCTTCCGGGACCCGTAAAACCTTGGCGATGTCCTTATAGTCCATGTCCTGCAGGTCGCGCAGGATGACCGCTTCCCGCAGCTCCGGGGAGAGCTTTTGCAGGGCCAGTTGGACCAACTGCTGGGTCTGGGCGGTACGCAGGCGGTCCTCGGGGCCGGCCCCCTGGTCGGCCAGTTGCTCGCCCAAAGTGAGGGCGTCCTCGTCGCCGCCGGGGGCGGCTTCCAGGGAGTCCGTGACCCGCTCGTGCTTGCTCTTGCGGAAGTGGTCCACCAGCAGGTTGCGGGTCAGGGTGGAGACCCAGGTGATGAAGGAGCCGCGCCCGGTCTCATAGCTGCCCAGGGTGCGGTAGAGGCGGATGAAGACCTCCTGGGTGAGGTCCTGGGCATCGTCGGGGGAGCCGGTGAAGCGGTAGCAGAGGTTATAGATGCGGCGGTGGTGGGTGCGGACGATTTCCTCCCAGGCGGCAGCGTCCCCGGCTTGGCAGCGACGGAGCAGAGCAGCAAGGGCCTGGGTCTCGTCCAACCGGCACTCCTGAGAACTCCTGCCTGGACTTCGCTGTTTCTACGCCATACGCAGGGCCGCAGGCCGAAGTTCAGTGTTTTCTATGAGAACAAGGGCATTGTAGCAGGGAGGTGCCGCCCCTCCGGGGGACGGAGAGGCGGCGCCGGCACGGTCACCGCGGCGGCGGTCCCACGGCCAGACGCGCCAGAGTCTGAAGGTCTGGGACCTTCAGATCGGGTTCTCCGCCGCTGGGGCGGGTGGCGCCGAAGCCGCGGCGGGTGACCAGCACGGTGGCCAGGCCTAGCGAGCGGGCGGGTACCACGTCGTGAAACACGCTCTGGCCGACGTGCAGCACACGCTCGCGGGGCAGGTGCAGGCGCTCCAAGGCAAGAAGGAACGGGGCCGGAGAGGGCTTGTAGGCCCGCGCCTGCTGTGCCGTGATGACCGCGTCAAAGCCGATTCCCAGGTGGCGCGCGGTCCCGGCGAAGAGGTCGTCGTCGATGTTGGAGACGATGGCCAGCCGGTAGCGGGTCTTCAGTCTCTGGAGCGCGGCCCGGGTGTCGGGGAAGAGCGGCCAGTCGGGGAGGGAGGCGGCCAGGGACTCCGCCTCCGCCTGGGAAGCCTGGAAGCCCAGGCGCTCGCCCAGCCCGCGAACCACGGCGGCCAGAACCTGGCGATAGGTCTGGTAGGGGACCTGCGCCCGGGGCTCCAAGTCGCCGTAGAGGTCGAGGAGCTGCTGGTCGGTGAGGTCGCGGGCGTGGGCGCGCAGGATGGGGCGCAGGGCGGCGAGCAGGCCCGTCTCCCAGTCCACCAGCGTGCCATAGCAGTCGAAGGTGAGGGCGGCAAAACCGGCGAAGTCCACGGAGAGCGATTGTATACAAGGAGAGCGCGACGAGAGCGCGACGGGTGCGGGGCTACCAGTCGAGCTGGGCCTCGCAGCGGTTGCACTTCTGGCCGCGCAGCTCGTTGTCGGCGTGGAGCTGGACCTTGACCCGTCCGTTGAGCACGCGCACCACCACGTCGGAATCGCCGGGGACCTCAGGCAGGGAGTCGCCGCCGGTCTCGCGCAGCACCACCTGCACCTGGGTGCCATCCAGGCTGCCGGGGTAGGTGATCCAGCCGTCGGTGTGGGCGAAGGTCAGGGTATCGATCTGTTGGCGGGAGTAGGAGACGTCCACGCGGGAGTTCGAACTGAGGGAGTAGAACTGCAGCGCCCCGCCGGCGCTGTGGGTGAAGTCCACCAGCAGCAGGTCGCCGTTGTGCAGCAGCAGGAAGTCCTGCTGGGGAAGGGTCTGGGGGAAGACGAGCACAGGAACCAGGAGCAAGAGCAGCAGGGCACGCTTCATACCGCACCTCCCGCGGGCCCGGGGCCCGCGCCGGGGGAGCCACCGACTTCATGCTAGGGGGGGCCGGCCGGACTCGCCTACTGCCAAAAGTGCGAGTTTCGGGTGTATCAGGGCACGGCTTCAGCCGTACCGCAGTAGCAGGCTGGGATGAGCGCCCGAGGGAGCCCGAAGCGAAGGCGAGGGCGAGCCGAGGGCGGGGAAATGCAAACGCAAGGTCCTTCGACTCGCGGCGTCTTGCGGCGGAGCCGCAAGACGCCGCTCGCTCAGGATGACGAACATCAAATGGGGCGCGGGTTGGGCACGCCTGAAGGCGTGCCCTGATACCAAGCCAAGGGCTGAGTGCTGCATCACTCCGAGGTGAAGTAGTCCACGGCGACGGGGCTCTCGAAGAGGGAGTAGTCGCGGGTGACGACGGTGATGCCGCTGTCGGTGACGAAGTAGCGCTGCTTGTCGGCCTCAGGATCGTAGCCGATGACGGTGCCCTCGGGGATGTGCACGTCGCGGTCGAGGATGGCGCGGCGGATGCGGCAGTGGCGGCCGATGTTGACGTGGGAAAAGACGATGCTGGAGTCCACCTCGGTGTAGGAGTTGACGCGCACGTCGGGGGAGACCACGCAGTTGCGCACCGTCCCCCCGGAGACGATGCAGCCGGCGGAGACGATGGAATCGATGGCCATGCCCATGCGTCCCGGCTCCCCGAAGACGAACTTGGCGGGCGGGTACTGGCGCTGGTGGGTTCGGATGGGCCAGTTCTTGTCGTAGAGGTTGAAGACGGGGGAGACGGCGATGATGTCCATGTTGGCCTCGTAGTAGGCCTCCAGCGTGCCCACGTCGCGCCAGTAGAGGGCCTCCTTGCGGTTCTCGTCGACGAAGTTGTAGGAGTAGACGCGGTATTCGTCCACCATGCGGGGGAGGATGTCGCGGCCGAAGTCGTGCGAGGAGTGGGAGTCCTCGGCGTCCTTGAGCAGCACCGGCAGCAGCACGTCGGTGTTGAAGAGATAGATGCCCATGGAGGCGGAGACCATGCGGGGATTGTAGGGGGAGCGGACGTCGGTGTGCTGGGGCTTCTCCTGGAAGCCGAAGATGCGGCCCTCGGCGTCGATCTCGACCACCCCGAAGCGGTAGGTCTCGCTGGGGTCCACCAGGATGGTGGCCACGGTGACGTCGGCGCCGGAATCGCGGTGCTGGCGGGCCATGAGCCCGTAGTTCATCTTGTAGATGTGGTCGCCGGCCAGGATGAGCACGTGCTTGGGCTGCTCGCTGCCGATGGAATAAATGTTCTGATAGACGGCGTCGGCGGTGCCCATGTACCAGTTCTCGCTGACCCGCTTCATGGGAGGCAGGATCTCGATGAACTCGCCCATCTCGCGGGCCACGATGTTCCAGCCCTCGCGCACGTGGCGGTTCAGGGACAGGGCCTTGTACTGGGTGAGGATGTAGATGCGGCGCAGGTCGCTGTTGAGGCAGTTGGAGAGGGTGACGTCGATGATGCGGTAGATGCCGCCGAAGGTGACGGCGGGCTTGGCGCGGTCGCGGGTGAGGGGATAGAGGCGCTCCCCCGCTCCGCCGGCCATGACGATCCCCAGCGTGTCTTTCATCGAACCCGATCCTGAAAAACGCTGCCGCCGCGGGCGCTCCGGGCTGCGGCGGCGGCTGTGCGCGCCGTCGCCCGATGGTACCACAGGCAAAATCAGGAGGCAGGAGGCAGGGGGCAGGGGGCAGGAGGCAAAAAGGCCGGTGCCGGCCTCACTTGGGAGGAGGGTTGCGGTTCTCTTCCTCGGCGGAGTTGCGGATGGCCAGTTCGGCCCAGATGGAGTCCAGCAGCTCGATCTGCTTGCGCTGGTCCTTGCGGTCCAGGTACCAGAGCAGGACCTCCAGGCCTCCGAGGGCCAGGATGATGACCAATGCCTCCAGCATAAGCGCCTCCTGCCCAGGCCGCGCCGGGCGGAGGCGCGGGCGGGCCTACGAAGTCAGGCGGAAGTCCACCACGATCTCGGTCTCCACCTCCACCGGCTCATTGTTCAGCAGGTAGGGCTTGTAGCGCCACTGCTTGACGGCATCGAGGGCCGACTGGATGAGCATGGGGTGGCCGCTGACCACGTGCAGGTTCTCGATGGTGCCTTCGCGCGAAATGACGGCGTGCAGCACCACCTGGCCCTGCACCCGGGCCACCTTGGCCATGGGCGGATACACCGGCTCCACCTTGGAGATCAGCAGGCCGCGGGAGACCCCCTGGGAAACGCGGATGCGGGTCGCCACCGGGACGCGCACGCCTTCCGGCACCTTGGCGGTCGAGCCGATGATGCCGCCCAGCACTCCGCCCAGGGTCCCGCCGGGGATGCCGCCGGGGACACCGCCCACCACCCCACCGGTGCTGGAGAGCGGGGGCGGGGCCTCGGACTCGGTGATCATCTTGACCTTCTCCGGGATGCGGGTGGGAGTGCGCAGGCGGCCGTTCAGGATGTCGCTCTCCACCTTGACCACGCTGCGGATCTGCTCGGCGGCGGCGGGCGCCGGCGGCGGGGGCGGAGGCGGCGGGGCCACCAGGAAGCTCATCAGCTGCTGCCGCGGCAGGTCCTGGATGAAGACCAGGGGCAGCAGGATCATGAAGCCCACGGCCAGCACCTGCAGCACGAAGGAGAGCATCACGGTCCAGCCGGTGCGGGTCTTGAGGCGGCCCGAAGACTCGACCAGGCTGTCGTCGAACAGCTCGCGCACGCGCGCGGGCGCGGCCACCACCTGAAACTGCCGTTCTTCTTCTGGGATGGGGTACTTCCTGGCTGGCGTTGCCATGGGACACCTCCCCGCTCTCGGCTGATGAGCGTGTCCGCCTACCTCTACACTAGTAGACACCGCCCCTCCCCGCTGTGATTCCCGTCACCTCCCCCTGTGCGGCGGGCGCCTTCCCGCAGCGGGGCTGGCGGGGAAGGGCTGGTAGAATCCCTGCTGTGGCGGAGGTTCCCACCTCGCGCAAGGCGGTGGTGGCGGCGCAGGTAGCCGGCCGGGTGGCTTCGCGGGCGGCCCGCCGCAGCCGCCTGCTGGGCGCCCTGTGGAAGGGCGTGCGCGGCGCCGCGCTCTCCCTGGGGCGGGTGCTGCACCGCGTCTGGCTGGAGGTCACGGGGGTCTTCTTCGTGATTTTTGCGCTGGTGGGTGGAGCGGCGGCCTGGCGGGAGTATCCTTTGTATAAGGCGGGGCGGGCCGACCTGCTGCACCTGCTGGCTCCCGCCCTCTTCAGCGCGCTCTTTGCCTGGTTCGGACTGACCTCGTTCTGGCGGGCGCGCAGGAAGGCTGGTCCTCATGCCTGACAAGCCTGCAACTCCAGTTCTGAATCCCACGGCGGAGACGGAGGCGGCCAAGCCCGCGTCCCTGCAGATGCATCCCCTCTACACCCCCGCCGACCTGGCGGGCTGGGATGGGGAGCGCGACCTCGGCTTCCCCGGGGAGTATCCCTTCACCCGCGGGGTGCAGCCCACCATGTATCGGGGGCGGCTGTGGACCATGCGCCAGTACGCCGGTATGGGCGACGCCGAGGAGTCCAACAAGCGCTACCGCTACCTGCTCTCCCAGGGCACCACCGGGCTCTCGGTGGCCTTCGACCTGCCCACCCAGATCGGGCTGGACTCCGACAATCCCCTGGCCTACGGCGAAGTGGGCAAGGTGGGCGTGTCCATCGATTCCATCGAGGACATGGAGCGGCTGTTCG
>Ga0187776_10001440_pt1 | contig 11898 bp, 9 predicted proteins | sample 0216_BV02_MP12_2_FD_132426 | JGI IMG/M metagenome (GOLD analysis project Ga0187776, IMG submission 132426) | Tropical peat soil microbial communities from peatlands in Department of Meta, Colombia - 0216_BV02_MP12_20_MG | ecosystem: Environmental > Terrestrial > Soil > Wetlands > Peat | place...
AGCGTACGGCCGATTTCAGCAAGTTCGGCACGTACCGCTTGGATTGCTTCTTCGACTCCCGGGCGGCGCAATGTTTCGATCTTGTTGGTGATCTGCCGCAGCTGGCTCTCAAGGCCGGACAGGTCCTGTGTTGGCACCGGTGGCGATACCGGCTCGGACGTTGCAAATCCTCCCGCCGTTGTTTTTGGCTGCGCGGAAACGCCGTTAAGTGCGCGGCGGCGTGCTGTAATTTCAGCGATGGCGCTATCCAGGCTGGGCGGCAACTGCACGGACGGCATCGCCGAAGCTAGCGGACGCTGTGAACCGGCGACCTGTTCAAGACATTGTTCAAGCCGGCCGATCAGATCGGCCATCTGATCGGCTTCATTGCGATTCCGCTTCGGCGCGTAAGCCGCTGGTCCGCCGCGCGTGACCTGATCGACGCGCCGCGTGATCTCGTCGGGCCGCATATTTACCTTCGATAGATCGTCGCTGTCGGTACTTGCCCGTCCAAACGGAGGCGTGATGCCTTGCTCCGCAGCCTGTTGCAGGATCACGGCATTGAGCCACTCATTCAGCGGCAACCCCGCGCGGCGCGCCGCTTCCTGCGCGGTCTCGCGGGCTTCCGGCCGAATGCCTTCGACGCTCGACGCAAAGCCAAATTTCATGCTCACACCCACATTCGAGGTGGAGTCGCTAAGAGTCGGTCGACTCTCGTGGAACCGGCGCGCGTTAACGGCAGGTGGATACGGTGGCTCGGTCCTTCGTCCACGCACTAACTTTTTGCCTGTCGCGGTAAACAAGCCGTTAACCGCCGTCCAGCCGCAATATTTTCTGGGCAGAACACCCGAATGCCACCGCCTGCCGTGGCTGCAAGACTAGGATTCACACGGATTCATGTGGATTTTTTGCGGGGCGGGATGGCCAAAGACGGTACGCGTGACGCCGATCAATCCGGGGACAATGGGGGAGACCCGGCAAATCCGGGTCCGCCCGAGCGCTTTACCATCGGCGAACTCGCTCGCGAGGCAGGTGTCACGCTGCGCGCGCTGCGCTTCTACCAGAGCAAGGGCCTGCTGACGCCGCAGCGTAGTGTGGGGCCCCGCATATTTACCCGCGAAGACCGCGATTCCCTTGTTCTCATTCTCCACGGCAAGCGTCTCGGCTTTACCTTGACCGAAATCCGCGAGATGCTTGCGGCACGTGCCAGCGGTTGCACCGAAGTCCTCCCCATTAGCCATAGGAAATGTGCCGAGCAGATCGCCATGCTGGAGCGCCAGCGTGGCGATATCGATCAGGCGCTTGCCGAACTGCGGCAGATCTACACGAAGATGCTGACGGCCTCCGACCCGCCGAGAGCCACCGGGACGTCAGGGACAACGTAATCCTGTTATTGTTTTCGCCGCCTCAAGGGCCCTTAATAGAGGTGTAAACCGGCTCCGCCATAATGCGGGCCGAAACCGTTCGCTTTATATCCTCTTAAAACCTCGCGGCGTTCCGCCGGGGAGAAAATTATGCCGACCTACAAGGCTCCAGTGGATGATGCATTGTTTTTGCTCAATGACGTCTTCCATATCGAGCACTATGGAAATCTGCCGGGTTTTTCCGACGCGTCTCCCGACGTTGTGGAGGCGGTACTGCGTGAGGCGGCCAAGTTCAGTGAAGAAGTCCTGACCCCGCTCAATCGGGTCGGCGACAAGGAAGGCTGCAAGCGAGCCGCCGATGGCAGTGTGGCGACGCCGAAGGGCTTTAAGGAAGCCTATAAGCAGATCGTCGAAGGCGGGTGGATTGGCATTTCCGTGCCGGCTGAGTTTGGTGGCCAGGGCTTGCCGGCGACCATGACCGTCATGGTCAACGAATTTCTCTGTTCGGCCAACATGGCCTTCGCCATGTATCCCGGTCTGACCCAGGGCGCGATCGCTGCCTTGCTGATGCATGCCGCTGATGAACTGAAGAAAAAATATCTGCCGAAGATGGTGGAAGGCGTCTGGACCGGCACCATGAACCTGACCGAGCCGCACTGCGGCACCGATCTCGGGCTGCTGCGGTCGAAGGCGGTGAAGCAGGCCGATGGCAGCTACAAAATATCCGGTACCAAGATTTTCATCTCCGCCGGTGAGCACGATCTGTCGCAGAACATTATTCATCTGGTGCTCGCGCGGATTGAAGGCGCACCTGCCGGCACCAAAGGCATCTCGCTGTTTGTCGTACCGAAAATTCTCGTCAACGATGACGGTTCGCTCGGCGTGCGCAATGCGGTTAGCTGCGGCTCTATCGAAGAGAAGATGGGTATCCACGGCAACTCCACGTGCGTCATGAACTATGATGGCGCCACCGGCTGGCTCGTCGGCACGGAAAATCGCGGACTCAATGCCATGTTCACGATGATGAACGAGGCGCGTCTCGGTGTCGGCGTGCAGGGCCTTGCCCTTTCGGAGGTCGCCTATCAGAACGCTGCCGCCTACGCGAAAGAGCGTCTGCAAGGCCGCGCTATTTCTGGTGTGAAATATCCGGACAAGCCAGCCGACCCGATCATCGTGCACCCGGACGTGCGGCGCACGCTCATGACCATCCGCGCATTCAACGAAGCGGCGCGTGCGCTGGTGATGTGGACCGCGCTCAAGAGCGATGTCGCGCACCGCTCCAACGACGAAAAAGAGCGCATCAGTGCCGACGACCATATGGGCCTGCTCACCCCAGTGATCAAAGGCGTGCTCACCGATGGCGGATTCGCCAATGCTGTAATGGCGCAACAGGTTTTCGGCGGTCACGGCTACATCGCCGAACACGGCATGGAGCAATTCGTGCGCGATGCGCGCATCGCGCAGATCTATGAAGGGGCTAATGGCATCCAGGCGTTGGATCTGGTTGGCCGCAAGCTCGGCAAGGATGGCGGACGCGCCATCATGGCTTTCTTCAACGAGGTGCAGTCGTACCTCAAGGAGCGTACGAACAACGAGCCGCTGAATCCCTACCTCAAGCCGCTCGGCCAATCGCTGGCGCACCTGCAGGAAGCTTCAATGTGGTTCATGCAGAATGCGATGGCGAAGCCTGACAACGCCGGCGCAGGCTCCTACGACTACATGCGTCTCTTCGGTCTGGTCGCTCTCGGCTACATGTGGTGCAAGATCGCCGAGGCCGCGATCGCCAAATTGCCTAAGGCGAATGGTTCTGCGGCGCGGCTGAATGCAAAACTCGTCACGGCGCGATTCTTTATGGATCGCATGCTGCCTGAAACGGCGACCCGGCTTGCCCGCATCAAAGCTGGTGCGGCATCGACCATGGAATTGCCGGACGACGCGTTCTAGCGGCTACCGCCTTTCGGCGGCTGTCAAGCCGGTGCCAGTGTTGGCCGACGGCGCGAGCGTTGCAACAACCAAACCATAATGGATACGTTCAATAGATTCCACGCGAGCCCATTGAGAAACGCCGCGCGGTAGGAACCGGTAAGATCGAAGATCAAACCCGACATCCAGCCGCCCAGGGCCATCCCGATCAACGTCGCCATTAGTACGAAGCCGACGCGTGTACCGGCTTCGCGTGGCGGAAAATATTCGCGGACAATAATCGCGTAGCTCGGCACAATGCCTCCCTGAAACAGGCCAAACAGCGCCGAGATCACGTAAAGAGAGATGAGTCCATCGAACCAGAGGTAAAGAAACAGGGCGACACCTTGCAGCACCGAGCCAAGCAGCAGCGTGCGCACGCCGCCGATGCGATCGGCAACAAAGCCGGAGGCGATGCGACTGATAATCCCAAAACCGAGCATCAACGATAGCATCTCGGCGCCGCGTGCGACGCCGTAGCCAAGGTCGCCGCAATAAGCGACGATGTGTACTTGCGGCATCGACATCGCCACACAGCAGCCGACACCGGCGATGCATAAAAGCACCTGGAGAGTCGTCGGCGAGAATGGAAGCTCGGCCTGTCGGAGCGCGGCGGCTGCGCCAGCTGCGCTGTAGTGGTCTTCGATTCGCCGCCGCATGGCGAGTACCAGCGGCATCATTGTGACTAGGCAGAATAGCCCGATCCCGGCATGCGTTGTGCGCCATCCGGATGATGCGATGAAATGTTGTACCAACGGCGGCCAAATCGTGCCTGAGGTGTAGTTGCCGACGGCTGCAAGCGCGACTGCAATTCCGCGCCGCCGCTCGAACCAATGTGAGATGTCGGTCATGAGTGGCCCGAAAGTAGCGGAGCAGCCGACTCCAATCAGGCCGTGGGCAAGGGCGAGCAGCAAAAGGGTGGGGGACCACGCGGTTCCGAGGTAGCCAGCCGACATTGCCAATATTCCGATGCCGAGCGGTACGGCGACGCCGAAGCGGTCAGCGAGACGGCCCATCAGCACGCCGCCAGCGCCAAAACCAATCATCACCATTGTGAAGGGAAGGGTGGCATTGGCGCGGGTGACGCCGAACTCGGTCTGGATAGCCGGCAGCGTCACCATGATCGACCACATGCCGACGCCACCAATGGTGGCAAGCATCACAGCGACGGCAAGGCGCAGCCAGGCGACGGAAGAATCAATCACTTGCGGCGCGGCGTCGCCGCGTGGCGAACTCATGACGTTGACAAGCCCGGCGGTTTGATTGGCCCTCGTAGCATTGCTGTTCGATTGCAGCCACCCTTTCTTTGGTGGATAGGCCTCGCCGCGGGGTTAACCGGGCCTTATGGTGTCTACCGGAGAGTCGCCAGATGGATGCCCTCAATCTGCCGCGCCCGGCTTGGATGAGCGAAGATCTTGTCCTGCTCGAGGAACAGGCGCGGCGCTTTATTGCAGACGAATTTGTGCCAAACCTCGATCGTTGGCAGGAGGCCCACATTTACGATCACGATGTGTGGACCCAGGCGGGCGAAGCGGGTCTGCTTTGTGCTTCGATGCCGGAGGAATACGGCGGTGCCGGAGGTACTTTCGCGCATGAGGCTGTGATCAATCGCGAATTGGCGCTGGCGGGGTTCGATAGCTTCGGCGCGCCGCTGCACTCGGGTATCGTTGCGCCCTACATTCTTCACTACGGAACCGAAGACCAGAAGAAACGCTGGCTGCCAAGACTTGCGACGGGTGAATTGATCGGGGCCATTGCCATGACCGAGCCAGGCACCGGCTCGGATCTGCAAGGCGTGCGCGCAACCGCCAAAAAAACCGGCAACGGCTATCTGCTCAACGGCTCCAAGACGTTCATCACCAACGGCCAGCACGCCAATCTCATCATTGTGGTGGCAAAGACCGACCCCAAGGCCGGCGCCAAGGGCACATCATTGTTCGTCGTCGAAACCGATGACGCGCAGGGGTTCCGGCGCGGCCGCAAGTTGAAAAAACTCGGGATGGATTCCGCCGACACCTCCGAACTGTTTTTCGAGGATGTACAGCTGCCGGCGTCGAGTCTGCTGGGCACTGACGAAGGGCAGGGCTTCTATCAACTGATGAAGGAGCTGCCGCAGGAGCGGCTGATTGTGGCTGTGCATGCGGTGGCGATGATGGAGCGGGCGCTCGCGCTCACAATCGACTATGTCAAGCAACGCAAGGCCTTCGGACAAGCGATTATCGAGTTCCAGAATACCCAGTTCGAGCTCGCCGAGTGCAAGACGGAAGCCACCATCGCCAAAGTTTTTCTCGATCATTGCATCGAGCGACATATCAAGGGCGAACTGGATACTGTCACGGCATCAATGGCGAAATACCGCCTGACCGATACACAAGGCAAAGTGATCGATCGCTGCCTGCAATTGTTTGGCGGCTATGGCTATATGGATGAATATCCGATCTCGCGTATGTACCGCGACGCGCGGGTCTTGCGCATCTACGCGGGTACCAACGAGATCATGAAGTTGCTGATCGCGCGAAGTCTCTAGACGCGCAAATATTGGAGGACCCATGGCCGACGCATTCATTTACGACGCAGTTCGCACCCCGCGCGGGCGCGGCAAGGCTGATGGATCATTGCACGAAGTGACTGCACTTAATCTCGCGGCCCAGGCGCTCGCCGGGGTTAAGGACCGCAACGAGCTCGATCCCGCGCTGGTTGAGGATGTTGTGCTTGGTTGCGTCGATCCGGTCGGTGAGGCAGGCGGAGATATTGCGCGGGCGGCGGCACTGGTCGCGGGTTTCGGCGATGAGGTTCCGGGTGTTCAGATCAACCGTTTTTGCGCTTCCGGCCTTGATGCCGTGAATTTTGCGGCAGCCGAAGTCATGTCCGGCCAGCACGAGATGACGATTGGCGGTGGAGTTGAATCGATGAGTCGCGTCGGCATTGGCGCATCCGGTGGCGCATGGCCGGTCGATCCGTCGATTGCGGTGGCGACGTATTTCCTCCCGCAGGGCATTTCCGCCGATCTGATCGCGACGAAGTACGGCTTTTCCCGCGATGATGTGGATGCATATGCGGTCGAAAGTCAGAAACGCGCCGCCAAGGCGTGGGACGAGGGGCGTTTCAAGAATTCGATCTTGCCAGTCAAGGACGTCAATGGCCTCACAATTCTCGCCAAGGACGAACACATGCGCCCGAGCACGACCATGCAGACGCTCGCCGCTCTGCAGCCGTCTTTCGTGCAGATGGGCGAGGTTGCGGGTTTCGACGCAGTCGCCGTGCAACGCTATCCGGAAGTCGAGGCTGTCAACCATGTGCACACACCCGGCAATTCCTCCGGCATCGTCGACGGCGCGACCGCAGTGCTCATTGGCAGCAAGGCGGCAGGCAAGGCTGCGGGACTAAAACCTCGAGCGCGCATACGACAGTTCGCGAACATTGGCTCCGAACCAGCCATCATGCTGACGGGGCCAATTCCCGTGACCGAAAAGGTGCTGAAGAAAGCCGGAATGACCAAGAAGGATATCGACCTTTGGGAGCTCAACGAAGCTTTCGCCTCGGTTGTTCTGCGTTACATGCAGGCGCTCGATATTCCGCATGACAAGATCAATGTAAACGGCGGCGCCATCGCGATGGGTCATCCGCTCGGTGCCACCGGCGCCATGATCCTTGGCACCGTGCTCGATGAGCTGGAGCGCACCAACAAGGAAACCGCGCTCATTACGCTATGTATCGGTGTCGGTATGGGCACCGCGACGATTATTGAGCGGGTGTGATGCCGAAAATCGATATCGACAAAATTCCGATCGACACGGCCACCGGCTATCCGGCGCCCTTCAACAAGGCGGTGGAAGGCCGCTCGCGCAAAAGGCTCGCTCGAAGCGCTGGTCTTACGCATTTTGGCGTCAACATCTGCACTCTGAAGCCGGGGGCAGCCTCTTCGCAGCGCCATTGGCACGAAAACGAAGATGAACTCGTCTATGTGCTTCAGGGTGAAGTCGTCTTGCGAGAGGATGACGGCGAGACGGTGCTCAAACCGGGCGACGCCGCGGCCTGGAAGGCCGGTGTGCCCAACGGTCACACCCTGGTCAATCGCTCCAGTCGCGATGCCGTTTTCATCGAAGTCGGCACGCGCGCTCCCTCCGAACGCGCGCACTATTCTGAAATCGACATGATGGTGGTGCGTGACGAAAAGGGCGCACGCTACACGAAAAAGAACGGCGAGCCTTACTAGAACGGGGGCCGGCAATGGCAAATTTCAAACTCGACGTCGATGCCGACGGTATAGCGCTTGTCACATGGGATATGGCGGACCGTTCGATGAACGTCATCACCATGGACGTCATTAGCGATCTGGGCACGATTGTCGACAAGGTCACGAACGATGCGGCGATCAAGGGCGCCGTTATTACTTCGGGCAAATCGACCTTCTGCGGGGGCGCCGATCTTACAATGCTTGACCGGCTGGCCGATGTGTTCGCGACCATGGCCAAGACACAGGGTGAGGCCGCAGCCGCCGGCACGCTGTATGAGGAAAGCCGCAAGCTTTCATTGCTCTACCGGCGCATCGAGACTTGCGGCAAACCTTGGGTTTGCGCGCTCAATGGTACGGCCATGGGCGGGGGCTTCGAACTCGCGCTCGCCTGTCACCATCGTATCGCGTCCGACGATTCCAAGACGCGGCTCGGTCTGCCCGAAGTAAAAATCGGCTTGTTCCCAGGTGCCGGCGGCACCCAGCGGATCGCGCGCATGTTGCCACCTGCAGATGCACTGCAATTTCTGCTCAAGGGCGACCAGATCAGGGTCGATCGTGCAAAGTTGCTGAAGCTCGTCGATGTGGTTGTGCCGGCTGCCGATCTGATCAAGGCGGCAAAGGACTGGATCAAGGCTGGCGGCAAATCAAAAGCGCCCTGGGACGTCGAAGGTTTCCGTTTGCCGGGAGGACCGGTCTATTCGAAGGCCGGGATGATGACGTTCCCGGCTGCCAATGCCATCTATCGTCGCGAGACATATGACAACTACCCGGCCGCGCGCGCCATCCTGCAGGTTGTGTACGAAGGCCTGCAGGTGCCGTTCGACACGGCGCTGCGAATAGAATCGCGCTGGTTCGCCAAGATCCTGCGCTCACCGGAAGCGGCGGCAATGATCCGCTCGCTGTTTGTCTCAATGCAGGACCTCAACAAAGGTGCGCGCCGGCCAGTGAAAGAGCCGCCGAGCAATCTGAAAAAAATCGGCGTCATCGGGGCGGGCTTCATGGGTGCCGGCATCGCGCAGGTAACCGCGGGTGCCGGACTGCAGGTCGTGCTGATCGATCGCGACCAAGAGACCGCCGACAAAGGAAAGGCGGGCTTGCATAAGGCGCTCAGTGACCGCGTCATGAGGGGCCGCATGAAAGGCGCCGAGCGGGATGACCTGCTCGCGAGAATTACACCGACTGCCGATTATGCTGCATTGAAAGACTGTGATCTGGTCATCGAGGCAGTGTACGAGGATCGCAAAATCAAGTTCGATGTGATCGCAAAAATTCAGGCTGTCGTCGGCGACCGCGCTATTGTCGGTTCGAACACGTCGACTCTGCCGATCAGCTCGCTCGCGTCTGAGTTCAAGGATCCGGCGCGGTTTATTGGCGTCCATTTCTTCTCGCCGGTCGATCGCATGATGCTCGTCGAGCTCATTCTCGGCAAACAAACCGGCGATAAAGCGCTTGCCGTAACGCTTGACTATGTACGCGCGATCCGCAAGACGCCGATCGTGGTGAATGACTCGCGCGGCTTCTACACTTCGCGTGTGGTCGGCACCTATATTCGCGAAGGCCACTTGATGCTGACCGAGGGAGTGCCGGCGGCGATGATCGAGAATGTCGGGCGTATAGCCGGCATGCCGGTCGGTCCGCTTTCTCTGAATGACGAAGTGGCCGTCGATCTCGCCTGGAAAATTCTCAAGGCGACGGAAGCCGATTTGGGCCCGAAGGCCGTCGACGCACGGCAGAAGAAATTGCTCGAGGAAATGGTCGAGAAGCGTGGCCGCTTCGGCCGGAAGAATGGCAAAGGCTTCTATGATTATCCGGCGAATGGGCCGAAGAAACTGTGGCCTGGTCTGGTCGAATTGCAGCCCAAGCTGCTCGATCTGGAAAAGATCGACATCGAGGAACTGAAATTCCGGCTGCTCGGCATTCAGGCGTTGGAAACCTCGCGTTGCTTTGAGGAAAAGGTTTTGACCGACGTGCGCGAGGCCGACGTCGGTTCAATTCTCGGCTTCGGCTTTGCGCCATTCTCCGGCGGCACCTTGTCATGGATCGACATGATGGGCACCAAACGCTTCGTCGAGCGCTGCCGCAAGCTGGAAAAGAAGTACGGTGAACGCTTTACCCCCAACAAGCTGCTCGTCGACCTCGCCGCGAAAGACGAGACTTTCTACCAGCGCTTTGGCCCGCCAAAGAAGAAAGAGGCGGCGTAAGCAGCGGCATGCTCGACTACTACAGAATCTCGATGGCGGGCTTTTTCGTCATCGCGCTTCTGGTTTGCGCCGTTGCGCCGTTGTGCCTGTTCTGGCCACCGGTAGCACGAGTCGGGTCAATTTATTTTTTCAGCCCTTACGTCGCGGTTCTTCTTTGGCTATTGATTCTCGTCATGGCTGTGCGTGTTCACCGTTGGCGTGGGCTCTGGCTGCTAACTACAGCGATAGTGATTCTGCCAATGACTTATTTGCATTTTGCGTTCGTAGTATTGTGCGCAGTCGCAGGAAATTGCCTCTGAAAAAAACCTAAAATGGCTTGAGCCATTGATCTTGCGCCGATTTCACTATGGATGCGGCGGGTAGGCCGGCGCATGATGTGACTGTCCTTGAAACCTTCGATGTCCAATAAGCCCGGCTCTTTCTTCCGTTGGCGTGAAATTCCCGGCAGCGTCTGGGCGCTGGGGCTTGTTTCTATGTTCATGGATATCTCGTCGGAGATGATCCATGCGCTGCTGCCGCTCTATCTTGTCAGCGTCTTGGGCACTTCAACGCTTACGGTTGGCATCATCGAGGGTATCGCCGAGGCAACGGCATCGATCACAAAGATATTCTCGGGAGCGCTCAGCGACTATCTTGGTCGCCGCAAATGGCTGGCCGCGCTCGGTTATGGCATTGCCGCCATAACCAAGCCCGTGTTTCCACTGGCTTCGAGCGTCGCCTGGCTGACTGCCGCGCGCTTTATCGATCGTGTTGGCAAGGGCATCCGCGGCTCGCCGCGCGACGCGCTCATCGCTGACCTGACTCCCGCCGATCTGCGCGGCAACGCCTACGGGCTGCGGCAATCGCTTGATACCGTCGGCGCGGTAGTCGGACCGCTGCTGGCGATCGTATTCATGGAAATATTTGCCGACAATTTCACTACCGTGTTTTGGCTGGCGGTGATTCCAGCTTTTATCTCGGTCGCTGTCATAGTGTTCGGCGTGCACGAGCCCGACAGGCCGCGCGGACTACGCGACGTGCAGGCCCCGTTGTCGACCCGTGAGCTTGCGCGTCTGAGCAGAATCTATTGGATGGTCGTGGGGGTCGCGGCGATCTTCACGCTGGCGCGCTTTAGTGAAGCATTTCTCTTGTTGCGCGCGCAGTCGGTAGGATTGCCCCTCGCCGTCGTGCCGGTGGTGCTCGTGGTGATGAACATCGCCTATACGCTCACGGCCTGGCCCGCCGGCGCGCTGTCGGATCGCATCGGCCGTTATGGCGTCGTTACCGTGGGATTTGCGTTGCTGATTCTCGCCGATCTTGCGCTTGCGATCGGCGGTACCGTTGCCGTCGTGATGATCGGGGTGGCGCTCTGGGGGGTGCATATGGGCCTGACACAAGGGGTACTGTCCGCACTGGTCGCCGACACCGCACCGGCGGAACTGCGCGGCACCGCTTTTGGCGTGTTCAACCTGATCAGCGGCGTGGCCATGCTGGCGGCGAGCATCATAGCGGGCGCGCTCTGGGATACTTCGGGGCCTGCCGGCACATTCCTTGCCGGTGCGGCGTTTACGGCGGGCGCGCTTGGCGCACTTCCCTTCGTGCGCTGGCGTCAGAAGAAAAGACACTGAACTGGAAAAGAACAAAAAAAGAACTCGAGTGCGGCGCATTGCCCTTTGCGATGCAGCATGCTTATCGTCGCGGCCCTTCCGCGCATGACCCCAAACATTAGAAATTGGTTCTCGCAAGAGGCTATGCGCGCACGAAAAGGCGACGGAAATATTTATGGCTCGTGATCAAATCGACATGACGCCGATCGAAACGCGCGACGAGCTCGTCGCCTGGCTCGAGGCGGGTTGCAAGCTGAAGCAGCAATTCCGGGTCGGCACCGAACACGAAAAGTTCGCGTTTACCGTCGCCGATCATCGCCCCGTCCCGTACTCCGGCAAGCGCAGCATCCATGCCTTGCTCGAAGGCATGCACAATCTGCTCGGCTGGGAGCCGATCATGGAGGGCGAGCACATTATCGGGCTCACCTCGGTGACCGGGCTTGCCGCCATATCGCTCGAACCGGGCGGACAGTTTGAGCTGTCGGGGGCGCCGGTCGAGACGCTGCACGAGACCTGCACGGAAATTCACGCCCATCTCGCGCAGGTCAGGGAAGTGGCGGCGCCGCTCG
>Ga0187776_10001442_pt1 | contig 11897 bp, 13 predicted proteins | sample 0216_BV02_MP12_2_FD_132426 | JGI IMG/M metagenome (GOLD analysis project Ga0187776, IMG submission 132426) | Tropical peat soil microbial communities from peatlands in Department of Meta, Colombia - 0216_BV02_MP12_20_MG | ecosystem: Environmental > Terrestrial > Soil > Wetlands > Peat | place...
CGATCAGCACCTCGCGCTCGCCGGCGGCGGCCACCGCCTGCGCATAGGCGGCGTCGAAGCCGTCGGTGACGAAGTGGAAGACCGTCCCGCCGTCCATCTCGATCGGGTCGTGGGCGTAATGCGTGAGCACGAACACCGGCGCGTGGTAGGGCGGCTCGTCACCCCACCACCCGCGCCAGTCCTCGTCCCACTCGCCACGGATCGGACCGAACATGTTCCGGCCCATCACGTAGGCACCGCGCTGCTTGGCTAGGTGGTCCCGGGAGCGAGCGTCTCCCTCGTGGAGTGGCTCAGCGAGGTGCCACTGGTGCAACTCGAGGCCGCCGATACCGAGCGGGTTGTCGCGATCCTGGTTCGGCCCCGCGATGTAGCCGTCGAGCGAGATTGAAAGGTGAGCAGAGGTCTTAGTCATAGACCCGGAGACTGTCGCAGAGGAGGAAACTCATCGCCCGCGGCCGGTCGAGCGCCCCACGGCACTTGGACGAGACGCGACGCGCCCAGACTGCGGACGCTAGCCGAGACCCGCCTTCACTCCGTCGCGGGCTTCTCGAGCGATGGACGCTTGCGCCCTGCTTGGCGCGGGCTGCAAGGCAGACTGGCGCCGGCGGGCGCGGTCGCGCTTCCATCACCGACCAGGGCGCTGGGCCGCAGGATGGACCGACCCGAGCGCCGCGAGTACCGCGCTTCGCGGGTGCGAGCGACGCAACTCGGGGAGACCTGCTCTCCAAGAACGCGGGTCTCCGGATCGCTCCGGTCACGGCTGGTGGCGCGTGCCCTGCATTCATGAGAACGCGGTACTCCGGGTCGACGGCCCCGACGACTGCCGGGCCGACAATGCGGCTCGTCTCGCTGGTGGCGACGAGCAGGCACTGGGTTCGCCGTGGGCCGTGACCTGATTTTGGCCTCGGCGCGCGCATCGGCTCCCGGATCCGCCGAGGAGCCGCGAGTGGCATGCGGCCGGCGACGCATCGACGCCGGGCCGTCCGGGTAAGACCCCGTCGCGGGATTCCTTCCGGACGGGTCTTGCGGGACGCCGCCTCTCCCGGCAGCCTCGGAAACCGATCGCAGTGCAGGCGAACACCGGCTCCGTGCGTTTGGGCCCCGGATTCCCGTGGGCTGTCCCCCCTACGCGACGATTTAGGAGCTGAATGCGCGGTTCCATGTCGAGAACCGCCGGCCAGCTCAGCTTACAGGTGAGGGCCTCGACCGGCGTGGCCCACGACATCAAGAGATTCGGAGGATGTACCTCATGTCGCACATACGACGTTTCGACCAAGTCGGCATCACCGTCGCGGACCTCGACATGGTGACGGCGTTCTTCGTCGGGCTGGGCCTCGAGGTCGAGGGCCGGACGTTCCTAGAGGGCGAGTTCGTGGACACCGTCACCGGCATCCCCGGCTCCCGCAGTCACATCGTCATGCTGCGGCCGCCGGACGGAGGTCCCGGGCTGGAGCTGTCGAGCTTCGTCCAGCCGGACCACCAGCCAGGGTCGCCCACCGCCATGGCCAACGAACTGGGGCTGCGCAACATTTCATTCGAAGTCGACGACCGCAGGCAACGGTCGACCGGCTGGCTGCGGACGGCTACGGCCTGGTCGGCGGCATCGGTCAATACGAGAACATCTGGCGCATGGCCTACGTACGCGGGCCAGAGGGGATCATCGTCTCACTGGCTGAGCGGATCGGCTAACACGCCCTGACGTCGTAGGCTGGGGAGCGATGCCGAGGTGGCAACACGAGACGAGCCGCCGATGCCGCATGACCGAGATCTCGATTGAACCGGTCACACAAGACGAGACCAGCAATCGATCGCCGCGGTACGTTTCCGTTGGGGGGCGGGTTCGCGCGTGCCGTCGGCTCGTGCGGCCGGCACCGCTCATGGGGTGTAGTAAGCCCCACCGCTAGAGGGCCTTGAAGAAACGCACTGATGGCAGAGCCGTATAGCCGGCCTTGTCGTAGACGCGCCGAGCTGGCGCATGCCCTCGGTCGCCGCCCGTTTCGACCATGGCGACTCGCATCCCGGATTGTTGAAGCCACTGCGTGGCGACCTCGGTCAGCTGCGCTCCAATGCCGTGGCCTTGGACCTTCGGCTCGACCGCGATCATGTAGATCTCACCCAAGCTTGCGTCGCGGTGCAGCGTCGCGGCTACGAAGCCAACCGCTTCCCGGCCGACCTCGGCCACCCAGACTTGCTTGTCGGGATCAGCGAGCACATCGCGCACTTCCGTGGCCTGGCCTGCGCGCCAGTCTCCGCGGAGCCGATTGAAGAGCTCCCGCCCCAATGTCTCCTCGAGCGCGGCGAACACCGGTTCCCACGCTCGCAGCGACAGGCCGACCACGGCATCCTCGTCGGACGGTTCATACCTCCGAATGATGTCGCCGGGGTGGTGGTCGCCTTTCGTGATCGCTGTCGCAGCTGGCTCGTGATTCATTGCGGTCCTCTCAATCCAGTAGGGCAGAAGGTTGCTGGGGCTGGCAGCGCCCGTTGACGTTCTCACCCCGTGTCGCCGGTCGCATCGGTGATGCCGCCGGTGCAATCGCCGGCTGCCAGATCAGGCGAGTAGCCTCTTGTGTGTCGATGGTTCAGGCTGAGTCGGAAGTTCGCGCTCAGGACTTGGTCGGCAGGGAGCGCGAGTGTGCAGAGATCGACCGGATGCTCGACGGGGCCCGGCGAGGTGAGAGCCGTGCGCTAGTGCTGCGGGCTGAAGCGGGGATGGGTAAGACCGCACTGCTCGCCCATGCCGCCACGGCCGGCCACGCCGCCCAGATGATGGTCCTCGCAGTGACGGGCGTCGAATGGGAGTCGGATCTCGCGTTCGCCGGACTGCACGGCCTACTCTGGCCGATCGTCGACGAGCTCGAAGCTGTGCCCGAGCCCCAGCGCGACCCGCTTGCCGCAGCGCTTGGCCTCGCGCCCGGCGAGGGCCGCGATCGCTTCCTGGTCTCGGGCGGAGCATTGTCGCTGCTCGCGGGCGCTGCAGAATCGAGGCCGGTCCTGTGCGTGGTCGACGATGCGCAGTGGCTGGACGTTCCCTCGGCGCAGTCGCTTACGTTTGTTGCTCGCAGGCTCTTCGCCGAGCGGGTGGCGATCTTGTTCGGCGTGCGCGAGGGCGAACGCCGGCGCTTCGACGCGCCGGGGCTGGACGAGCTCGTGGTCGGCGGTCTCGATCGAGACTCGGCGGGGCTGTTGCTCGATCGCAGCGCAGCAGGAGCGGAGCCCTCGGTGCGCGAGCGGCTGCTACAGGATGCCGCCGGCAATCCGCTGGCGCTGCTCGAGCTTCCCGTCGCGCTCTCAGACCAGCAGCTCAGGGGGTGGGCGCCGCTTCCCGCCAGGCTGCCGCTGACCTCAAGGCTTCGTGCATTGTTCTCCGAGCGCGTCGAGCGGCTGCCGGCGGCCACCCGGGACGCGCTTGTGATCGCCACCGCTGAGGAGGCGGGCGAGCTGCCAGTGACGCTTCGCGCGGCGGCCACGCTCGAGCTGCCAGAAGATTCACTCGACCCCGCCGAGGAGATCGGATTGGTGCGGAGAGACGGGGCGACCTCGAGCTTTCGCCATCCGCTGGTGCGCTCGGTCGTGTACGAGTCAGCGACGGTGGGTCAGCGCCAGCGCACTCACGCGGCGCTCGCCACCGCCCTGTCAGATGGGGACCGCACCGAGCACGCAGTGTGGCACCGGGCGATGGCGGCGCTGGCACCGGACGATGAGGTCGCCGATGCGCTCGAGGCATCGGCGCAACGTGCGCAGCTGCGAGGTGGTCACGCGTCGGCGGCGAGTGCCCTCGAGCGGGCCGCCGCGCTGAGCGAGAGCATCTCGTCACGGGCTCGGCGGCTCGGCGCCGCTGTCGAAGCCGCCTGGTTCGCCGGACAGGAAGAGCGGGCGCGCGAGCTCGTGAGACCGGCGTTGCCGCTGGCCGATCGGCCGCAACGGGCCCGGCTGCTGCTTATGCGGGCAGTCATCGAAGGACAGAGCGGCTGGCTGCTCGATGGGGTAGCGACGACGCACCAGGCAGTGGCGCTGAGCGAGGATCCGTCGCTGACGCTCCAGCTGCTCCGGGAGGGCTGCGCGATGGCAGGGCAGGCCGGGGCGCATGAGGAGGCGGCGGTGTTCGCCTCCCGCGCCGCCGATGTCACCCCCACCAGCGAAATCGACAGGTTCATCAGAGTCTCGCTACTCGGCTACGCCGCGGACCTGTCGGGTGACTACGGGCGCGGAAGGACGCTGGCGGCCGAGCTGGTGGATTTGGCGGAGTGAGTCGACGATCCGGGGTGCCTGATCTGGGCCTCGCCGGCGGCCGCGCGTGTCGGTATGCGAGGAGCTGCGCTTCGCCACGCCACTCGCGCTGTCAGCTTCACCCGCGAACAGGGCTGGTGACGACGCTCCCCTTCTGTCTGTCGGTGCAGGCGGCGGCGTTGGTAATCGAAAGCCGGTTCGATCTGGCCTACGCGAGCGCGGAGGAAGGATGGCGGCTCGCTCTCGACACCGGTCAGCCGTGGGGGGCCGGGTGGAACGTCATGCACCTGGTCGTGATCGATGCCCTACGCGGAGAACCCGCCTGAAAGGAGCCCGATATGAAGATCCGGACGCGCACGTGCGTAAGCCTCGACGGCTACGTGACGACGCCCGACGGCTGGCCGGTCCAGCTCTCCGACCCTGACTTCGTTCCGGGGGAGAGCTATGGATTTCCGGAGTTCCAGCAGCGCTGCGACGCGGTGCTGATGGGCCGCACGACGTTCGAGCCCGCCCTCGGGGCCGAGCGCTGGCCGTGGCCCGGCATGGACGTGTTTGTGCTTGCGTCCGGGCGACCCGCTGGCACGCCCCATCACGTGGTCACCGACAGTGACCCGGTGCGACTGCTCGACAAGGTTCGCGACTCAAACCGGGGCGGCGATGTCCACCTCGTCGGCGGGCCGCGCACGATCGAGACCTATCGCGCACTCGGAGTGCTCGACAAGCTCGGCGTCATAGTGCTGCCGTTGCTCGTAGGCGACGGGATGCGCCTAACGCCGGCTGTGAGCACCGGTATCGGGCTGACGCTCGAGAGTGAGCGCGCGCTTCCCGGCGGCTCAGTCGAGATCACCTACGCGGTGAGAAACGATGCCGGCGATGCCGCTCGTTAACGGGGGCGTGCTGCCAGCCCCCAGGTTGTGCTGGAACGTCAGCGGCCGCAAGCCAGAACCTACCGAGATGGGAGGACCGAAATGAGTCTGTCTTCCAAAGTTGCCGCCGGAGCGTCGCGATGACTGAGCCTGCGGTGGTGATCGCCGGGGGCGGCCCGGCGGGGATGACGTTGGCGGCTGAGTTGGCGTTGGCGGGGGTCGCTGTTGCGGTGCTGGAGCGTCGTGCCGATCACGTGCTGGTCGGCTCGCGGGCGGGCGGTATTCACTCGCGCACGATCGAGGTGCTCGATCAGCGTGGGGTCGCCGATCGGTTCCTTGCGGAGGGTCAAGTCGTTCAGGCGGCGACGTTCGGCACGACGAAGTTGGACCTGAGTGACTTCCCCACGCGGCATCCGTACACGCTCGGGATCTGGCAGAACCAGATCGAGCGGATCATGGCCGAGTGGCTCGCCGAGCTGCCAGTGCGCATCCGTTACGGGTGTGAGGTGACGGGCTTCGCGCAGGACGACACCGGGGTTGATGTCCGGCTGTCGAGTGGCGAGTCGCTGCGGTCGCGGTATCTCGTGGGGTGCGATGGCGGACGGAGCCTAATCCGTAAAGCGGCCGGTATCGAGTTCCCGGGGTGGGATGCGACGAGGAGCAACTTGATCGCCGAGGTCGAGATGACCGAGGAGCCGGAGTTGGGCATCCGGCACGATGAAAGGGGCACCCATGCCCTCGGCCGCTTGGAATATGAGATCCGCGACGGCGAGGTCGTCTACGGGGATGGAGGGCCCATACGGGTCATGGTGACCGAGCAGCACGTCGCGCACACGACCGAGCCCACCCTGCGCGATCTCAGAGACGCGCTCATTTCCGTGTATGGCACCGACTTCGGGATGCACAGCCCCACGTCGATTTCCAGGTTCACCGATATGACTCGGCAGGCCGCGGCCTACCGCGCAGGACGGGTGCTGCTGGCCGGCGACGCGGCGCACGTGCACTACCCAGTGGGTGGGCAGGGCCTCAGTCTGGGTGTGCAGGATGCGGTGAACCTGGGATGGAAGCTGGCGCAGGTGGTGGCCGGGACCTCCCCGGAGAGCCTCCTTGACACCTATCATGCCGAGCGCCATCCGGTCGCTGCCCGCGTGCTCAGCTACACGATGGCGCAGGGTGCGCTCCAGCGGCGGGACGAGCGCATGCAGGCCCTGGTCGATCAGGTGTCGGAGCTGGCGAGCATGGATGAGCCTCGCAAACTCCTCGCCGGCCTTCACTCCGGGCTGGACATTCATCACAACCTCGGCGACGGACATCCGCTACTCGGACGCCGCATGCCTGATCTCGACCTCGTCACCGCCGACGGCCCGCGTCGAGTCTTCGAGCTGCTGCACGACGCCCGGCCGCTGCTGCTCAACCTCGGTCAGCCAGCGGACTTGGACATCACTCCGTGGGCTGACCGGGTCCAGCTGATCGGCGCAAGCTACCAGGGAAAGTGGGAACTCCCCGTACTCGGCGTGGTCGGCCGCCCGACCGCCGTGCTGATCCGACCCGACGGATATGTCGCCTGGGTCGGAGAAGGCACGGACGTGGGGCTCGCTGACGCGCTCACCACCTGGTTCGGCCCGCGGGCTGCGGCGTAGCGGCCGCAGCTGCCAGAACATTCCGTCCGAGAGGTCATGGATCCACGAACACTTCGCCGGTTGTCACTGCGACGTTGTCAGCTTGGGCTCCGCGACCGTACGCACCCTCGCCGAGATGGGCGCCTCGTGATCGCGGATTGTCCGCGAGTCCCACGAGAGGGCTGTGCCCCGAGCCATAGGCAGCGCAGGCACGCCTCCACGACCCTGGCAGCGCTCCCCAGCATACGGCGACGCGCGACCAGTCCGCCCTGATCGCATGCCCCACCCGCCCGCCCTGCATCCGTGGCCGCACGGGCATGATGGCGCCGACGCCGACGGTTCCGGAATGCGCGGCAGGTGCGACTCGGCCGTGGGCCGCCACTCTGTGGCAGGCGCCCGGGCTGCGACGTGCTCGAGATCCGCGCTTAGGGTTTGTGCCTGATTAAGGTCGGGGTTGGATGGTGTAGTTCCATTCCGGGTGGAATGGGTGGGGTTCGAGTTGGACGGCGGCGAGTTCGCGGTCGGTGACGGCGATCTTGTCCGGGTAGGTGGCGGGGTCGTGCTCGCGCTGGGGAAGCGCCTGTGTCCGAGGTGCTCCCACCACGCCAGGATCGAGGCGGCCGCGAACTGGCTGGTGTCGTGGTCGATGCCCACGCTGACCCAGCCACCGTCAGCGCGCGGGCGGGAGGACCGGCAAGGTGCCTACGGGCTGCCGCCCACCGCGCTAATGAGCCGATCGAGCGAGACGCCTCTTTTCGGGAGTGCTTCGCCGTCGCGGCCGAAGTCGATCGGATCCGGCAGGCCTCGAAGGACCACCTGGCGGAATTCGGTGTGCGACATCCGTCGCTGTGGGGCCGGTCGGGCCGAGGTCACGGCGCCAAGGGCCGGGGCGCGAGCTGAGCGCTGGTGGGGAGCCGCTTGGCCGCTTGCGCGCCGACAGCGTTATCGCAAGCGGCCGTCGAGTTCCGGAACAGCGCACTTGTGCCGGTAGTCGGGATATTCATGGCAAGCCTGTCGCTGTGCGACCCTTGAGTGGGCTCAGAGGGCCGGGTACGTGCGTGCGCCCCATCGTCCACCGATGTCGTGTCGATCGCTTCGGTGACAATCCCTAGTCGGATTCCTGGCTGGCGTGTCCGTTTGCGAGGATTCGAAGGAAGAGCTGGCGCAGATAGGTCCGGAGGACACCCCCGGTCATGGAGCACGCGCTGTGACCGTCTAGCTCGCCAAGGCTCGGGCACCGACCGCAACCCGCCGGGATGAGCATTCATCCCGTTAACACCGGGGAAGCTCGGAGCGTGAGGCTGGGGTACTGACTGGGGCCTTACCCGGACGCGAAGCGCTGGGTAAAGCGGCACCGTGTCGGCTCGACACCTCGACATCCGCCAGGTGCTCACACCTACGAAAGGACTGCGCTATGCGCCCCACCATCATTCTCGTGCACGGTGCGTTCGCCGAATCGGCGAGCTGGGACGGCGTCATCGACCCGCTGCTCAGCGCGGATCATCCGGTGATCGCAGCACCCAACCCGCTGCGCAGCGTCGCGGCCGACGCGCAAGCCGTCAGCGATCTCGTCCGCACGGTCGAGGGACCGGTCGTGCTCGTCGCCCATTCCTACGGCGGCGCCGTGATCTCGAACGTCGACGCGGACGCCGGCGATATCGTCGGGCTCGTCTACGTCAACGGTTTCGCTCCAGACGCCGGCGAGACCTGCTTCTCGCTCGCCGGCAAGTTCCCGGGCAGCATGCTGGGCGAGGCGACGCTGCGGCCGGTGCCGCGCAGCGACGGCACCACCGACCTGTTCATCGTCCAGGACCGCTTCCATGACCTGTTCTGCCCGGATGTCCCGGCGCCGCGGGCCGCCAGGATGGCCGCCACGCAACGGCCCGCCACGCAGGAAGCGCTCGTCGAGCCCTCCGGCGAGCGGCCGCTGTGGAAGGAACTGCCGTCCTGGTTCCTGATCGGGGAGGACGATCGCATCATTCCCGCCGCCCTGCAGCACTTCATGGCGGAGCGCGCTGGCGCGCGCCGGACGACCGAGATCCCGGGCGCGTCCCACGCCGCACTCGTCTCGCACCCCGACACGACCTCACAGCTGATCCTCGAGGCCGCCGCGTCACGCGTCGCCGTCTGACCGATCACGGTCACACAAACGGGGGTTACCCCATGCATGAGATCCACGTGACGGTCGTCAGCCCGGACGAAGCGTCGTTCCGCGTGGCCGAGTTCTGGCCGGCCGGCCGGCTGATCGGCTTCAGCCGCTTCGACGACGGCGATCTAATGCTCAGGATCGAGCCACGCGATGACGGCGCTCCGGTAGTGGTCGGTGCACAGCGCTTGCGCCATCGCTGAGGCTGACCGGCTGGTCGCGACGTACTGAACGCGAAGCCGTCGAGCGCTGAACGGCCTAACCAACCCGCACTTGTATTCACGCAGAACGAAATGCGGCGAGATCAACGAACTCCGGAGCAAGCATCGACAACGAAGGATGCGCAACACCATGAGGAACCTTGATCTCGACGCGGTGCAATCCGGGCCCATGACGACGGCAAGTCGCAAGATGCTTGTTCGCTCGCGCATATCCTGGCTGACGAGACCCCCACATGGCCGTGCGTCGTCGGCGTCGGGAGCCGCTCATTCAGCGCGCTCCCTCTGTCCATGAGTACGAACGAACCGTCACCGGGTGAGACCACGCCGGGCGAGCTCCTTGCGGCAGCTCAAGGAAGCGCGCTGGCCGTGATCCTCGCTCGCATGCTCGAAGACTCTGGCGCCGGGGCTCGCGAACTGGTCGTTGAGACGACCTACGAGCTCCGAGGCGATTGGTATGAGGTGGGCCGAATCGAGTTCAACGTGCAGGCAAGGTTGAGCGGAGAGCCCGATCCGACCCTCGATCAGCTCGCTAATGCCGCGCTCGATCGCTGCTCGCGGTCGTTGGGACTAGGCCGCGACAAAATCGCGGTACGCGCGACTCAAGTCTCGTGATGGCATGAGCGCACGCCGCCGAGTTCGCGAGGGTTTCACGGTCTCCGCCCCCAGGTTGACCAGGGGCGGTTCCCACCGGGCCAATACATCGTCGACCCGGAGTTCCCGGTCCTCTCGGCCGGCCCGACGCCACACACAGACATGGGACGAGCTGCTCGCGTTTCCCACCGAGACGCCGCACCTTTACTTCTGGAAGAGCGCCAAGTGTGTCCGTCGCCTGGAGCTCCTCGACCATGAGAGCCTGGCTTCTCGGAGACTCGCGGCTACCACACGGACACCGTTCTCAAGTCAGCGGTGGCTCGGCGCGGACCGAGCGAAGGTGGCGACCTCGGGCAACTCGGCACCCAGCGCATCCGGTAGCCCAACCTCGATCTTTCCGTCGCGCACTCGGGCAGACAGTCGCGGCTGGGCGAACACCGCCGGGCCCTCGAGAACCGCGCCGGTGCAGAGGTCGAACCTGGAGCCGTGCCAGGGGCAGGTGATCGTGTCGCCGTCGCGCGAGCCCTCTGAGAGCGGCCCACCCAGGTGCGTGCATATGTGGGCCAGGGCGCACACCTGTCCGCTCTGGCTGCGGGCCACCAGCACGGGCACTCCCTCGAGCTCGACCTTGCGCACCTCTTCGCCCGAGAGCGTGTCGGCGTCGAGGACTGCTACGAAGGACTCGGACACGGTCTGTCCAACGGTTCGGTTGACGCGGATCCCCAGACCGTAGCTCAGCTGGCCGCCGAGATGTGCGGCGCTCGAGCTGATCAGGTAGCCGGCCGCGCTCAAGCCGCGCGCCACGCCGCGCCGGCCCGCCCGGCGGTAGGCCAGCGACGCCGAGCTCAACGACAGCCCGACCACGTTGAGCACCGCGTGGACCATCGCGACCTGTCTGCTTTGGCCGGTGAGGACACGCAGGTCGTTGAGCCCAGTCGCCGCGGTCGGCAGCGCGGCGAGCGTGCCGACGGCGAGCGCGCGATCCGCGGCGCCCGCCACCGCATCCTCGCCCGTCAGCGCGGCAGCGCCGTCGAGCAGGAGGGCCGCGGTCCACGAGCCAACCGGAACGTCGGTCAGCGCCGGGTGAAGCGGCGCCCCAAGCCACACCCCGTCGAGCGTGTTGCGAACGATTGGTGGCGCGACAGCGCGCTCGATGAGCGGCTGAAGGCGCTTGGCGAGCGGTCCGGCCCAGCGCTGGGATAGCGCCATCCGGCCGAGGAAGTCGGTCTGCATTGGGACTCCTTTCGGATGTATCGCGGGCTGGCAGCACGAGCGCTTGGAGCGAGCCCGGGCCCGAACGGCTGCGTCTGGAGGTGCCGCGTGCAGGTGGTCAGTCGCATCGCCCTCCTCGTCAGTCGTCGTCTGAGGAGGCCGGAGAGCCGAGCAGCTCTCTCGGAACGTGCTCGGCGAGCCTCGCGGCGATCGAGCGGGTCCGCTCTGCGGCGTCGGTGATGGCGCTCGGCGCCCCGTCATGTTCGGCCTACGACATCTCGAGCGCCAGGCCTGCCGTGCGCTTCTGGTACTCACGCTGGGACGGGGAACACGAGTTGCCCCGCGATGCGGATGTCATCCACGACGATCTGGGTCTTGCCGGTATCGCGGTCCCACTCGAGCGAGATCGTGTAGCCATCATTTTGGCGTGTGTCGAGCTCAACAAACACGGTTGGCTCCTTCCGGGCTTCGCAGACTAAGACTCGTATTCACTTCGAGGTGAGGGGAGCTCTTGCGTTGGTGCGGATGTGGACGGCCGCGTGGAGGTGCGCGGCGGTGTAGGGCTGCGCGGCCGCCGGGAGCTGAGCAGCTGGGGGGTGGATGAGCCTTGCGCCGCGAGGCTTTGTGAGCGAGCCGTGGCCCATGGGCTAGCGCTCGCGGACCCGGTATCCGTGGAGGCCGCGGACCAGTAGGTACGGCAGCGCGAGGAACCCAGCGGTGACCGCGACGACGATCACCGTTGCGAGCGCGATGGTGAGGAGCAGCACGAACGGTCCGACTAGGCACAGCGCGAGCAGCACCCAGCCCGCCACGAAGAGCACGGAGGGGAGCCCGAACGGGACGATTCCGATCAGCGGGAGGTCCGCGCCGAGCAGGCCGCCGACCGTTGAGGTCTCGGGGTGAGGGGGGCGACCGCCGAGTGTCGTGCTGCGCCGGCTGACGGCGCTCGGTGGCGGCGGCGGTTTGATGTATGGGGTGGTGGTGTTCATGCCGCGATCTTGCTCCTGCAGGA
>Ga0187776_10001443_pt1 | contig 11893 bp, 9 predicted proteins | sample 0216_BV02_MP12_2_FD_132426 | JGI IMG/M metagenome (GOLD analysis project Ga0187776, IMG submission 132426) | Tropical peat soil microbial communities from peatlands in Department of Meta, Colombia - 0216_BV02_MP12_20_MG | ecosystem: Environmental > Terrestrial > Soil > Wetlands > Peat | place...
GACCAGCGCGCGCTGGACGAGGCGATGAACGATCTAGACGGCACGGAGAACAAGGCCAGGCTGGGCGCGAACGCCATCCTCGGCGTGTCCCTGGCGGCGGCGAAGGCGAGCGCCGCCGAGAGCGGTTTGCCGCTGTTCCACTACATCGGCGGCGTCGCGGCCTGCACGCTCCCCGTTCCCATGATGAACGTCGGCAACGGAGGAGAACACGCGGGGAACGGCCTGGCCATACAGGAATTCCTGATCGAGCCGGTAGGGGCAAGGTCATGCACTGATGCGATCAGGATTGGCGCGGAGGTCTACCAATCGCTGAGAGCCGTCCTATCCTCCAAGTGTGGAAGGACCGCCACAAACGTCGGGGACGAGGGTGGCTTCGCACCTCCGCTCCGCATGACCCGAGACGCTCTAGACGCCATTGCTGAGGCGGTTCGAGATGCAGGCTATGGAGAGAAGGAGGTCAGGCTCGGGATTGATGCAGCAGCCTCAACATTCTACGATGAGAAGACGGGGAAATATGAAGTCGACGGGAGGTCCACGAGGGCCGAGGGGCTGGAGGACTTTTACGCATCTCTGACGAACGAGTACGGCCTGTTCACCATAGAAGACCCGTTCCACGAGGAAGCCTTCGAATCCTTCGCGTCGATAACCAGGAGACTTGGGAAGAGGGCGAAAATAGTGGGGGACGATATCTACGCGACCAATGTGAAGAGAATCAGGAGGGGAATCTCGGCCAAGGCGACCAACGCAGTCCTCATCAAGCTGAATCAGATCGGGACGGTGTCCGAGACCGAAGATGCCATCAAGCTTGCCCAGGGGAAAGGGTGGTGCGTCTCCGTTTCCCACCGTTCGGGCGAGACAGAAGACCCGTTCATCGCGCACCTTGCGACCGCTTTCCGGTCCGAGTTCATCAAGACCGGGGCCCCTGCCAGAGGGGAGAGGGTCGCGAAGTACAACGAGCTCATGAGGATCGAGGAGGAGCTGGGGTCGAAGGCCTCCTACGCGGGGAAGAAGCTCTAGCGGTCAAGGGAGCGCAGGGGGTGGGATTCGGACCCACGAGTCCCTTACGAGACACAGGCTTAGCAAGCCTGCGCCTTACCAGGCTAGGCTACCCCTGCTCGGATGCCGAGCCGATTTGCGACTGTTAAAAACGTAAGCGGCGGTAGCCCCTCCGGAGTTCACCATCACTCTCCGCCCCCATCTCGTCGGACGGGGAATCCCCCACGTAGACGAGGCAGCGTGGCCACGTCGCCATAGGGCTGCTCCCTCCCGGACCTCGCCCGATTCGGCAACAAGGAGTCAGGCCCTCTCCTTCGAGAGGGCTGCCCTTCATGACCGCCCACCCCGGCGTGAGTTCGTCTTCCCTGCCCGGCGCAGGTGACGAGGAAGATGGCTTTACCCGAAGGTTGCTGGCCGCTGCATGAAGCCGGTTTCAGCCAAGCGAGGACGGCTAGTTCTCGAGCCCTACCCACCGCCGACGCTTCGCGGGTTTCTCTGTATATTTACGTGCTCCTCGATTGCAGCCTTCATTCTGCACACGTTGCAGATGCCGTTCGAACACGGCTTCCCACAGTTCGAGCAGGGGACAGTCAGCTTGTCGGACGAACGGGAGTACCGCGAAATCACGTCCAGACTCGACCTGAGTAAGACGTTCTTGATCCCGGGATGGCCGGCCTCCATGGCGTTAAGGTAGTCTCTCACCTCGCTTCTCAGCCCCTCATGCATGTAGGGGCAGCTCACGCTCTGGAAGGGGACACCTGTCTGGTATGCGTAGAGGGCGACCTCTTCTTCGTAGATCTCCATGAACGGCTTCACCCGCCTTACAGGGAAGGCATCGTCGACGTACGATGGGTCGAGCCACCCAAGGCGCGCGACGTCCCCGTGCATCAGGTTCATCATGAAGGTTTGAATGAAGTCGTCGAGGTTGTGGGCCGTAGCCACCACCGACGCCTTCGCCATCACGGCTGCTTCGTCTATGGCCCGCCGCCTGAATACGCCGCAGAAGCTGCAGGAAGAGACGTCGCGCTCTTCCTTCCAGTTGAGGGCTTCGTCAAGAGAGAAGCCGAACATCTCCTTATAGGAAACGACGGTGTATTCGACACCAAGCTCCGTGGCCAATGACCGGGCGTGGTCAAGGGCCTCGTCTCTGTAGCCAGACACCCCCTCGTCCACAGAGATGGCAACAATCGTGTTCCTTCTTGAGCCGTGGAGCGCTACGAGGACCTTGAGAAGGGAGAGGCTGTCCTTGCCCCCGGAAACTGCGACTGCCACCCTTTCACCCGGAGAGATCATCCTGTACTTGGAAATCGTTCTGCGTGTCTTTGCAACGACCGAGTCCTTGAAACAGGCGGCGCACAGGGTCTCTCCCGAGTACCTTCTCGTATAGAGCGGCTTCCCTCCGCACCGGGAGCAGACGGTCATGGGCTCGAAGCGGAGGCTGATTCACTATAAAGTCTCAACGCTTAAAGCAAGAACAGAACCGGCGGGTCAGAAATGGAGCCTGAGGAGTACAAGAGGTTCGAGTTCCACTACGGCATCATCCTCCTGAGGACCCGCAGATTCCAGTCCCTCATGGACAGGCTCGGCACCCACCGTATTTCGAAGCCCGTGGGATGGCTCCTTCTTTACGTGATGCCGATCGCGGCGGCCCTCGGATTCTATCTATTCCTGACCGAGCTGGGAGTGCTACTTTCCCCCCGTGGTGCGGCCGTAGCCTCCTACGTCCGGAGCCTCAGCCCCCTTGCCAACTTGGGACTGCCAGGAATCAACCCCTACCTCCCCATTGTTGACGGCTGGATTGCCCTGGTCATAGCCATGATAATCCATGAGGGGGCTCATGGCGTCGTAGCCAGGAGCCTGGGCCTGCCAGTCAAGGCCTCCGGGCTCTTGTTCGCCCTTTTCGTGCCCATCGGTGCCTTCGTGGACGTCGATGAGACTGCCATCAAGGAGACCCGCAACTCGTACGCAGGGAGGGTCCTGGCGGCGGGTGCAGGAATCAACCTGCTGGTCGGAGTTCTTTGCCTATTGCTTCTAATCGGCTCCGTGTCGCTCATGAAACCCGCGAGTCAGCAGGGAGTAGGCGTCATCGTTGTGAATGGGTCCCCGTTGAGCAACGCAGGGATCAAGACCTACGATTACATCTTGGCCGTGAACGGAACACCCTTCAACGACCTGTCGTCCATAGGGACAAGCCCGTGGTACCAGATCAACAACACTGTCACACTCACTGTGTGGAGCGACGGGTCCGTCTTCGACAGAAACGTCACCATTGGGTACCAGCTGTTCGAGAATACGTCCAGCGGCGAGAAGTTCAAGCTCCCATTTCTAGGCATCAGCCTGGGGAACCCGGGAAGCCAGAGCGCTAGTAGCCTGGAGGGGCTCGTCTCAGCCTACGCCGGCTCAGCACTTACGAGACCAGCCCTGTACATCTGCATCCCAACTCTTCCCGCGTGCCAGGGGGCCGTGCCGTTTTCGGACACCATGTCCCCGTTCTATACATCGTCCCTCGGACCGGGCCTCATCCCTCTGGCAAACCTGTTGTACTGGGTCTTCTTCCTCAACTTCAACCTGGCCATATTCAATGCGCTGCCGATTTACCCCCTCGACGGCGGACAGGCGTTCCTGGTGGCGGTCAAGGCCCTCGGAAGAGGGAGGCTGAGCGAAGCGAGGCTCATGCAGATAACGGCGGTCGCCACGCTCGCAGTTGTCGCCTTGATCGTCGGAGTCGTGGCCAGTCCCTACTTCCTCTGAAGTTGGCTCGTTAAATACGAAATTCGCGTAGGCTGTGGATGTCCAGTGTCCAGCCCCCGCCCGGAGCGGAGAGCCTCATACAGCAGCTGGCCCAGCAGTTCGCATCGACGGCGGCCATCCTGCTCACGACAGTGGACTCGACGGTCACTGACTTGGCTAGGATGGCGTACGTCTCTCTGTTGATGATCGGTCTGCTGCTTTACTTCACTCACATCGAAAGGAGGCTCGGAAAGGACCTAATCAAAGGGGGGGTCGCCCTTGCGATAATCTCGGAATTCATCTTCCCTTTTCTCACGAAGATCTGACGGCATAACGGAGCAGAGCCACTATGCCCCCGAAGGCGGAGACCTGCTTCCCGAATTCCATCGAAGAGTCTGCCAGATAGACGTAACCTCTCTTCGCCTGGACCGTGTTGAGAACGCCAACCAGCTCTTCCTCGTCGGCACCAGAGGAGAACACGTCGTCAGAGACTGCGCATGCCTCCACCGCGCCTGCGGCCGCAGCCTCGCCGACTCGAAGCAGAGTATACGCCACTTTGGGGTCTCCGACTGAGATCCTTCTCACCACCTCCGCGACCAGCTGCTGCATCTCCACCAAGACCGAGCCCCTCGCCAGTTCCTGGAATGATTTGGCCTTGATGAGAGCGCGCACGCCGTCCGCGCCAGTCAGGTCGAGTCCCTCGATTGGAGTGACCGGGTGGGACTTCAGTCGATCCTTGATTTGATTGGAAATTACGTTCTTGAAGTTGCCAGGCCCGGCGACAACCACCAGGTCTCCCTCCTGGGATATCTGGGATACGACCTCGGCGACCTTTGCGACGTAGGGCTTGGAGCTCTGCTCTTCGCCCATCTTGCCACCCAGACCTGAATCTATGGTGGTGACGACTGCAAGGTGAGAGCCGCTCAGAGTGCCGACCCCCGCCTCCCTTCTGTCCGCTGCAACCAGCACGAAACGCCTCGATGGGCCCCCGGTGCGCCTGAGCAGGTGGATGTAGACCGGAGTCCACGCCCTCTTGCGGAGGGTGAGCGAATGGCCCGGAGAAAGGGTGACAGAGTGAGAACCTGCTTTCGTCACACTTTCATCGCTGGCTTCGACTATGGTTCCCCTGATTCGTATCCTCTCGATGCTGCTGTCCAGGTGCACCTCGTCGACTGAAATGGCCAGAGTGACCTTCACCCGCTCCCCCTTATCGGGCCTCGAGTACTCCTCCTCCCTCTTGACGACCCTTGAACTGCGTGTTACCACAACGTCCCCCTTGGCGATGAGGCGCCTAAGGGTCCAGAGGTCTTCGGCCGACTCGATGGTGAGAGAGCAGTGGCCGTGTTTTGGGTTGAAGTCTGATACTATCAAGCTAATCCGTCACCTTATCTGACCAAGCCATCGAGAAGTACGTGAGGATACCATACGACGTCAACACCCGCATCAGGTCCGCCGCCTATAAGTTCCCCAGGTTCTGCGAGGTCGGACCCACAAACCACTCCTTCAGCGACATCGTAGCGCCACGGCTGGATACTTCTCCTCAAACACGAGAAGTTCCTCACCTGCCCAGGGACTGAGATAGCGGACCATGCCGTTTCGGACTTGAGTGGGAACGTCGGCACCCGTCGGACTTCACGACAGAAGGCAAGCTCCTGAGGTTCTCCAACCCATAGCCCATATCCCCCCATCGCCACGTAGGGAACGGCGTCCTTGGATATTCACACAGAATAGGGCAAAGCTTCGAGTGAGCATCGATTTCCATCCAGTCCCATGGTCCGCAAAGACTAGCGATAGCTATCGCCGATATGGAAGAAAGCTATGTGCTATTCCCCACCAAAACGGAAATTATGCTTTAATCGACTCTAGGAGGTACGCTTGAACAATGCCAGAAGAGTCACGCTGCTGGTTCTGCGACAGGACCGACGCCGAGGTCTTGGCCTTCGCGGACGTGGAGACACCCAGACAAAGAGAGATTCAACAGCAGATGTCCCAGGTCACCCAGTTCAAGGCGGATTTCGTCCAATCGGCCGATGTGTGGAGGAAGGGGGTCCCCAAGGAGTTCAAGGAATTTGACTTCTCATTCATGACGTCTAACCCCGACCAATTCAAGTCCATTCGGATCGGGAATGGACTGCTGGGGGAGATCGCCACTCCAAGCAAACTGCTGGGAGAAATCGATGACGCGAAGAAGTTAACCGTCGACTGGCTCGGAAACGTGGCTCTGGTTCTCCGAAAGGGAGATGGGGAAATACCCGGCTTCGGCGCCCTTTCACCCTACGAAAAGGCGGGCCGGGACCTGCTGAGCAAAATGGTGGACCAGTTCGAGGCGAAGTGGCGCAGGCGCATCGGGAGTAATGGGAGCAATAGACCCGACCCCAGCGGATACAAGCAAGGCTTCGAGGGACTGAAGCTGTTCGAAGGGCTGGAGTTCATGATCGCTGCAGGCATGCTGTACTACGACGTACAGTCCCAGCTGCTCGAGATGGCTAAGAAGAAGGAAGTCAACAGCAAACCGAAGAGGGGCGTCTCAGTCCAGCTCGTAATCGGCTACCCGCCTGTCCCGGTCTGCAGTGTCTGCGCTGACGTCATGAAAGAACTGGGCTCGCGTCAATTCGCGGTCGATCCTGCAGCGCCACAGCAAGTTTCGGCTGCGCCAGTTGCTCACTTCAAGCGTGGCGAAGAAAGTCACTAAGGGACTCGAGAGCCACGAAGGGTACCCGTAGCGCGGTTCGAGAGTCTAGTATCGATAAGCCCTAGCGGATGCGTAGCCTTGAGTCGTTATCAACGGCCCTGGCTACTCTAGGCCGAGGTCGCGGAAGGTACCGATTCTTACATCGTCTGGGACCTGGCTCAGCTCTCCCGTGCGGTGGCCGATTATCCCCTTGACACCTACCTTGGCTGCAGACTCCACCAACCTCTGGGTGACAATGCCGTCGAAGATCAGGTACTGAGCGCCGCTTGTCCCTTCCATCTTCTGCACGAGCTCGCTAATTGGGAACCGCGCTATTTCCTGAAGCCCCTGGTCGAGCAGAATCGCCTCCAACGTCCCGTTGAGGTTGGGGTACAGCTCCCTCGTCTTCGCTACGACGGGCTCATCTGCCTCTTCGGGCGCCTTCGGCGGTGCGCTCTCAGCTTGCTTCTGCCTACGTGAAGATGGCGGGGCTTCGGCCTTCTCTGCCTTCAGCATGTTAATCACGTCTATCGGCGTGAGGTCCTCGACCTCCTTCCCAGTGGGGGCGCGGTACACCTTCTCGACCCTCACGACCTGGGCGAGCTCCTTCTCGATGAGATCCCCTCCCCGGTCGCCGTCGAGCACGGCGATTAGCCTCTTCTTCTTGCCGAGTTCGATTATCGAATCTGGGACGCTCGTCCCTTCCAGAGCAACGACGTTCTCAATCCCGGCCCTCAAGAAAAGGACCACGTCCGCCCTCCCTTCGACGAGGTAGACGAGATCCGAAGAGTAGACACCGGGACCGGCCGGAAGGTTCTCCATGCCGTAGTTGATGACCTTCGCCCTCTTCGTGGACTCGGTGACATCCTTGAGGAGGTTCTCCCCTTCGCTCGAGGTCTTCGAGCTCCAATCCCTTACTATGAGCTTCGCCCTGTCGACTATCTGCTTCCGCTTGACCGCCCTGACGTCCTCTATGGCTGCGACATTGAAGCGGGCGCTGCACGGTCCCACCTTGTCGACGCTCTCCACGGCCGCAGCAATGAGGGCGGCGGTGCCTATGTCAGTCGACATGGGCACTATTACCTCACCCCGGGTCTTGTCGTTCTTGGACTCCAGGTTGATCTCTATCCTTCCGACCTTCCAGCTCTTCTGGAGCTCGTTGAGGTTCATTTCGGGACCGAAAAGGCCCTCGGTCTGCCCGAAAATCGCGCCGATTACGTCGGCCCTTTCAACTACCCCGTCTACTTCAAACTTCAGTTTGACTAGATACTTTACTATACCTGAATCTGGCAATTCCTCTCTCTCCGTTCACTTCTGTTTCACTCGTGCTTAACGGTGTTAATCGTTAATTGATTTCCTGCAAAAATTGTCGGGGATATAAACTTCTTGCTTCCTGGCTCCATAAAGTCTCAATGGCATTCGCATCGGACCTCTCGCTGTAGAATCCCGTCGGGTCTAATGCCTTGATTCGAGTAACTTCCTGATCTCTGAGAGAGTTCGCTCCACCCGCTTCATTGTGTTGTAGAACCAATAGAAGACACCGACGATGATTAGCAACCACTCTGTTTCCTGCGTCGACCCTGACTCCTGAAATCAGTCGGATTCAGTCTCGCACATGATGAGGAATGTCCTTGGGAAGGACGAAGGTCACCTCTACCAACCCCCCCAGACGGCCCCCCTTCTTCCAATGGCTTTGATACACCATCTTCTTCACGCCTCTCTTCTCGACGGTGTACACGTTGGGACGCCCCGAAGTCATGACCTCCTTCAGAAACTCCCGGGCCTTCGGAGGGTGGCAGTCCATCAGGCTCTTCCCTATGAGAGCCCTCCCTCCATCGTCAGCGGTGGCCTCGGCAGCCATGTCGTTCATATAGAGAATCTTGTATCTTCTGTCGCAGACAGTGATTGCACATGGCAGATCCTCAAACCATTCTAGCTCAGTGCCGATATCCTTCCGAGATGTCAAGGCGGGGCGGAACGCATCTCAAGTTATTTACGGCTTGGGTCACGTGACAGTGCTCAGGCGCCTTCCTGGGCGAACCTGGAGAGATTCTCAACGTGCAAGAAGACGCCGTGAGACGCATTCTTTAGCCGCAGTCGCTCTCTGAGGGACGTCCTGAATCCTTCGTGCGAAAGGCGCTTGACGTATCTTGCTGCCAGGACCGCGCCCTCCCTGTCCAAGTCGGTGAGAATCACCACCTTCTTCAGGCTGTCGAATGGCGAGCCCTTGGTCGTCCCAACTGACGAGATAGTCGCCAGATTCCCGACGAACCCGAGCTTCCTTAACGCCTTCGCGTCGCGCTGTCCTTCTACGAGGATAGCCCACCCTTCCTCGGCCAGATGGTTCAGGTCGGTCACGAACCTCCCAAGGAACTCTCCGAAAGCCTGGTACTGCTTCTCCCGCTTGTCTATCAACTCGCTCGCTCTCTTGGGAAGTGTTGCCCGTCTCTGACGAGCCCGGATCATGTCCCAGCTTTCAGCGGGGAGCATCACCGAGCCTCTTCAACGGGCAAACGGCTTCCGTCTGTCGCGCGACTGGGTAAACCACCGGCTCATCAAAGCGTTTCCGCCTTCGCAGGTGGCCGTTTGGCGCGCTTTAGAACGAAAGCCGTCTGGTTCGCAGTGGCCTCGGCTCTATTTTAGGAGTTCGAGCAGGAGGGACAGGTTCACTTCGAAACCTGAAACGGGCACCCCAAGCCCGAAGGCTTCGATGGCCTCCGGCTTCAGCTCGCCAACGTGCCCCACATCGGACTTCCCGAGCGTGACGACGGCAGATCTGCCTGGGGCAAAGGCCCAGAACGGTCCTTCTGTGGTCGTGACCTCCCGACCGGTCATGATAGTACAGAAGGACTCGAGATACATCTTCGCCTCAGTGTAGGACGATTGGGAATGGGCCAAAAGGCAACCCAGGTGCCAGGACTCGGACACGCCGTCCTTCGACCGCGCATACACTCTTCCTATTTCGAAGACCCGCTGGGGGTAGTCCGACTTGACGTTCCCCGATAGGGCGGCCATGAGGGTAGGAGTCAGCGAATCCCTGAGAACCGCGTGTTCGATGCTCTTGGGGTTCAAAACCACGATCTTCTCCGAGGATGGCCTTTGGAACATGGAATAGAGCGAGTTCTCATCTGTCAACTCGAACGTCATCATCTCTATCATCCCTGAACCCGCCATTAATGTGGACGCCGAGTCCAGGAAGTCCTCGATGACGTTGAACGTCCCGGGTTGCTTGCTCAGCGGATAAACCGGAGTTATTCTATCGACACCGTAGCCAAGGGCTACTTCTTCGGCTATGTCGACGGGATGAAGGATGTCTATGCGATACCTCGGCGCGAGAGCCTTCCTGCCCTTGACCCCGAGACGACTCTTGGCCAGAGAGTGGACTATCTCCCTTCGCGTGAGTTCCAGCCCCAAGACAGACCTCACCAGGTCCTCGTCGATTGGGAACTCGAATGGTGAGAGGTCAGGGGTGACTCTGGGCTTTCCTGCGTATCTGATGGACACGGTTTGGAGCTTTCCTCCGGCCTCCGCGATTGTGCTGGCGACCACGGCCATGACGTCGTCGCCCGCCTTCATGTCTGTGCTTGTTACATCGATGAACATGTTCTTGGTCTTCGAAGTCACTTTGGTCGCGTTTCCGTTGATTATCGGTGGGAAAGACAGGACAACCCCGTTCGCGTCTGTAATCACAGGATAGAGCTTGCTCCCCGCAAGAGGGACGCCGTAGATTTTCCCCTCGTCGGTGTCCGAGAGAATCGACCCGATGCTGGCGGGCCCGTCGCTTCCCAGGGGGACGAACCTGAAAGACGACTCCACTGCCCGGTATGCGAAGGGGGGTTTCACCGCGTCCATATCATGAAGCCCTATTGCCACAACTCTTCGCTTCCTCCCCAGCCCGTTGTGGAGGTCCTCCTGGAGGGAAATGATCTGGCGGATGTCCTCGTCGTCCAGATTGAGGCCTGTCGCTGCCACACAGGCTATGAAGGGCCGGACAGACGCGAGCCTCCTATCGACAGTCACGAAGGTCCCAGACGCAGTCATAGGGAACCGTGGGAGACCCACCTCCTTCGCGAGCAGCCCCCTGAGAGAGCGAGCGATGCCGAAGTCGGCCCCGAAATCGGGTCTGTTTGGACTGTACTCCACTCTTACGGTGCGTTTGTCGACCCCTTCGATATCAAGCCCAATGTAGGGTAGGCGGTCAAGGATTCTCTTCCTGTCCACACCGACCATCTTTGAGAACCTGGCGAGGTCGACTCTAACTACCGGCAAGTTCCCTCCTGTTCCTGAGCCACGACAGGTCGTCACCGTAGAGCGCCCTCATGTCGTCCAGCCCGTACCGCATCAGCATCAGCCTCTCGACTCCAGGGCCCCAGGCAAGGACCGGGACCTTGACGCCTAGGGGTAGCGTCACTTCGGGTCTGAAGACGCCCGACCCGCTAAGCTCGATCCAGGACTTTGTTGCCTCAGAGTATCCGACCACCTCGAGGGACGGCTCTGTATACGGGAAGTAGGACGGCCAGAGTCTGATGTTGTTCATTCCGAGCTTCTTGTAGAATTCCGTTAGGAAGCCCATCAGGTGCCTGACGTTGAGACCCCTCCCGACCATTATCCCATCCATGTGATGAAATTCGGCCAGGTGCTTGTAATCGAGGTTTTCATTCCTGTAAACCTTAGACACGGCGAACACTCGGGTCTCCTTCTCTTTGGATTCGGAAAGCGCTTTCACAGTCAGGACAGTGTTGTGAGTCCTAAGGACGAGGCGCCTCGCCTCTTCTACGCGCCAGCGGTATCCCCAGCCCTTGCTCCCTGTTCTCCAGCCGTCCTCATGGGTGGAGGCGACATTGGCGACCACACCTGTCCTTTTCATCCTCGGGTCGGACAAGCCTGAGAGGTAGAAAGTGTCCTGCATGTCTCTGCCAGGATGGTCCTGGGGGATGAAGAGGGCGTCGAAGTTCCAGAAGGCCGGGTACACGCTGTCGCCATGCAGCTCGGTGAAACCCATGGAGATGTAGGCCTCCCTGATTTCTCTGATGAAGTCCCGGACAGGATGCCTCCGGCCCGGATAGAACCTGGGAGCCTTGGCCTCGACGTCCAGAGGCCTCAGGCTTTTGCCATGCCAGAATCCGGTGGCCAAGATTTCGGGGGTGAGCCTGTCAATCTGACCCGCGATGGCTTCGGAGGACGCCAGCTCCCTTCCGGCTTCGGTCACAGAAACGGAGGTGGTGCGGGTTTCCACGCGCCTGAGAAGTCCCCTCTTCAATAGGTCGGGTACAAGCATCGCCTGGCCCGGAGGAAGTTCAGACTCTTTCGCTCCTGCCGAGACCGACTCGAAAAGGGTCCGTAGAGCCGTCGGACCTTCAGGGTCGGCGATGAGCACGGTAGCGGGTGCCCCTTCCTCCACCCTGACCCAGCCCGAACCTCGTGCCCTTCCGAAGGCCGCGGAGAACTCCTGTGACGATTCGAATTGGGATTTCAGCTCCTCGACTGTGAGCGGGC
>Ga0187776_10001444_pt1 | contig 11893 bp, 12 predicted proteins | sample 0216_BV02_MP12_2_FD_132426 | JGI IMG/M metagenome (GOLD analysis project Ga0187776, IMG submission 132426) | Tropical peat soil microbial communities from peatlands in Department of Meta, Colombia - 0216_BV02_MP12_20_MG | ecosystem: Environmental > Terrestrial > Soil > Wetlands > Peat | place...
CTTGTCGCAGAAATCGGCGATGAACTCGCCAACGATCATTCCGGCCACCACGGTCTCGGCGACCGAGTTGCCGCCGAGCCGGTTGAACCCGTGCATGTCCCAGCAGGCCGCCTCGCCGGCTGCGAACAAGCCCTTCAACGCCGGGCTTTCGCCGGTGTGTTTGGTGCGAACGCCGCCCATCGTGTAATGCTGGGCGGGCCGCACCGGAATCAAGTCCTTCGTTGGATCGACGCCCAGGAAGTAATGACAGATCTCGTATACTTCGCGCAGATTGTGCCGGATGTGCTTCTCGCCGAGCAGCGTGATGTCGAGCCAAATGTGGTCGCCAAAGCGGCTCTTGACGCCCTTGCCTTTGGCGATGTGCTCCTCCATGCGCCGGGAGACCACGTCGCGCGAGGCGAGCTCCTTCTTCTCCGGCTCGTAATCGGGCATGAAGCGATGGCCGTCGCCGTCCTTCAGCAGGCCCCCATCGCCGCGGCAACCCTCGGTCACGAGGATGCCGGCCGGGAAAATTCCGGTCGGATGGAACTGCACGGCCTCCATGTTGCCCAGCGCCGCCACGCCGGTCTCCAGCGCGATAGCGTGTCCGATGCCTTCGCATATCACCGCGTTGGTCGTGACGCGATAAACCCTTCCCGCGCCGCCGGTCGCGATCGCCGTCGCCTTGGCGACATAGGCGGAAAGCACGCCGCTGACGAGGTTGCGCACGATGGCGCCGTAGCACCGCGTGCCGTCGTGGATCAGCGCGATCGCTTCCATCCGCTCATGCACGGGGATCGAATTGCCGATCGCCTGGTCGCTCATCGTCTGCAGCATGGCGTGCCCCGTGCCGTCGGAGACGTAACAGGTGCGCCATTTCTTGGTGCCACCGAAGTCGCGCTGCGCGACCAGACCGTGCGCCTCGGCGCGTTCCGTGATGGTGACAGGCTTTCCGTTGATCACGACCTGGCGGTCACCCTGCCGGATGCGGCTCCACGGAACACCCCATGCGGCAAGCTCGCGCACCGCCTTGGGCGCGGTGTTGACGAACATCCGCACGACCTCCTGGTCGGCGCCCCAGTCGCTCCCGCGCACCGTGTCCTCGAAGTGGATGTCCTCGTTGTCGCCCTGTCCCTTGATCACGTTGCCGAGGGAGGCCTGCATGCCGCCCTGGGCGGCGGCCGAGTGCGAGCGCTTCGGCGGCACGAGCGACAGGATGATCACGTCGTGCCCGCGGCGCTTCGCGCCGATGCCGAGCCTCAGGCCCGCGAGCCCGCCGCCGATCACCAGCACATCGGTGTAGACGATCTTCATTTCTGGCCTCCCGGCGGCGCGGAGATCTCCGGAGGCACGTAGAGTTGCCCGTAGTGCGGCGCGTGCTCGATGCCGATCTTGATGTAGGCGGCCAGCGTCGCGAACCCGAGAACGAGGAAGAATCCCGTCAGCGCCCACTTGACTCTCTTCAGCCGCTTGCGCGTCGCGTTGGGATCGCGGCCCGCGAACCAGCCCCACTTCACGGCCAGGCGGTACAGGCCGATGCCGCCGTGGAATTCCACGGCGAGTAGCAGCAGGATGTAGAGCGGCCAGTAGCGGTCGCTCCACACGCGGTCCGACGACTCGTACGGACCGATCAGGTGCGGCCGCGTCAGCATCACGTACAGATGGATGGTGGCGAGGAAGAACAGCGCGAAACCGGTGAAGACTTGCCAGAACCACAGCGTCGTGTCTTCGTGGCGCATCATCTTCATGTGGCCCCGGAAGACCTTGTACTGGTGCCAGTTGATCGGGAACTTGCGCACGGCCAGCGCCGCATGCAGCACGATCAGCGCGGTCACACCGGCCACGACGGCCGAAACGATGCCCGGATAGGGCTTCCCGAACACGAAGTAGCCCTCGAACATCTTCGTGATCGTCCACATCGCGTGGTCGCTCACGAGGATCGAGGACACGAAGAACATGTGCCCCCACATGAAGAGCGCGACGAACAATCCGGACGCGCTTTGCGCCCAGTCGAGCCGCGCCGGCCACACGCTCTTGGTTCGCGCGTCGGCGAGGCCGACTCCGGAGATGAATACGTTAGCCATGTACGCCCCGCTTCCAAGGCGCCGCCTGCGGAAGGCGGCCCGTTGCCGCAGATCGTGGCCTTTCCCGCGCCAAGGGGTATTGCGCTGGATCAAGGCCGGTGGACCCTGGCGCGGCACGGCCGGCGGCTCGACTCGCATCTCCGGCGAGATCGATGATCGGGGTCATAACCACTACTGCGCACGGGGATACGAGCCGCGCCGGAATGCCGACACAGGGCCGGGAGCCGGCGCTCGGCGACCCGGGGCAGGCCGCTGCGGCCTCAGTGCATACCCGAGGACGAGGGCCGGAAGACGTAGGAGTCCAGCGAGAGCGCGCCGGCTTCGTAGCCTTCGACGACGCGCTCGGCCGTCGCATCCTCGCCGGCAGTTCCCAGCGCAACGAACAGCGGCAGGAAATGCTCTTCGCTCGGATGGGCGCGCACCGCGTCCGGCGCCCTCTCGCGGTAAGCGGCGAGCGCCTGCGTATCGTGTGCAGCGAGCCGATCGTGCAGCCACCCGGCGAAGGCCTGTGCGTAGCGCAGCGGCTCGTGGCGCCGCCGATTCGCCATCCAGTCGCGCAGGTTGTGGGTGGTGTGGCCGGAGCCGATGATCAGCACGCCGTCGCCGGCCAGCGGCGCTAGCGCGCGGCCGAGGCGCAGATGATGGGTGGCTCCGAGCTCCGTCTGGAGCGACAACTGCACCACCGGCACGTCGGCGTCCGGATACATGAAGCGCAGCGGCACCCAGGCCCCGTGATCGAGGCCGCGGCAGCCGTCGACGCCGGCGGTGATCCCGGCATCCTTGAGCAACGCCACCGCCTCCCCGGCGAGTTGCGGCGCACCGGGTGCCGGATACTGCAGGCGGTACAGCTCCTCCGGGAAGCCGCCGAAATCGTGGATCGTGGTCGGCTTCGGATTGCCGGACAGCATCGGCAACGCCGTCTCCCAGTGCGCGGAGGCGATCAGGATCGCCCGGGGCCGCGGGAGCGTGCGCCCGAGGTCTATCCAGGCTCGGCCCGCCGCGCCCGGCTCGATGGCATGCATGGGCGATCCGTGCGAGAGGAAAAGCGTCGGCAGACGAGCCATCGATTTCACCCGATCACGCGGCCCGCTTCTCGGCGGGATTCCCGAGGCCTTCGGCGATCATCGCCCCCCGGACCTTCGGCCGCGCCGCGTCGCGGGACTGGTGCGCCGCCAAGGCGGGCCACCGCGCCAGATCGATGCCCACGAACCTGATCCAGTCGAGGATGGTGAACAGATAACCGTCCGCCACGCGGAATCGATCGCCGAGCCGATAAGCCCGGTCCGCCCGCTCGGCGGCAAGCCCGTCGAATCGCTTCACGATACGCTGCCTCGCGATCGTGCGGTAGGACCCTCGGGGCTCGGACCTGGAAGGAGCGCGCGGGCTGGAGCGGGGCGTTCGGCTACCCACGGCGCGAACCGGGCCGCAGGGGATGGTCGCGAACGGCCTGCCGGCACGGCAGGCTGAGCCACAGACGGTTCATGCCCCCCTCATAGGCGTAGCGCGCCTCCGCAGCGAGCCCGCGGAGCAGCGCGAGCCCCAGCCCGCCGACGGGCCTGGCTTCCGGCGGGGCGTCCAGCGCCGATGCGCCGTCGCTCCAGGTCGGCGTGGGATCGTAGCGAGGGGCTGTGTCTTCGTAGAGCACGCGCACGCGCTCGTCGCCCATCTCGAGCGCCACCCTGATCGGCGCGTTGCTTTCGCCGCCGTAGCCGTGCTCCACCGTATTGGTGAAAAGCTCCTCGACGAGCAGCGTCAGCCGCAGCCCATCTTCGCGACCGATCCCGTTGTCCTCGCAAAAGCGCTGCACGAACGCCGCGGTGTCGCGCAAGGCGGCGAAGCGCGCGGGAAAGACGGCTTGCTGCAGGCTGGACATCGTTTCCTGGCAGGTGGATCGTCTGGACGCAGCAAACGGCACGCGGCATCATGGAGCGCCGCGAGCGGGCACGGGCGCATTCTACTTGCCCGGCCTCAACCGGATTCTCCTGGGAGGAGAAAAAATGCCGATGCGATCGAGATCAGCTGCGTGCCCGCTTCTGCTGTTGACCGCTTTGTGCTTCGGCGCCTGCGCTCGCGCGGCCGACATCGGTCAGGTCAAGGTCTCTCGCGGACAGGTGACGATCGAGCGCTCCGGCCAAGCGCTTCCGGTGGCGATCGGCACGCGACTGCAGCCTGCCGACGTCGTGAAGACCGGCGCCGACGGCTCGGTGGGGATCACCATGGACGACGACACCCTGTTGTCGGCAGGTCCCAACAGCGTGCTGACGCTCGATCGCTATGCGTTCGATCCGACGACGCGCGTCGGACGCTTCGACGCCTCGCTCAATCGCGGCACGCTGGCCGTGATCTCGGGCCGCATCGCCAAGCAGGCTCCCGACGCGATGACGGTGCGCACGCCGAGCGCGATCCTCGGCGTGCGAGGCACCGAGTTCGCGGTGAGCGTCGATGAGTGAACGGATCGCCGGGTCTTGCGCGATCCTGGTCGCGTGCGCGCTCGTCGCCGCCTGCGCGAGCCGGGGGACGGTGGTTCTTCTGCCGGAAAAGGATGGACGGCCGGCCGCGGTCGCGGTGAAGCAGGGCGACAAGGAAGTCGTGCTCAGCGAGCCCTACGCCGCGGCGCATGCCACGGCGATCGGTCCGCGCGCCTATCGCTCGAGCCCGGAGGACGTGCAGGCGCGGTTCGGATCGGCCCTCGCCGCCCAGCCCAGCCGCGCTGCGAGCTTCACGCTGTACTTCGTCGAAGGCAGGGATGAGTTCACCGACGAATCCAGGCAGGTCGTCGATCGCATCCTGACGGAGATCGCGAAGCGTCCCGTGCCCGACGTGCTGGTCGTCGGTCACACCGACGCGGTCGGCAACGACGCGTTCAACGACGCGCTGGGGTTGCAGCGGGCCGAGACCGTGCGGGCGGCGCTGATCAAGCTCGGAATCCCGGCGAGCGACGTTCGCGCCGTCTCGCGCGGCAAGCGCGAGCCCGCGATCCCCACACCCGACGGCGTGGCCGAGCCGCGCAACCGGCGGGTGGAGATTCTCGTCCGCTGAGCCGAAGCCGCCGTTCCGGCGAAACTTCGCTCGCGTCGTCCTGCGCGAAGCAGGGCCGTTTCCTACGGCCGCGGTTGAGCCTCGGATCGGTCTCGCGCGTCGGGACCGATCCAGCGCAGAACCAGCAGCGTGATGTCGTCGGCCGCCTCGGCGCCGTCCGCAAAACGTTGCACGTCGGCGGACACCGCGCCGACCACCGCGCGCGCCGTCCGCTCCTTCGCGGGCAGACCCGCGAGCAGCGCCTGCAGGCGTGCGCTTCCATAGCGCGTCCCCTGGGCATTGCGCGCGTCGCCGACGCCGTCGGTGACGAGGCACACCAGCTCGCCGGGATCCATCCGCCGTTCAGCCGCGCGGTAGTCGAAACCGTCGACGGCGCACAGCGGCGGTCCCGCCGCTTCGCCAAGCCGCGCGAGGACTGCCCCTTCCGGGCGCAGCACGTACGGACTGTCGTGGCCGGCGTTGCAATACTCGAGCCGGCCCGAGTCGAGGTCGAGCACTCCGGCGAAAGCGGTGACGAAGAACATCTCGGGGTTGTCGCGCGAGATATCCGCGTTCGCGCGCCGCATGAGCTCACCCACGTCGGCGTTCGGGTCCCGCAGGACGGTGCTTTTGTAGAGCGCCTTGCTGATCGCCATGAACATGCTCGCCGAGAGACCCTTGCCGGCCACGTCGCCGATCGTGAAGAACAGGCGCCCGCCATCGAGCGTGAAGAAGTCGTACAGGTCGCCGCCCACGTCGCGGGCGGGGGTCATCGCGGCGGCGATCTCGACTCGCCGCTCGGCGGCGAGCGCGTCGCCGCGCGGCAGCAGACCCGTCTGAATGCGCTTGGCGGCTCGCACCTCGCCGGCGATGTACGCGGCCGCTTCGCGTTGTGTCCGGATCACGCGTTCGAGCTGCCTTCGTTGCCGGCCGGCTTCGGCGAGCGTGAGGAGCAGCAGCACGCTGAACAGCACGACCAATGCGACCGCCGGCGCGGCGGCGTCGAACACCAGCCTCCGCCACGCGAACGCGGCAACGCCGAGCGCGACGGGAAGAGCGATCGCGACGCCGGCGAGCAGCGCCGCGGCCGGCGGCCTCCAGCGCGGCGTGGCCCAGACGAGCGTCAGGCCGAGCAGCACGAACAGCGCCAGCTCCGCCGACGACGCCCACGCCGGGCGGGCCAGCCAGCTTGGATCGAAGAGGTTCTCGACCGCCTGGGCGAGGATCTCGCTGCCCGGCATGGGCTCGCCCAGGGGCGTGGCGTGATAGTCCGCGGTTCCGAGGCCGGCAACCCCAACAAGCACGAGCTTCCGCTGCAACGTCGCCGGCTCGACTCGTCCCTCCAGGACGTCGATCGCCGAGACGTAGCGCCGCGGGTCGCGTCGCGAGTAGTAGATGCGGAGTCCGCCGTCGCTTTCCGTCGGCGCGACGAAATCGCCCACGGCGATCGCCCGGACCGATCCGCCGCGGGTGAAGAGGCGAACCTCGGGAGCGTGTAGCGCGACACGCAGCATCTCGATCGGCAATGACGGCGCGAGACGTTCGTCGATGCGCACGGCGAGCGGAAGCTTGCGAATCACGTCGTCGGAGGGCGCGGCCGAGATCGCGCCGTGCCCGGCGGCGGCGTAATCGATTTCGGCGACGTTGCCCAGCGCGCCCGCAAAGGCCGGCACGTTGGGCACGACCGCCGGCGCGCGGGGCGGTGACCGCCGATCGACGACGACGAACGGAGGGAAAGGCGGGGTCGAGGCGCCGGATTCGGCGATGCCGGCAAAGCCGACCACCACGGGCCCGGCGGCGACGGCGCGCGCGAGCTCGATGTCGCTGGAGGGCAGCCACCGCAGCCGCTCGTCGAGCACGGGGTCGCGCTCGCGCGCCCTTGCGAGCAATCGGTCCGGCGAAAGCCGGTCGGGCTCGGGCATCAGAATGTCGATGCCGATGGCGGCCGGGCCCAGGCGCTCGATCGCTCGCACGAGCTCGGCGAGTACCGTACGCGGCCACGGCCATTGGCCGAGCTTGGCCACGCTCTTCTCGTCGATCTCGACCACCATGACCGGCGTGGAAGCGATCTCGCGCGGGATGAGCATCTGATAGGCGTCGAACCACGCCGACTGAAGGCGCCGATGCCACGCCGGCTCCACGCCGATGAGCACGGCGAGGAGCGCCAGGAGCGCGATGCCCGCTGCGGAGATCCGGCCGTACGAGGGACGGGCGGGATTCTCGGCGGCGGCGCTCGTCACAAGGGAATTTCCATCCCGTCGTACGCGGCCGTCACGAGCAGCGCCGGCCGATCGCCGCGGGTGATCTCCTCGAAGCGCCGCGTCTCGGCGAGCACGCGCTCGATCGCCTCGTCGCCGTGCACGGGCTCGTGGTGGAACAGGCACAGCTGGCGCGCGCCGGCCATCTGGCAAAGCTCGACGCCGACGATGTTGCTCGAATGCCCCCAGTCCTGCTTGACCGAGATCGCGTCGGTGAGCGAGTACATCGCGTCGAAGATCACCAGGTCGGCGCCGCGAAAGAACGCCACGAAGCGGTGCGCGTCGTCCGGATCGTCGAGCGCGTGCTCGGAATCGGTCGAATAGATCACCGCCTTGCCGTCCGACGAGAAGCGGTAGCCGTAGGAGTCCCCGCTGTGCCGCTGCAGCATCAGCTCGACCCGCAACCCGGCGATGTCGTGCGCGCGCCCGGGATCGAGCCGGACGAACTCGATCGTCGCGGGCAGCGCGGAGAAATCGACCGGGAACGAAGGGGCCGCGTGCTGCCGGCGCAGCGCCTCCTCGAGGGCTGTGTGCCCGCCGTAGATGCGGATGCGGTTGCCCGGTATGTAGGCCGGCGTGAACAGCGGGAAGCCCATGATGTGGTCCCAGTGCAGGTGCGAGAGGAACACGTGGTAGGCCTGCGGCGCGCCGGGCCCGTGCCGGGCGATCGCCTTCTGCCCGAAGGGACGCACGCCGGAGCCCAGGTCGCAGAGCACGTATTCATCGCGTCCCGTCTCGATCTCGACGCACGGACTGTGTCCGCCGTAAGTCCCCGACACCGGCATGCCCAGGCTGTCGACGTAGGCCTCCAGCGCCTCGTCCGAGGCGAAGCTGCGGCCTGCCGCGCCGCGCAGAGCGGCGATGATCTTGCGCCGCACGCCTGCGGCAGTCAGGGCGACCGGGAGCGAGCCGCGCGTTCCCCAGAAGCGTACGCATTTCATCGCGCGTCGGTCTCGAAGGCCGCGAGCGCGGCGGGCGAGATCCGCTCCAGGGCCGAGCGCACCGTCGGGAAGACTTCCGTCACGTGATTGAACCGCGCGATGTCGAAGATCTCCTTGACGACGGGCGTCAACGCGGCCACCGCGATGCGCATGCTGCGGGCGCGAAGCTGCTTCGCCGCGACCATGAGCACGCGCAGGCCCATGCTGCTGATGTAGTCGACTCGGGACAGATCCAGGACCAGCCCCGCCGTCCCCGGCGCGGGCGAGTTCAGCAGCGGGGCGAGCGCCTCCTGCAGCCCTTGCGCGTTGGCATGATCGATCGGTCCGACGGGAACGGCGACGACGACGTCGGCAAGGCTGCGGCTGGAAAAGTCCACGGCTCCTCCCTCTTCGAGCAAGGCCGACCGGCAGGGCTTAGCCGATTATACGGGCAGCCCGGGTCCCCTCGATCCGAGGCCGACTTAGAATGAGCGCCTCCTCACGGGAAGGAGGCGCCCCGCGTGTTACGCGTACGAGCCGCCGGCAGCGCGCTGGTTGCCCTTGCTCTGATCCTCGCCGGCATTGCGAGCCCGGCGCTCGCCAAGTGCACGATGACGCGCCTCGTCGAGTGGCCCGTGAGGCTTGAACGCGGACATCTCATGGTCGACGGTGCGATCAATGGCCGGAAGGTCGGCGTCATGCTCGACACGGGCTCCGACACGTTTCTCTTTCGCTCGGCGACGGCGCGGCTGGGTCTTGCGGCCCGGGTCGCGAGAGGCCGCCGCATCTTCGGCATCGGAGGCGAGACCTACGTCGAGGAAACCACCGTCGAGGACGTCCGTATAGGGCAACTGACCCGTCAGAATTGGCCGATGCTGGTCGCCGGGGAGCGCAGTTTCGGCGACGACGTCGACCTCGTTCTCGGCGAGGATTTCTTCGAGCAAGCCGACGTAGAGTTCGATCTGCCCCATGGCGCGGTGCGGCTGTTCCGGCCGGAGGGATGCGAGGGCCTAGCGCTCGGGTACTGGGCGGCCCAAGGCTCCGGGCAGGTCGACCTCGAGCCCGCCTACGATGCCGGTCCGCGCATCGTCGTGCCCGTCCGGATCAACGGCCGTCCGCTGCACGCGCTGCTCGACTCCGGCGCCGGCATATCGGCGCTCGACAAGCCTGTGGCAGAACGGCTCGGGATTACGGCCGATTCGCCCGGTGTCCTGTTTGAAGGAGTGGGGGGTGGGCTAGGCGCGAAGGGTGTCGATTACTGGATCGCTCGCCTGCAGGCCTTCACCATCGGTGACGAGACCATCAGCGACACGTTCGTGCGCTTCGCCGATCTTTACAAGGACGCCCGGTATACCCCGATGGCCAGCCACCTGTCCGTGCGTATCCAGAGTACTCCGGACATGCTGCTCGGCGTCGACTTCCTGCGCGCGCATCGCGTGCTCGTGGCGTACAGCCAGCGCAGGATGTATTTCACCTACGAGGGCGGCCCCGTCTTCGCCCCGCAGGCGCGCGAGCGCGCACCGGCGGAGCCTTCGCGCTAGCCGGCTCGGTCGTAGAGCTTGCGACCGCCGGCGTAAGTCGCACGAACGGCGCGGTCGTCGCCGAGCGTGATCTGCACGCCGAGCGCCTCCTCGAGATCGGCCGCGTGCCGCATCCGGTACTCGATGAGCGGCGTGGACTTCAGATCGAGCACGACCAGGTCGGCCTCCATGCCGGGCGCAATGCTGCCGATGGTGTCGTCGAGATAGAGCGCGTGCGCGGTGCCGCGGGTCGCGAGATAGAAGGCGTGGCTTGGACGAAGCGCATAGCCGTGGAGCTGGGCGGCCTTGTAGGCCTCGCTCATCGTCCGCAGCATGGAGAACGACGTCCCGGCGCCGAGATCGGTCGCCAGTCCGACGCGCAGCGGCCGGTCGCGGGAGAGCGTCCGGCGCAGATCGAGGCATCCGCTTCCGAGGAAGAAATTCGACGTCGGGCAGTGGGCGATCGCGGTGCCCGTGTCGTGACAGCGCCTGAGCTCCTCCTCGGACAGCCATATGCCGTGACCGTAGATCGCGCGCGGACCCAGCAGCCCGTAGTGGTCGTAGACGTCGAGGTAGTCCCTGCGCTCCGGATAGAGCTCGCGGATCCATTCGATCTCGCGCCGGCTCTCCGCGACGTGCGACTGCAGGAAGCAGTCGGGATGCTCGACGCGAAGCGCACCGGCGGCTTCGAGCTGGGCCCGGCTGCTGGTCGCGGCGAAGCGCGGCGTGATCGCGTACATGAGCCGCCCGCGCCCGTGCCAGCGCTCGATCAGTGCCCTGGACTCGTCGTAGCCGGCCTGCGCGGTGTCGAGCAGAGATTGCGGCGCGTTGCGGTCCATCAGCACCTTGCCGGCGATCGTGCGCAGGCCCAGCCCGAGGGCCTCCTCGAACAGCGCATCGACCGACGTCGCATGCACCGTGCAGTACACGGCCGAAGTGGTGATGCCGTTGCGCAGACTCTCGCTTAGGAAGAAGCGCGCGACCTCCCTCGCGTGCTCCGGATCGGCGAAGCGCTGTTCGGCCGCGAAGGTGTACTTCTCGAGCCAGTCGAGGAGCTGCTCTCCGCCGGCGCCGATGATCTGCAGCTGCGGGAAGTGAACGTGACAGTCGATGAATCCCGGCATGACGAGCGCGTCCTCGCCGTATCGATCCAGCGGCGTGCCCTCGGGCAGCGATGGTGCAAGCTCGGCGGCGGGACCGAAGCGAACGATCCTGCCGTCGTCGACCACGACGATCGCGTCGGCCTCGTAGCGCAGGGTGTCCTCGAGGCCGTGCCGGAACGGATCGGCGGCGTAGGTCAGAACCGGCCCGCGTATCGCCAGCGTCGCCCCGACGCCATCTTTCGCCGTCCCTCCGGCAGGGCGAGTCGCCATCAGGATGTCGATGCAACCGCCAGGGCGATCGCGCAGGCGCTCGTGCGATCGTGCGCGAGCGAGAGCGAGATCGCCCGGAGGCCGTTGCGGGCGAGAACGGCCCCGGCACGCTCGGAGAGGACGACTTCGGGTGCGCCGTAAGCGTCGCGGGCGACGGAGAAGTCTCCCGGCTCGATCTCGCCCAGCGCGGCTTCCCGGGGGAAGAGCTTCACGCACGCCTCCTTGGCGGCGAAGCGCGCGGCGAGACTCGCCGCGCGTCCGGCCCCGTCTCCGGCGTCGGCGATTTCGCGCGGTGAGAAGAATCGCAGCAGGTCGCTGCTCGCGTTCTCTGCGATCAGCCGCTCGATGCGCGCGATCTCGACCGTGTCGATCCCGCAGCGGGTCGCGCTGTCGCAGGCCGGCGCGGGCGGCGGCATGGCGCCTCTAGCGGACGGCGCGGAAGACGAGCGCCGCGTTGGTGCCCGCGAACCCGCGGCAGAGGATGAGCGCCACTTCGCCACGCGGTGCCTGAGGCTCGACCGAGACGCGCACGCCGGCGCAGGCAGGATCGGCTTGCCTGTACGTCGCAACGCCGGGCACGACGCCGTCGCGCAGCGCGTGCAGCACGAGCACGGCTTCGAGGATCCCCGCGGCGGCGATGAGATGTCCGAACGCCCACTTGAACGCGGTCGCCGGCGGTGCGGCGCTCGCGAACACTCGGCGGACGGCCGCCGCCTCGGAGGCGTCCGACTGCGGCGTGCC
>Ga0187776_10001445_pt1 | contig 11881 bp, 15 predicted proteins | sample 0216_BV02_MP12_2_FD_132426 | JGI IMG/M metagenome (GOLD analysis project Ga0187776, IMG submission 132426) | Tropical peat soil microbial communities from peatlands in Department of Meta, Colombia - 0216_BV02_MP12_20_MG | ecosystem: Environmental > Terrestrial > Soil > Wetlands > Peat | place...
GCCGACAATTGTCGAACTGGGCAGCGCGCGCGAGCTTAAGGAAGAAGTATTCGGTCCCGTGCTGCACATTGTGCGCTGGCAGGTCGACGAGCTCGATCAAGTTCTCGATGACATCGCCGGTAACGGCACCGCGTTGACCCTCGGCATTCATTCACGCATCGAAGCTGTGATCGCGCGGGCGGGCGCACGGTTGCCGAACGGCAATGTCTATGTGAACCGCAACATGATCGGCGCGGTCGTCGGATCACAACCGTTTGGTGGCAGCGGTCTGTCCGGTACCGGCCCGAAGGCGGGGGGCCGAACTATCTGCACCGGCTGGCCATCGAGCAGGTTGTCACGGTGAATACGGCCGCCGCAGGCGGCAACGCGACGCTGCTTTCGGAAGAAGAATGAGTTAGGCGGCCTTCCAGCGTGCAGAACGCCGCTTTTTGGACCCATTTTCACTGTTAATCGCCCAATAACCGTGGCGGCAGCCAAGTACCGCAGCATAGCGTTGTGAGGCGATAGCGTTAACCGGTTTAGCCCGGAGATCGGATATTCTGGAAGCATGACTGATTCGGTTGCCCGGCTTTACGACGCCGTCATCGCCATTCGCGGCGCTGATCCGGCGAAATCGCGAACCGCCAAGCTTTTGCGATCTGGCCGCGCCAAGATGGCGAAGAAGCTCGCCGAAGAGGCGGTCGAAGTCGTCATTGACGCCATGCATGGCCAGCCCGAGGCAGTGGTCAAGGAAAGCGCCGACCTGCTTTACAATCTCGTGGTGCTTTGGGTTCACGCCGGCGTTCGACCAGAGGAAGTCTGGGCGGAGATGCGCAGGCGCGAGCTGATGTTCGGCCTGGCCGAAAAAGTGCCGAAGGATTTGGTGCACGGCTCGGCGCGGCGTAAAGTCGTCGCGCTTGAAACCAGACGCATTCGTAAGCGCCGCTGATCCGTCACAATTCTCCGCACGAGTGGGTTCATGACTGTTGAGGCCGCCGAGCCGCGCTCCTTGCTGCGCCGCCTTTATGACTGGTGCATCGCCGCTGCCCATAAACCTCATGCCTTGTGGACCATGGGCGCCGTATCGTTCGCGGAAAGCTCATTCTTCCCTGTACCGCCCGATATCATGCTGATCCCGATGGCGCTGGCGTATCCTCAGCGTGCCTACGTTATGGCCGTTTGGTGCACGGTGACCTCGGTCGCCGGCGGGTTGCTGGGATATGCCATCGGTGCGCTCCTCTATGATTCAGTCGGCACATGGCTGGTCCAGCTTTATGGCTATGGCGACAAGGTTGAGGCCTTCCGCGACGCCTACGCGCATTGGGGCGCCTGGATCATTCTCCTCAAGGGCGTTACGCCGATTCCGTACAAAGTCGTGACCATCACGTCGGGCTTTGCCGGCTATAATCTTGGGCTGTTTTTGTTTTTTTCGATCATCACGCGCGGTGCCCGTTTCTTCATATTGGCTTTTCTGCTGCATCGCTACGGGGATCAGGCCCGTCATATTATTGAAAAGCGCCTTGGGCTATGGGTAACGCTCGGCGCAGTCGTCATCGTTGTCGGCATTGTAGCTGCGCTATACTTGTTCTGACAGGTCGGGTTCCTCAATTTTGCCACCTGTCGGCCCGAGATTGAATCTGACCTGGGGAAGCGGCCGACAGCCATTTTGGCCAGCTATGGGCGACAGACACTATTCGACTATGTACGCCGCACTGCGAAGCTCTGTCTTCGCGGCTGTTTTGGTGCTGGCGTCGGCGCTGGCCGCTGCGCAGGACGCGACGACTCCGGACCAGAAGGCTCGAGAGAGCGAGGGATTTTTCGCGTCGGTCAGCCGCTGGTTCAAAGAACACACTGCAACGGTCAGCTCTTCATTTGATGACGCGCGCAAAAAAGTCGAGAGCTTCGGCAGCACCGCAGGCGATGCCGCCAAGACAACGATGCAAGGCGCCAAGGACGCCGCGGGCGCGGTTGCGCGTATCCCTGCCGCGCGGGCGATATCCGGACATGAGAAATGCCAACTGGCGGTGAACGGTGTACCGGACTGCGTGGCCGCCGCCACTGCCATGTGCAAGGCCAAAGGCTTCGACTCCGGCAGCAGCCTTGACATGACCACGGCCGAGGTTTGCCCGCCCAAGGTCTACATGTCGGGCCGCACAAGCAGTGATGAGTGCAAAATGGAGACTTTCGTCTCGCGCGCGTTCTGTCAGTAGCCACAGGCAGCCTTTAAGGCGCTTGTGCCGGCACCAAGCCTGTGTTTCCGTTTTGCGCATGAACCTCCATACCAAGCTGCTTGAGCGCGAGATCAGTGGACGGCCGGTAAAGATCGGCCTGATCGGTGCCGGCAAGTTCGGCACGATGTTCATGGCGCAGGTCAGGCTGACGCAAGGCATGCATCTCGCCGGCGTCGCCGATCTCGATATCGCGCGGGCGCGCAGCCAACTCAAGAGCGCGGGTTGGCCCGAGCAGGTGTATGCCGCCGGTTCGCTTGGCGATGCACACAAGAAACGAACGACGTTCATCACTGATAGCGCGGAAGCGCTGATTGCCGATCCGCAGATTGAAGTCATTGTAGAAGCGACCGGAGTTCCCGGGGCGGGCATTCAGCACGCGCTCAGCACGATCGCAAATGGCAAGCATATCGTCATGGTGAATGTGGAGGCTGATGCGGTGGCGGGACCATTGCTCGCGCGCCGCGCCAAGGCTTCAGGCGTCGTTTACTCGCTTGCCTGGGGCGACCAGCCGGCGCTGATTTGCGAGCATGTCGATTGGGCTCGCGCCGCCGGCTTCAAAGTGATTTGCGCCGGCAAGGGGACGCGTTACGAGCCGCACTATCATAAATCCAATCCCGACAATGTGTGGGATATCCTCGACAAGTATCTGAACATTTCCGACCGGAAGTCGATCAATCCGAAAATGTTCAATAGCTTCGTTGATGGCACGAAATCCGGCATCGAGATGACGGCGGTCTGCAATGCGACCGGCCTGGTGCCGCAAGCTAACGGGCTCGGCTTCCCGCCGGCCACGCGTTTTGAACTCGCCGACATCTGCAAACCCAAACGCGATGGCGGAACGCTGGAGAAGCCGGGCGTGACCGAAGTCACGTCGTCGGTCTACCGCGATGGGCGCGACGTGCCCCACCATCTCGCGCTTGGCACCTATGTGGTGTTTGAAGGTGACACGGAATATGCGCGGCGATGTTTCAAGGAATACGCCATGCTGCCGGACAAGACCGGCAAATACGCCGCGCTTTACAGGCCAATTCACATGATCGGGCTGGAGCTCGGGATTTCGGTCGCCAGCGCCGCGCTGCGCAACGAACCAACTGGCGCGCCCACCGGCTTTCGTTCCGACGTGGTGGCAACGGCCAAGCGCGACTTGAAGGCAGGCGAGATGTTGGATGGCGAGGGCGGTTTCTGCGTCTGGGGCAAGCAAACGCCGGCCGAGGTCTCGCTCGAGCAAGGTCTGCTGCCGCTCGGTCTTGCGCATAACGTCAAACTCAAAAACAGCGTCCCGGAAGGCGGCGCGCTCAAGTGGTCGGACGTCGCCTATGATCCGCAGGACAATGCCGTAAAGGTGCGACGCGAGATGGAAGCTGCCTTTGGCCGCGGAATGTCGGCGCTGAACCGGTGTTATAGCTTACCGACAAGAAATTGACGGGAGGACGACATGAAAATCGGACGTTTGGCCGCCGGACTCTTTGCGGCAGCATTTGCTGCGTGAGGTATGGCGCGCGCCGACGATGCCAACGTCACTGTCATCGTATTTCCCGGTGTGCAAAATCTGCCGATGTTCGCTGCGCAAGCGAAGGGGTTCTACGCCAAGCGCGGTCTCAAGGTCGACCTCAAGTTCACGCCAAATTCAGAAGAGCTTCGCAATGGGCTCGCTGAGGGCCGCTACAAGATCGCACATTCGGCAGTCGACAATGCGTTCGCACTTAAGGACAAGGCCAACGTCGATATCGCGGTGGTGTCTGGCGGCGACAATAGTTTCAATCACCTCATTGTCCAGCCCGAGATAAAGTCGCTTGCCGACATAAAAGGCAAGACAGTGGGCGTGGATGCCGTGAATACCGCATATGCCTTCCAGCTCTACGAGATGTTGCGGCAGAAGGGCCTTAATAAAGGCGACTACGAGGTCAAGGCAATCGGGGGCACGGGATCACGTTTGGAAGCAATGACCAAGGACAAGACAATCGTCGCAGCTATGCTCAATCCGCCGTTTTCGGTTCGCGCTGAGAAAGCCGGTCTCAAGGATATGGGAACAGCAGCCGCGGCTCTCGGCGCGTATCAGGGTACAAGCGTCTTCGTGCTTCGTGCATGGGGCAAAGCGAATGCTGACACGCTGGTCAAATATCTTGAAGCTTATGTCGAAGGTTTGCGTTGGAGTTTCGATCTGAAGAACAAATCCGAAGCTGTCGGCCTGTTGGTTGAACGGCTCAAGCTACCGGAGGATATCGCGATAGCGTCCTACGAAAGGACAAAAAACGACTTCAATCGCGATGGCGCTATTGACATGGACGGCGTGAAAAACGTGCTCAAGTTGCGCGCACAATTCGAGGGCGGGACGCCGGCGTCGCCGGAGAAATACCTCGATCTGTCCTACTATCAAAAAGCGCGTGCCGGACTCTGAGCGGGTTTAGCCGAGCTCGATCTCGCCGTCGACTTTGTGATTGAGGCCAACCTTGCCGATGGTGAGCACCATCTGGGCCTGAATGGTTTCATTCCCTTTCAGCCTGCCGTCGGCGACCGCTGCGCGGATTGCCTTTTCGATTTCCTGCTGGGATGTGACGCCCACGACCTTTAGGAATTTGCGCAACGACATGTTGAGGGCTTCTTCGTTCATATTGGGGCTCCTTGAAAGGCCATATTTCCCATCGATCTTACGGTGTCACCTGCGCTCGCTCCAAGAGGTTATCGGCCAAAGCAGCGACCGCCTTTTTGTTTGGCTGTACAGCAACTTGACGCTATAGCTAGCCTTCAGCCGGTGTGGCGGAATTGGCAGACGCGCACGACTCAAAATCGTGTTCCCAAAAGGAGTGTCGGTTCGACCCCGACCACCGGCACCACCAACGACACGCGCACAATGAACGATTACGTCATTCTGCTTCGCCGCGACCCGCCACTTGCCGCAGCGGCGACCGTCGCGGTCGTTGGTCTGCTCGCGATTTGTGGCTTTTTCTTCTTTCAATATGTTCTCGGCTATCCGCCGTGCCCGCTGTGCCTTGAACAGCGCGATGCCTTTTATGTCAGCGTTCCGCTCGCCGCGTTGCTGTGGCTCGGTGTTAATCATGGCGCGTCGAGCAAAGTCATAATCGCGGGTTTTGTGGTAATCACGCTTGCCATGCTGTGGAATACCGGGCTCTCCGCCTATCACGCAGGCGTTGAATGGAAATTGTGGCCTGGGCCGACCGATTGCTCCGGACCGATCACCGGTTTTGGCTCGGCCAGCAACATGTTGAACCGTCTCCAGGACATCAGGATCGTGCGTTGCGATGAAGCAGCTTGGCGTTTTCTCGGACTCTCCCTCGCGGGATACGACGTGCTGATCTCACTGTTTTTGGCGACAGTCGCCGCCTGGGGCGCTAAGGCATCGCTCGCGCGTAAAGACAGATCCTATTAGAATGCTTCGCAAAGGTTGGTCATCATGGAAGTTCTGATTATCGGCGGGGGCATCGGCGGACTGACGCTGGGGCTTATGCTCCATCGCGCCGGCATCGCTTGCCGGATTTTCGAAGCCGCTCCGGAGCTCAAAGCCGTTGGCGTCGGCATCAACATCCTGCCACATGCCTCGCGCGAATTGTGCGGGCTCGGGCTCGAAGACGCGCTGGCGAAGGTCGCCGTCACTACGCGCGAATATTGCTTCTACAATCGCTTCGGACAGTTCATCTACAGCGAGCCCGCGGGACGTTTTGCCGGCTATGACGTGCCGCAATTCTCCATTCACCGCGGCGATCTGCAAATGGTTCTGCTTGATGCATTTGTTGAGCGCGCCGGCGCGGACAAAGTGATGACCGGCTGGCGCTGCACACGCGTGGATCACGATGGACCGAAAGCGGTTGCGCATTTTGAAGACATCAATGGCAAGCCGCTGCCGTCGCAGCGCGGCGGCGTGGTGATTAGCGCAGAAGGCATCCATTCCGTGCTGCGCAAGCAGCTTTTTCCGAACGAGGGACCGCCGAAATATTCCGGCGTCAACATGTGGCGTGGCGTCACGCGCTGGAAACCGTTTCTGTCCGGCGCCAGCATGATCCGGATCGGCTGGCATCATCCGGCGAAGCTGTTGATCTATCCAATTCGCAACAACATCGACGGCGAAGGCCGGCAGCTTGTGAACTGGGTGTGCGATATCGAGACGCCGCAATATCAGGCGCGTGACTGGAACAGGCGCGGGCGTCTGGAAGATTTTCTGCCGGCCATGGCCGACTGGCATTTCGATTGGCTCGATGTGCCGGAATTCATCCGCAGCTCGGATACGATCCTCGAATATCCAATGGTCGACCAGGACCCGCTGCCGCGCTGGAGCTTCGGACGGCTCACGCTATTGGGCGATGCGGCCCATCCGATGTATCCGCGTGGCGCCAACGGTGCGGCGCAGGCGATCCTCGACTGTCGCGCGCTGGCCGACGCGCTTTCCGCACATGCCGATTCGGTCGCCGCGCTCAAGGCGTATGAAGCCAAGCGCCTGCCGGCCACCAGCGAAGTGGTGCTGGCGAATCGCAAAGCGCCGCCTGACGCCATCCTGCATGAGGTTTACCGGCGCACCGGCGACAAGCCGTTCAAGAATATTGACGACGTGATCAGCCGCGAAGAACTCATGGCTTTGTCGGAAAGTTACAAGCGGGTCGCCGGCTACGACAAGGAACGTCTGAAGGCGTCGGCCTGACGCCAAAATCTGACGACCACGAAATGCTAAGGCGCGCGTACATCCGGCGTCGCCCACTGCATATTCGTGGCCGCTCGACGACGGAGCCGTTCGGCTCGACGTCATCGCTGGAACGTATGTAGGTGCCATTTGTTCCAATACAAGGTTCGAATCACTGCATGGCCACACAGTCCAGTTACACGACGACTGCAAAAGTTCTGCACTGGCTGATTGTGGCGCTGCTGGCCGCCCTGTTCGTCTTTGCCTTGGCCATGCCGCACATCGGGCGTAATACGCCGGTGACGACGCTGATCAGCCTGCATTTCTCATTCGGCATCGTGATTCTTGCAGTTGCATTCCTGCGCCTTGCCTGGCGAGCAACCCACGTCGAACCGGCACCTCTCGATGGCGTGCCACCGTGGCAGGTGCAAAGCGCGCGGGCCATCTATTGGCTGCTTCATCTGCTCCTGCTGGTCTTGCCGATTTTGGGTTGGATCAATGCGTCATGGCGCGGCATGCCGATTGTGATGTTCGGTATGGAATTGCCGAAACTTATCGGCACCCGTGCGCCAGGCTGGGGTTGGACCGGAGACGTGCACACCCTGTTGGCTTATTACGTGATGCTGACGCTGATCGGTCTGCACATAGCGGCTGGGCTCTATCACTACTTCATTCGCCGCGACCACGTCCTCCAGCGGATGTTGCCCGGGGGATGAACACAGCCTTCAGCGTTTCTGCGGCGGAATGTTTTTGATGCGATCCGAATGTTTCGCGATTTCATCAAGGCTGTAGGACAAGTGCACGCGCTTGGTTGACGGCGGTCGCTCGGCGACGGACAGGCCCGGGCGCCATTCGGTTGCCGGGCGGATCGGACGAGGTACAAAACCGCCGCCGCAATTTGGACAGACATTGTGCAGTTTGTTTTCGACGCAATCGGCGCAAAACGTGCATTCGTACGAACAGATGCGGGCTTCCATGGAGTTAGGCGGCAAGTCGACGTCGCAAAATTCGCAGTTTGGTCGAAGCTCCAGCGCCATGGTCGCTCCTTAAGGCTTGTCCATCACCTTTTTCTTCCATCCTTCCCAGGTGCGGGCGAGCCCGTGTCCCTCGCGCTCCTCGATTTTGCGCGCCTCTTCCGGGTCCATGTAGGTGATTGGCGCGCCCATGCGCATGGCTTCCGCCTGAAGGGTCGCGTTGAGCGCCAGAAAGATAGTACGACCCACGACCCGCGGCAGGGAAGGTCCCACAATGACGGCGCCGTGACCGCGCATCAGCGCGGCGGGGTGGTCGCCGAGCACCTCGGCAAGATTGCGGCCGAGCGTCGCATTGCGGATCAGCATGTCGGTCATGCCGGCACGCTCACGGATCTCAAAAACCGGAACGCCGAAACTGATGAAGGCTGACCGATGATACATCGGCTGCAGTGGCACTTTGGTGACGCCAAACGGGATCAAAGAGGGCGCGTGTGTGTGTACGATGGCGATCACGTCGGGCCGCATTTTGTAGATCTCGCCGTGGATATAGCGCTCGGTGAAGAGCGCCGACATTGGCAAGCCGTGCGTGTCGACGGGTCGGCTGTCGAGATCGAATTCCAGAATGTCCTTCGCCGTTACGAGGTCGGCCGACATCCCGCGCGCCATGAGGTAGCGGTTGGGATCGCGATTGTGCCGGACCGAGACATGTCCCCAGCCGTCGAGAAGACCGTGATCGGCGAGGATCCGATTGGCGGCTACGAGATCTTCGATCAGTTGCGGGTCAGGCGGTCCGGCGGAAGTCGGCGCCGGTTGGGCGGCTGCTGCTACTGAAATACACTGAACGGCTATCGCGAAGAAGATCGCCCGCGCGCTGCGACGAGGAAGCAGCCTGCTGATCATAACGAACCCCAATATAGGAGCGGACTTGATGCCTTACGGCTCGAGCTCGGTATCCCAATAAAGGTAGTCGAGCCAGCTTTCGTGCAGGTAGTTGGGCGGGAATAGCCGGCCGTTTCTGTGCAGATGGTGCACGGTTGGCTGGAACGGCATCTGCGACGGCCACATCTTGGATTCGTTGGGTGTCAGATTGCCCTTGCGCAGGTTACAGGGCGAACACGCGGCTACCACATTGTCCCAGGTGGTATGGCCGCCGCGCGACCGCGGCAGCAGATGATCGAACGTGAGATCGTCGCGCTCGCCGCAATATTGGCAACAGAAGCGGTCGCGCAGGAATACGTTGAATCGGGTGAAGGCTGGATGCGTCGAAGGCTTTACGAAGGTCTTGAGTGAGACCACGCTGGGCAACTTCATTTCGAAAGAAGGGCTATGTACCGCGCGGTCGTAGTTGGCGACGATGTTCACGCGTTCAAGGAAAACTGCCTTGATCGCGTCCTGCCAGGACCACAGCGAAAGCGGGTAATAGCTCAGCGGCCGGAAATCCGCGTTGAGCACTAAAGCCGGATAACCACCGGGCGAAACGTGCACGTTCAAGCGACGCTCCTCCACCTCCTTGGAATGCTGCCGCCACGCAGCTGACGGGCTAGTAATAGGGCAGCGTGACAGGATTGTGAAGCCGGAACGGGGAGTTACTCGCAAACCTGCTATTTGCGGCGGGCAAAGCACTTGGCGAGGAATTCGCCGCCTTGGCGCAGGCCTTCCTGATCGATGCCGTGGCCGATTCCAGCCGAGATGTGCCATTCCGCCGGGACATCCAATGCAGCTAATCCTTGCGCGGCAAGAAACAGCGCCTGCACTGGAATGAGCTGGTCGGCGTCGCCGTGAATGAGCAGCACCGGGGGGCGGCTGCGAATCTCGGCGGCGAACGCTTGCATATCGGCGGTCTCGGGCGTCGCCAGCATGCCGGAGTAGCCGACGATTCCGGCAAGTGCGATCGCGCGACGCAGCCCGACGTGAAGCGCCATCATTGTGCCTTGACTGAAACCAACAAGCGCAAGCGCCGACGGCGGCAGATTGCGCCGCTTGAGTTCGGCATCCAGAAAGTTTTCGAGAAACGGCGCCGCCTGATTGACCCCGGTCCAACGCTCCTCCGGATTGCGGAACGTGAGCGGAAACCACTCGCGACCGATTGGCGCTTGCCCGCAGGGACGCGGCGCATGTGGTGAGACGAAAGCAGCATCAGGAAGCAGTCCTTGCCACGCGCGCCCGATCTCGATCAGGTCGTTGCCGTCCGCGCCGTACCCGTGCAGCAACACAACCAGCTGGCGCGCATGGCGGGAGCGCGGCTCGAGCCGCGGGCCGTCAAGTTCAGCCATTTTTGGTTTTCCTTTTCTTCGATCTCTTGCCGGCCGATTTTTTTGGCCGGCTGTCTGGCTGAACCGGCACCACGTCACGTTTCTTTACCGCGTGATAATAGGCCCAGAGAAGATGCGCTGCCACGCCGCGCCACGGCCGCCAAGCTTCGGCCATCTTGGTCAGAGCTTTGGCGTCAGGCCGATTACGGAGGCCAAAACCAATACGGGCAGATTCCTGGACGGCGAGGTCACCCGCCGGAAACGCATCGGAATGGCCGAGACAGAACAAAAGATAGATGTCTGCGCTCCATGGCCCGATGCCGTGCAGTGCGGTCAGCGCGGCGTGTGCCTTGTCGGCGTCCATATCACCAATGGTAGTAAGATCGATACGGCCCATGGCGACGGCCTTGCCGATCTCCCGGATTGATTTGATCTTGGGAGCCGAGAGCCCTAGCCGTTTAAGCTTCTCGGTGCGGGCCCGCCGCACCGTATTGTGATCGAAGGGCTCGAATGCAGCGAATAGCCGGTCGCGAATCGCAGCGGCGCTCGCCGTCGACAGTTGCTGGCCGCATACGATCGCGCATAGACCGGGAAAGCCGGGCTCGCGCCGCCGCAGGCTGAAGCTGCCGGCTTTCTCGGCGATGGCCCGCAAGCGAGGGTCGGCGATGAGCAATTGCGCCAATCCAGCCTGTAGATCGGCCTCCGTGTGGAGGAAGTAGGTCATGGTGTCTGCTGTCATCCCCGCGAATGCGGGCATCCAGTAATCCGTGATATTGACTGGACTCGCAAGCGTTGCGGAGTACCGGATCGTCCGCTTTCGCGGACGATGACTATCGAGGATTTATGCCGCCACCCGTTTTCCGCTTCGCGCCTTCGCCGAACGGTTATCTGCATCTCGGCCATGCACTATCGGCACTGCTCAACGCCGATATGGCGCGCGCGTCCGGCGGAAAACTTTTGCTGCGCATCGAGGATATCGACGCTTCTCGCTGCCGCCCCGAATATGAAACAGCGATCTATGACGATCTGTCGTGGCTCGGCATCCGCTGGGAAGAGCCGGTGCTCCGTCAGTCTGAAAACTACCACAAGTATCGTAGCGCGCTCGCGCGGCTCGAAGCGATGGATGTGACCTATCCAAGTTTTGAAACGCGCACGGAAGTCGCGCGTCTGGTGGCCGAGCGCGACGCACGAGAGTCCTGGCCGCGCGATCCTGATGGAGCGCCGCTCTATCTTGGGAGTGCAAAGGATTTGCCAGCCGCCGAACGGCAACGGCGCATCGATTCCGGGGAGCCTTACGCTTTGCGTCTCGATATGCCGGCTGCGCTGACTCGCACAGGAAATCTGACCTGGACCGAGACCGGCGCCGGGCCATCTGGCGAGAGTGGTACGATCACGGCCGATCCTTCCATCTGGGGCGATGTGATTCTGGCGCGAAAGGAGACACCGACCAGCTATCACCTTTCTGTCGTGGTCGATGATGCGGCACAGCGAGTGACCGACGTGGTCCGCGGCCAGGATCTGTTTCACGCGACCGCAGTACACCGGTTGTTGCAGGCGCTACTCGAATTGCCGCAGCCCCGCTACCACCATCATCGCCTCGTTCTCGATGCCGACGGCCGCAAACTCTCAAAATCGACGCAGTCTACTGGCTTGCGCGAGCTTCGCGCGCGTGGCGAATCGCCGAGAGGTATTCGCCGCCTGGTCGGCCTCGATTGAGCGCGGCTTCCATGGCATTGTTCAGCTGGGATTAGGGGAAATGAGGAAGCGCAAGGCCAGCACGAAGCCGCGTGGGCGGCGCACGCCGCGCACAGCGCC
>Ga0187776_10001447_pt1 | contig 11868 bp, 10 predicted proteins | sample 0216_BV02_MP12_2_FD_132426 | JGI IMG/M metagenome (GOLD analysis project Ga0187776, IMG submission 132426) | Tropical peat soil microbial communities from peatlands in Department of Meta, Colombia - 0216_BV02_MP12_20_MG | ecosystem: Environmental > Terrestrial > Soil > Wetlands > Peat | place...
CTGCACAGTCAGCAATGCGCCGAGAAGCCGACGCACGCCCCGTGCATCTTCGAATTCGTTTATTTCGCGCGCCCCGACTCGATTATGGACGGCATCTACGTGCACAAGACGCGCCTGCGCATGGGCGAGCGGCTGGCCGGCAAGATCAAGCGCGTGTGGCCGGACCACGACATCGACGTCGTGATCCCGATCCCCGACACCTCGCGCACCGCGGCGCTGCAGATGGCGTACGAACTGGACCTGCCGTACCGCGAGGGCTTCATCAAGAACCGCTACATCGGCCGCACCTTCATCATGCCCGGCCAGGCCGAGCGCAGGAAATCGGTGCGCCAGAAGCTGAACGCCATCGATGTCGAATTCCGGCGCAAGAACGTGCTGCTGGTGGACGACTCCATCGTGCGCGGCACGACCAGCAAGCAGATCATCCAGATGGCGCGCGAGGCCGGCGCGCGCAAGGTTTACTTCGCCTCGGCCGCGCCGCCGGTGCGTTTCCCCAACGTCTACGGCATCGACATGCCGTCGCGCAACGAATTGATCGGCAATGGCCGGACCGAGGACGAGATTGCGGCGGTCATCGGCGCGGACAAGCTGATCTACCAGGACCTCGCCGATCTCATCGAGGCCGCGCGCGAGGGCAACCCCAAGATCCAGCACTTCGACGCTTCGTGCTTCAACGGCGAGTACATCACCGGCGACGTCACCCGGGATTATCTCGACCGCATCGAACGCCAGCGCAATGATTCCGCCAAGACCCAGCGTAGCGTGACCGGGCCGGGTGGGAATCAGAATGGGAATGATCTGGTGACGGCGGAAGTGTTGACGTTTCCACGGTAGGTGTCATCCACGCGAAAACTTCTTTTGTTGTCATGCCCGCGGAGGCGGGCATCCAGGGTGTAAATAACAAAAGCCGCCCTCTGGGCGGCTTTTTCATTATTGCTTGTCACCCCGGCGAAAGCCGGGGTCCAGGCCTTGAATGGTATCGCGCGCTTTGCGCGCGATTCTTAAAAGCTACTTGTGGGTGGCTGACCCACGGCAGGTGACTTTCTCTTGCTTGTCTAAGAGAAAGTCACCAAAGAGAAGGACACCCCGGAGCCGCCGAAGACTCCCTGCGCTTCTCGTTCGCCTCGGCGCGCGCCTAACTCGCCGGGCGCAAACAACGCGCCTCGGGCTCGATCAAGTGTCTCGCGACACCCCCGAGGCGGGCTACGATGCTCGGCGGCGGCTACGGGGCCTGAAAATCACATTGCACGCTCAGCTTGACTCAAAAGGCGGAAATCTCAAACATGTTAACGAAACTTAAACCCAATTAAATAAAGTTAGCCGAGTAATACCGGAACACTCGATCATGAAACAAAAGTATGAACTATCGCGAGTTTCAGGCGCCCCTGTCGCTGACGAGGAGTTACTCAGCGATTTGCGTAATGTGGCTCAGATTATCGGGCAACAAACAGTACCCCAGAAAAAATACGGTGAGATTGGAAAATATGACTACAGCACACTGATACGACGATTTGGGTCTTGGAATAAGGCTTTACGAAAGGCAGGACTCAGGCTGTCAAATGAAATCCAGATTTCTGACGAACGTTTGTTTGAAAATATTCTAAATCTCTGGCAACACCTTGGCAGACAGCCTCGAAGAAGTGATCTCGAAAATGAGGTTTCAGAGTTTTCACAAAGCCCATATAAGCGTCGTTTCGGGTCTTGGATGGCTGCTTTGGAAAGTTTTGTCGCATACACAAACGCCTCGGAGGCTGAGCCACGGGAGATCAAACAAACCGCAGTGCTAGCACCAAGGCGAACTGGACGTGATCCTTCGCTTCGTTTGAGGTTCAAGGTGCTCCAACGTGACCGCTTCTCGTGTCAACAGTGTGGCGCGAGCCCTGCCAAGTCGGTGAATGTTGAGTTGCATGTCGATCACGTTGTACCTTGGAGCAAAGGCGGAGAGACTACATTAAATAACCTCCAAACCTTGTGTGCTAAATGCAACTTGGGGAAGGGAAACCTTGGGTAAGAATGAGCCAATATTTAGTGCGATCGGTTTCGCAATGCCTACGCACTGCCAGTCATATATGTAACCTGGGTTGAGCGACAGCGAAACCCAACAAATTGCATTGACAGACCACGAATGACGTTATAGATTGCGTTCATTGGCGCCGATTTGAGCTTCAGCTTGCGGGCGCGATACAAATGCCGCTAAAGCGAGAATATCCGCTCCGGCCGCATTTGCGGCTTTTTTTACGCCCGCAAGCCTGCGCCGTAACACCAAGAAAGGAGCAGCAGGCATGTCCGACGAGTTCAGCGAATGGGGTTTCGACACCCGCGCGGTGCGGGCGGGGCAGCATCGCACCAATGAAGGCGAGAATTCCGAGCCGATTTTCGCCACTTCCAGTTACGTGTTCAAAACCGCCGCCGAAGCGGCGGCGCGCTTCGCCGGGACCGAGCCGGGGAATATCTACTCGCGCTTCACCAATCCCACGGTGCGCGCGTTCGAGGAGCGCCTGGCGGCGCTGGAGGGCGGCGCGAAATGCGTCGCCACCGCTTCCGGCATGGTCGCGATCCTGTCCACCTGCCTGACGCTGCTGAAAAGCGGCGATCACATCGTCGCCTCGCGCAACATCTTCGGCGCCACGGTGCTGCTGTTCAACAACTTTCTCGCCAAATTCGGGGTGCAGACGAGCTACGTGCCGCTCACGGATTACAGCGCATGGGAAAAGGCGATCAAGCCAAATACCAAGCTGCTGTTCCTGGAGACGCCGTCCAATCCTCTCACCGAAATCGCCGACATCGCGCGTCTCAGCAAGATTGCGCATGCCAGGGATTGTTGGCTGGTAGTGGATAACGTGTTCTGCACGCCGGTGCTGCAGCAGCCGCTCAAGCTCGGAGCCGATCTCGTGGTGCATTCGGCGACGAAATACATCGACGGCCAAGGCCGCTGCGTCGGCGGTGCGGTGGTGGGCAATCATGAGCTGGTCGGCGAGAAGGTCTACGGGTTCATGCGCACGTGCGGACCGTCTTTGAGCCCGTTCAACGCCTGGGTGTTTCTCAAGGGTCTGGAGACGCTGAGCCTGCGGGTGAAGGCGCAAAGCGCCCATGCGTTCGAGTTGGCGCGCTGGCTCGAGAAGCAGCCGCGGGTGAAGCGCGTTTACTACCCGGGGCTGGTGTCGCATCCGCAGCACGAGTTGGCGAAAAATCAGCAGTCGGGTTACGGCGGCATCGTGTCGTTCGAGGTAGAGGGCGGCAAGGACGCGGCCTGGAAGCTGATCGACAGCACGCGCGTGATTTCCATCACGGCGAATCTGGGCGACACCAAGTCCACGGTCACGCACCCGGCCACGACCACGCACGGTCGATTGACGCCTGAGCAACGCGCCGAGGCCGGTATCAGCGACGGGCTTATCCGGATTTCAGTCGGCTTGGAAGATGTAGAGGATCTCAAGAAGGATCTGGCGCGCGGCCTGTGACCGCGTAAGATGGCCGCATGAAAGTCGGTCTGTTCGTCACCTGCCTCGTGGACCTGATGCGCCCGAGCATTGGCTTCGCGGCCTTGCGCTTGCTGGAAGCGGCGGGATGCGAAGTGGTGGTGCCGCCGACGCAAACCTGCTGCGGCCAGCCGGGATACAATTCCGGCGACCGAATCGCGGCCAAAACCCTGGCGAAGAAAGTCCTCAAGGAATTCGACGGCTGCGATTATATCGTGGTACCGTCAGGGTCCTGCGGCGGCATGATCCGTGTACATTACCCGGCGCTGTTCGCGGACGAGCCGGCGCTGCACGAAACCGTGCAGCGCGTGGCCGAACGCACTTATGAACTGACGGATTTCCTGGTCAACGTTGCCAAGCTCGAATCGGTTCCCGGTCGCTACAGCGGTCCGCTTACATATCACGATTCCTGCTCTGGCCTGCGCGAACTCCATGTGCAAGCACAGCCGCGCGCGCTGTTGGCGAAGCTGCCCGGCGTGAAGCTCGCCGAGATGTGCGAATCCTCCACCTGCTGCGGTTTCGGCGGCACGTTTTCGGTCAAGTTCGGCGACATCTCGGCGCGCATGGCGGACAACAAGTGCGTGCACATCGCCCGGACCGGCGCCGGCGCCATCGTGGCCGGCGATCTGGGTTGCCTGCTCAACATCGAGGGGCGCTTGCGCCGCCGCGGCGATTTGCAAACCCGGGTACTGCACATCGCCGAAGTGCTGGCGGGTGAGGACGGCGTATGCAAGTAACCGCGATGCACTTCAAGCGAAAGGCGGCGGAAAACCTGAGCAACGAAAAGCTCCAGCGCGCGCTGGAGAAGCTCCAGACGAAATTCGTCAACGGCCGCGCCGCGGCGATCGCGGAGCTGCCGAACTTCGATCAAATACGAAACGCCGCCGCGGATGTCCGCGAACGGGTGATCAACAACCTCGACCGTTATCTGTTGCGTTTCGAGCAGGAAGCCACGGCGCGCGGCGCGGTGGTGCACTGGGCCGAAACCGCGGACGACGTCAATCGCATCGTCGCCGACATCGCCGTGCTGCACGGCGTGCAGCGCATCGTCAAGTCGAAGTCCATGGTGAGCGAAGAGTGCGGCCTGAACGACTATCTCGAAAGCCAGGGCCTGAACGTACTTGAGACCGACCTCGGCGAATACATTCTGCAATTGGCGCATGAGCCGCCGTCGCACATCGTGGCCCCGGTAGTGCACAAGACCAAGGAGGACATCGCCGATCTGTTCGTGGACAAACACCACCGTCCGCGCACCACGCAGATCGCCGAGCTGTGCCGCGAGGCGCGCGAGGTGTTGCGCCCGGGCTTCCTCGCCGCCGACATGGGCATTTCCGGAGGGAATTTCATCATCGCCGAGACCGGCTCGGTATTGATCATCACCAACGAAGGCAACGGCCGGCTGTCGACCACGCTGCCGCGCGTGCACGTCGCCGTCACCGGCATCGAGAAAGTGGTGCCGACGCTGGAGGACGTGACCACCCTGCTGCGCCTGCTGCCGCGCTCGGCCACCGGGCAGTCCATCACCAACTATGTGTCGGTGCTGACCGGCGTCAAAGGCAGGGATGATGCCGACGGGGCGGAGCATTTTCATATCATCCTGCTCGATAACGGCCGCAGCCGCCTCCTCGGCACTGAATTGCAACCGATGCTGCGCTGCATCCGTTGTGGCGCCTGCATGAATCACTGCCCGGTGTATCAGAACATCGGCGGTCACGCCTACGGCTGGGTGTATCCGGGGCCGATGGGTTCGGTGCTGACGCCGAGCTTCGTCGGGCTGGAGAACGCGCTCGACTTGCCGAACGCGTCAACTTTTTGCGGCCAGTGCGCCGTGGTGTGCCCGGTGAAGATTCCGCTGCCGGACCTGATGCGGCACCTGCGCAACCGGCAAGTGGAGCGGCATCTGCGGCCGTGGCAGGAACGTGCGGCGCTGCGCGTGTGGTCGTGGATGGCACAGCACCCGGCCCTGTACGCTCTCAGCACGCGCGTCGCCGCGCGCCTGCTGCGCTTGTTCGCCGGCGGCAAGAAAAGATTGAGCCATCTTCCGGGCGCCTCCGGCTGGACCGAGGAACGCGACATGCCGGCGCCGGCAGGCCGGACTTTCCGCGATCTGTATCGCGTGGGGCGACGCGCATGAGCGCGCGTGAAAACATCCTGGCGCGAATCGGAAAGGCGCGTGGGCCCGCTGCCGCCGTGGATGTTGATGACGTCATACGGCGTCACCCGCGCGGGCCGATACCGCCGCTGGAAAAAAATCTGGCGCGACTCTTCGGCGAACAGGCGACGCGGCTGGCGAGCGATGTCGTCAGCGCGGCGACGATAGCGGAGGTTCCGGATCTGGTGGCGCGCTACCTGGGCGAACGCCGTTTGACGATGCAGACCGTCTGCTGGCCGGGACTGGCGACGCTCGACTGGCGCGCCGCCGGCATCGAGGCGCAGGCGCGCGCGGCGCGCGGCGAGGACATGGTCGGCATCACCGGCGCCTTCGCCGGCATCGCCGAGACCGGCACGCTGATGCTGCTTTCCGGGCCGCAAACCCCGGCCACCGTCAGTCTGCTGCCGGAAACCCACATCGCCGTCGTGGAAAATGCGCGGATCGTCGCCACCATGGAAGACGCCTGGGATCGGCTGCGCGCCGAGTACGGAACCCCACCGCGCGCGGTAAACTTCATCTCCGGGCCGTCACGCACGGCGGACGTGGAGCAGACCGTCACGCTCGGCGCGCACGGGCCGTATCGAGTTTTGATTATTGTCGTCGGCGACGCCCGGGCCAATCCGGCCTGAGCGTCGATCAAGCGAGGTGCAACATGACGCAACCGGTCTTGTCTCTGTGGATCAACGGCAAAGCCCAGGCGGCCGCGAGCACGCGCACGGCCGAGATTTTCAATCCCGCGACCGGTCAGGTCATCCGGCGCGTGCCACTGGCGAGCAGGCAGGACGTCGAGCTGGCCGTAGCCGCGGCGCGCGCGGCGTTTCCGGGCTGGCGCGACACCACGCCGCTGCGGCGCGCGCGCGTTCTCATGCGCTTTCGCGAGCTGATGCAGGCGCACCGCGACGAGCTGGTGCACCTGATCTGCGAGGAGCATGGCAAGACGCGCGAGGACGCCGCCGGTTCGCTGCAGCGCGGCATCGAAGTGATCGAGTTCGCCACCGGCGTACCGCACTTGTTGAAAGGCGAGCAGGCTGAGGACGTCGGCCGCGGCGTGGATTGTCATTCCTTGCTGCAGCCGGTGGGCGTGTGCGCCGGCATCACGCCGTTCAACTTTCCGGTGATGGTGCCGCTGTGGATGTTTCCAGTCGCGATCGCCTGCGGCAACGCCTTCATCCTAAAACCTTCGGAGAAGGTGCCGTCGGCCAGCCTGCGCATGGCCGAACTGTTTCGCGAAGCGGGATTGCCCGACGGCGTGTTCAATGTGATTCCCGGCGACAAGGAAGCGGTCGAGGCGCTGCTCACGCACCCGGACGTGCGCGCAATCTCGTTCGTAGGATCGACGCCGGTGGCGAAATACATCTATGAAACCGCGGCGCGCCATGGCAAGCGCGTGCAGGCCCTCGGGGGGGCCAAGAACCACGCCGTGGTGATGCCGGATGCCGACCTCGACTTCACCGCCGAGGCCCTGGTCAGCGCCGCCTACGGTTCGGCGGGCGAGCGCTGCATGGCGATCTCCACGGTCGTCGCGGTCGGTGCCGCCGGCGACGCACTGGTGGCCAAGCTGCGCGACAAAGCGGCGCGTATCAAGATCGGGCCAGGCGAGCAGCCGGACGTGGACATGGGGCCAGTGATTACGGCGCCGCATCGCGCGCGCGTGCAGAAACTGATCGACAGCGGCGTGGCCGAGGGCGCCAGGCTCGTGCTCGACGGGCGTGGTTACAGGGTCCCCGGCAAGGAACAGGGCTTTTTTCTCGGGCCGACGCTGTTCGACCAGGTCACGACCACGATGGAAATTTACCGTGAGGAAATTTTCGGCCCGGTGCTGATCGTGCTGCGCGCCAATACGATCGACGAGGCGATCCAGCTGGTCAACGGCAATCCCTATGGCAATGGCACCGCCATTTTCACGCGTTCCGGCGCGCACGCGCGCCGCTTCGAGCGCGACATCGAGGTCGGCATGGTCGGCGTCAACGTGCCGATCCCGGTGCCGATGGCATTTTTCTCCTTTGGCGGCTGGAAGGCGTCGCTGTTCGGCGACCTGCACGTGCACGGCATGGAAGGCGTGTATTTCTACACCCGCACCAAGGTGGTGACGAGCCGCTGGCCCGCGGGCGAAGAGCAGGGCCCGTCCAGCCTGTCGATGCCGACGCACTGAGGAACATGATGCCAGTGACGGATGAAGACACGCTGACGGGAATCTACAATTACCGCCGGCTGACGGATCGGCTCGCCACGGCCGGCCAGCCGACGGAAGCGGAACTGGTCGCAGTCGCGCAGGCCGGTTATGAGGTGGTGGTGAATCTGGCTTTGCACGATGCCGAATATTCTTTGCCCGACGAGCGCAAGACTGTCGAAGCGCTCGGCATGCACTACGTGTACATTCCAGTGGCATGGGCGCGTCCGTTGCGATCCGACCTTGAACACTTTTTCGACGTCATGGACGAGTTGTCGGACCAGCGCGTATTCGTGCATTGCGCCGCCAACAAACGTGTCTCGGCGTTCATCGCCTTGCATCGCATTTTGCATCTCGGCTGGGCGCAAGACGCCGCGTTCGCCGAGATGCACGCCGTCTGGGAGCCCGACGCCGTCTGGACCCGTTTTCTGAACGACGTGCTTGCATCAGAAGGATAAAAATGTCCGTCAACCCCCGCCAGCACCTGCTCGAGATTTTCCAGGCCGCCATCGTCGCCGTGAACGGACGGGTGCGCGTGCGCGACCGTTTGCAGGCGCGCTCATTGCCCGGGTCGCTATACCTGATCGCCATCGGCAAGGCTGCCTGCGCCATGGCGCAGGGAGCCCGCGAGGCGCTCGGCGAGCGGATCGCCGATGCGCTAGTGGTCACCAAAAGGGGCTACGCCGAAGCGCTGCCGTGGCCAGTGCTGGAAGCGGGGCATCCGCTGGTGGATGAATCCAGCCTCGAAGCCGGTAGACAGTTGCTGGCGTTTGTTGACCGGATTCCGAAGAATGCATCGGTCCTGGTCCTGATCTCCGGCGGCGCCTCGGCGCTGGTGGAGGCGTTGCCGCCGGAGATCAGCCTCGCCGATTTTCAGAAAATAAATCGTTGGATACTCGCCTCGGGCCTGGACATCAACGATTACAATCGCATTCGCCGGCGCTTGTCGCGCATCAAGGGCGGACGCCTGGCGAAGCTGCTTTATCCGCGGCAGGTCTTGTGTCTGATCGTGTCGGACGTGCCCGACAACGATCTGCGTGCGATCGGTTCCGGCCCGCTGGTGGCGGACGAAGACTTACGCCGTCCCCTGACGCTCCGGGGTTTGCCGGATTTTATTACCGGTGCCTTGAAGCATATGCCGCCGGCACCCTTACCCGATGACGCCTGTTTCCAGAATGTCATACGCGAGATCGTCGCGACGCTCGACAACGCCAAAAGCGCGGCGCTGGAAGCCGCCAAGAAACTGGGTTACGAGACGGTCATGGGATCCTCTTTTATCGCCGGTGATGCCGTGGCCGCGGGGACTCGGCTCGCGGAAAAATTGCTGCAATCCGAAGCCGGTACCGTTCATGTCTGGGGCGGCGAAACCACCATCACGCTTCCTGAATCGCCTGGCCGCGGTGGACGCAACCAGAGTCTGGCGCTGGCGGCGGCGCTGGCGCTGCGGGGGCGCGAGGACGCGTGGTTTCTTTCCGCCGGCACCGATGGCACGGACGGTCCGACCGACGATGCCGGGGCGCTCGTCGACGGCGGCACCGTCGCGCGCGGCGCGGCGGCCGGGCTGGACGCAATACAAGCGCTGGCGCGAGCGGATGCCGGGACATTCCTCGAGGCCAGCGGCGATCTGGTGCAGACGGGACCGACAGGCACCAATGTCATGGACATCATGCTCGCATTGAAAGTAAAGACGACGGGCTGAGCACCGATGTCAAAGCGTTTCTTGTTGCTGATTTGGGCATTGTTCACGCCGTTGCTGGCGTGTTCGACGCCGAGCACGCCCGCGACCCTGCTTTATTTCGTCGAAAAGGAGCAGGGCGGCGAGCCGTTTCGCACGCGCATGATCATCACCGCCGGTTTCGTGCGCATGGACGGCGGCGCGACCAATGCCGACGATTTCCTGCTGTTCGACCGCGCTAACAGCACGATTTACAGTGTCAGCAGCGGGGACCAGCAGATTCTGGTGATCCGCCCGCGCGTGGTGGAACTCAAACCGCCGGTGCCGTTTACGCACCAGGTCGTGCCCGACAACGCCACGTATCCCTCCGTCGGCGGACACAAGGTCGTTCACTATGAGTTGCTGACGAACAATCAGCGTTGTTACGATCTCTATGCCGCCGAGGGTCTGTTGCCGGACGCGGTGCTGGCGCTGCGGCAATTCCGCGAGGCCCTGGCCGGCCAGCAGGCCACCACCGCCGCGGCGGCTCCGCAGCAGATGGAGTCGGCCTGCGACCTGGCGAACAACGTGTTCCTGCCGGCGCGCCAGCTGGCCTACGGATTTCCGGTGCGGGTCGTGGACATGACCGGCAAGAGCGGCGAGCTGGTGGATTACAAAACCGATTTTCGCGCCACCGCCGACCTGCTCAGCCTGCCGGAAGGTTATCGCCGGCGCACCATCGAAGAGTTGAGGGGGAAATAACGAGGTCTTCCGAAAGAACGACTCTTTTCGACCCATACCGGCCATTCACACCTAGAATATCTGTCCTGTAATTCTGCTGTTGCTCGCCTGCGGGGAATGGGGAGTTGGCGCACTCCCGACAACTGATCTTTTTTTGCCGGTTACTTTCCCTAAATCAGACAACATAATTAAAGACGCGCCGCAGTATCAAAAATTTATAATTATTTTAATGATGCTTATTAATAATCCTTATCCGCGTACGTGCCAGCTACTCTTGATGCAGAATTAACCCCCCACAAGTTGCCGCAGATCAATTTCCCCATTTTAAATCTGTGTATAGTTCCGTGCCAGATTCTGATGCAACTCGATCAAGCTAAGGAATTTACGGTCGATCGCAACAAAGCAAACTGAAGCTGCAGAGCCAGGAGGCCCAGACGACCATGCTGCCTCGTATTTTCGTTCGACTCCTCTTTAGCTGACAGTCCCGCGCGCCGGTCGCTGACTGCTCCGTTTGGCATGGCAAAAGATGCTCGCAGTGGAACTTCGACTATCAGTTTTGAGGAGGACACATTATGAACAGCATGATCAACACCAGAAGTGTCGGGTCCGATCGCTGTCATTCGCATGTGGTGCGGGCCGTGGTTCTGGCCGTCGTGGGGTTGTTGCTGCCGTCGCTGGCGTCCGCGCTCACGCTCGCCACAACCTCAGTTGCAAAGGACTGCAGAGTTCTTCCACTTACAGACAAAAAAGAGTACCCGTTTGCACCCTACGGACAAGATTTGGCATGTGATCTCAGCGTGACAAATCCGGACGGCGATACGGCAACTGCCGTAGGTCGCGCCAATGCCGGATTCGGCTCGGGATTTCCGTTCATTGGCAACGTTAATGTGAACGCGGAGGCAAAAGGTAGTGGTAGTGCGAGCTTCAGGGCATATGCGACTATCGGGTTTGAGATTCAGTCGCTCAAGTCGGTTACCTGGCCGTCAGAGGGGGTGCCCATTATTTTCAGCACGCGAGGAGAAGGCAGTGCCACGGCCAGCGGCCCGAACGAATATGGCAATCTGACTGGGAGTGCGATGGCGGAGGGAGGCGCTATGCTCGTTGGGCAATCAAACTTTCCTTCCTACCAATTTTCCATGCTAGACACCAATACAGGCGGTTTCGATAAAACGGTCTCCGTGAATATTTGGTTTCCGAACTATGAGTACGGCATGAACATAAATGCTGGTTGTACTGCATTTGCTTACAATGGCGGTTCCGCCACGTGCGGCGCAGCAGTCGATCCGTTCCTCGGGTTCGATCAAGCGACGTTCGATGCCACCATGGGTGCCAATACCTATCCCCTGAACGAGTACTTCAAGATTGTCGTCAGCGAGAACGTGGTCCCCATTCCGCCGGCGGTCTGGCTGTTCGGTTCGGGGCTGCTCGGACTGATCGGCGTAGCTCGCCGCAAATCTGCCAAAGCTGCGTAAGTCAGAGACTGGCCATGTTGAGAGGCCCCGCTTCGGTGGGGCTTTTCATTTCTGCGTACGAGCGAATGTCTACTTTTGGCCGATACCAGTCAAAGCTTCGATCGGTTGGCTACCTTCAGCAAAGGCTTTCAGGGATGGGAATTAAAATGGTCTGCGCTGCGTGCTGGCTAGTGGCTGATTGTTAACTTCTCGTTCTTGGC
>Ga0187776_10001448_pt1 | contig 11866 bp, 12 predicted proteins | sample 0216_BV02_MP12_2_FD_132426 | JGI IMG/M metagenome (GOLD analysis project Ga0187776, IMG submission 132426) | Tropical peat soil microbial communities from peatlands in Department of Meta, Colombia - 0216_BV02_MP12_20_MG | ecosystem: Environmental > Terrestrial > Soil > Wetlands > Peat | place...
GAAGCGATGCACTTCCTCGACGTGCTCCGATCGCTCGGAGCCAAGCCGGAACCGATCGACGCGCCGACTCCGAACTACGGCTACCTGGATTCGGTCATCTTGAACGCGGAGTGCGGCGCCGCATTCCAGGTCGACACGCTGAATGGCCGGATCAAGGAGCTGGAGCCGTACAGCAGTTGGCCGAATACGTTCCGCACCGCGCAGTTCCTCCCGGCGGTCGACTACGTGAACGCCAATCGCATCCGCATGCGCGCCATGGAGCAGATGTGGGATCTGTTCTCGAAGTATGACGTACTCCTTACGCCACGAGAGAACACCTCGGTTACGAACATCACCGGGACGCCGTCGATCGTCGTACCGACCGGGTTCGCCATCCCCCAGTTCGGCCGGGGGGGCGGGGGCTTCGGCGGCGGTCGAGGCGGCCGGGGTGGCGGAGCGGGCGGTGGGCGCGGTGATTCGGCCGCGGCCGCGCCGGCGGCGCCCCCGCCCCCGACCATCCCACTGCCCACGGCCATGTACGTCATGGGACCCATCTTCCAGGACGAGAAGAACCTGCTGGTGGCCCACGCCTTTCAGCAGGCCACGGATTTCCACAGGAAACGTCCGCCGCAGTTCGCCTGAGACGCGGCGCAAGAGTTTTACAAGAACGCTACAGGCCGGGAAAACACTTTCGCGCGACCCAGTGTCTAATTGGTCGGCGGCGGGGATGAAACCGCCGCCGATCGTTTTGTGTAGTAGAGACCACCGGCCGTCGCGCTCTCCGACTCACCGCTGATGACAACCTCGTCCGTCCGCACGGCCCCTTCTGCCAAACGGAACCCGTTCACGGCACGCTCGACGGCGCTGCCGCAGGATTCCATCGCGCAGACCGGTGAGTACACCATCTTCGGCCTCGCGCGCTCGGTCGACGAGTCGGTGATGCGGGAGCGCCGCATCAGCTTCACGATCATTCTCTTCGGTGTCGCGACGCTGATCGCCATGCTCTACTCGGCCGAGCGGTACGCGTACAGCCGGTTTGCCGGCGAGCCGATCTCCGTTCGCAACCTGTTGCCGGTCGAATTGATCTTCACCTACGCGTGGGCCCTGCTCACGCCGCCGGTGATGGTCATCGCCAAGCGATTCCCGGTCTGGGGGCATTCGCCGCGCTTTCGGAACTGGGGCGTACAGATCGCGGCGCTGGCCGCGTTCGTCGCGACGCACGCCGCGCTCTGCTCGCTGGTGATGGCGGCCATCGCGCCGGGCAGAGCGTTGCGCGAATTCCCCGCCCTGTTTGGCAACACGGTGCTTTCGTGGACGGTCGTCGACGCGATCGTCTTCTGCGCCCTCGTCACGGTCCACCACGCCGTGGTGTACTATCGCGTGTCGAAGGATCGGGCCTTGCGCGCATCGCAACTCGAGGCGCGCCTCGCGCAGACGCAGCTCCACATGCTGCGCATGCAGCTCCAGCCGCACTTTCTGTTCAACACGCTGCACTCGATCTCGGCGCTCATGCACAAGGACGTGCGCCGCGCGGACTCGATGGTCGCGGCGCTGAGCGATCTCCTTCGCATGTCACTCCAGAACATCGGCGCGCAGGAAGTGCCGCTCCAGTCGGAGCTCGACTTTCTCCAGCGCTACGTCGAGATCATGAGCCTTCGCTTCGGCGACCGCCTCCGGGTCTCGATCGACATCGATCCGGAGACGCGGGACGCGCGCGTGCCGAACCTGTTTCTCCAGCCGCTCGTCGAGAACTCGTTCCGGCACGGGTTCGGAGACCTCGGTCAGGGATCGGTGGCCATATCGGTGCGGCGCGACGGCGACATGCTGCGCTGCGACGTCAAGGACGACGGCCGGGGTCTCCGGGCGGGTCACAAGGAGGGCCTGGGCCTCGCCAGCACCCGACAGCGGCTCGCCCACCTCTACGGCGATCGACACACCTTCTCGCTTCGCGGCGCTCCCGGACAGGGTGTCCACGTCACGATGGCGATTCCGTTTCAACATTCAGAACCCGACCTCACGGCGGCCGACTGATGACACATCCCTCCTCCATTTCCGACATCACCAAGATCCGGGCCCTCATCGTCGACGATGAGGAGCTGGCTCGGGACCGCATCGCTTCGTTGCTTGCCGAGCAACCCGACGTCGAAGTCGTCGGTGCGTGCGCCGACGGCCCGAGCGCCGTCGAGGCGATCGAGCGCGAGCGTCCCGACCTCGTCTTTCTCGATGTCCAGATGCCGGGCATGGACGGGTTCGAGGTCGTCGAGAATCTCGACCGCGACCACGTGCCGGCGATCGTGTTCGTGACCGCGCACGACGCGCACGCGATCCGCGCGTTCGAGATCCACGCGCTCGACTTCCTGCTCAAGCCGTTCGACCAGACGCGCTTCGAGAAGGCGCTCGAGCGGGCGCGCGCGCAGCTCGCGCACGACAAGTCGCCGACGATCGACTCCCGCCTCGTGTCGCTCCTCGAGGAATTGCGCGAAGAACGGAAGTACCCGGAGCGTCTGATCGTGAAGTCGAGCGGACGCGTGTTCTTCGTCCGCGCCGAGGACATCGATTGGGTCGAGGCAGCGGGCAATTACGTGAAGATCCACACGAAGAGCGAAGGACATTTGCTTCGCGAGAGCATGAAGAACATGGAAGCGAAGCTCGATCCCAAGACCTTCGTCCGCATCCACCGCTCGGCGATCGTCAACATCGATCGCATCAAGGAGCTCGAGCCGTGGTTCCACGGCGAGTACGTCGTGATTCTGCGCGATGGCACCCGCCTCACGGCGAGCCGCGTGTTCAGCGACCGTTTGAGCGCCGCGATCGCCTAGCGCCCGGCGCGGGACCGGGACGGGTTCCCCGTCCTGGTCCCGGCCACTCCTCGGCCGGACTCACGTACTCGAGGACGTCGATCCAGGTGTCCTCTCGATCGTCCGCCTCCTCGCTGTCCGCCTCCTCGCTCACGTGGAGCGGAGGCAACTCGGCTTCTTCGTAGATCTCGTCGAGCGAGAGCGTCGATTTCGGGCAGGGAACATCGATGCGCCCCGACGCGACGACTTCCGCGCGCGTCCAATCGTTCAGGCTTCCGCATGTGGCGAGCCTACGCTCGGCCGCCTCGATGGCGCGAGGGCCGAATTCTGCGGATGGGGGCGTGGGAGCGCGCCTGTCCCCCGGAGCGTTTTCCTAAGCGGCCTTTGGCCGCAGAATCGCCTCGAGCGCGCTCCGGAGGTCCGGCAGCGCGAACGCGAAACCGCTGTCGAGAAGTCGCCGAGGAAGCGCGCGCTGACTCGCCAGCGCCGCTCCCTTGGCCATTGGGCCGTACAGCAGCTCGAGCGCGAGCTGCGGCACCGGGAAGATCGCGGGCCGATGCAGGACCGACGCGAGCACGCGCGTGAACTCGGCGTTGTCGACCGGGTTGGGCGCGGTGAGGTTGAACGCGCCCGCAGCGCGCTCGTTCTCGATGAGGAAGCGAAGCGCTCGGACCGCGTCGACGAGCGCGATCCAGCTCATCCAGTGCGTTCCGTCGCCGAGGTGGCCGCCGACGCCGAGCCGAAACGGCAAGAGCATCTTGGCGAGCGCACCGCCGTGCGGGTCGAGCACGATGCCCGTGCGGCTGATCGCAACGCGAATTCCCGCGTCGCGTGCCGGCGCGGTCGCGGCCTCCCAGTCCTTGCACACGCACGCGAGGAAGTCGTCGCCCGCCGCGCTCGTCTCGTCGAGCACCTCGCCGCCGCGGAGTCCGTAGTAGCCGACCGCGGAGCCGCTCACGAGCGCCCGTGGTCGCGGCGAAAGGCTCGCCGAGGTTCGAGCGACGAGCGCCGTGGCGCGAACGCGGCTTTCGTGGATCTCGCGCATCGCATCCCGCGTCCAGCGCTGCGCGATGTTCACGCCGGCGAGATTCACGATCGCGTCGATTCCGTGAAGTCCGCGCGCGTCGATCTCGCTTCCTTCCGGATTCCACGAGACCTCGTCGCTTCCGCGGGCCTCACGGCGAACGAGTCGGCGGACCGTGTGCCCGTCGCGAATCAACGACGACGCGAGCGCCGATCCGACCAAGCCGCTGGAACCGCTGATGGCAACGAGCACGGAGGGGGCGAGGCTGGTCTCGAGTCGTGAATCCTCGTTTCAGGATAACAGCGACAGGCGACCGGGGCACGAACGCGAACGTCATCCGGCGAGAGGTCGCGGATGACGTTCGGCACATGCGTGCGGCCGTGGCCGCGGGCGAGACCGGCTTAGTCCGCTGAATCCAGCTCCTGACTTGCGACCGGATCTTCACCCGCGGCGACCGAGACGGCCTCCACGGCGTTCTCGTATTCGCTCGACACGCGCATTTCCTGGATCGCGCGATCCACGAGTCGAAGCACCGTGTCCGACTCGTACAGGATCTCGTCGCGACGAGCCGGCGCGCTCACCTCAGGCCGCCGCGCCGACGCCGGCGAGCACGCGCTCGATTTTCTCTTTCAGCGCAGGCGGGGTGAACGGCTTGTGAATGTAGCTCGTCACGCCCGCGTCTACCGCGGCGACGATCTCCTCGCGCGCCCCGCGCGTCGTCACCATGAGAATGGGAATCGAGCGCCCGTGGGGGTGCGACCGCACGGCGCGTGTGAACTCGGGCCCGCTCATCTCGGGCATGCTCCAATCCGTGATGATGAGACCGATTCCGGCGGCGAGATGGGTGAGCGCCGAGAGGCCGTCGGGCGCTTCGATCGTGTCGGCGTAGCCGATGCGTCGGAGCGCGTTGACGACGATGCGTCGCATCGTCGGAGAATCGTCGACAACCAGGACCTTCATGCGTGTAACCCCGGACCTCGCGTATACTCAGCGGAGATCAGAGGTCCCCGCTGGCGAGCAGCCGACGCGCGATCACTTCGGCCACTTCGCGTGTGTTGTACGCCCCGCTTCGCATTCGACGAACCACCGCGTCCATGTCCGTCGATTCGATCACGGCGGACGACGCCCCGTCGGCCACCAGCCCCTCCGCCGTCACGTCGACGTCCGCGATTTCCGCGAACCCTTCTGCCCGCCCCTTCTTGTTTCGCCGCTTGCTGCGCTTGCTGACCCGCGGGAGCCGTGCGTTGACGTCCTCGGACAGCGTGGAGCCAATCGGCGCCTGAGAATTCGGATCGATCTGCACAGCGGTAAGCCTCCGACCTGAGTATCGACGAAAAGGATGGGCGGTTGAGGCGACGGCACAGAATTTCGGCCGCTCCTCGGTGGGACGCGAGGTTACAGCCCTACGCTTTCAACACGGTTTCAGGCCGTGACCGCGCCTGACTGTTCACGTTCAGCAGCTCGCCGGCTACGTAGCCATACAGGCTCGCCAGGCGCGGCGCGACATCTCCCCCCCGCTTGAAGTCCAGTTCCCCGATCAACTCTAGAACCAGGTTCGACGCGTCCACCAAACAGCCGTACGGCTCGGCGTCGTCGGATGTGGCAAGGTGCGAGTCGCTCATGCCTCTTGTATCGGTGGGTCTTTCTGACGGCTTAGCGAGCCCCTTGTGCTGTAAACAGTTGAGCCGTTCCCCCCTCCTAGACCGTTGCAGCTGGAACGGTATCGCGCTTTGCGAGGGCGATCTGACTGGACGGTGGACCGCGGACCGGTGGACCGGCGAACCGCAAGACAGCCAGCTACTCGAAGCCCCCACTCACAACCCGAAACCGCGAACGGTTTTTTTGTCGGAGTTCACGGGTTACAGCCGCAAGACGCAAAGCGTCTTGAGGAGTATCGGCGCGACTCCGCCGAATCTTCAGCGCGCGCCTCGAATCGGCCTATGGCGACCATCCTCTGCCTTGATGACGAACCGGCGATCGGGTTGATCCTCCAGGACACGCTGGAGCGAGCCGGTCATCAAGCCGTGGCGGCGCACACGGTACCCCAGGCGCTGCAGGCCTTGGCCGGAGGCGGCGGCACGATCGACCTCATCATTTCCGACTACCGAATGCCCGGCCTCACCGGGCTCGAATTTCTCGCGTTGCTGCGCCAGGAGGGACACGACACACCGCTCATCATGCTGACCGGCTACGGCAGCATCGAGCACGCGGTGTCGGCGATCAAGGCTGGAGCGATCGACTACATCACGAAACCAGTCCGCCCGGAACAGCTCGAGCTGGCGGTCAACCAGGCGCTGGAGGTCGTGCGCCTGCGACGTGAGAACGAACGCCTCCGCCGTGAGGTGCTCGAATTCCGCAACGAGCGGCAGATCATCGGCAACAGCGCGGCGATCCGGCGTGTGCTGCAAACCGTGGCCACCGCCGCGCCGACGCGCGCCACGGTGCTGCTCGAGGGCGAATCGGGAACGGGCAAGGAGTTGTTCGCGCGCACGATCCACGCGCAGAGCGACCGCCGCGACGGTCCCTTCATTCAGCTCAACTGCGCCGCGCTGCCTGAAGGACTCGTCGAGAGCGCGCTCTTTGGTCACGAGAAAGGCGCATTCACCGGCGCGATTCGCCGAGTGGAGGGTGCGTTCGAGCGCGCGCACGGCGGGACCCTGCTGCTCGACGAGATCTCCGAGATGCGGCTCGATCTCCAGGCGAAGCTGTTGCGCGTGCTGCAGGAGCAGGAGTTCGAGCGCGTCGGCGGATCCACGCCGATCAAGGTCGACGTGCGCATCGTCGCCACGACGAATCGCGATCTCGCGGCCTTCGCGGCCGCGGGACATTTTCGCCAGGATCTCTACTATAGACTGGGCGTCATTCCTGTCCGGCTTCCGCCGCTGCGCGAGCGAAAAGAAGACATTCCGCTGCTCTCGTACCGCTTCGCGGCGCACTACGGCCATGAAATCGGCAAGGAGATCACCGGCATCTCGCCCGACGCCGCCGACCTGTTGCAGCAATACGACTGGCCGGGTAATGTCCGCGAGTTGCAGCATGCGGTGGAGCGGGCGGTGATCCTGAGCACCGAGTCCGTGATTCCGTTGCACGCGTTCGACGGGCAGCGGTTCGGTCTGAGCGGCGCGTGGAGTGGACCGACCCCGGCCCGAATCTCGAACGCCGCTCTTTCGAACGGCAACGGCGCCGCGCCGGCGGGAGCTCCTGCGATACCCGACGGCGCGGTGGTGATCACGTCACTCAACGTGAACGACGCGGAAACAAAACTCATCGAGCGCGCGCTGGAGGTGGCGAACGGCAACCGGACGCGCGCGGCGGATCTGCTTGGAATCAGCGTTCGAACGCTGCGCAACAAGTTGAACGGAACGAAAGCCGACAGCGACGGAGGGAGTTAGATCCATGAGCAATCGCGCGAGCCTCGCGGTGATCGTCTCGGTCGGGGCGTTGGCAGCGGGCTGCCACGCCCCGTCTTCAGTTTCAGCCAGCCCCGCGGCGTCGCCGACGTCGCCGACGACGGGTTGGCCAGCTCCTGCGCCCGGCCGCACCTACACGCTCATGCCGACGCCGAAGACCGTGGCGTGGGGCTGGTACGACGCGGCCGGCGAACCGGCGCTTCGAGTGGCGTCTGGCGACGAGGTGGTGCTGCGCGCGCTGTCGACGTGCGCCCCGACCTCGCTCGTGCGGGCCGGCCTCGACTCGACGCGCGTCGAGCAGCTCGCGAAGGACATTTACGCCGCGCGATCGTCGATGAAGGTCGGACCCGGAGGCCACATCCTTACCGGACCGATCTACGTCGAAGGCGCCGACTCGGGCGACGTCCTCGAGGTGCGATTCAAGTCCATCAAGCCCGCGATCAACTACGCGTGCAACTCGTTCGGGCCGCGAAGTGGTTTTTTGCCGGAGGATTTTCCGGGCGAGAGCCGGTCGAAGATCATCGAGCTCGACACCGTGAACATGATCGGACACTTCGCGCCCGGCATCGACATTCCGCTGCATCCATTTTTCGGCAGCGTCGGCGTCGCGCCTCCGGCGTCGATGGGCCGCGTTCACAGCGCCCCGCCGGGAATCCACGCCGGGAATCTCGACAACAAGGAGCTCGTGGCCGGAACGACCCTCTACATCCCGGTCTGGACCAAGGGCGCCCTGCTCGAAGTGGGCGACGGACACGCGGGTCAAGGCAACGGCGAGGTGGACATCACGGCGATGGAAACGTCGCTCATCTCGCGCATGCAGCTCGTCGTCCGAAAGGACATGCACCTGTCCTGGCCGCGCGGTGAGACGCCGACGCATTACATCGCCATGGGGACGGACTCGGCTCTCGTGAAGGCGACAAAGACCGCCGTGCGCAACGCGATCCAGTTGCTCGTCGACGTGAAACACATGTCGCGCGAGGATGCGTACCAGCTCCTGAGCGTGTCCAGCGACGTCGACGTGACGCAGTTGGTCGACGGCACCGTCGGCGTACACGTGATGATCCCCAAATCGATCTTCAAGTAGAAAAACGGCGCGGCGACAGCCGGCTTTCGAAACGAGCGGGGCGACGCATGTCGCGCCGCTCGTTTCGCTTAACCGCCCGAGCGGCGCGTTGGCTTCCCGCTACTGAACCATTTTCGCCGACCTGCCCGGAAATTCCTGCCGTTTGAACGTTTTTTTGCCGGGTCTGGCGGAATCCTAAAGTTCCCGTGAGGTCCGTGTGCCATATCTGCTAAATCTTTTGGCACAAGCAGCTTAGCGGCTCGCCTCTCGGCGGCGTTTTGCGAAAGCGCGAGAGCAGCGGGCTGGTCCACGGCGTGCCAATGATGAGACGCGCATCACGTTTTTCCGCCCGCCGTCTCCAGCTGGACCGACCGCCCTGCTCCCCCGCTCGGTCCTCCACAGCCACTCCTCAGTCTCGGCACCTGCCGGGAGTCGAACACATGGAATCGCGTCTCACGTGGAAGGCCTTTGCTGCCGGTGACCTGGCCGCCCGCGATGCTCTCTTGATCGAGAATCTGAGTCTCGTCCATCACGTCGCGCGTCAGCTCGAGCGCAAGCTGAGTAATGAGCTCGATCACGACGAGTTGGTGAGCGCTGGAACGCTCGGACTGATGGCCGCCATGAGTGCGTTCGACCCCGAGCGCGGGCTGGCCTTCAGCACGTTCGCCGTCCCGCGCATCCGCGGCGCGATCCTCGACGAGCTCCGTCGTCAAGACCACGTTCCGCGATCCGTGCGTCGCAAGACACGCGACATCCAGGCCGCCAGCTCCGCCGCCGCCGCGAAACTCGGCCGCGCACCCGAAGATTCGGAGGTCGCGCAGGCACTCGGCGTCGACGTTCAGACGTTGTGGAAGTGGGAATCGGACGTGGAGGGCGCGATCCGCGTTCCAATCGACCGCCCAGCCAACGAGCGAGGCGAGAGCCAATCGTCGCTGCTCGACCTCTTGCACACGGATCCCGCGGAAGCCGTCGACGAGCAGCTCGGCAAGGAGCAGGAGGTCGCGATCCTGCGTGAAGCGATCATGCGCCTCAAGGAGCAGGAGCGGACGGTGCTGGCGCTGTACTACTTCGAGGAGCTTAAGCTCCACGAGATCGCGGAGATTCTCGGACTCACGGAGTCCAGAGTATCGCAGGTCCGGTCGAAGGCATTGGCGAGACTACGCGAACAGGTGGGAATGTCGCTGGCGTCTTGAGGGCGGCGGGCGATGGGCGGCGGCGGCGGGCGGCGGTGAACAGCTAGACCACGTTGTATTCGCCGACGACATCGCCGCTCGAGAAGCGAGCAAAGCGAAGCGCCTCGATGTCGATGGTCGACGCGCGGCCATCGAGAATCTCTTCGGCCATGAGCAGCCCGGCGGCCGGGCCGTGCATCAGGCCGTGGCCGCTGAAGCCTGCGCAGGCATACAGGCCGTCGACTTCCGGCAATGCGCCCAGGATCGGTTGATCGTCCGGCGTCACCTCGTAGAGCCCAGCCCACTCGGCGGCGATGTCCGCATCGGCGAGCAGGGGCATGCGTTCGATCGCGCGCTCGACGTGCTTCAATCGCCACTCCTCGTCAACGCGTGTGTCGAAGCCCGGCGGCTCGTCTCGGTTGGACATCCCGGTGAGGATGCCGTCGCCCTCGCGATGGAAATAGAGCGCGCGCGAGAAATCGATGACGAACGGGAAATCCGCGCGCAGTCCCGGGATCGCGCTGGTGACGGCGATTTGGCGCCGGATGGGGCGAATGGGGAGATCGACGCCCGCCATTTCGCCGACGCCGGCCGACCATGGACCGGCCGCGATGACGACGCACCGCGTGTCGATCGTTCCCTCCGCGGTTTCGATGCACTGCACTCGGCCCGAGGAGACGTCGATGCCTGTCACCTCCGCACCCGTGAGAAGGGTTGCGCCGAGTCGGCGCGCCTGCGCGACGAAGCCCTGGAGCAATCCGTGCGGGTCGACGAGTCCATCGGCCGGACACCACGACCCGCCGACGATTCCCGTGAGAGCGATCTCGGGCGCCAGCGCGCTGATCTCGGCCGGATCGACGAGCCGGCTCGGGACGGCAAGTCGGTTCTGAAGCGCAACGTTCGAGCGGAACTGCGCGAGGTCGGCGTCGTTGTCGAGGAGAAACAGATATCCGCACCGGCGGAGACCAACGGCTTGGTCCATCTCCTCGGCGAACCGCTCCATCATCCCGATGCTCAGCTTCGAGAGCTGGATGTTCACGGCGGTCGCGAACTGATGCCGCACGCCGCCCGCGTTCAACCCCGTCGAGCCAAGCCCGAACATTTCAGCGCGCTCGAGGACCACGACGTTCGTGCAATCGCGGCGCGCGAGGTGGTAGGCGATGCTCGCGCCCATGATCCCCCCGCCAACGATCACGACGTCAGCCGTGCGGTTCGCGACGCGGTTTGTTGAGCGCATGAAACGAAAAGTTACTCCGTCGCTCGACGCAGCTCACCTCGCGCCGCCGTGCGTCGCGCGCGCTGCAGGCGTTGCGGAGCTGCCTCACCCGGCAAGTTCCTCCACGTCGGCAAGGAATTCCCGCCGGCGTGCGCGGCTCGCGATCGCGTGTGGATCGGTAAGATGTTGATGAAAAACATCATATGGATTCACCAATTCTTCCGTCACGCGGCACCCGCCTTGCCCTCGTACGCAGCGAACTTCCCCTCCGGCTGATCATGTCGACGGCACTCCTCCTCGGACCAGCGGACCCACCCCGCCAGGTCTCCCAAATGCAATCTCTGGCCGAAGCGCTCAGCGTCGAGCGGCGGCTGCTCGACGAGTTGAGCGAGGTCGTGCGTCGCCAGCGGGTGGCCGTGGCCACGGACGACATGGACGTCCTCAGCGACTGCGTTTTCGCCACGCACCGCATGCTCGTCACGCTGCGCGAGGCGCGTTCGCATCGACAGTCGATCAGCGCCCTGATTGGATTGCCGGGCGGCGCGGACGCCGGAACGGACGCGCTCGAGCGGGCGCTCGGCGGTCGCATGACGCCGGCGATTCGCGCGGCACGCGACGGACTGCACGAGGCGGCTCGCACGCTCGCGCGTGAAGTGGCGGCCTCGCGGAAACGGCACCCCTCAAGCTGATCCGCGATCCGCGGTGCGACGCGCCTTGAGCGTCGGCACGCGCAGCTCGACGACGCCTTCTCGCCGGCTGACGGTTCCACCCAGCAGGGCGGATAACCGCTCCGCGTATGGCGCGCGCGCGGGTGTTGGGATTCCGCCCACCTGATGGCCGACGCAAAACTCGACCTTCACCCATCGCTCGTCGGACTCGATGGTCGTATGCACGGCCGCCTGGCTCGCCTTGGCGAGCCGCTTGGCGTCCGCGAGGATCAGCACGAGGACGCGCACCAAAGCCCACCGTTCGGCACGAACGGGCTCGACGAAGGGCGTTGGCGCGATCGTGAGCGGCGTGTCCCGAAGGTCATGCAGGAATGCGTGTACAACGAGGACGTCGGCGAGAACGTCGTCCATGATGAGCGGCTCTTCGCCGATGACCGCTTGCGGCAACAGACGGACCGTGCGGGCACACTCCTCCAGCCGTGTCAGTTCGGCGGCGAGGCTCGCGAACGCCGGATCATTCGGCGGGAGGTCGCCCA
>Ga0187776_10001449_pt1 | contig 11866 bp, 10 predicted proteins | sample 0216_BV02_MP12_2_FD_132426 | JGI IMG/M metagenome (GOLD analysis project Ga0187776, IMG submission 132426) | Tropical peat soil microbial communities from peatlands in Department of Meta, Colombia - 0216_BV02_MP12_20_MG | ecosystem: Environmental > Terrestrial > Soil > Wetlands > Peat | place...
TTATCGCCACCGCCATCGCGGTGGTCATCGGCAGGTAGTAGTTCTGGTGGATCTTCCTCACGCGGGGCGAGAGCGCGCCGCGCATCGCGAGCCACATGATCTCCTCGGCGCCTTCGGTGCCGCCGAGCCTGATGTAGTCGGCGTGGCGCATCTGGGTGAGCTTCTTCGGGTTGCTCGCGATGAGGTCGAGGAACTTCAGGTCCCACTTCTCGTTGTTGAAGCCGCCGCGCTCGCCGTTCATCTGGTGCGACAGGCCGCCGGTGCCGACGACGAGCACGTCGAGGTCCTCGGGGTAGGAGAGGATCGCGCGGCGCACCGCCTGGCCGAGTTTCCAGCAGCGCAAGGGGGTCGGGATCGGGTGCTGAAGCACGTTCACCTCGATCGGCACGATCCGTCCCGGCCAGTCGGGCGCGGGCGGCCAGAACATGGTGAGAGGAGAGTGCACGCCGTGGTCGATCGGCAGGTCCTGGAACACCGAGATGTCGAACTCGTCGTTCACCAGGGAGTCGGCCATGTGGCGCGCCAGGGCGGCGTGCCCCTTGAGCGGCGGTATCGCCCGCTGCCCCAGGCCCTCGTCGGCGATGGGGAATTCGTCGCTCACGCCGAGCGCGAAGGTCGGATAGTGGTCGAAGAAGAAGGTGCTCGCGTGGTCGTTGTAGAAGAACACAAGGACGTCGGGCCTCTTCGCCGCGATCCACGCCTTGACCGGCTCGTAGCCCTTGAAGAGGGGAATCCAGTCCGGATCGTTCTGCTTCTTGCGGTCGTAGGCGCCCGCGATGGTGGGCACGTGAGAGGTGCCGATGCCGCCGATGATGTTGGCCATGATTAGACTAATTCTAACGCCGGGCGGTGCCGAGCGCCACGATGGCTCCGACCACCACCAGCGCTCCGGCGATCTGCGTCGCCGAGAGCCCTTGGTCGAGGACTGCCCACGCGAGGAACATCAGCGCGACCGGCTCGAAATTGAGCACGGCGATGTCGGTCGCAGCCCGCATGCGCGGTTGCACGACGAAGAGGCTCGTGATCGCTGAGCCGTAGAAGAGCGTGAGCAGCGCGAGTCCCGCCCAGCCGGCGCCGTCGCGGGGGAAGGCAAGCGCGCCCGAGGTGAGGGCGCCCGCGAGCGCGACCGCCGCGCAGCTCGCCATCGCGAGGAAGCTGCGCAGCCGGCCGTCCAGACCGTGCAGCCAGCGCGCGTTGAGATAGAGCACCAGGGCGAAGGAAAGGGACGCGCAGCCCGCGTAGGCGGCTCCCGCGCCGATCTCGTTCCAGCGGGCGGCGAGCTCGCCGCCGGTGCGGGCGATGTCGAGCGCGAGCGCGAGCCCGAGAAGCGCCGTGAGCATGGCGAGCAGCGCCCGCGGCGACGGCCGCCCCAGCCCGCCCGCCCAGGACATGAGCGCGAACAGCATCGGGTAGGTGTTGAAGGTCAGGAGCGCGAGCGCCACCGGTATGCGCGCCACGGCGGCGTAGATGCAATAGCTCTGCACGGCGACCACCACGCCGATGGCGAGCGCGCGCCCCGTGGTAGCGGCGGGAACAGCGAGGGGCGCGCGCAGCGCGAGCAGCAGCCCGAGCACCGCGAGCGCCGTGCCCCCGGAGCGGAACACCACCGCGGTCACCACGCTCGTCCCGTGGTCGAAGGCGATGCGCGCCGCGATGTGGTTCAGGCTGAAGGTGACCGCGATGACGAGGAGGATCGCGATGCCGGCCCAGCGCGGAACCGGCCTCAAAGCGCACTCTCGAAAAGCCGTTTGAATATCGTCTTCTTGAGGTTGCGGAAGTGCGGGCGCACGCGGCCGCTCCAGGCGGTCGCGCGCATCGCGAGCCAGGGCGGGCTGGTGAGCGTTTCGGTGCGCGTCAGGTCGTAGCAGGAGTGGTACCGCGGCGAGCCGTCCGGATTGCGGAAGCGGCGCGCTCGCACCGTGCCGGGACACGCGGCGAGGCCGGGCATGCGCTCCTTGTCGTACCAGGCGTTCAGATCGGCCTCGTGCTCGGGGGCGACGTCCATCTCGACCACGTAGTGGAATTGCGGCGCCACGGTGCGGGAAGCGCCGGGACGGTCGAATACCGGGAGAAGCTTCGCGGCGGCGATCTTCGCTCCCTCGAGGCTCGGAAGGGTTGCCGCCTCCTCGGCCGCGCGCGAGAGCACCGCGGCGTTTACCGCAGCGGACTCGCGCGAGAACAGATATACGTAGGTTTCGTCGGTCTCGAGCGCAGCGTGCGCGCCCACGCTCTCGGCGAGCGGCACGCATTCGCGGGCGAGCTCGCCCAGCTCGAGCTGCAGCGCAGGCGAGCGCGTGCGCAGCGCGCACTTCAGGAGCACCCCGCCGGTGAGGGCTGCGCTCATGCGGGTCACGCCGTCGTGACCGGGATTCTGAGCTCCCGGATGCGCTTCTCCCATTCGGCCGGGCCGCTCTGGTGAACCGAGTCGCCGCGGGCGTCGACGGCGACGGTCACCGGCATGTCTTTCACCTCGAACTCGTAGATCGCCTCCATGCCGAGATCGCCGAAGGCGAGCACGCGCGACTTGCGGATCGCCTTGGCGACCAGGTAGGCGGCGCCGCCGACGGCGATCAGCGAGACGGCCTTGTGCCTCTTGATCGCCTCGATCGCCGCGGGCCCGCGCTCGCCCTTGCCGATCATGGCGACGAGGCCCGTCCTTGCGAGCATGGTCTCGACGAACTTGTCCATGCGCGTCGCCGTGGTCGGGCCCGCGGGACCCACGACCTCGTCGCGCACCGGGTCGACCGGGCCCACGTAGTAGATGACGCGGTTGGTGAAATCGACCGGAAGCTTTTCTCTCTTCGCAAGCATGTCCTCGATGCGCTTGTGCGCGGCGTCGCGACCGGTGAGCATCTTTCCCGAGAGGAGCAGCGTTTCTCCGGGCTTCCACCGGGCGGTCTCCTCGCGCGTCAGCGTGTCGAGGTCCACCCGCCGCGACTGCGCGCTCGGCGTCCAGGTCACCCTGGGCCAGTCCTCCAGGCTCGGCGCCTCGAACTCGGCGGGGCCGGAGCCGTCGAGCACGAAATGCACGTGGCGCGTCGCCGCGCAGTTCGGGATCATGGCGATCGGCTTGTTCGCCGCGTGCGTCGGGAAGGAGCGGATCTTGACGTCGAGTACCGTCGACAGTCCGCCCAGGCCCTGCGCGCCGATGCCGAGACGGTTGACCTTGTCGTAGAGCTCCAGGCGCAGCTCCTCGTACCTGTCGCGCGGCCCTCGCGCGATCAGGTCCGACATGTCGATCGGCTCCATCAGGGACTCCTTGGCGAGCTGCATCGCCTTCTCGGCCGTGCCGCCGATGCCGATCCCGAGCATGCCCGGCGGGCACCAGCCCGCGCCCATCGTCGGGACGGTCTTCAGCACCCAGTCGACCACCGAATCGGAGGGGTTGAGCATCGCGAATTTCGCTTTCGCCTCGGAGCCGCCGCCCTTGGCGGCGACGTCGACCTCGATCGTGTCGCCGGGTACCAGCTCCATGCTCACGACGGCGGGCGTGTTGTCCTTCGTGTTCCTGCGCGCGAAGTGCGGGTCTTCGAGGACGGAGGCGCGCAGCCTGTTGTCCGGGTTCAGGTAGGCGCGCCGGACGCCCTCGTTCACCGCGTCCGCGACGGATCCGTCAAAGCGTTCGAGCTTCACGCCCATGCCGATTTTCAGGAACACGTTGACGATGCCCGTGTCCTGGCATATCGGGCGGTGGCCCTCGGCGCACATGCGCGAGTTGGTGAGAATTTGCGCGATCGCGTCGCGGGCGGCGGGCGACTGCTCGCGCTCGTAGGCGCGCGCGAGATGCCGGATGTAGTCGCGCGGATGGTAGTAGCTGATGTATTGCAACGCGTCGGCGACGCTTTGTACGAGGTCGTGCTGTCTGATCGTCGTCATGGCGCAAGTATAGCCGCTTGGTTGCGGGACACCGGAGGCGCCGGTAGACTTCGATCAAACACCCGAGGAGGATCCGCATGCCCCCCGCAACCATCGAATCGGTGCTCCAGGAAGACCGCCTGTTTCCGCCGTCGCCGGAGTTCGTCAAGCAGGCCAACGTTTCAGGTATGGCCGCCTACCAGGCCCTGTGCGACGAGGCCGAGCGCGATTTCGAGGGCTATTGGGGCCGACTCGGGAGAGAGCACGTTCTGTGGCACAAGCCCTTCACCAAGGTTCTGGACGAATCCAACTCACCTTTCTTCAAGTGGTTCTCGGACGGTGAGCTGAACGCCTCCTACAACTGTCTCGACCGCCATCTCAAGACCCAGCCCGACAAGACCGCGATCATCTTCGAGGCGGACGACGGCAAGGTGACGAAGATCACCTACAAGCAGCTCTACCACAAGGTCTGCCAGTTCGCGAACGCGCTCAAGTCCCTTGGAATCAAGAAAGCCGATCGCGTCATCATCTACATGCCGATGTCGATCGAGGTCGTGGTCGCGATGCAAGCCTGCGCAAGGATCGGCGCGACGCACTCGGTCGTGTTCGGCGGCTTCTCGGCGAAGAGCCTGCAGGAGCGGATCATCGACGCGGGGGCGGTGGCGGTCATCACCGCCGACGGTCAGATGCGGGGCGGCAAGGAGATTCCGCTCAAGCCGGCGGTCGACGAGGCCTTCAACCTCGGCGGGTGCGAGGGCGTGAAGAACGTGGTCGTCTACCAGCGCACGGGCACCAAGGTCACGATGCAGCTGCCGCGCGACAAGTGGTGGCAGGATGTGGTCAAGGGCCAAGGCGACACCTGCGAACCGGTGTGGGTCAGCGCCGAGCACCCGCTTTTCATCCTGTATACGTCCGGCTCTACCGGAAAGCCCAAGGGCGTGCAGCACTCGACCGGCGGCTACTTGTTGATGACCATCGTCACCATGAAGTGGGTGTTCGACCACAAGCCGACCGATGTCTTCTGGTGCACGGCCGACGTGGGCTGGGTCACGGGCCACAGCTACTGCACCTACGGGCCGCTCGCCGTCGGTGCGACGGAGGTCATGTTCGAAGGCGTTCCGGTGTGGCCGGACGCGGGGCGCTTCTGGAAGATGATCCAGGACCACAAGGTCACCGTGTTCTACACCGCGCCAACCGCGATCCGCTCCCTGATCAAGGCCGGCGGAGACCTCCCGAAGAAGTACAACCTCAAATCGCTGCGGATCCTCGGGACCGTCGGCGAGCCGATCAATCCCGAAGCCTGGATGTGGTACTACAACACCGTCGGCGACACGCGCTGTCCGATCGTCGATACCTGGTGGCAGACCGAGACGAGCAGCCACCTGATCACCCCGCTGCCAGGCGTGCACGCGTTGAAGCCCGGCTCCTGCACCATGCCGCTTCCAGGGATCATGGCCGCGATCGTCGACGAGACCGGGCACGACGTCGAGAAGGGCAAGGGCGGGATCCTGGTCATCAAGCGTCCCTGGCCAGGCATCATCCGCACCATCTGGGGCGATCCGGAGCGCTTCAAGAAGAGCTACTACCCGGAGGAATTCCATGGCAAGTACTACCTCGCGGGCGACGGAGCGAGCCGCGACAAGGACGGCTACTTCCGCATCATGGGGCGCATAGACGACGTGCTGAACGTCTCCGGGCACCGCCTCGGGACCATGGAGATCGAGTCGGCCCTGGTGGCGAACACCAAGCTCGTCGCCGAAGCGGCGGTCGTCGGACGCCCCGACGAGATGACGGGAGAGGCCGTGTGCGCGTTCGTCGTCCTGAAGGGGCCGCGGCCGACAGGCCCGGACGCGAAGAAAATCGCAGACGAGCTGCGCAACTGGGTGGCGAAGGAGATCGGGCCGATCGCCAAGCCGAAAGACATCCGTTTCGGCGACAACCTGCCTAAGACGCGCTCCGGCAAGATCATGCGCCGTCTGCTGCGCTCGATCGCCAAGGGCGAGGAGATCAAGCAGGACGTGTCGACGCTCGAGAACCCGGCCATCTTGGAGCAGCTGAAGCAGACCTCCTGACCCCCGGGTCACGCTGCCCACCGCGGATGTGGGATCGCTTTGCCGCGGCGTGAGGTAGTATCGCGCGCACGACATTCCGTCGGCTGCAAGGGAGACCGTACCATGTATCGCGCCACGAAGGACATCAAGCTTCCGACCACGATAACCGGCTCGCTGCCGCGCCCGAGCTGGTACACCGAGAACCTGGGGTCGCGGTCCTTCCTCGACGCGATGGTCAGCACGTCCTTCCGCGAGCAGTACGTCGACACGGTCTCGGTCTACCTGCACGAGCAGGAGGTCGCCGGCCTGGATATCGTCACCGACGGAGACGCCCATTTTGACCAGGACGTCGGCGGCCAGAGCTGGACCGCGTACCCGACGCGCCACATGGCGGGCTTCGAGCGCGGCAATCCGCGCCCCACGCCCGCGGGCAAGGGCGGCATCTGGTTTCCGCCCGGGCACATCCTGCACGACTACCTGGAGTCGCGCGTCATGGCGAACATCATCGGTCCCGTCGGCCGCGGCGACCTCCAGTACACGCCGATGTTCAAGGCCGCCCAGCGCCTCACCAGGAAGCCGGTGAAGTTCGGCACGATAGGCCCCGAGCTGGTGGCCTTCGCAGTGGCGGATCGGCACTACAAGAACATCAAGGACCGCATCTATGCGCTTGCGGACGCCTTCAACGAGGAATTGCACGAGCTGGCCGACGCCGGCTGTGAAGTGATCCAGTTCGAGGAGCCGCAGATCCACCTTCTCGCCGTGCGCAACATCGTCGACGCCGTGATCAACCCGAAGTTCAGCGTCGAGGTGTTCAACCGCACGGTGAAGGGACTGCGCGCCAAGACCGAGGTCTGGTGTCACAGCTGCTGGGGCAACCCCTCGCAGCAGCGCATGTTCACGCAGGTGCAGAGCTACAAGCCGGCGCTGCCTCTGTTCAACGAGGTCGACGCCGACGTCATCACCTTCGAATCGTGCAGCGCCGGCGGGATGGACCTCGAGGCCTTCGGCAAGACCATCGCCGAAAAGAAGATCGCGATCGGCGTCATCGATCACCACACGCTGCAGATCGAGCGGCCCGAGGAGATCGCCGACCACATCCGCCGCGCGCTGAAGCACATCCCGGTCGAGCGGCTGGTGATCAGCTCCGACTGCGGCATGGGCCGCGAAGGCATGAGCCGCCGCCACGCGTTCTACAAGATGGTCGCCCTGGTTCAGGGCACGAACATCGTGCGGCGCGAGCTGGGGCTGCCCGAGGCGCCGTGCCTCGCCGCCGACGAGCGCTATTCCCTCGTCGTGCAGTCGAAGTAGTCGAATGAGAGAGAACCCGGGCGACCGCCTCGCGATCCGCGACCTCGTCGAGAACTGGGCGGTCTGGCGCGACTCGCTGAAGTGGGACCGCTTCCGGACTGTGTGGCATCCGGAAGGGCAGATGTGGGCCACCTGGTTCCAGGGATCCTACGAGGAGTTCATCCGGGCCAACCAGGAAGGTTACGCGCGCGGCGTGCGCATTTACCACATGCTGGGCGGCTCCTCGATCGACATCAGGGGGAAGCGGGCGATCGCGCAGACCAAGATGAGCATTTCGCAGCGCGCGCCCGTCGAGGGCGTCGTGTGCGACGTCGTCTGCACCGGCCGCTTCTTCGATTTTCTCGAGAAGCGCAAGGGTCGCTGGGGTCTGGTGTGGCGGCGGCTCTTCTACGAGAAGGACAGGCTCGATCCGGTCACCCCCGGCGCGGTCCCCAGGCTCGACCCCGCGCTGCTGGAGCGATTTCCGGTCGGCTACCGCCACCTCGGCTACCTTCAGACCAAGGTCGGCTACAAGGTAAAGGAGGACATGCCCGGCCTGGACGGACCGGAGGCCGAGGCTTTGTACGCGAAGGGCGCGGCGTGGCTGAAGGGGAAATCGTTCGATTCTCTGTTGCGCGGAACGAGCGGATAGCTCGAGAATAGCGACGGCGAGAGAGCACAAGGGGGAGCCGATGTCGCTCGTCGACAAATTCAACCTGCTGAACGAGTTCAATATCCTGCGCATCATCTGCGGCGCGTTTTTCATTCCGCACATCTATGCAAAGTATTTCGTGCCCGAGGCGCTCGGCTTCTTCGTCGCCGCCAAGTTCAAGCCGCCGAAATTCTGGTTGTACACCGCGTGCGTCGTCGAAGTCGTGCTCGCGGTCGGACTGATCTTCGGCATCTACACGGCCTACGTCGCCTGGATCGCGGCGTTCCACCTCGCGGTCGCAGGGGTCGCGGTCTTCCGCGTGACCCACAAGTGGCTGTGGAACATCGGCGGCTTCGAATACTGCCTGTTCTGGGCGGTCTGCTGCGTGGTCGTCGCGATGCACGGCTGATCCGGAGCGGAAAATGATCAACGCGGCGATGGTCGGACTGGGTTGGTGGGGCAAGACGCTGGTGGAGTCGCTCGCCGACGGCAGCGACGTCATGCGCTTCACCGGCCTGACCACGCGGACGGTGTCGCCGGACGTCGAGGCCTTTGCCGCGCAGCACAAGCTGCGCCTGCTCGACAGCTACGAAGCGGCGCTCCGCGACCCGAAGATCGACGCGGTCGTGCTTGCGACTCCGCCATCGGGACACGTAAAGCAGGTCATCGCGGCGGCAGGAGCGCGCAAGCACATCTTCTGCGAAAAGCCGTTCTCGTACTCGAAGAAGGACGCGGAGTCCGCTGTCGCCGCCGTGCGCAAGGCGGGACGCACGCTCGGCCTCGGCTACAACCGCCGCTTCCATCCCGAGATGATCAGGCTGCGCGAGCGGATACGCGGAGGCGAGCTCGGCGTCATCGAGCACATCGAGTGCAACATGGCGCATCCCAATGCGCTGTACTTCAAGCCGGAGGCATGGCGCGCGATGAAGAACGAAGCGCCGGTCGGCGGTCTGGCGTCACTCGGCGTGCATGCGGTCGACGCCTTCATCGACCTGTGCGGAGAGTACGACAGTGTCTACTGCCAGAGCCTCGCACGAGCGGTGAAGGGCGAGATCGACGACACCAGCTCGATGCTGTTCCGCATGAAGGCCGGCATGTCGGCCTATCTCAGCACCATCACCACGACCGGTCCGGCGTTCAGCATCCACGTCTTCGGCTCCAAGGGCTGGGTGCGGCTGGAAGGCGTCACGCACGTCGCGGGCGCTTCGTCCGAAGAGCGGCGGACGCGGCTCTTCGGCGCGTGCAAGTACCAGCCGCTCAAGGGACCCATGGAAACATGGGAGGCCGAAAAGCTGGATGTCACCCGCGCCTGCTTCGAGGCGTTCGCCCGCGCGGCCGAGGGCGGACCCGCATTCCAGATCACGCCCGAGCAGATGGTCCACGGCGCCTCGGCCACCGAGGCGATCATCCGCTCGGCGGCGAGCGGCAAGGTGGAGAAGGTCCTCTAGGGCGGCGGAAGGAAAAGGAAAATCATGGATCTCGGCAAGGGCCTCGGCCACCTGACGTATTCGACCCTGGTCCATCCCGGCGACACCTGGGAGGAGATGTGGGCGAGCCTCGTCACCTACGTTCCGAAGGTGAAGGCGCGGTTCGCGCCCCGCGTCCCCTTCGGCGTATCGCTGCGGCTGTCGGCGAAATCCGCGGAGAGGCTGGCCGGAGACCGCGCTGAGCGCGACAAGCTCAAGAAGTTCCTCGCCGACAATGACCTCTATCTCTATACGGTGAACGCCTTTCCCTACGGGCCATTCAAGAACCAGATCGTCAAGGAGCAGGTCTACGAGCCCGACTGGCGCTCCGAGGAGCGCACGCGGTATACCATCGACGTCGCCGAGGTGCTCGCCGACGTCGTGCCGGAGGGTGTCTCGCCGTCGATCCAGAGCGCTCCTCTCGGCTTCAAGCCGCGCGTGACCGGGTCCGGCGTGGTGGCGAGCTACACGCAGCACGTGCTGCGCGTGGCCGCGCACCTGGTCGGGCTTGCGGCCCGCACCGGGCGGACGGTGACCCTCGCGCTCGAGCCGGAGCCCTACTGCTTCCTGGAGACCACGGACGAAACGGTCGCCTATTTTTCCAACCACCTCTATACCGGGGGCTCGGCGATGGCGCTCGCGAAGCTCGCCGGCATCCCCGTCTCGGAGGCGCACGTCGCGCTGCGCCGGCACGTGGGCGTGGTATTCGACATCTGCCACCAGGCCGTGGTCTACGAGAACATCGGCGAGTCGCTGCAGAAGCTCGTAGATGCGGGAATCCCGATCTTCAAGCTCCAGGAAGCGGCGGCGATGCGAGTCCCCGAGGTCACGCAGAAGATCGTCGACACGCTCCAGCGCTACGCGAAGACGATCTACCTCACGCAGACCGTGGAGAAGAAAGACGGCAAGCTCACGCGCTTCCTCAATCTGGAGGACGCCTTTGACGCGTGGAAGGCGAGTCCCGGGCCGCGCGAATGGCGCACTCATTTCCACGTCCCGGTCTTTCTCGAGAGCCTGGGAGAGCTGGGCACCACGCGCTTCGCGATCGAGGACGCCCTCAGGTTCCACAAGGCGAACCCGCTCTCGCGCCAGCTCGAGATCGAGACCTACACCTGGGACGTGCTCCCCGAGCATCTGAAGACCGGCGACATCGTCGACTACGTCACGCGCGAGCTCGAGTGGGTCAAGGGCCAGCTCGCTTCCTGAAGGAACAAACCATGAAGGTCGGATTCATCGGCACCGGGCGGATGGGCCGGGCAATGGCCCGCCGCCTCATCGAGGCGGGGCACGAGCTCGCCGTCTTCAACCGCACTCCCGCCAAGGCCGCCGAGCTGGTGCAGACCGGCGCGAGATCCGCGGCGTCGCTCGCGCATGCCGCGCGCCACGGCGAAGCGGTTTTCACCATGCTTGCCGACGACGCGGCGCTCGAGGACGTGGCCGGGCAGAAGGGCGGCCTGTTCGAGTCGCTGCCGAAGGGTGGTGTCCACATCTGCTCGGGCACGCACGGGATCGGAGTCATCCGCAAGCTCAAGGCCGAGCACGCCGCCCGCGGCCAGGTCCTCGTCACCGCGCCAATGCTGGGCCGGCCCGAGATGGTGGCTTCCGGCCAGGCCGGCATGGTCGTCGCGGGTCCTGCGGAGATCCTGCGGCGCTGCGCTCCGCTGTTCGCGGCGGTCGCGCGGCGCAGCTTCGAGGCCGGCGCCGATCCCGAGACCGCTACGGCGATCAAGATCGCCAACAACTTCGTGCTCGGCTGCGCGATCGAGGCGATGGGCGAGGGTTTCTCGCTGGTGAGGAAGTACGGCGTCCTGCCCCAGGTGTTCAACGACGTCATGACCGACGGGCTGTTCTCATGCCCGGCGTACAAAGCCTACGGGAAGATCATCGTCGACGAGAGCTACGACAAGGTCGGCCAGATGGCTACGCTCGGCCTGAAAGACGCGAACCTCGCGCTCGCCGCGGGCGAGGCGGCCGGCGTGCCGCTGCCGAGCAACAACGTGTGGCGGGACCGCCTGCTCGGCGCCATCGCGCACGGCGACGGCGGCAAGGACTGGGCGGTCATGGCCCTGGAGCAGGCTCGCGCCAGCGGACTCGCGTAGAATCCGGCCTGACCGGAGAGGTGGATGAGTGGTTTAAGTCGCACGCCTGGAAAGCGTGTTTAGGTTAACAGCCTAACGCGGGTTCGAATCCCGCCCTCTCCGCCAATACCCCAGTCCAGCGCGGTCCAAAGGCGTCCACATCGTTCCCGCGGAAGCACCCGGCGATGCCCCTTTAGGGCCGCACCTTCCACAGACTCTAAGTCCGCTGGTCGGGACGTAAATTGAAGGTCGAAAACGTGAAGGCCAAGATCGGAAATGTGAAGGCCATGATCAGGGAGACAAGAAAGCCAAGGTCAGGCCGCAGAAAGCTCTAATAGGGAAGACGGCTCATATCTTCGCCCTTAGCCCCTATGAAACGCCGACTTACAAAGCTCTCTCGATCAACCCTCGCCGCTGCATCAATCGAGATCTAGACGGCCTACGGATACGGATCTGCACTATGTTGCGTGTTACCAA
>Ga0187776_10001450_pt1 | contig 11865 bp, 9 predicted proteins | sample 0216_BV02_MP12_2_FD_132426 | JGI IMG/M metagenome (GOLD analysis project Ga0187776, IMG submission 132426) | Tropical peat soil microbial communities from peatlands in Department of Meta, Colombia - 0216_BV02_MP12_20_MG | ecosystem: Environmental > Terrestrial > Soil > Wetlands > Peat | place...
CACGGAGCGGGCGCGCTCATGTACTACGACGGCGCGAACCTCAACGCCGTGTGCGGGATCTCGCGGCCGGGCGACATGGGCTTCGACGTCGTCCACATCAACCTGCACAAGACGTTCTCGCAGCCGCACGGCGGCGGCGGCCCGGGTGGTGGGCCGATCGCGGTGCGCGACATCCTCGAGCCGTTCCTGCCCGTGCCGGCCGTCGTGCGGCGGGAGGACGGCGGGTTCGGCCTCGACTTCGACCGGCCTCAGACGATCGGCAAGGTGCGGGGCTTCACCGGCCCGTTCGGTGTCTTCGTCCGCTCGTACGCCTACATCCGGATGTGGGGCCCGCGGCTACGCGAGATGTCCGAGACGGCCGTGCTCAATGCGAACTATGTCCTCGCGCGGCTGAAGGACGCCTACGACCTGCCGTTCGACCGCCTCTGCATGCACGAGTTCGTGGTTTCCGCCAAGAGCCTGAAAAAGCAGCACGGCTGCACCGCGCTCGACGTCGCAAAGCGCTTGATGGACTACGGCTTCCATCCGCCGACGATCTACTTCCCGCTCATCGTCTCCGAGGCGCTGATGGTCGAGCCGACGGAGACCGAGACGAAGGAGACGCTCGACGCCTTCTGCGACGCGATGCTGGAGATCGCCCGCGAGGCGGCGGAGGAGCCGGAGCTGCTGAAGGAGGCGCCGCACCACCGGCCGGTGCGCCGGCTCGACGAGGTGCGGGCGGCGAAGCGCCCGGTCGTCAAGTACGGGTTCGAGGAGCACCCGCGGCCGGACGCCGAGCCGGCACCGGCTGCGACGCAGTCCCCGAGCGGCGTTTGACCCGCGGCGCGGCGGCGAGCTGGCCGCACGCGGCCTCGATGTCCCGGCCGCGGGTCAGGCGGACGGTGGCGGGAACGTGCGCCCGCTCGAGCTGGTGCCGGAAGGCTCCGATCCGGTCGCGCGACGAGCCCTCGTAGAGCCCGGTCGGGTTGTACGGGATCAGGTTCACCTTGAAGTGGTCGCGGCCGAGGAGCTCGGCGAGCGCGCGCGCCTGCTCCGGAGAGTCGTTCACGCCGGCGAGCATCACGTACTCGACGAAGACGCGGCGGTTCGTCGCGGCCGCATGGCGATGACACTCGGCCACGACGTCCGCGATCGGGTAGCGCTCGTTGACCGGCATGATCTGCGACCTCAGGTCGTCGTCGGGTGCGTGGAGCGAGAGCGCGAGCCGAATCGGCTCGTCCACCTCGTTCACGAAGCGCCGCAGGCCCGGTAGCCAGCCGACCGTGGAGATCGTCGTCCGCCGGTGCGCGATCCCGAGGCCGGGAAGCCGCAGCGCCGCGGCCAGCACCTCATCGAGGTTGAGCATCGGCTCGCCCATCCCCATGAACACGGCGTGGTCGACCTCGCTGAGCCGCCGGAAGTGCAGTGCCTGGTCGAGGATCTCCGAGCCGGTGAGGTTGCGGCCGAACGCCATCGAGCCGGTCGCGCAGAAGCTGCACGTGAGCGGGCAGCCCGACTGCGAGGAGAGGCAGAGCGAGCGCCGGCCGCCGCGGTAGCGCATGAGCACCGCCTCGACCGGATGTCCGTCGCCGGTGCGAAAAAGCGTCTTGACGGTGCCGTCGCGCGACTCGCGCTCTGTCTCGACGGTGAGCGTCGAGAACGGCACCATCGAGGAGAGCTCCTCGCGCAACGCCAGCGGCAGGTTCGTCATCGCCGCGTAGCCGGAGGCGCCGCGCGCCGTCCACTCCCACACCTGGCCGGCGCGGAAGGTGGGCTCGCCGCGCGCGCGCAGCGTCTCCTCGAGGAGGGCCAGGTCCACCGGGCTACGGTAGCGTCACGGGTCGTGATCGATCTCCGCTCCGACACCGTCACGAAGCCGACGCCGGGGATGCTCGCGGCGATGGCGGCCGCCGAGGTCGGCGACGAGCAGGAGCGCGAAGACCCGACCACGAACGAGCTGCAGCGGCGGACGGCCGAGCTGCTCGGGCACGAGGCAGCACTGTTCCTCCCGACGGCGACGATGGCGAACCAGGCGGCGCTGCGGGCGCTCAGCCGGCCCGGGTGCAAGGTCGTCGCCGAGGAGCGCACCCATGTCCTGATCTACGAGTGGGGAGGTCCGGCGATCCACTCCGGGCTCGTCATGCAGGGCCTCGTCGCAGAAGCCGGGAGGCCGACGCCGGAGCAGATCGAGGAGCTCGACGAGTTCGGCCCCGGCAGCGTGCTCGTGCTCGAGAACACGCATCGCAGCTCGGGAGGCCGCATCTGGCCGCTGGACGAGTTTCAGGCGGCCGCGCACGCAGCGCGCTCTCGCGGAGCCGCCGTCCACCTCGACGGAGCCCGCCTGTTCAACGCCTCCGTCGCGGCGGGCCTCGAGCCCGCAGCATGGGGAGCGCTCGCCGACACGGTCACGATCTGCTTCTCCAAGGGGCTCGGCTGCCCCTTCGGCGCGATCTTCGCTGGGCCCGCGGAGACGATCGAGCAAGCGTGGGAGGCCAAGTTCCTCTTCGGCGGCGCGCTCCGCCAGTCCGGCATCGCGTCCGCGGCGATGCTGTACGCGCTCGATCACCACGTCGAGCGGCTCGCCGACGACCATGCGCGTGCGAAGCGCCTCGCGGAAGGGATCGGCATCGATCCCGCGACCGTCGAGACGAACTTCGTCCCCATCCCCGACGAGCCCGGCTTGCGGGAGCGGCTATTCGAGCGCGGGATCAGGGTCGGCGGCCTTCGCCCGGGCTGGCTGCGCGCGGTCACGCATCTCGACATCGGTGACGTCGAGGTCGACGAGGCGATCGAGCGGATGCAGGAGGAGGCTCGTGTCCACGCCTGAGTCCCTTGGCGCAAAGCTCGACCAGCTGGTGCGGCGGGAGCAGCGCGAGAAGCGCATGCCGAGCCTGGTCGCGGCAATCCTCCGCGACGGGGAGCTTGCCTGGGAGACGGCGGTCGGCCTGGCCGATGTCGAATCCGCCCTCGAGGCGACCCCGGACACGCAGTACCGCATCGGCTCGATCACGAAGACGTTCACGGCAGCCGCGATCATGCAGCTGCGCGACGCGGGCAAGCTCGACCTCGAGGACCCGCTCGACCGGCATGTCGAGGGCGCGGCGCATCGGCCGACGATCCGCCGGCTCCTGTCCCACGCGTCGGGCCTCCAGCGCGAGACGCAGGACGACTCGTGGCTCACGCTCCGGTTCGCGCCGCCCGACGAGCTCCTCGAGACGCTGGCGCAAGCCGAGCTCGTGCTCCCGTCCGGCGCCCGCTTCCACTACTCGAACCTCGCCTACGCGCTGCTCGGCATCGTCGTCGAGCGCGTCTCCGGGTTGGCGTACTCCGACTACGTCCGCACACGGCTGTTCGAGCCGGTCGGGCTGACGCGCGTCAGCTTCGCGCCCGAGCCGCCGGCGGCGCTCGGCTACCTCGCGCAGCCGTATGCCGACGGTGTCTGGGACACGATCGGGGTCGACACCGGTTCCTGGGAGTCGGCGGGACAGCTGTGGGGGACGGCCGGCGACATCTGCCGCTGGGGCGCCTTCCTCGCCGACCCCGACGAGTCGGTGCTCGCGTCGTCGAGCGCCGAGGAGATGCGGACCGTGCAGCTGATCGCCGACCACGAGCGCTGGCTGTCGGGCTACGGGCTCGGCCTCGAGCTGCGCCGCGACGGCGACCGGATCCTCGCCGGGCACGGCGGCTCGATGCCCGGCTTCATCGCGCGACTCTTCTTCTCGCCGAAGGAGAAGGTCGTGGTCGCCGCGCTGACGAACGAGAGCGAGGCCGCGCTCGGGGAGCTCGGGCTCGCGCTCGTGCGGACGACGGTGGAGGAGTGGCCGGTCCCGCCCGAGCCGTGGCGGATCGGCGACCCGCCGCCCGACGACGTCGCGCCGCTCCTCGGGATCTGGTTCATGGAAGCGGCCCGGCTCGTCTTCCGCTGGCGCGAGGGGAAGCTCGAGGCGCGCTTCGACGGGATGCTCGACTGGGAGCAGTCCGCAGTCTTCGAGCGGGAGACGGACGACCGGTGGCGGACCGTCTCGGGCCCCGAGCAGGGCGAGGCGCTGCGGATCGAGCGTGGCCCGGAGGGATCCGCCGCACGAATGGTCTGGGCCGGTTACCCCGTGACCCGCGAGCCGGGACCCTGGCGGGCGCCCGAGTAGCGCTTACTCGTACTGCAACGCCTCGAGCACGTTCAGCTTCGCCGCGCGGCGGGCAGGGAAGATCGCCGCGAGCAGGCCGACGACGATCGCCGCGATGGCGAACACGATCACCTGGCGCCACGGCAGCGTGAACACGATGAAATCGATGCGCGCAGCCAGCAAGCCTCCGAGCACGAGCCCGAGCACGATTCCGATCACGCCGCCCATCAGCGCGGTGATGACGCTCTCGGCGCGGATCATGCGCCGCACCTGCCTCCGGGTCATCCCGACGGCGCGCAGCATCCCGAGCTCGCGTGTCCGCTCGAAGACCGTGAGGACGAGCGTGTTCACGATCCCGAACAGGCTCACGACGACGGACAGCGCAAGAAGCACGTACAGCACGTTGAGGATCGCGTTCAGCCCGCTGATCTGGTTGTTGATGAACTCCTGCTTCGTCTGCACCTTGGCGTCAGGGAACGCCTTCAGCTGGCGCACGAGTGCCGCCTTGTTCGCGTCCGTCTCGCCGCCGCGCATCCGCACGAACGAATAGATGTTCTGCGGTGAGTCGTAGATGCTGTCCCAGGTCGCGTCGGAGATCGTGACCGGGCCGAACGGGGAGCCTCCTGTCGGCGGCTTGAAGATGCCGCGCACGTGCAGATTGACGCTCTGGCCGGTCGGTGCGGTCAGCGTCAGCGGGGAGCCGATCGTCAGGTGGTGCGACTTCGCGAAGCTGTCGTCCACGAACGCTCCGTGCGCGCCGAGTCGTGCGATGACCGCGTTGCTGCCACCATCGAGCCACTTGATGTTGAAGATCTGCGCGCCACCCGGATTCACTGCCGTGGCCTGGTGCACCTTCCTGAAGATGAGCGCATCTCCGCCGCGTACGTTCGCCACTGCCTGAACGCCGGGCGTGCGAGCGGCCGCGTTTCCGGCTGCGATCGGGATGGGGTCGAAGTTGTTCTGCGCCGTGATGGCGTAGCCGCTGATCCAGAGGTCGTCGACCGCCCCGCGGAAGCTCTTCGTGATTCCGGCCGCTACGACGGCGACGAGCGTCACCAGCGCGAGGCCGATCATCAACGCGGACGCGGTGGAAGCCGTCCGCTGGGGGTTCCGCCGCGCGTTGTCACGCGCGAGTGAGCCCGCTGCGCCGCCGAACCTGCTGGCTGGGGCTCCCAGCGCCCAGGCCAGCGGACGCACGAACCGGACTGCGAGGAGTGCGACGCCGATGAAGATCAGCAGCGTCCCAAGGCCCATGAAGAGCAGGATCTGCTTCGTTCCGAGGCCGTGTCCGAACAGGCCGTAGATGAGCAGGGCGAAGCCGGCGGCCGTCAGCAGGGCCGAGCCGACCGGCCGGTACTTCGCAAACCGGCCTGGCGGCAGCTCGGAGCCCTCGCGCACGGCTGCGATCGGCTCCACTCGCGTGGCGCGCGCAGCGGGGCGGAGGCTTGCCAGGACAGTGACGAAAATCCCGACAACGAGTGCGACGACCACGGTTCGCGTGTGCAGGACGAGCCCGTCGTTCGGAAGCGTGAAGCCGGCCGCGTCGAAGAGTTTGAAGAGGCCCACGCCGAGCCCGAGGCCGACGCCGATTCCGACAACTGAGGCGAGGGTGCCGATCGCGAAGCCCTCGATGACGATCGAGCGCCGCACCTGGCGGCGCGATGCGCCGAGCGTCCGCAGCGTGGCGAGCTCGCGCGTGCGCTGCTTGATCGTGATCGAGAGCGAGTTCGCGATCACGAACGAGCCGACGAACAACGCGATCGCGCCGAACGCGAGCAGGAAGTCCTGCAGGAAGTTCAGGAAGCTCTCCGTGTCCTTCGCGTCCGACTTCGCCTGCTGCTGTCCGGTCTTCACCTGGGTGCCGGGGGGCAGGATGCCGCGGATCTGGGAGGCAAGCTGCGCCGGTGACACGCCGGCCTTGGCTTTCGCGCGGATCTGGTCGAGCTTCCCGATCCGACGGAAGAGGCGCTGCCCCGTCGGCAGGTCGAAGCCCGAGAGCGTGGCGCCGCCGAGGCTCGCCGCTCCGCCGAAGTGCACCAAGCCGGAGATCCTCATGCGGATGGTCGGCCCGCTTGCCTGCACGCCGATGGTCTGTCCGACGTGCAGGTCCTTCTTCTGCGCGGTCGCCTCGTCGATCACGACCTGGTTTCGTCCCGGCCACTTCCCGTTGACGAGCGTGAGCGTGTTCAGCTCGGGACGAGTGGGATCGACGCTGAAGCCGAGGTTCGGTGCTCCGCCGAAGGCGACGACCTTGCCGTTCAGAATCAGATGGGCGATCCCGCCGACGCCACCGACGGCATCCGCGACATCCGGGAGCCGGCGGATCTCCGGCAGGAGCGACTCGGCAAAGGGTGGTGCAGTGGTGTTGTTGTTGCCGCTCAGATTGAACGCCGACTTGCCGGTCACCGTCGCGTCGGTGCCCCGGTAGACCGAGGTGAAGATTCCGCCGAACGCGCCCTTGATCGAGTCGGTGAGAACGTAGGTGCCGGTGATGAGCGCGACACCGAGGACGATCGCGATCGCGGTCAGTGCGGTGCGGAGCTTGCGCCGCGCCAAGCCTCTGAGGGCGACGCGGATCATGCGCTGAGCGTGTTCATCACCTCGAGCACCTCGGCCGGCTGGGCGTGCCGTCCGAGCTCGCGCACGATCTGCCCGTCGGCGAGGAAGAGAATCCGGTCGGCGATCGCGGCGGCTCGTGCCTCGTGCGTGACCATCACGGTCGTCTGGCCGTACGCGTCGGTCGACGTGCGCATCAGCTCGAGGATCTCGCCGCCCGTCTTCGAGTCGAGGTTGCCCGTCGGCTCGTCGGCGAAGAGGATCGTCGGCCTCGTGACGAGCGAGCGGGCGATCGCGACGCGCTGCTGCTGGCCGCCCGAGAGCTCGGAGGGGCGGTGGTCACGCCGGTCGGCGAGGCCCATCTGTGCGAGCAGCGAGTCTAGCCACGCCTTGTCGGGCTTCTCTCCGGCGATCGAGAGCGGCAGGACGACGTTCTCCTCGGCATTGAGCATCGGCAGGAGGTTGAAGAACTGGAAGACGAAGCCGATGTGGTCCCGCCGCAGCTTGGTCAGACGCGAGTCGTCGAGGCGCGTGATGTCAGTGCCGGCGATCAGGACCGTGCCCGAGGTCGGCTTGTCGAGGCCCGCGAGGATGTGCATCAGGGTCGATTTGCCCGAGCCGGACGGCCCCATGACGGCCACCAGCTCGCCGGCGCGGACTTCGATGTCGACCCCGCGAAGCGCGTCGACCGCAGTCGTTCCTTCGCCGTAGCGGCGCGTCAAGCCATGTCCCTCGACTGCCGCGCCCGTCGGCACGACGGGACCACCCCTCGATTCCTCGGTCACGGCCACGCCGTCCACGGTACGAAAGCGACCCTGATTGGTCAAGTTCGTCCCGATCGTCACCGGCCGCCGCCGAGAAGGAAGCCGAGCACGGCCGCCAAGTAGGCGACGACTAGGAGCGCGCCCTCCCAGCGGCGGAGGCGGCCGTCCCACACCGTCGCCGCCACGACGGCCGCAGCGCCACCCATCGCCACTAGCTCGCTCCAGCGGAAGGCAAGCGCGAGCTGATGCGTGAAGAGCAGGCCGAGCAGTGTCACGACGGGGACGACGAGCAGCGCGACCTGCGCGCTGGAGGAGATCGCGATCTCGCTCGCCAGGCGCATCTTCCCCCGGTGCGCGATGACGATCGCGCCGCCGTGCTCGGCCGCGTTGCCGACGATCGCCACGATCACGATGGAGATGAAGAACTCGCTCAGGCCGACAGCCTTGGCGAAGGCGTGCAGCGAGTGAACGAGGATCTCGCTCACCCAGGCGGTGGCGGCCGTGGCAATTCCCAGCGCGACCAGGGCGGCCCGCAGGGACCACGCGCTCTCGCTCGGCCCGTCACGCTTCTGCTCGCGCTCCCGATGACGTTGCAGGATGCGCCGGGTCGCGACGAGGTACAGCAGCAGGAGCACGATCGCCACCGGCACCGATGCGACGACCACGGCGTGGCGTTCCGGCTCGCCCGTGTAGCCGATCGCCGTGGGCACCGCGAACAGGACGACCGCGGCCCCGACGAGCGCGAGCTGCGTGAGCAGCGAGCGGCGATCGATCCGGGCACCGTCCGGGCCGACGACTTGCGTGAGTCCGAAGACGAGCAGCAGGTTCGAGATCACGCTTCCCGACAGGGATCCGCGCACGACGACCGGGAGGTTGGCACCGACCGCGAAGAGCGCGACGATCAGCTCCGGCGCGTTCCCGAAGCTCGCGTTGAGGAAGGCGCCGATGCCCTGCCCCGTGTGCTCCGCAGCCTGTTCGGTCGACTCGCCGATCAGCCACGCGAGCGGGATGAGGGACATGGCCGCGAGCACGAAGAGTGCGACGTCGCCGGCGCTGGTCAGCTTGTCGACCGCGATCGTGACGGGCGCGAGCACGAGTGACGCCCAGAGGAGGTTCCGGACCACCGAGCTAGCCTAAAGAGCCGTCGATTGGGCATGGACGGCCGGTGAGCAGTCGGCCGCCTACCTCGATTTCGCCGCGGTGTCAAGACTTGCGCAGCCCGGCGTCCGCTCGGACAATGCGGTCATGACGCCCGAGCACGCGACGGTCGCGCTGCCGCTGCACCCGCAGGACGAGGCCGAGTGCCGGCGTTGCGCGGTTCACTGCGACAAGGTCGTGTACCCGGCGGCGTGCCTCCAGCGCTCATGCCCCTTCGTCTATGCATACGAAGAGCACGGGCGCACGTACATGGGCTGCCTGCAGAAGGTGTTCGAGGCCGAGATCGACGTCGAGATGCTCGCGGCCGCCGAGCGGACGCGCGAGGGCTTCGGCGCCGTGCGCGCCCTGCGGCGGCCGCTTCCGATGTGCGACGCCGCGGTGCAGGCGACGTTCGAGCACCGCGAGAGCGAGCTCGGCTGCCTCAATCCGGAGTTCGGCGAGCTGCCCGCAGGCTCGCCGACGTTTCGCGTCTTCGCCCGGGTCGCGGACTTCTAGCCCCGCGCCGCTCGGAGAGCCGGCGGAGGATCAGGACGCCGACGGCCGGACCGGCCGCGGCCAGGACGAATGCGAGCCGCCAGCTGTGCGTGGCCACGACCGCGACTACGGGGGGAGCGCCCGCGACGACCACGCCCAGCAGCGTCTGCTGGAAGCCGAGCGCGGCGCCGGTGTGCGCGGCGCCGGCCGTCTCTGCGGCGGCGGCATAGGCCAGGCCGTTCCACGACATGCCGAGCACGCCCGCGATCAGGAAGAGCGGGACGAGAAGCCCGAGCGGCGCCTCGGTGGCGGCGGCGACGCCGGCGGTGGAGAGTGCGAGCGCGATCCCGATCGCGCGCAACGGCACGAGGCGGCTGTGGAGCCGGTCCGAGATCCGCCCGGAGCCGATGCGCGCGGCGATGGCGAGCACGTTGATCGTGGCGAGCAGCGCAGCGGCAGCGTGCGTCGACACGTGGCGGTGCTCGTGGAGGAAGAGGACGACGAAGCCGGTGATCCCGATCTGCGCGGTGAGGTAGAGCCCGGTGCCGCTCCCGAGCAGCCACATTCGCGGGTCCCGGAGCGGGCGGGTCACGTCCTCGCGCTCCGGCTCTCCCGTACCGCCACCACGGACGAAGGCCGCCGCGACGGCCGCTCCCGTCAAGCAGGCGCCGGCGAGGAAGAGGAAGGCCGCACGGGTGCCGCCGGCCGAGGCGAGCACGGGCAGGAGAGAAGCGCCGAGCGCGCCGCCGATCGGTATCGCCGTCTGCCGGATCCCGAGCGCGAGCCCTAGCTCGGAGGCGGGGAACCAGGCCATGATCGCCCGTCCGCTGGCGGCGTTGACGCTCGCCCCGAGCGCTCCGACTCCGACGAGAGTGCCGGTGACGCCTGCGAAGGCGTGCGTCGTGGAGGCGACGACGAGCAGGGCCGCGGCGCCGGTGAGGCCGGTCGCGATCACCCAGCGCTCGTCGACCCGGTCGGCGACGAGGCCCCACGGCAGTAGCGTGAAGAGCATCCCGACCCCGATTGCCCCGAGCACGACGCCCGTCTCGCCGAGGGTCAGGCCGTAATGCGACTTGAGCGTCGGCGCCAGCGCCGGCAGCCCGACGGAGGAGGCCGAAAAGCTCGCCTGCGCGAGGGTCCCCGCGGCGAGCACGACCCAGCGGTAGCGCTTCAAGCCGTCCAGCGGTCGTGCAGCTCCTTCGTCTTGCGGATCTCGTTCGCGTCCGGCCCCCGATTGTCCGGGCCTGCGGTCTCGAGCACCGCCGGCAGATCCTGGAGCCGCGCGTTCGCGAGGAAGACGCCGAGCTTCTCACCGAGCTCGCCCTCGAGGATGTTCGCGTGCCGGTCGCGGTTCGAGGCGAACGGCGCCGCGGCATCGTTCACGTGCAGCGCCCGCAGCCGGTCGAGACCGATCGACGAGTCGAGCTCGTCGAGGCAGGCGTCGAGCGCCGCCGGGTCGGTCACGTCGACGCCCGAGACCCAGAGATGGCACGAGTCGAGGCAGACACCCAGCCGCGGGTGCCGGCCGAGCCGCTCGTGGAGCGTCGCCAGCTCCTCGATCGAGCGTCCGATCGTCCCGCCGGCGCCGGCCGAGTTCTCCATCAGCAGCCATGTCGCGTCGGTGGTGAGCTCGAGCACCTGCTCCATCGCCGGGACGACGCGCTCCAGCCCGGCTTCGAAGCCGCTCCCGAGATGGGAGCCGACGTGGAAGACGACGCCGTCGGCGCCGATCCCGCGCGCGACCTCCATCGTGTTGCGCATCGCGGCGACCGACTTCTCGTAGATCGCGTCGTCGGGCGCCGCAAGGTTGCAGAGATAGAGCGCATGGCAGAGCACGCCGCCGATCCCGGCCGCCGCGCGGGCCTCGCGGAACCGCTCGAAGCTGGCCGGGTCGTGGTTCGTCGGCCGCCAGGTGCGGGGGCTCTGTGTGAACACCTGCACCGAGTCGGCGCCGATGTCGACCGCGCGCTCGATCGCCTTGTCGATTCCTCCGGAGGAGGACACGTGCGCCCCGATCTGCACGTCCGCCTACGCTACCCGCATGGCTGTTCGCGTCCGCATGGCTCCGAGCCCGACCGGCCTCCTCCACATCGGAAACGTCCGCACGGCCCTCTTCAACTGGCTCTTCGCCCGCCACGAGGGTGGGGAGTTCCGGCTCCGGATCGAGAACACCGACACCTCGCGCGAGGTCGCGGAGGCGGTCGACCAGATCCAGGACTCCCTCGGCTGGCTCGGCCTCGACTGGGACGGGCCGCTCACGTTCCAGCTCGACCGGATGGACGACTGCCGCCGGGTCGCCGGCGAGCTCGTGGCCGACGGCAAGGCGTACGAGGACGAGGGCGCGATCCGCTTCCGCATGCCCGACGAGGGCGTGACCGAGTGGGAGGACATCGTGCGCGGGCAAATCGAGTATCCGAACGAGAAGCTCGAGGACGTCGTGATCGTCCGCTCGGACGGCCGTCCCACCTACAACTTCGCCTCGCCGCTCGAGGACGTCTGGGACGGGATCACCCACGTGATCCGCGGTGACGACCACATCCCGAACACGCCGAAGCAGATCAACCTGATCCGCGCTGTCGACGCCGAGCTGCCGCTCTACGGTCACGTACCACAGGTGAACGGCGCCGACGGGAAGCCGCTCTCGAAGCGCCACGGGTCGGTCAGCGTGCAGGATTTCCGCGCCGAGGGCTACCTCCCCGAGGCGCTCATGAATTTCCTCGCGCTCCTCGGCTGGGCTCCCGACGGCGAGACGACGGTCATGTCACGCGACGAGCTCGTCGAGCGGTTCTCGCTCGAGCGCGTCAGCCCCA
>Ga0187776_10001451_pt1 | contig 11864 bp, 7 predicted proteins | sample 0216_BV02_MP12_2_FD_132426 | JGI IMG/M metagenome (GOLD analysis project Ga0187776, IMG submission 132426) | Tropical peat soil microbial communities from peatlands in Department of Meta, Colombia - 0216_BV02_MP12_20_MG | ecosystem: Environmental > Terrestrial > Soil > Wetlands > Peat | place...
GCCTAGATCGGCGAGCGCCTGGGCAAAGGCCGGGCCGTCCTGCAGCGCCTTCACGCTGAGATCGTAACGCCGCATCTCCTTCTCGAACATCTTGCGCCCCAGATCGATCGCGCGGGTGCGCTCCTCCATCCGGATCAGGTGCTTGATTTTGTAGCGGGCGTGCGAGGTGACGACGAAGTTCAGCCAGTCGCGACTCGGTTTGTGCCCGGCCTGCGTGAGAATCTCGACGATATCCCCGTTCTTCAGCTTGGCGCGGAGCGGCACCATCTTGCCGTTGACGCGTGCTCCGACGCATTGATGGCCGACGTCGGTATGGATCGAGTAGGCGAAGTCGATTGGCGTGGCGCCGCGCGGGAACGCTTTCACCTGTCCTTTCGGCGTGAAGGTGTACACCTCCTCGGGATACAGCTCGACCTTCAGATTCTGGATGAACTCCTGCGGATCGCGAACCTCCTGTGTCTGCTCGAGCAGCTGCCGCATCCACTGGAAGTAGCGGTCGTCCTTGTGATCCCCGATGCGCCCTTCTTTGTACTTCCAGTGCGCGGCGATTCCTTCCTCGGCCATGCGATGCATTTCGACGGTGCGGATCTGGACCTCGAACGGCATGCCGTGCTCGCTGATCACCGATGTATGGAGCGACTGGTAGCCGTTCGGCCGCGGCATCGCGATGAAGTCCTTGATCCGTCCGGGGACTGGCGACCACGTCTGATGGATGATCCCCAGCACCGCGTAGCAGTCGCGGACGCTCGGCGTGATGATCCGCAGGGCGATGAAGTCGTACACCTGATCCAGTTCGATGCGCTGCTTCTTGAGCTTTTGATGGATGCTCCACAGACGCTTGATGCGTCCGTCGATCGATACGTAGGGAACCGCGGCGTCGCGCAGTTTCGCCGCGAGCGTCTCCTTCAGCTGCTCGATGAGCCCTTCGGTCGCCCGCCGCTTCGCCTCCACCCTGGCGCGCAGCGCTTCGTAGGCCTGCGGTTCGAGATAGCGGAACGACAGCTCCTCGAGCTCGTTCTTCACCTTGCTCATCCCCAGGCGGTTCGCGATGGGGGCGTAGATGTCGCGCGTCTCCTGCGCGATCGCGACGCGCCGGTCGTCGGGCAGATGGCTGAGCGTCCGCATGTTGTGCAGGCGGTCGGCGAGCTTGACGAGGATGACGCGGATGTCATCGACCATCGCCAGCAGCATCTTGCGGAAGTTCTCCGCCTGCCGCTGCTCACTCGACGAGAAGCGGATCGCGCTGATCTTCGTCACCCCTTCGACGACGTGCGCTACTTCGGGGCCGAAGAGTTCCTGGATTCGCTCGATGGTCGTCAGCGTGTCCTCGACAACGTCGTGCAGAAGGCCAGCGACAATGGTGACCACGTCCAGGCGCATGTCGGCGAGGAAGTCCGCAACTGCAAGCGGATGTATCAGATAGGGCTCGCCTGAATGGCGGACCTGTCCCTTGTGTGCGAGCGCCGAGAATACGTAAGCCCGCCGCAGCAGCTCGACGTCGGCGTCCGGGCTGTAGGCACGGACTTTTTCGACCAGGTCCTCGAAGCGAATCATGAAAAACCGGTGTCTAACCTATTGTGCGGTATTGCCTTTCACTTGTGCGCGAAAGGTGGAGTACTGCCTTGACTTGCCTTTTTTTGCTTCACTATACTTGCCCGGTTTTGTCGCCGGCAATTCTCTCCTAGGGGGACTTCAATGCGAGCGTTATCGGGTGCGTCGCTGGGTGTCGTGGCGATGGTCGCCCTCTCTTCGTCGATAGCCGCGTGTTCGAGCGTTGGCACGTTGAAGGCCATGAAGAGCTTCAAGGAAGCCAATCAGGCATACCAGCAGGGGGACTACAAGACGGCGGCCGAGCTCTACGAGCAGACCGTCCAGGCGGCGCCCGATGAACCGCGCCTCGTGGCAGCGTACTTTTATCTCGGCAACAGCTACGACCAGCTCTACAAGCCAAGCAAGAAGGGGGACCCGGCGAACGACGACCTGCTCCAGAAGGCGGTCAAGAACTACGACCTGGCCTCCCAGAAACTCGGGCCGACCGACAACCCGCCGAGGAGCCTCGCGCTCAAGTACCTTGCGGCGACTTACGGCGCCGACAAGCTCGATGACCCCGTCAAAGCCGAACCGGTCGTGCAGCGCATGATCATGCTCGACCCGGGCGACACGGAAAACTACTTCGCGCTTGCGAACATCTACGAGCAGGCCGGCGTCGACGACGAAGCCGAAAAGATCTACATGATGGCGAAGAACGCCAAGCCGAACGACACCGCGTGCTATCTGCAGCTCGCCGGGTTCTATCAGCGGCAGGGGGAGTTCACCAAAGCGATCGAGGCGCTCCAGCAGCGAGCCGAGAAGGAGCCGAACAACCCCGAGGCGTATCACATGATCGCCGGCTACTACTGGAAAGAGACGATGAACAACGGCGGCTTGAAGGATACGATCAAGTCAGATTACGTCCAGAAGGGTCTGCAGGCAGAGAACAAAGCCCTGCAGCTCAAGGCGGACTATATCGACGCCATCACCTTCAAGGGACTGCTCCTCCGGCAGGAGGCGCTGATCGAAAAGGATCCCGCCAAGCAGCAGGCGCTCATCAAGGAGGCCGAAGGCCTGACCAATCAGGCAAACGACCTGCAGCACGCCAAGAAGTCCTAATAAGGGTCCCGCGCTTCGCCGTTTGTTTCGTAGAGTGTTTGCCTCTCTAAAGGCTGCCGGAGAAATCCGGCAGCCTTTTTTCGTTTCGTTTACATCCTGTATTCCCGGCTGTTACACTCCCCGGCAAGAATCGAGATTCCCCAGGCCAGTCGATCCCGTACGAACCAGTCGATCTCGTACGAAGGAGCCCTGCATGAGGTGGATGACTCGAAAACTGTCGATCGCGGTTCTGCTGATCTTCTCCCTGATTGCACTTGCGCCGGCATCGGCCGCACAGACGGTCACCACGGGCACGCTCAGCGGGACCATCGTGGACCCGCAGGGCGGCGCGCTCCCTGGCGCGACAGTGCTCGCCACGCACACGCCGACGGGCACGCGGTACGAAGGCGTCACCAACAGCAACGGCCGCTTCGAGATCCCGAATGTCCGCCCGGGTCCGTATACGGTGACTGCTACGCTTAGCGGCTTCAAAGACGAGACGCAGTCCGCGGAGGTCGTGCTCGGCGAAGACAAGGCGGTCGAGTTCAAGCTGTCGCTCGCCACATTGACCGAGGCGGTGACGGTCACGGCTCAGGCCGCCGAAATCGCGCCGCAGTCTGGCACAGCCGCCAACATCTCGAATGAACTGATCGAGTCGCTCCCGACGATCCAACGCAGCATCACAGACGTCGCCCGAACCAATCCGTTCTTCAATGCAACAACCAACGGGGGCAGCGGAGACAGGTCGCTGTCGGTGGCGGGCCGTCATAACCGCTATAACAACATCCTGATCGACGGGGCGGTGAACAACGACCTGTTCGGCTTGGCGGATTCCGGCACGCCGGGCGGCCAGACCGGGACCCAGCCAATCAGCTTCGATGCCATGGATCAGATGCAGCTCGTTGTCGCACCGTATGACGTGCGGCAGGGCGGCTTCTCGGGTGGTGGCGTCAACATCATCACCAAAAGCGGAACGAACCTGTATAGCGGAACCGCGTACTACTATGCGCGGAACCAATCATGGGTCGGGCAGATTCCCGCCATCGCGACGGTTGCCAACCCGTCGCCCGCTGACACGGCTGTAGGGCCCTTCTCGGACAAGCAGGGGGGCGCGAGTTTCGGCGGGCCGATTGTAAAAAACAAGGCGTTCTTCTTTGCCAACGTTGACTTCGGCCGAAAAACGACGCCATCCGGCTACTCGCTCGACGGCAGCAGCGGCCAGCTGTGGAACTCAAACGACACCGCGCTGGCGCAGGAGGCGCTACAGATTCTTCAGGCTAAATATGGTTTCAATCCCGGCGGCTTGGGCGAGTTCGGTAAGCCGAACAACAGCGACAAAGTGTTTGTGCGCGGCGATTTCAACCTATCACCGCACAACCAGCTGAACATCCGCACGAACTACGTCAACGGCCTCGCGAACGTTGGGACGCCGTCGACGACTCAGTACATCATGCCGGACAACTACTACAGCATTCAGGACAAGTTGTCGTCGACAGTCGGCCAGTTGAACACCACGATTTCCGACCGGATGGTCAACGAATTCAGGATGACCTACCAGCGGGACCGCAACATTCGAGGCGATCAGCCTGGATACGCACCGTTTCCGCACGTGCGTGTCGACTTCCCCGACAACAACTACATGACGCTGGGAACAGAGAACAACTCGCAGGCGAACAAGCTCAATCAGGACATCATCGAGCTGAACGACGACGTGACGCTCCTCAGGGGCAATCACACGTTCTCGCTCGGCACGCACAACGAGTTCTTCAAGTTCGACAACCTGTTCATCGCGAACTACTACGGCAACTACGAGTTCACGAACAACGCAAACCTGCAGTCGGGTCTGGCTCAGTTCTACCTGAACAGCTACTCCAACGACCCCAATAACCCGCTGGTGTCCGCCGCCTTTTCTGTGCAGCAGTGGGGCGTGTACGCGGGCGATCAGTGGCGGCTGCGCTCCGATTTCACGCTGACCTACGGCCTGCGCATCGACGCGCCGCACTTCCCGGACGCGCCCCAGGCGAATCCTGTCTCGGTGGCCGACTTCAGCATCCATACCGACGTCGTGCCGTCCCCCAAGATGTGGTCGCCGCGCGCCGGATTCACGTGGGATCTCAGCCACGGCAGCGACAACCGCCAGCAGATCCGCGGCGGGGCGGGAATCTTCAGCGGCCGGACGCCGTACGTCTGGCTTTCGAATCAATACATCAACACGGGCTTGGCGCTTACGACGCTGAACGTCCCTTTCAGCAACAGCGCGCAGGTACCGTTTTCTCCCGACCCGTTCAATCAGCCACGGAACGTCGGGACCGCCGGCAAACAGACGATCAACATGATCGATCCGAGTTACCGGTATCCGAACGTGGCGCGGGGCAACATCGCGTACGATCGCTCGCTCGGGATCCTGGGCCTCATCGGATCGGCGGAATACGTCTGGTCCAAGACGCTCGACGACATCAAGTATCAGAATTTGAACGACATTCCGAACGGAACGCTTCCGGATGGCAGGTACATCTACACAAAGTACGATCCCAACATCGTCGACGCGCTCTATTTGACGAATGCGACCTCAGGGAGCACCAACACTATCACTTTCTCTGTTCAGCGTCCGTTCAAACGCGGTTTCTTCTTGAGCGGCTCGTACCTCCACAACAGCGCGAAATCGATCAGCGATGCGCCAGCGTTCGTTGCGCTGACGAGCTGGCGCGATCAGTACGTCACGAAGGACGTCAACGATCCGCCGCTTGCGACTTCCATCTATCAGGTCGGCGATCGCGTCCAGTTGACCGCCACGGTTCCTGTTCCACTTTTCAAAGGGTTGACGAGCGCGGCATCGGTCTACTACAACGGTCAGACCGGGCAGCCGTATACGCTCGTGTTCAACAGGGACGCCAACAACGACCAGGGCACTTTCAACGACATCGCTTTCTTGCCGAGCGATCCGAGCCAGGTCGTCGTCGCCAATGGCACGTACGCTCAGCTCGACGCGTACCTGAACGCCGAATCCGCGGCTCAAGGTAATCGAGGGATCGTGCCGCTTCGAAATACTGGCGTCTCGCCGTGGACCAATGACCTCGATTTCCGGTATGCAGTGAAGATCCCGACTGGCGGCCGGACCCGCGTGGATCTGACGCTGGACATCTTCAACGTCCTCAATATGCTCAACAACAGCTGGGGATTGGTGTACTTCCCGAATTTCAACTCGCCAACGACCCTAACGTACGGCGGCATCGACAAGGCAACCGGGAAAGAGATCATCGACATCAAAACGATCACGTCGACGGGCTTTCAGGGCACGTTCACCCGCGACGATCTGAGGTCCCGCTGGACAGCGCAGTGGGGCGCCCGAATCACTTTCTAGGCCGCGCGCTCTTTCTGGCCGCGCTGGCGCCGTTCGTAGCAGCGGCGCCGGCCGGTCAGTTTTCCGCGCCTTCCCCGACTGTCACGGTCCAGCTCCTCGCAATCAACGACCTGCACGGCAACCTCGAGCCGCCTTCGGGTTCGACGGGCCGCGTTCAGGGAATGGCCGCTGGCGGCGTGGAATACCTCGCGACGCATCTTGAGCGTGCAGCGGCCGAGAATCCGAATACGATCGTCGTGTCGGCAGGCGACCTCATCGGTGCATCGCCGCTCCTCTCCGCGCTCTTCCACGACGAGCCGACCGTCGCCGCCGCCAACGCCATGCACCTGGCGATCTCGTCGGTAGGCAACCATGAATTCGACAAGGGATGGCGCGAGCTCGTGCGCATGCAAACCGGCGGCTGCCACCCGATCGACGGATGCCGCGGGGCCGCGTCGTTCACGGGTGCCGAGTACGCCTACCTTTCGGCCAACGTCGTGCGCCGGCATGAGGACGGCGTCTCGGCGCCGCTCTTCCCACCGACCGCCGTCCGAACCATCGGCGGCGTGAAGATCGGGTTCATCGGGGAAACGTTGAAGGACACTTCGCAGATGGTGTCCGCGGCCGGCGTCCGCGATCTGACCTTCCTCGACGAAGCGTCAACCGCGAACCGCTACGCGGCCGAGTTGAAGCGCGCCGGCGTGAACGCAATCGTGCTCCTCCTCCACCAGGGCGGGAGCCAGACGCCCACGGATGGAGGAGACCCGAATGGCTGCGCCGATTTCCACGGCAGAATCGTGCCGATCCTCGACCGCCTATCTCGGGACATCAAGGTCGTCGTCAGCGGGCATTCGCACGAGGCGTACGTCTGCACGATCCAGGGCCGGACGGTCACGAGCGCGGCCTCCTTCGGGCGTGTCGTGACCAGGTTGAACCTCACCATCGATCGAGCCACTGATACGATTCGCCAGGCCGCCGCGCGAAACGAGATCGTGACGCGCGATGTGCCCAAAGATGAGGCCGAGAGCCGCATCATCGCCGAATACCAGCCGTTCTCGAAGCCGCTGGAGGAGCGCGTCGTCGGATCGATTCGCGGTGACTTGACGCGCTCCCCGAACGAGGCCGGCGAATCCTCGCTCGGAGACATCATTGCCGACGCCCAGCTGGAGGCCGCGAGCTCGCCCCAAACAGGCAGCGCCGTCGTGGCGTTCATGAACCCCGGCGGCATCCGTGTGGACCTGTCGGTTGACGCCAACGCCGGGGCCACGCGTGCGCCCGGTGAAGTCACCTATGGCAACCTCTTCGCCGTGCAGCCGTTCGGCAACATCCTGACGGTCGTGACGCTGACCGGGGACGCGATCAGAAGAGTGCTGGAACAGCAGTTCCACGCCAACGGCGCCACGATCCTGCAGGTGTCGAAGGGCTTCACTTACAGCTATCGTCTGAAAGCCGAACCCGGACGACACGTCGATCCGGCGTCGATGCAAATCAACGGCGCGCGCATATCCCCCTCGGCCCGCGTGCGTGTGGCTGCAAGCGACTTCCTCATCGATGGAGGCGACGGCTTCACTGTGCTCTCGGAGGGGACGAACCGGCAGGCGGCGGGACTCGACATCGATGCTTTCGTCGCCTACGTCAGGGCGCATTCGCCCGTCGAGCCCGGGCCGCAGGACCGGATAGGCCTCATCAGGTAGCCTCTGGTGCTCGTCGTCTGTCGACGCGAGCTCGAGCGCCTGCTGCGCCTGCCTAAAAACAGAAAGGGCCGCCTCTTCTCTTGAGAGGCGGCCCTTTTCGTTCTTGCGGAGATGCCCGATGTCTAGTTGGTGGCGCCGCCCTGACGTCGCATGCCAGTGGTGATGATGCCCACCTTTTCGACGCCGGCGCCCTTGGCGGCATCGATCACCGTGACGATGTCCTTGTAGAAGAGGCTCTCGTCGCCCATGATGAACAAGGTCTTTTCCTTGCGCGCCTCGAAGATGTCGCGGAGCTTTCCTTCGAGCTCAGGAAGCGTCACATCCTGGTGGTTGATCGAGAGGCGGCGATCCGCCGGGTATTCGAGCACGATTTGCGTGCTTTGCGTCTGCTCCGGCTGCTTGATGTTCTTCGTATCCGCCGGAAGGTTGATGTCGACGCCGCGGGTGGTCAGCGGCAGCGCCGCCATGAAGATCACCAGCAGCACGAGCAGCACGTCGATGAGCGGCGTGACGTTCATCTCGCAGCTGGCGTGCGGAACCTCCGCCTTTACGACCTTTTCGGCCCCGAAGTGCTTGTGGACCGCCATTACTTGCCCCCCTGCTGGCTCGCCGTGATGAGCGCGATGTCCTCGATTTGCGCGGCGCGGAGTTGGTCCATGGCCGCCATCACCGAGCCGTATTTCGCTTCCTCGTCAGCGCGGACGAAGACGATCTTCTCATGCTTGTTTTCGAGCAGCTCGTTCAGCTTGGTGGCCAGATCGGCTTCCCGCACCGGCTTCGCCTGGAGGTAGATCCCGCCGTCACGCCCGATCGCCACCGTGACCTGGTCCTGCGTATCAGGCTTCGGTACGGTGTTGATCGCCTTCGGCAGGATGACGGCGACGCCCTGGTTGAGCATCGGCGTCACGATCATCATGATGATGAGCAGCACCAGCATGACGTCAACGAGCGGCGTTACGTTGATGTCCGATTTGACACCGCCCTTGGCGCCGCCAAGGTCCATACCCATAGGAATTCTCCCTTGCCCCGCGGGGTCTCGCTACGCCGTCTTCCGAATGAAATAGTCCACGAGCTCCGACGAGGAGTTGTCCATCTCCACGTTGAAGTACTCGATGCGCCCCGTGAGGTAGTTGTAGAACCACACGGCCGGAATCGCGACGACCAGCCCGAGCGCGGTCTCGACGAGCGCCTCCGAGATGCCGCCGGCCACCGCGCCGATGCCGCTCGATCCGCTCGAGGCGATGCCGTTGAACGCCACGATGACGCCGACGACTGTTCCGAGCAGCCCCACGAAGGGAGCGGTCGAACCGATCGTCGCAAGCGCCGCGATTCCCTTTTTCAGGTCCGACGCGGTCAGGGCCGACGCGCGCTGAATGGCGCGGCGCACGGTATCCATCACGTCCTCACGACTCATGCCTTGACCGCTTTCCTGCTGGAATTGATATTCCTGGAGACCGGCGAGCACGACCTTCGCAAGGTGGCTATAGCGGTAATTCTTCGACGACGACAACGCGATCGCATCCTTCAGGCGCCCGTCCTTGAGGTGCTTGGCCACCTGCGGCGCGAACAGCTTTGACTGATTGCGCGCCTGCGTGAAGGTGAAGATACGCTCGATCGCCACACCGATCGACCACATTGACATGATGATCAGCACGATCGCGACGCCGATCGCCGGATAACTCATTCTTTCGATCATTCCCATTAAGTCCACGATCAATCCTCCATCGAGACGAGGTTACGAGTTCATCGGAGCGCGTTCAGCGTAGCGCGAAATTGACGGTGACCGTCATGATGACCGATACCGCCTGGCCGTTCAGCGTCGTCGGCGTGTAGACCCACTGCTTGACCGCATCGAGCGCCGCCTGATCGAGCAGCGGCACCGACTTCAGAACTTTGGCGTCAGTCACGTGGCCGTCGGTGCCGATCGTCGCTTCGATAATGACGATGCCCTGCACGCGGGCGGTCTGAGCGATCGCCGGGTAGACAGGATCGACGTGCTTGACCGGGGCTGGCGGCTTAATCGCGCCGCCTACGCGGACCGGCGCCGGTGGCGGGGGTGGCGGCGGGGGCGGCGGCGGCGGCGCGGCCGCCTCGATGCCGCCAACGATGCCGCCGGCGAGACCGCCGGCGATTCCACCTTCTATGCCCGTGACCTGTGACTTTGTTGTCGACTCAACGCCGGTCTCCGGCTTGATCTCCTTGGGCGCCTCGACAGGGGCCGCGGCCGGGTTGACCTGCTCGACAGGCTTCGGTGGGGCGGCGGCTTGTGGTGGCGGCGGTGGGGGAGGCGGCGGCGGGGGCGGCGGCGGCGCGGCAACGAATGCCATCATTCCCGGCGGCGTCGGCAGAATGTCGGTCGCCATCAGCGGGATGATGATCACCGCAGCCAGCAGCGCCGTATGGACGGCAATCGAGACCGGAACCGTATACCACTTCCTGCTGCCGACCTTGACCGAGGGGTCGACAATGTCGCCGAACATGTCCTTGGGCACGGCTGTCTCCTCTTTCCTTCAGCTCCAGATGCCGCCGACTCGGCGCCCCTGCACCCGCGGGCCCGGCCAAAGGCGGCGATTATAGTCAGTTGAAAAACAGAGAGTCAACGAATCTATCCGTCAACCTTAGACACCGTACTCCCGGAAATGGCCACTCCGCCGTACTGCCTGTTCCGCCAGCCTTTACATCGACGCCGACCCGATCCGCATCCCGTAGAACGAGCGCCGGACGAACACGAGCGACAGCACGAAAAATACCACCGCAAGCACATGGCTGACCCCGCCGCCCGAGTCGACGGCCAGCCGCTCCGCCAACTGGACCGCAAGCAGCCCGAAAAGTGTCGTGAACTTGATGACCGGGTTCATGGCGACTGACGAGGTGTCCTTGAAGGGGTCGCCCACCGTGTCGCCGACGACGGTCGCCGCGTGCAGCGGCGTTCCTTTAGCTTTCAGCTCCACCTCCACGATCTTCTTGGCGTTGTCCCAGGCGCCGCCGGCGTTCGCCATGAAGATCGCTTGATAGAGCCCGAAAAGCGCGATCGAGATGAGGTAGCCAATGAAGAAGTACGACTCCAGAAAGGCGAAGGCCAGCGTCGAGAAGAACACGGTGAGGAAGATGTTGAACATCCCCCGCTGTGCGTACTGCGTGCAGATCTCCACGACCTTCTTGCTGTCGGCGACCGACGCCTTCTCGACACCCTCGAGCTTGATGTTCGCCTTGATGAACTCGACAGCGCGGTACGCGCCGGTCGTGACCGCCTGGGCCGACGCGCCCGTGAACCAGTAGATCACGGCGCCGCCGGTGATGAGCCCCAGCACGAACGGCGGGTGCAGCAGCGACAGCATCTCCGTGTGCGCCGTCAAGCCGTTGGTGAGCAGCACGATAATCGAGAAGATCATCGTCGTCGCGCCGACAACCGCCGTGCCGATTAGAACGGGCTTGGCGGTCGCCTTGAACGTGTTGCCTGCGCCGTCGTTCTCCTCGAGCATGTCCTTGGCGCGCTCGAAGTGCACGTCGAAGCCGAAGTCGCGCTTGATCGACTCCTTCACGCCCGGCACCTGCTCGATGACCGAGAGCTCGTACACCGACTGCGCGTTGTCGGTCACCGGCCCGTACGAATCGACGGCGATCGTGACAGGCCCCATCCCGAGGAAGCCGAACGCCACGAGCCCGAACGCGAAGACCGCCGGCGCAAGCATCAGATCCGCCATCGTCGTGTCGATGCCGCTCACGAGGTACGCAATGGACATCAGAGTGACGATGCTCAGCCCGAGCCAGTAGGCGCTGAAGTTGCCGGCCACGAAGCCCGACAGAATGTTGAGCGACGGTCCACCTTCCCGCGACGAGGCGACGATTTCCTTCACATGCCCCGACTCGACCGAGGTGAATACCTTGACGAACTCGGGAATGATGGCGCCGGCGAGGGTGCCGCACGTGATGATCGATGACAGCTTCCACCAGAGCGTGCCGTCCCCAACGTTCGGGATGAGCAGGTAGGACACGATGTAGGTGAGGGCGACCGAGACAATCGACGTGAGCCAGACCAGCGAGGTGAGCGGCGCCTCGAAGTTCATCTTGTTGGCGTTGCCGTATCGCCCCTTGGCCACCGCCTCGTTGATGAAGTAGGACAGGCCGCTCGCGATGATCATCATGATGCGCATCACGAAGATCCAGACGAGCAGCTGCACCTGCACGCGCGGCGTCGGCAC
>Ga0187776_10001452_pt1 | contig 11859 bp, 13 predicted proteins | sample 0216_BV02_MP12_2_FD_132426 | JGI IMG/M metagenome (GOLD analysis project Ga0187776, IMG submission 132426) | Tropical peat soil microbial communities from peatlands in Department of Meta, Colombia - 0216_BV02_MP12_20_MG | ecosystem: Environmental > Terrestrial > Soil > Wetlands > Peat | place...
GGCGGGCAGCGAGCGCACGCGTTCGAGCAGCTGCTTGGGTGAAGTCCGGTTCACGCGCGGCATCTTCCACGCTGAGGCGGCTCCAGGCCAGCCCGGTTACCATTGCCCGCCATGTCGAGTCCCGGCTCGCGGCGATGGCTGCGGCGCGGGCTCGTCGCCGTGGCGGTCCTGCTGGTGGTGCTGGGAGGCGCGGTGGCGGTCCTCCTGCTGCACTCGCCTGGAAACGTCTCCCACCCGAACGTCGAGTTCACGCGGCCGACCGCGTCGGTGCCGCAGCCCGCGCGGGCGGCGCTGTTCGAATGGCCTCGCTACGGCTTCGACGCGCAGCGCACCCGCGACTTCGACCCGCCGGGGGGCGTGAATCCGCCGTTCCGGATCGGCTGGAAGTTCCAGGACTTCGCGCTGCTCGAGTTTCCGCCCGTCATCTACGGCCACACCCTGTACGTGGTCGACGACAACGGCTCCGCCAAGGCGATCGACGCGCTGAACGGGCACAAGCTGTGGGAGACGAAGGTCGGGACGCTCGCGGCCGCCTCGCCGGCGCTTGGCGTCGCCCAAGGTCTCTTGTACGTGCCGATCCTCTCGACGAACCGGAGCGCCGGGCACCCGCCGGCTCCCGGCAACGGCAAGCTCGTCGCGTTGTCGATGAGCACGGGGAGCGTCGCCTGGTCGATGCGCATCCCACCTGGGACCGAGTCCTCGCCGCTCGCGTGGAAGAACTCCGTCTACTTCGGTGATCAGAATGGGATCGTCTACTCGCTGAACGCCACCACCGGTCGCATCAACTGGACCTTCCACGCCAGCGGCGCGGTCAAGGGCGGCCCCTCGCTCGCCCATGGCCGCCTCTACTTCGGCGACTACTCGGGGCGCGCCTACGCCCTGAACCCCGCCACCGGGCACCAGATCTGGGCCGCGAACACGAGCGGCGCCGAGTTCGGCTTCGGCAGCGGCAACTTCTACTCGACCCCCGCGGTGGCGTTCGGTCGCGTCTACATGGGCAACACGGACGGCCGGGTCTACTCGTTCGCGGCGCGGACCGGTCAGCTGGCGTGGGCCACGTCGACCGGCGCCTACGTGTACGCCTCACCGGCGGTCGCCGACATCCCCGGTGTCGGGCCGACGGTCTACGAGGGGTCCTACGACGGCAACTTCTACGCCTTCAACGCGCAGTCGGGAGCGATCCGGTGGAGGCACCCGGCGGGCGGGCGGATCTCCGGATCGGCGACCGTGGTCGGTCACATCGTCTATTTCTCGGACCTCGGCGCCAAGAACACCCAGGGTCTCGACGCCCGCACCGGCCGTCAGGTGTTCCTCTTCCCCGACGGGGCCTTCAACCCGGTCGTCGCCGACTACTCGACGATGTACTTGACCGGGTACACGATGCTGTACCAGATGCTCCCGAAGCAGGCCGGTCTCGCCGCTTCCCGACAGGCCGTGGCAGGGCTCGCGCTGGCCTCGTCGAATACCACGCATCACGCAAGCGGAACGCGTAAATAACCTTGCATAAACGGAACGTGCGTTCGCCTTTGCTAAGATGAATGCCCTATGCGTTGTCGTAGTGGAAGTCACTGCCAGGCGCCGGCACTGCCCGGTCGCCGGTTCTGCGCGGAGCACGCGGCGGAGCTTGATCGCATGCGCGAGGAGCTCAAGGACGCCGCCGCCGCCCGCATCGGTCGGGGGCGCCCCAAGCGGTCCTCGACGTGCTGCCGCCCAGGTTGCTACGAGCCTCGCGTCCCTCCAGCCGCGTATTGCGATGCATGCACCGCGGCAGGGTACGTCGAAGAGGCTGCCTAGCAGTAACTCGCCCCCCGGGGGCACACAAAACCGATTGAACCGCCTCGGCGGGGCTGCCCGCCGCGGTGCCGCGTCCGGATGAGCACCCTCTCACGCCGCGGATAGCTCTGCAAAACCTGCCCGTGGGAGAACGAGGCATGCGCACAACCTCGACCGTCCTGGCGCTGGTGGCGTCGGCGTTGGTGCTTGCCGCCTGCGGAAGCTCCGGGTCCAGCTCGACCCCGCAAGGGTCGAAGGCCGCCGGCGCCGGGATCAAAGGGCCCGTCAAGATCTACCGGCTGAAGCTGAGCGGCGCGGCCGAGACGAGCGGCGGTGCACCGGCGGGCGCCGGCGACGCGATCATCGCGTTTCACGGCACCTCCGTCGTCTGCTGGCGGTTCGCCCACCTCCACGGGTTCACCGGCGCGACATCGGCCCGCGTCTACGCCGGCTCCAAGGACAAGGACGGCAAGGTCGTCGCGTCGCTTTCGACCGGTCCGCAGCTGCACCACCAGGGCTGTCGGCACGCGCATCCGTCGGTGCTCAGCGCGATCGAGCGCCGGCCGCAGGACTACTACGTGAACATCCACAGCGCCCAGTACCCACGCGGCGCCGTCCGAGCGCAGCTCTAGCGTGCCGTCGCCCAGGGCCCCACGCCGCCGACCCGTTCGACGGCGATGTGGGTGATGTAGCCGGGCGGGGGATCGTCAGCGGGCGGGAACTTCACGCCCGGCCCGAGGTACACGCGCGCGAGTCGCTGAAGCAGCTCGGCCGCGCCGCCCTCGGTGATCCGGGCGGTGCCGTGGATCACCAGATACTCGCGCAGCCCCATCGGGTTGTGCGTGTCAGCCTCGATCGACAGCGCCACCCGGGGGTCGCGGCGGATGTTGCGTAGCTTGCGGTGATCGGGGAGGTGGCCCGCGACGATCTCGTCGCCGTCGAGTCCGACCCAGATGACCGAGACCTGGGGACGCCCGTCGGGTTCGAGCGTGACGAAGTGGGCCAGTCCTGGTCCCTCGATCAGCGTTCGGGCGGAGTCGGGCAGGGTCGCCACGGGCCCAAGGTATCAGCGCACTTGTCGCCGGCACGGGGCCATCTTACGCCGGCTCGACGTGCTTTCAGTTCTCGGTTACGCGCGGCGCGTAGCGGTGGTGGAGCATCATCGCGTTGCCGTCGGGATCCGAGAAGAACGCCATGTGGCAGACGCCGGTGTCGAAGGTCCCGCCCTCGAACTGGACGCCGCGCTCCTCGAGTATCGCTCTTGCCTCGGCGATGTCGTCGACGTGCAGCGCGATCGGGTTGGGGTTCCGGTGGTGCTCGAGCCCCATCTTCTCCGGGTTGTAAACGCTCAGCGTGAGGTTCCCGGTCTCGAACTCCGAGTAGTTGCGTTCCTCGTTGTACACCGAGCGGCGGAGCCCCAGCGTCTCGCCGTAGAACGCGACCGCGGCGGCGAGGTCACGGGTCGGCATCCCGACGAAGTCGACGCCGGTGACGATCTCCGAGGTGGTGGCCATTCTCTCCTCCTAAGTGGGTTGGTGAGCTTGATCATCGCGCTCGCGCGACAGGGCCGGTCGGCTCGCGCACCGGGATCCCCGCGGCGGCGAGCGTCTTCTTGACCTCCGCGACCGTGTGATGACCGTAGTGGAAGATCGACGCGCACAGCACGGCGTCGGCGCCCGCCTCGATCGCCGGCGCGAGGTCTTCGAGCGTGCCCGCGCCGCCCGACGCGATTACCGGCACGCTGACCGCACGCGCGACGGCCGTCGTCAGCTCGAGGTCGTAGCCCGACGCGGTGCCGTCCCGGTCCATGCTGGTGAGCAGGATCTCCCCCGCTCCGCGGTCCGCCCCCTCCCGTGCCCAGGCGACGACGTCTCGGCCCGTTGGCGTGCGGCCACCCGCCAGGTGGGCCTCCCAGGTCCCGCCGCTGACGGCCTTGGCGTCGATCGCGAGCACCACGCACTGCGCTCCGAACGTTTGCGACAGCTCGTCGATCAGCTCGGGCCGCTCGAGCGCGGCCGAGTTGATCGAGACCTTGTCGGCGCCGGCGTCCAGAACCGCCTGGGCGTCGTCGACCGAGCGGATGCCGCCGCCGATCGTGAACGGGATGAATAGCTCGTCGGCGGCGCGGCGAGCGAGTTCGACGACGGTGGCGCGCTTGTCGGAGGTGGCGGTGATGTCGAGGAACACGAGCTCGTCCGCGCCGGCCGAGTCGTAGCGCGCGGCAAGCTCCACGGGGTCTCCCGCATCGCGGAGGTCTATGAAGCCGACGCCCTTGACCACCCTGCCGCGATCGACGTCGAGGCATGGGATCACGCGCTTGTAGTGCACGCAGGCGAGGATACGCAGCCGATCCGGCTATCCGTGGGCCGCCGCCTACCGGTCGTCGCTCAGAGCGCGCTGGCCTTCGCCGACCGTGAAGCGCTCCTCGTACAGGGCTTTGCCGACGATCGCGCCGGACAGGTTCACCTGCCTCAGCGCTGCGAGTGCGCGCAGGTCGTCGAGCGACGAGATCCCGCCCGAGTAGGCAAAGCTTCCCCGGACCACCTGCGCCACCCGGCGGATCCCGTCCAGGTCGGGGCCCGCGAGCATTCCGTCGCGGTCGATGCTCGAGTAGACGAACCGGCGCACCCCCCGCGCGCCCAAGCCGTCGAGCACCGACTCGATCGGGATGTCGGTCTGCTCGATCCACCCCGACGCGGCCAGCCGCCCGTCTCGCGCGTCGACGGAGACCACCAGCCGATCTCCGAGGCGCGACACCGCCTCGTCCAGCAGGTCGATGTCGCTGTACGCCGCTGTCCCGAGCACGATCCGCTCTGCTCCGGCCGCGAGGGCATCCTCGATCGCCTGGCTGCTTCGCAACCCGCCGCCCAGCTGGACCGGCACTCCCGCCCGCTCGGTGATTCGCCTGACGTGCTCGAGGTTGACGGGGGCCCCGCTCCGGGCACCGTCGAGGTCGACCACGTGCAGCGCGCGAGCCCCGCTCCCCACCCACCGGAGCGCGGCCTCGAGCGGATCGGCGTCGTAGACGGTGGGCTCGTCGAACGATCCCCGCGCCAGGCGCACCGCCCTGCCCTTTAGAATGTCGATCGCCGGGAGCAGGATCATGCGATCGCGCGCGCGGAGACGACCCTGCGTCCGGGGCACTGCGCCGCGAACCGCCCGAGCAACTGGATTCCGTCGCCCGAGGACTTCTCGGGGTGAAACTGCACGCCGAACACGTTCGCGCGCTCGACGATCGTCGCGAAGCGCTCCCCGTATTCGGTCGTCCCGACGATGTCGCTCGCCTCCTTGGGTCGCGCGGCGAACGAATGCACGTGGTAGAAGGCACAGCCGGCCTCGGGCAGCCCGGCTGTCAACGGCGAGGAGCGCTCGAACCGCACCTCGTTCCAACCGATGTGCGGGATCCGAAGACCACCCGTGCGCAGCGCCGTCACCCGGCCACGAAGCAGGCCGAGCCCCGATGTCTGCTCGAGCTCGTCGGAGGATTCGAACAGCAGCTGCATCCCCAGGCAGATCCCCAGCAGCGGCGTGCCCGCGCCCACCCGCTCGCGGATCAACTCGGTCAGGCCGAGCTCGCCCAGGTTCCGCATCGCGAGCGGGAACGCGCCGACTCCCGGGAGTACGAGCCCGTCCGCCGAGCTCAGCTCGTCGTGGTCGTGAGTGATCGGGGCGAGTGCGCCGACGCGCTCGAGCGCCTTCTGGACCGAGCGCCGGTTGCCCATCCCGTAGTCGATCACGGCGATCCTCGGCCGGCGCGGGCTCACACCAGCGTCCCCTTGGTGCTGGGAATCCCGCGCTCGCTGGGATCGAGCGCGACCGCCGCGCGCAGCGCGCGTGCGGTCGCCTTGAACGCGGCTTCGATCACATGGTGGGCGCTGGTGCCCGTCTCCACGACCACGTGCAGCGTCAGCTTCGCGTTCATCGCCAGCGCGCGGAAGAACTCCTCCACCAGCTCGTAGTCGAACGTCCCGATCGAGCCCGGAGGAAGCGACGCGTCGAACACCAGTAGGCCGCGGCCCGAGATGTCGATCGCGCACGAGGCGCGCGACTCGTCCATCGGCACCGTGGCGTCGCCGTAGCGGCTGATCCCGGAACGATCGCCGAGCGCCGCGTCGAGCGCCTGGCCGATGCAGATGCCGACATCCTCGACAGTGTGGTGAGCGCCGGTCTCGAGATCTCCGACGGCGCGAACGTCGAGGTCGAGATGGCCGTGGCGCGCGAGCAGGTCCAGCATGTGGTCGAGGAATCCGACGCCGGTCTTGCGCTCGCCCCCGCCGGTTCCGTCCAGCGTGAGTCGCACCGACACCTGGGTCTCCCGGGTGTTGCGGTCGATCTCGGCGGCTCGCCTCATCGCGGGTGATTGTCGCGAATGCGCGCCTCCATCGAGCGCGCGTGCAGCTCGAACCCTTCCGCCCGCGCCACCGGCGATGCCTCGCGTGCGAGCTCCGAGCCGTCCGCGACGCGCACCTCGGTCGTCGCGCGCACGAAGTGCTCGGGGGACAGCGCCGACGCGTAGCGCGCAGCCCCGCCCGTCGGGAGGATGTGGTTGGAGCCCGCGATGTAGTCGCCGAACGCGGTCCCCGACGCTTCGCCGACGAACACGCACCCGGCGCGGGTGACACGCGTGGCCAGCGCCTCCGCCGCGACGCCCGCCAGTTGGAGGTGCTCGGGGGCGAGCGCGTCGGCGAAGGCGAGCGCCGCGTCCATGTCCGCAACCTCGACCATCGCGGCCAGCGCACCCGTCTCGGCCCCCCCGTCGAGCAGCGCGGCGAGCGCGTCCAGCAGCGGCGGGTCCGGGGAGGCTGCGATCACGAGCGTCCCGGGGCCGTGCTCGGCCTGGGCGAGCAGATCGAGCGCCAGCGGCTCGGGGTCGGCGTCGCGGTCGGCGATCACGAGCAGGTCGCTGGGCCCCGCGAAGCCGTCGATCCCGACCTGGCCGAACACCTGCCGTTTGGCCTCCTGGACGTACAGGTTGCCGGGGCCGGCGATCACGTCGACCGGCGCGACGGCGTCCGTTCCGTACGCCAGCGCGGCGATCGCCTGGGCGCCGCCCATCCTGTACACCGCCGTGGCGCCGGCGAGCCGGCACGCCCCGAGGATCGTCGGGTTGACCTCTGCCTCCGGACCGGGCGGCGAGCACACCACGATCTCGCGCACGCCGGCCACGCGGGCCGGGACCACGCCCATCACGACCGTGCTGGGGTAGGGCGCCCGCCCCCCGGGGACGTATATGCCCGCCCGCCAAACCGGAGCGCGACCGAGGCGCACCGCGTGCGTGCCGAGGTCGACGGACGTCGTTTCGCGATATGCGCGGGCGGCTGCGACCGCCTCGACGTTGGCGATCGCCCGCTCGAGCCCGTGGCGCACCGCCGGGTCGAGCGCGGCGGCGGCTGCGTCGAGCTCATCGTCGGCGACTCGGAGCGGGCGCGGCTCCGCGACGCCGCGGATGTCGAGCGCGCGTGTGTAGTCGAGGACCGCGGCGTCGTTCCATTCCCGCACGCGCGCGATGATCTTCGCGACCTCGTCACTCACCGACTGTGCGCCCGGAACGAGCGCCCGAAGCCGCCTCACCGCGGCCGCGGGGTCGCCCTCCAGGCTGATCCGCTCAGACCGCATCCAGCCGCTCCAGGAGCGCGTCGATCGCCGCTGCGCGGAGCTTGTGCGCCACGGGGTTCGCAATCAGGCGGGCCGTGCAGTGGGCGATCTCCTCCCGGATCACGAGGCCGTTCTCGCGCAGCGTGGCCCCCGTGGCGGTGAGGTCGACGATCCCTTCGACCAGGCCCGTGAGCGGCGCCAGCTCGACGGATCCCTTTACCTCGACGATCTCGGCCTGCCGCCCGGTCTCGAGGAAGTACCGCGCGGCGACGCGGGGGTACTTGGTCGCGATCCGGACGACGCCGAGCCTGCGGAGCGCCTCGGCGGCGCGGTCCTCGCCTGCGACCGTCGCGAGCACCATCGTGCACCGCCCATAGCCGAGGTCGACGAGCTCGTAGATCTCGCGCTCCGACTGCTCGAGGAGCACGTCCTTGCCGGTGATCCCGATATCCGCGGCTCCGGCCTCCACGTACGTGGGCACGTCGGAGGGCCGCATCGTGATGATCCCGGCGTCCTCGAACAGCAGCCTGCGGTCGTTGTCGCGCACGTCCCGGGTGTCGAGGCCGAGGCGGTCGAGCAGGCCGAGCGTGTCCTCGAACAGGGTTCCCCGCGGGACGGCGATCCGCAGATCGTTCACGGCCTGCTCCCACCGAGGCCGCGCTCCTCGCCCGTGAGCGCGATGTGCAGCCGCTCCACGCCCAGCGCGAAGCCGACCGCAGGGAGCGGGCGCCCGAACCCCGCGAGGAGCTCGTCATAGCGGCCGCCGCTCCCGATCGGTACCCCGTACGCGGGGTCGTAGACCTGGAACACCGCGCCGGTGTAGTAGCCGAGGCTCCGCACGAGGCCGAGGTCGAAGATGATCCGCTCGGCCACCCGTGGCGTGAGCAGCGCGTGGACGTCGCGCATCCCCATCGCCGCTGACTCGAGCGGCCCGGTGTGCCCCTCCAGGATCTCGGGGCCTCCGCGCGTTCGGGCGACGCTGAGGAGGAGATCGGCATCGGCGCCGGCGAGCCCGAGCGCGCGGACCTCCCGCTCGACGCCGACGAAGTCGCCGCCCGCCAACGCGGTCAGGATCCGCTCCCGGGCGTCCTCCGGGACGCCCAGCGCCGCGAGCAGCTCCGGGTAGAGCGAGGCATCGCCGAGCCCGATCCGGTAGGTCTGAAGCCCGGCCGCGTCGAGCGCGGCACACAGGACGGTCAGCGCCTCGGCGGTGCCCTCGGGCGCCGGCGAGCCGATCAGCTCGACGCCCGCCTGGAGCAGCTCGCGCGACTGACCGCGCTGCGGGCGCACCCCACGATAGGCATGCGCGAAGTAGGAGAAGCGAAACGGCGGGTCGGCGTGCGCGTAGTGCGTGGCGACGAGTCGCGCGATCGGCACCGTCATGTCCGGCCGCAGCACGAGCACGTTGCCCTGCTCGTCGAACATCCTGTAGGCGGGTCGAGCGCCCCATGTGGTGGTTTTGGTCGGCTGGCGGTCCTCGCGCGCGAACGTGCCCTCGTACTCGAGCGCCGGCGTGTACACCTCCCCGTAGCCGGCGCCCTCGAACACGCCGCGAATCCGCTCGGTCATGGCCCGGAGCTCGCGCATCTCGTCGGGCAGGACGTCTCGCGTACCGCTCGGAATGCGGTCGACCATCGGTTCCGTTCCCGTTCCGGCGTCGGCTTCAGGCGACCGCGGGCACGTCGTCCACCCGCTCTATGCGCGCGCCGAGATGTCGCAGGCGCTCGTCGATCCGCTCGTAGCCGCGGTCGATCTGGCGGATGTTCCCGATCTCCGTGACGCCTTCGGCACACAGCGCGGCGATCAGCATCGCCATGCCGGCGCGGATGTCCGGAGACTCGACGCGCTGGCCGGTCAGCCTGCGCGGACCGAGGACGATGGCCCGGTGGGGGTCGCAGATCGTGATCGCGGCGCCCATCAGCTGAAGCTTGTCGCAGAAGAACAGCCGGTTCTCGAACATCTTCTCGTGGATGATCACCGAACCCTCGGCCTGCGTCGCGAGCGCCAACGCGATACTCGTCAGGTCCGCCGGGAACGAGGGCCAAGGTCCGTCCTCGACTTTCGGCATGTAGTCGCCGGCGTCATTGCGGACCACGAGCTGCTGGTTCCCCGGGACGATCACCTCGGAGCCCCTGACCTCGCTGCGCAGCCCGAGCCGTTCGAACACCAGACGGACCATCCGCAGGTCCTCGGGAACCGTGTCCCTGACGATCAGCTCGCCGCCCGTGACGCCCGCGAGCGCCATGAGCGAGCCGATCTCGATGTGGTCTGGCGCGATCGCGTGCGTGCAGCCACGCAGGGCGCCCGTGCCGTGGACCGTCATCACGTTGGACCCGATCCCGTCGATCGGCGCCCCCATCGACACCAGCATCCGCGCCAGGTCCTGGACGTGCGGCTCGGACGCCGCGTTGCGGATCACGGTGGGACCGCGGGTCAGCGCGGCCGCCAACAGCGCGTTTTCCGTCGCCATCACCGAGGGCTCGTCCATCAGGAAGTCGCATGGGCGGAGCCCCAGCGGGGCGTCGAGCCGGATGTCGTGGCCGTGCTCGACCGTGGCGCCGAGGGCGCGGAACGCGTCCAGGTGGGGATCGAGCCGCCGGCGGCCGATCACATCACCGCCCGGCGGCGGCATACACACCCTCCCGAACCGCGCCAACAGCGGCCCTGCGAGTAGGAACGACGCGCGGATCCGCTCGGCCAGCTCGGGGTCCACCGAGCAGCCGTCGCCGACGCCGGACGCGTCAACCGCCACTTCGCTCGGCCCGAGCCACTCGACACGCGCGCCGAGGTCCTCGAGCAGCAGCGTCATCGCCTCCACGTCGCGGATCCTCGGGACGTTGCGGAGGATCACCTCGTCTTCGGTCAGCAGGCACGCGGCGAGGATCGGTAGAGCGCCGTTCTTGTTGCCCGCGGCGGTGATCGTGCCGGACAGCGGCACCCCGCCTTCGATCACGAACTTCTCCATCTCGTCGGGCAGACTAGCTTGTGTCGCCATGACGTGCTCGACGTGCCGAGCGCGCGCGTTGATGACGCGAAAATCGCTCTGGTGGGAGCCCCGGGCGACGCTGGAACCCATGCGGTGCAGTGATTCGCGATAGCTGATCCGACACCTGCTCGACTGGTGCGAGGTTGGTTTGCGCTGGACCCTGGCGTTCAGAAGCCGAAGTGGCCGAGCATCGAGGTGGCGGACGCGGCGTTGCCGAGCAGCGGCAGTCCGAGCAGTTCCTCGGTGGTCCGCAGAAGCGAGTAGTGGGTGTACGGGGTTGCGTCAGCCACGCCGTGGGTGTGGGCCGAGATCACCAGGCAGATCACGTGGTTGCTCTCGTTCGGACCGCCCCCACCCGAGCCGTCCTCGTCCCAGACCACAAAGATCACCGTGTTTCCCGCCTTGTACTGAGGGGTTGCCTGCAACTCCGGGATGTAGCTCTGCAGGAACGCGTCTCCCTGAGCGATCGTGCCGTCGTGCATGTCGTCGATCACGTTCGGTGTGATCAACGTGAACTTCGCCGATACGTCAGGCGAGGAGCCGAACGGGACGTCGAAGCTCGAGCAGTCGGGTCTCAGGTTCGTGTAGTAGGCCATCGGATCGTGATGCACCGCGTACTCCCCGGAGTCCGAGCCGTAACAGCTGGACGGCATCCCCTCCTCCAACGACCGCGACTGGCCGCCGGGCAGCTGGCTGAAGATCGAAGGAGCACCTACCGGATGACTCGACGGCCCGTTGTCATCCGCGATCCCCTGGCTGCTGCCGCTCGTCGCCTCGATGTAGTTAGGAAGCGACGGATGGTCGGTCGCGTAGTAGTTAGTCGCCAGACCGTACGTGCTCGCCAGGCTGTTGATGTACGGAGCCTGGCCGGAGTTCAGCACTTCGTTGTAGCCGTGATTCTCCATCCACACCCACACCACATGCTGGATCCCGCCTGACGGCGTGGCGGTGGTGGTGGATGTCGCCGTGGTAGTGGTGGTGGTCGGGTTGGTCGTGGTAACGCCCCGCCCGGGGGTATGGTGCCTACGCGGTCGCTTTCGGTGCCGCCGGTGACCGCACGCGGTTTTGTGTCGACGGCCCTTGTGAGCGCGGCAACGAGTGCGCTTGGTCTGGTGGTGGCGCTTAGGCGGTTTGTGCCGTCGGTGGTGGCCGTGCTTGCCCCAGACTGCGGCTGGAACCAGCAGAGACGCGATTAACGTCATCGCCGCGATGATTGACGATCGTTTCACGGGCGTTTGCTCCTTCCTGAAGTCCTCCGCAGGGAGGGGACGTGACTCATCCGGTTTCTCCTCTTGCTCGCTTGCGTGCGTCGGTTAGCCGCCGGGCGTCCCGATCCAGACCCAGCTCACGTACACGTGCCCTGAGTCACCGTCGTTTGACCCGGACGGTTCGATCTGCAGCTGCCATCGCTCCGGGCTCGACCAGACCTGGTTGGTGGCGGTGCCGACCAACTGCCCGTCAACGTAGTAGGACCGGAAGCCTGGGCCCCACTCCTGCGTGTAGAC
>Ga0187776_10001453_pt1 | contig 11855 bp, 9 predicted proteins | sample 0216_BV02_MP12_2_FD_132426 | JGI IMG/M metagenome (GOLD analysis project Ga0187776, IMG submission 132426) | Tropical peat soil microbial communities from peatlands in Department of Meta, Colombia - 0216_BV02_MP12_20_MG | ecosystem: Environmental > Terrestrial > Soil > Wetlands > Peat | place...
CTCGTCCTGCGTCGCGCTCATGGTGACCCTCGGCAGCATTGCCTTCGGCGTACCGATGGCCGCGAGCGCCGCCGACGCCGCTCCGATTCCCGTTCGGGATTTCTTCCGGCACCCGGAGCGCGGCTTCTTCCGCATCTCGCCGGACGGGCGGACGCTCGCCTTCATGCAGCCGTTTGAGCGGCGGATGAACATCTACGTCCAGCCGATCGCCGGCGGCGAGCCGCGCCGCCTCACCGACGAGACCGCGCGCGACATCGCGGATCACTTCTGGAAAGGCCCGTCGAGGCTGGTGTATCTGAAGGATTTCGCCGGCGACGAGAACTTCCACCTGGTGGGGGTGGCGATCGACGGCTCCGGGATCAAGGACCTGACTCCGTTCCCGGGCGTGCGCGCGCAGATCATCGACGAGCTGCGCGACTTCCCGGACGGGCTGCTAATAGGCTTGAACAAGCGCAACAAGGAAGTGTTCGACGCGTACCGGCTCGACCTGAAGACCGGCGAGCTCGAGCTGGTGGCGGAGAATCCGGGCAACATCACGAGCTGGCTCACCGATCACGCGGGCTTGATCCGCGGGGCGCAGACCTCCGACGGCGTGAACACGAGCTACCTCTATCGCGACGGCGCGAGCGGGCCGTTCAAGACCGTGCTCACGACCAACTTCCGCGACTCGTTCAATCCGCTGTTCTTCACCTTCGACAACAAGCTGCTCTACGCGTCGTCCAACATCGGCCGCGACAAGCAGGCGATCGTGCTGGTCGATCCGGCGACCGCTAGGGAGCAGAAGGTCCTCTTCGAGCATCCGGAAGTGGACGTCGTGGGTCTTGCCTATTCGCACAAGCGCAAGGTGCTGACCGAGATCGACTTCGTCACGTGGAAGCCCGAGCGGAAAGTGCTCGATGCCGAAACCGATAAGATTTACGCATCTCTGAAGAAGCAGCTTTCCGGCTACGAGTTCGCGCTGCAGAGCATGACCGACGAGGAGGACAAGCTCGTCGTCGCGGCGTTCAACGACCGCACGCCGGGAACGCGCTACCTCTACGACGTCCGCGCCGACAAGCTCACCAAGCTGGGCGAGATCGCGCCGTGGCTGCCCGAGGAGCGCATGGCGGCGATGAAGCCGATCGAGTACACGTCGCGCGACGGGCTCGTGATCCACGCCTATCTCACGTTGCCGAAGGGCAGCGAAAGCAAGATCCTGCCGGTGGTGGTCAATCCCCACGGCGGCCCATGGGCGCGCGACGTCTGGGGCTGGAATCCGGAGGTGCAGATGCTCGCCAACCGCGGCTATGCGGTGCTGCAGATGAATTTCCGCGGCTCCACCGGCTACGGCCGCGCCTTCTGGGAGGCCTCCTTCAAGCAGTGGGGCCGCAAGATGCAGGACGACGTGACCGACGGCGTGGAGTACCTCATCAAGAAGGGGATCGCCGACCCGAAGCGCATCTGCATCTACGGCGGCAGCTATGGCGGCTACGCGACGCTCGCCGGCGTGACGTACACGCCCGATCTCTACGCCTGCGCGGTGGATTACGTCGGCGTGTCGAACCTGTTCACGTTCATGAACACGATCCCGCCGTACTGGAAGCCCTACCTCGACATGATGCACGAGATGGTCGGCGATCCGGAGAAGGACAAGACCCTGCTCGCCGCGGCCTCGCCGGCGCTCAACGCCGACAAGATCCGGACGCCGCTGTTCGTCGCCCAGGGCGCGCACGATCCGCGGGTCAACATCGACGAGTCCAACCAGATGGTCAGCGCGCTGCGCGCGCGCGGCATCGACGTGCCTTACATGGTGAAGGACAACGAAGGCCACGGCTTCCACAACGAGGAGAACCAGTTCGAGTTCTACGAGGCCATGGCGAAGTTCCTCGCCAAGTATCTCGGCGGAAGCGCGTAGCGAGGCAAGCGTGACCGCACCACGTCGCTTCGGGCTCATCGCCGCTGCCGGCGCGAGCACGCGCTTCGGCGGCGAGCCCAAGCAGTACGCATCGCTCGCCGGGGCGCCGCTGCTGCGGCACACGATCGACGCGCTCAACGACTCGATCGTGCTCGAGTCGGTGTTCGTGGTGCTGGCGCCGGACGATCGGCTCTACGCCGAGAGGATCGGCAACGTCCGCGGCGTCGAGCCGCTCTACTGCGGCGGAGCGACGCGAGCGGAGTCGGTCAGAAACGGCCTGGCGGTCGTGGGCCGCCACGCGGTCGCCGAGGACTGGGTGCTCGTGCACGACGCGGCGCGGCCGTGCATCGACGTGGGGACGCTCAACAGGCTGCTGCACGAGCTCGAGGACGAGCCGGTGGGCGGCTTGCTCGCCGTCCCGCTCGCCGACGCGCTCAAGCGCGTTGAAAGCGGCGCGGGCCTGCGCGCCGTCTCGACCGAGCCGCGCGAGGGCCTGTGGTGCGCGCAGACGCCGCAGATGTTCCGCTATGCCATCCTCCAGCATGCCTTCCGCAAAGCCGATTGCGCGAAGATCGTCGACGAAGCGCAGGCGGTGGAAGAGCTGGGCGTCAAGGCTCGCCTCGTTCGCGGCCGTCCCGACAACATCAAGGTCACCTACCCCGAGGACATACCGCTCGCCGAGGCGGTCCTTCTCCGGCGCCGGGACGCATGAGCGAGCCGCGGCTTCGCATCGGCAACGGCTTCGACGTCCACGCGCTCGTCCCGGCTCGGCCGCTCAAGCTGGGCGGCGTGACGATCCCGTTCGACAAGGGGCTCTCCGGGCACTCCGACGCCGACGCGCTCCTGCACGCGATCTGCGACGCGATCCTGGGCGCGCTCGGCGCGGGCGACATGGGGGCGCATTTTCCCGACAACCATCCCGCCTACAAGGACGCCGACAGCCGCGTGCTGCTCCGCCGGGTCTGGCAGCGCGCGCGCGCGGCCGGCTACGCTCTCGGCAATCTCGACGCCACGGTGATCGCGCAGGCGCCGCGATTGGCGCCGCACGTCGCGGAGATGGCCGCGAACATCGCCCGGGATTGCGACGCGCGCGTCGATCAGGTCAACATCAAGGCGCGAACGACCGAACGGCTTGGCTTCTGCGGGCGAGGCGAGGGGATCGCCGCGATGGCGAGCGTGCTGCTGATCGGCACGCAGGAGCGGTCCCCTGCGCAGTAGGGCACACTCGCGCGCTACCTTCGTTGGTCGTGCACCGGAGCCGGTTCCCGTCGGGACGGATGCTAAAATCAGCGTCTCTCATGCGGACCGTCGGCGCCTTCGGCCGTTTCCCGCTCGTCGTTCGCGGCTCACGGGCCATGTCGACCGACCGCCGCCGGCTCTCGCAAGAAGCATCACGCCGCCCCTGCTGATGCCCGATTTCGGCTCCTGCGACAATCGTATGGAAAAAGCGCATGGCTGATGCGGAAGCAGGCTCGCTCTCCGTTCCCGCGATCGCGCGTCGCCGAACGCGCATCTGCTTCGTCGGCGGAGTCCCGATCGGCGGTGGCCACCCCGTCGTGGTGCAGTCGATGACCAATACGGACACCGCGGATGTCGCCGCGACGGTGGCGCAGGTCAAGGCGCTTGCGGACGCGGGCTCGGAGCTGGTCCGCGTCACCGTCAACACCGCCGAAGCCGCGGCGGCCGTGCCGGTGATCAGGGAGCGGCTCGATGCGATCGGCCGCGGCGTGCCGCTGATCGGCGACTTCCACTTCAACGGCCACCGGCTGCTTTCGAGCTTCCCGGATTGCGCCCGCGCACTCGCGAAATACCGCATCAATCCCGGCACCGTCGGCGGCGGAGCCAAGCACGATCCGCAGTTCGCGGTAATGATCGAGCGCGCGATCGACTGCGGGAAGCCGGTGCGAATCGGTGTGAACTGGGGCAGCCTCGACCAGGATCTGCTGGCCAAGTTGATGGACGACAACGCCGCCAGCGCCAACCCGCTGGATGCTGCGCAGGTGATGCGCGAAGCGCTGGTGACCTCGGCGCTTCGCAGCGCGCAGTTCGCGGAGGACCTGGGCCTTCCCGGCGATCGGATCGTTCTTTCCTGCAAGGTTTCCGCCGTGCAGGACCTGATAGCCGTGTACACGGAGCTCGCGCGCCGCTGCGACTATCCGCTGCATCTCGGCCTCACCGAAGCCGGGATGGGCTCGAAAGGCATCGTGGCGTCGACCGCGGCAATGGCCGTGCTGCTGCAGCAGGGCATCGGCGACACCATCCGCGTGTCGCTCACCCCGGAGCCCGGCGGCGACCGCACGCGCGAGGTCGTCGTCGCGCAAGAGCTGCTGCAGACCATGGGCCTGCGCTCGTTCGCGCCGCTAGTCACCGCCTGTCCCGGCTGCGGCCGGACGACGAGCAGCTTCTTCCAGGAGCTCGCCGACAAGATCCAGGCATACCTGCGCGCCCAGATGCCGGTGTGGCGCGCGCGCTATCCGGGGGTGGAGAACATGACCGTGGCCGTGATGGGGTGCGTGGTCAACGGCCCCGGCGAATCGAAGATGGCCGACGTCGGCATCAGCCTGCCCGGCACCGGCGAAGTGCCGGTCGCTCCGGTGTACGTCGACGGGCAGAAGACGGTGACGCTGCGCGGTCCCGGGATCGCCGAAGATTTCGAGCGGATCGTGTTCGACTACGTCCGCGCGACCTACGGTGGCGAGCAGCCCGCGGAGCATCTTCGCCCCAGGAAGAAATCCATCGCCATCACGCTGGGCTCCGCCGCTTCCTCCGACGGTGTCGCTTCCAAAGCGAGCTGACGCTTTGCCGCGCCTTATCCGGCGCGGGCCAGGGGAATCGTCACTCGGGCGAGCGTCCCGCCGCCGGCGCGCGGCAGGAGATCGAGCGTTCCGCCGTGCATACGGGCGATGCGCTCGACGATCGCCAGGCCCAGACCGGCTCCCGGCGCCCCGCCACGCGCCGGATCACCGCGCGTGAAGGGACGCTTCAGATAATCGACGTTCTCGGCACGGATGCCAGACCCGTGATCGGCGACCTCGACGGTCAGTGTTCCGCCGGCGGCGCGCACCGCCAGCTCGACGGGCGGGGCGCCGTGGCGCAGCGCGTTGTCGACGAGATTGCCGATCATGCGCTCGAACGCGGTCGCGCGCAGCGCCACCGTCGGCAGCTCTTCGCGCGCGAAGCGCACGTCGCGCCCGGCTCGCTGGTGGCGGGCCGCCACGGTGGCGACGATCTCGCCCGGGTCGCACACTTCCACCGAGCAGTCGCCGCCGGGGCGCGCGAAGTCGAGGAACTGGCTGATGATGCGGTCCATCTCGTCGATGTCCTCCACCATGCCCTGACGGGCCCGCTCGTCGGCAGTCGCGACCTCGATGCCGAGCCTCAGGCGCGCCAGAGGCGTGCGCAGGTCGTGCGACACGCCGGCGAGCAGCACGGCGCGGTCCTGCTCCATCTGGCTTAAGTTCGACATCATCTGGTTGAAGCCCCGGTTGAGGTTGACGATTTCCGACGGACCGCTCTCCGGCAACGGCGGCGGCGACTTGCCCTCGCCGACGCTCGCCACCGCGGCGTTGAGCTGGCGCAGCGGCCGCGCGAGATAGCGCGCGAAGGCGTACGCGCTCGGCAGCAGCACCGCGAGGATCACCACGCTCCACTGCAGCGCGCGCGAGGGCACGTTTTCCGCGGACCGCGTCGGCAAGGGGAAGCCGGCCCAGTAGGCGCGATCGCCGGCAACGAGCTTGATCCACAGGAGCTGCAGCCGTGGCTGGATGCGCAGCTCCGTTTCCGGCCCGAGCTCCGCCTTCAGTCGCTGCTCGAGCTCCACCAGCAGCGGGCTCAATGGTCCGGCGGCGAAGCGCCGTTCCGCGTCGAAGCCGGGCTTGCGCGCCTGGTCGGAGACGATCCGCGCGCGGTACGCCGCGCCGATCCGCGTCAGGGCCGCCTCGCCGGCGCCCGGCTCCACCGAAGCGAGCGCGGCGCGCAGCGAGCGCAGCTCGACGAGCTTGGTGTCGCTGAACTGGCGCTCGATCAGCGCGGCGCGATCGAGCCGAAAGAGGTAGATCGCAGCCGCCTGGCTCACCAGGAGCACCGCCACCAGCAGCAGCGCGAGGCGCCCGAACAGCGAGCGCGGCCACGGCAGAAAGCTCAAGCGCCGGCCTCGCTCGGCGCGGCGGCGTCGTCCGGGACGAACACGTAGCCGAACCCCCATACCGTCTGGATGTAGCGCGGCGTCGAAGGATCGGGTTCGACCAGCTTCCTCAGGCGCGAGATCTGCACGTCGATGGCGCGATCGAACACGTCGTGATCGCGGCCGCGCGCCAGCAGCATCAGCTTCTCGCGCGCGAGCGGCTGGCGCGGATGTGTCGCGAGCACCTTGAGCAGGCTGAACTCGCCCGTCGTCAGGGCGATCGGCGTGTCGCCGCGCACGAGCGTGCGCGTCGCGAGGTCGAGCACGTACGGCCCGAAGGCAACCTTGCCTTCGGCCGAGGGCGCGCCCGGCGCCTCGGTGTGGCGGCGAAGCACGGCATGGATCCGCGCCACCAGCTCGCGCGGATTGAACGGCTTCGGCAGATAATCGTCGGCACCCATCTCCAGCCCGACGATGCGGTCGACGTCCTCGCCCTTGGCCGTGAGCATGATGATCGGCACGCTCTCGCCGGACCCGCGCAGGCGGCGGCACACCGCGAGACCGTCCTCGCCCGGCAGCATAAGGTCCAGCACCAGAAGGTGCGGCGGATCGCGCTGCAGTCGCTTGTCGAGCTCGCGAGCGTCGGGCAGGACCTGGACCTGGAAGCCTTGCTCGCCAAGGTAACGCGCCAGTAGATCGCGCAATCGGGCATCGTCGTCGACGACGAGGATCTTCGGGTTGCTCTGCTTCATGGCGTCATCGTAGCGCGATGGCCGCGGCGGCGGTCGGCGATTGTCTCGAATTGTAACGTCGGTCCCGGCAGGCAACGATTCGTTACGCGCTGCGCCGCGTCGACGCGCAACAAAGACTTACCGGTACGACGGCGCAGGCAATGATTGCGCAACACCTCGCGGGCACACTGCGCTCGAAGCTTCGGCGTTCGAAACACGCCGATTCGCTCGCTTCAACGAAAGGACTCACCGATGAAACGCACCTTTCTCGCGGCTCTCCTCGGTCTGGCGCTGTGCGCCCTCGGATTCACCGCTTCGGCGGGGCCGATGCACGGTGGAGACTTGATCGGGATACTGGGGCAGCTGCGCTCCCAGCTCAATCTGAACACCTCGCAGCAGCAACAGTGGGACAACGCGGCCGCGCTGAGCGCGGCGGCGCGCAGCGCGTTCCGCGCGAGCGCTCAGGAGCGCAGCTCCGCGCTGCAGGCGGAGCTCGCGAAGCCTGAGCCCGATTTCGCGTCGCTCGCCGCGGCGTCGGACGCGGCGTCCCAGCAGCTATCGACGCTCCGTAAACAGGCGCGCGACGCCTGGCTCGCGCTGTACGCGACGTTCACGCCCGACCAGAAGGCGATAGCACGCGACGCGATCAAGGACAGGGTTGCAAAGGTCCAGGCGTGGCGCAACGCGCGGCGTGGGTCGCCCGCGAGCTAGGCCAATCGGCTCGCCCGGAAGAATCCTCCTAGTCGGTCTCTCCGGCCGACGGTCTCGCCCGGCTAGTCATCCGCCGGGCTTTTTTTTCGCCGGAGGAGGGGGCTTGCGCGCGGCGAGCGAGGCGTTATAATTCATTTGTCATAAACATCGTGTATTCCTTTACCCCGTCGCTGCGTGTTGATGACCAGCGTTGAGGATCGCAGGCCATGACAGAATCCAGACCGGGTTTACCCCCCCGACCCTAACCGGTCATCCCGAACTCGGTCTGTCCTCCCGCGCCCCGTCAAGGGGCGCCTTTTTTGCTACCTTCGGAGCCTTTGCGGCCTGCGTTCGCATGAAATCTTTTGCCTAAAAACACCTTGGATACAGGGAATTGGGTGAAGATGCTGAGATTCAAATCGCATAGACCCGCGCAACAACATAGGAAAAGGCGCTAAACGACGGATTGGCCCGTTTTTATGTTGCGGCGTGCATATTTACATCCAAGCGACGGCCGGGCTGCTCGGGCATCGCCGCGGGGGACCCGGGATCGGGATCGTCGCCGGGCCGCACCGACGCGCGGCCGTTGCACAGTCGCGCGGCAGTCGCCTTCAGCTCCTCGGGCAACCCGGGCTTGAGCATGAAGTCGACGCCGGAAAGACGCAGTACCTCCAGCGTCGCCGCGGAGGAATCGCCGCTGATGAGCAGCGCCGGAACGCGCTCGCCGAGCTCGCGCCGCAGTCGCGCGATGGCGTCGACGCCGGACTCGTCTCCGGCGATGCGGTAGTCCGCGACGATCAGATCCGGATACGCCTGAGCCTCGCCGAGCGCGGCGATCAACGCGTCGCACGAGGTGGCGGCGATCACGGTGGCGCCCCAAGTTCCGAACAGCGCGCGCATTCCCTGGAGCACGATCTCCTCGTCGTCGACCACCGCGACGCAGGCACCGGACAGAGGCAGGGTCGCCATCGCCTGTGCTTGTCGCGTCGCGGCGAACGAGGTCACCCGCGGCGTCGCGCGCCGGACCTCGATCGCGAAGCACGAGCCCTTGCCGGGGCGCGACCGCACGCTGACCGGGTGCTCGAGGAGCGCGGCGAGCCGGCGGATGATCGCGAGTCCGAGGCCGATTCCGTTGCCACCGCGGCGGCCTGCTCCGATCTGGTAGAACTCCTCGAAGATGCGCTCCCTTTCGTGCTCGGCGATGCCGACGCCGGAATCCCAGGTCTCGAGACGGATTGCGGCGCCCCGCCGGCGCGCGCCGATCACGACGCCGCCGCGATCGGTATAGCGAACTGCGTTCGATGCGAGATTGGCAAGGATGCGCTCGAGCAGCACCGGATCGCTTTCGACCCAGGCGCGGGTCGGCATCACCGTGAGCCGGAGTCCTTTCGCGGAGGCGATTGGCGCGAATTCGCGTGTCAGGCGCTCGAACACCGGTCCGAGCGCAAAGGCGCTGCGCCTTGGAGCGATCGCGCCGGCATCGAGCTTGGAGATGTCCATTACCGCGCTGAACAGGCGCTCCAGCGCCTCGACCGAGGCGTTGATGCTGCTCACCAGATGCCGGGCCTGCAAGTCGTGCGCGCGGGCCGACAGCGCCGCAGCGAACAGCCCCATCGCGTGCAGCGGCTGGCGCAGATCGTGGCTCGCCGCCGCGAGGAACTGGGTCTTGCCGCGATTCGCGGCTTCGGCGGTCGCGCGCGCCCGGTCGGCGGCGGCGGTCTGCGCTTTGAGCTCGCCGATGAGATCGACGTTTTCATAGCGCATGGCCAGCGATTCCGCCATGAGATCGTTCAGGTTGTGGCCGAAGCGCAGGATGAAACCCAGAACGACCGCGAGGACCGCGGCGATGAATCCGTGGATTGCGTCGCCCTCGAGCGCCACCCGCGCGATCAGCGGGCCGAGCGCCGCCAGCGAAAAGCCGTACAGTGTCGGTTTGTAGACAGAGGTCAGATTGATGCCGCCCATGATCACGCCGAAGAGGCACACGATGAGCAGCGCCTGATGGCCGATGTCGCCGGAGGCGAACCAGCGCACGCCGGCTGCCCCCCACAGGGCGCCGGCGACGACCGAGCCCGCCGTCCACGCGCGGCCCCAGCGCTCGCGGTCTGCGGGCGGTGGCGCGGCGAGACGGTAGCGACGGGCGAGCTCGTAGCGCCAGGCTTGGTTGAGAAGGATCGCAGCGAGCCACAGCGCGAGCTCGCCGTGCGGCGCGACGTTCCACGTCACCGCGCACAGGATGAGGCCGCCGAGCGTCATCGAGGACGTGGTGCGCCCCCACTGGCCGAACAGCGTCGCGATCTGCTCGGCGCGGGCCCGCTGCACGGATGCCGAACGGCCGGCAGCTTCCGGCATGGTGAAAAAGCGGGTCGGCCTAGCGGGCGCGCGCCCCGGGCGTCTCGAAACGCACGCCGCGGCGGGCGAGCTCGATCACGACCTGCGTGCGGTTCCGCACGTTCAGCGCCCGCAGGATCGCGCTGACATGCACCTTGACGGTCCCCTCGGAGAGCTTGAGGTCGCGGCAGATGAGCTTGTTCGGCTTGCCCTGGACCAGCAGCTTCAGCACGTCGGCCTGACGCAACGTGAGGCCGAGCTGCTCGGGCCGCGTGATGGTCGCGCGCGCCCGAAGGCCGCCCGGACCCTGGGCGGTTTCGGCCGGAACGTAGACGCCGCCGGCAAGCACGAGCCGCAGCGCTTCGAGCAGCACGCGCGTGTTGGCGGTCTTGGGTATGAAGCCCATGGCTCCGAGGTCGAGGGCGTGCTCGACCGTCTCGCGATCATGGGTTGCGGAGATCACCAGCACCGGCATGCCGGGCCATTCGCGGCGCAGCTCGGCGAGCAACGCGAAGCCGTCGCAGCCGGGCAGTGCGAGGTCGAGCAGGATAAGATCGGTGTCGGGCTCGCGCGACAGCGCCGCATGCGCCTCCGAAGAGTCCTGCGCCTGGATGAAATCGACACCCGGATCGAGCGCCGTCAGGACGTGCCGCAGCGCTTCCTGAATCAACGGATGGTCGTCGACGACGAGGATCTTCATCGTCCCCCCCTTGCCAGCGGATGAACACTTGCTGCGCCCTGTCCCGGGCGTGTTGCGATTACTGTAAGCTCAATGAAAGGCGTGTCAACTGTACAAAGCTACAGGCAGCGCCGCGCGCCTCGCGCAACCGCGACAAAGCCGCGACGGATCAGCGATTTGTCGCGAACACTTCGCACAGCAGCGAGGGCGTAAGGCGGGAGCGGCGCCGCGCGACCATTGGGAACTCGCGGCTTTGACTTGGAGTCGAGCAAGCGAAGGAGAACGAGCCATGCAACGACGCGATTTTCTGATCATGCTCTCCGCGGCGTCTTCGGCGCTGGCGCTTCCGCGCCTCGGCCGGAGCGCCACCTCGGGACCGGTGCTCATCGCCCAGATGCAGCGCGACTGGATGAAGCTGCTGGCTCCCGGCGCCGACGTCGCAGCGAGCACCAATCCGCTGGTCCTCACCGACGACGAATGGCGCCGGCGGCTGACCGCCGAGCAGTTCGACGTGCTGCGGCGTGAGGGCACGGAGTATCCGTTCACCAGCCCGCTGAACAAGGAGAAGCGCGCCGGAGTGTTCGTCTGCGCGGGGTGCGCGCTGCCGCTCTTCACTTCCCAGATGAAGTTCGACAGCGGAACGGGATGGCCGAGCTTCTTCACGCTGATCCCCGACCGCCTCGCCACCAAGCAGGACCTCAAGCTGGTCGTCCCGCGCACCGAATACCACTGCGTGCGCTGCGGAGGGCATCAGGGCCACGTCTTCGACGACGGACCGCCGCCGACGGGTCTGCGCTACTGCAACAACGGTGTGGCGCTGCGCTTCATCCCGCAGAAGGCCTAGCTTCAGGCTGTCGAGGGCGGCCTTCCGCGTCAGCCGCCTCTCGAGGCCATCGTCTTTTCCTGCTCGGTGAGCTCCTGGCGCACCGCGCGCAGCCGGCTTTCGACCGCGGAGAGCTGGTAGAAATCGCCGTCGCCGGCCTTCACGGCCAGCTCGAGCTGCATCACCGCCGCCTTGAGGTTGCCCATCCAGGCGTAGAACTCGGCCTGATGCTGGTGCTCGAGGAGCTGCTTGCCGAGCGCGGCGTAGGCGCGCGCCGCGAGCTGATGCAGCTGGCCGTCGGAGGGAAAGCGCTGTAGCTGCTCGTCGAGGAACGCGGCGGCCTTCGCGGGCTGCTTGTCCTTGAGCAGCGCCTCGGGATAGTCGTAGACGAGCTGCATCTTGCGCGGATAATGGACCAGCGCCGCCTGGTAGCGCGCAATGGCCTGCTTGAGCTGGCCCGACTGCATCAGTATCTGCCCCGCCATCGCCTCGATCATGGGATGCGCGGGCGCGATCTTCTCCAGCGCCTCCAGCTCGGCCTGCGCTTCCTTGTAGTCCTGCGCGCGCAGCAGCGAGGCGACCAG
>Ga0187776_10001455_pt1 | contig 11849 bp, 12 predicted proteins | sample 0216_BV02_MP12_2_FD_132426 | JGI IMG/M metagenome (GOLD analysis project Ga0187776, IMG submission 132426) | Tropical peat soil microbial communities from peatlands in Department of Meta, Colombia - 0216_BV02_MP12_20_MG | ecosystem: Environmental > Terrestrial > Soil > Wetlands > Peat | place...
GAGCGCTCTTAGCCGATCTTCAAATTCTCCGCGATATTTCGCTCCGGCAACCATCGCGGACAAATCGAGCGCGACAATTTTCTTCGGCTTCAGTACTTCGGGAACGTCGCCGGCCACGATGCGCTCCGCCAGGCCCTCGACGATTGCTGTCTTGCCCACACCGGGCTCGCCAATCAGCACGGGATTATTCTTCGTGCGGCGCGCCAGGATTTGCATTACCCGACGAATCTCTTCATCTCGGCCAATTACCGGGTCGAGCTTCCCTCGCCGGGCGAGTTCCGTCAGGTCTCGCGCATATTGCTCGAGCGCCCGGTAAGTGGATTCCGGATTTTGTGAAGTGACGCGATGGCTGCCGCGAATCGCGGTCATGGCTTGCAGGATGGCGTCGGGGCTCGCGCCCTGCCGCGCCAGCAATTGGCCGGCGGGATCGCGGTCCACGCTGGAGATTGCGAGAAGGATATGCTCGGTCGAGACGTACTCATCCTTCAGGCTCTGCGCTTGCTTAAAGGCGCGTTCCATGATGTCGTTCGATGCCGGGCTCATATACTGCTGGGAGACGCCGGAAATTTTCGGCAGACGGTCAACTTGCTTTTGAATTTCGCCGGCCAAGCGCGCCGCTGCGACACCGAGCTTTTCAAGCAGCGGGGGGACCACGCCGTCGCCTTGTGCGACTAGCGCCCACAGTAAATGGAGCGGCTCGATTTGCTGCTGCCCGGAACGGCCCGCGAATTCCTGAGCCGCTTGCAGCGCCTCCTGAGCTTTGACCGTCAGTTTGTCAAATTGCAACATGCGGGGATTCTCTCACTTTCGAAGTTGGACAAAAAGAGGGCCGGAGCTGCGCCCCGGCCCGCCGCCAGCACCAGCGCCAATCTTAATTGTGGCCGTTGCCGACGTCGATCTTCACTTGCTTGGGCTTCGACTCGGCGCGCTTCGGCAGTTCCACCGTCAGCGTGCCGTTCTTGTACTCCGCCTTGATGCCTTCTGTATTGATGGTGTTCGGCAGAGAAAAGCTGCGGCTGAACGATCCATAGGACCGCTCCACTCGCAGGTAGTTCTCTTCCTTCACCTTCTGCTCGAATTTGCGCTCGCCATGGATGGTGAGCATGTTGTTCTCGACGCGGACATCCAGGTCCTTTTCGTTGATGTCCGGCAAATCGGCCTTCAGGACCAGCTCGTTCTCGGTCTCGTAGATATCCACGGCCGGAGCCCAGGTCGTCAGGGCCGAGGTATCGCCCTGCGCCGAAAAGCTCCCTTCAAAGAGCCGATTGACCTGCTCTTGAAGTGTGGACAAGTTACGGAATGGATCCCAGCGAGTGATGCCGTTCATTTCGTATCATCCTCCAAAAGAATTTGCGACCTAGCGCAAGAAGATAATAAAATATGAGTGCAGTATTGTCAAGCTTTTTGGGCGCCTACCGGCCAGTCGGTATTCATGTCCAAATATTACTCTATAACCTTTAGAATTAGGCACTTAAGGTAATGCGTCTCGGGCATCGTCAGGAATATCGGGTGGTCTTGCGCTTGGGTTCTTCTCTCAGCCACCGCCACGCTTTTGTGCACGTCGTTGGCCGCCTCCGCCAGGATTTGCAGAAGAAGCGCCTCGGAGATGTGGTAGGAGCAGGAGCAGGTCAGTAGGAACCCTCCCGGCTTCAGGAGTTTCAGCGCGCGGAGATTGATCTCCTTGTAGCCACGTTGTGCCGCCGGGATGCTGTCGCGATTCTTCGCAAAGGCCGGCGGGTCCAGAATCACCATCTCGAACCGCCGCCCAGCACCGTCGTATTCTTTCAGGACGTCGAACGCATTCCCCTCGCGAAACGACACATTCTGGATGGCGTTAAATTGTTGATTTCGTTTCGCCGCTGCGACGGCCGCAGGCGCCATCTCGATGCATTCCACATGGTTGCACTGGCCGGCGACCGTCAGACCGAAGCCGCCTTGGTAAGAGAAGCAATCGAGGACATCGCCGGAAGCATAGCGGCGGGCGGCGGCGTGGTTTTCGCGCTGGTCGAGAAAGGAGCCGGTCTTCTGCCCCTTCTGGAGGTCGTAAACAAACGTGACTCCATTTTCCTTCGCCAGGATCTCTTCGGGAATTTCTCCGTGAAGTACGCCCACTTTCTGGCCCAGCCCTTCGAGCGTCCGGACTTTCGGATCGTTGCGCTCCAGCACGCCGCGCGGCGAAAACAGTTCCACGAGGATTTCGACGAACATTTCTTTGCAGCGCTCCGCGCCCTGGCTGAGCGTTTGCAGGACAAGAAAATCTCCGTAGCGGTCCACGATCACGGAGGGCAAAAGGTCCGCTTCGCCGTAGACGATGCGGAACGCGTCCGTGTCACTCACCACCCGGCGGCGGTATTCCGCGGCATTGCGAAACCGCTCGAGAAAAAACGTGCGGTCTACCGGTACATCCTCGCGGGTGAGCAAGCGAATGGCGATCTGCGATTTGTCGCTGTAAAATGCACGGCCGCAAAAGCGGTCGCGTTCATCCCAGAGGCGGACCACCGCGCCGGGCTCAGACTGCGCGCTGCGGATATCGCTCCGATAGATCCACAGATGGCCGCAGCGGAGCCGCTCGATTCCGCGTGCGCTGATTACCACCGAACCTTCCGTCACCTTTTTCCCCTCGGCAGGTGATTGACCAGGGGCTTCGCTACAATGTCTGTTGAAATCGGGAGCCAGCGAACGATGCCCGGCGATGGTGCTCATTTAGCACACTTGAGCGCCGCGTGCCAGCGCTCCCGGCCAGCGCCAAGGAATCACGGGAATGAATCTCAGCGAACTCGATTACGTTCATCCGCCGTCGCAAATCGCGCAGTGGCCACTTGAGGATCGCGACGCCTCGCGCATGCTGCTCCTCGATCGCGCGACCGGCCGTTGGGAGGATCGCCAATTCCGCGACTTCCCCGAACTTCTACGCGGCGACGAGTTGATTGTCCTCAATAACGCCCGTGTCCTGCCTGCTCGATTATTCGGCCGTCGGGCCGGCCTGCACGCCACACCGCAGGGCGCGCACAACCCTGAGCGCCGAGAATTTTTGCGAGCGCCGATCGAAGTGCTCCTTGTCCGTCGGTTTTCCGACGATACGTGGGAAGGGCTCGTCCGCCCGGGAAGAAAAATCCCCACGGGCGAGAAAATTATTTTCGGCGAAGGCGAATTGGAAGCTCAGGTCGAAGGCCGCGGCAATTATGGCTTGCGCATCCTCCGTTTTCACTCAAAAGAGAGTCTTGCGAACGCGCTCGCCCGCCTCGGCCATGTTCCCCTTCCGCCCTACATCAAGCGCGCCGATTCGCCGTTCGACCGCGAGCGCTACCAGACCGTGTTCGCGCGCCAGGGGTTTGCCGCCGCGGCGCCTACCGCGGGACTTCACTTCACTCCGCAAATCCTTGAGCGCGTGAAAGCGTGCGGCGCGGAAATCGCGGAGATAACCCTGGAGGTTGGCCTCGGAACATTCGAACCGGTTCGCACCGAGCGCCTGGAAGACCACAGGATCCACCCCGAGTCGTACGAAATCCCCGCGTCAGCCGCCGAGGCCATCGCCCGCGCGCAGCGCGAGAAGCGCCCAATCCTGGCTGTGGGCACGACGGTCGTAAGAGCACTGGAAGACGCCGCTGAAAAGCACTCCGCGCTAAATGGCTATGTTGAGCCGGGCAGGGCTGAGGCAACGATATTTTTATTCCCCGGCAGGCCTTTCCGCGTCGTCAATCAATTGCTGACAAATTTCCACCTTCCGCGCTCGAGCCTCTTGGCGTTGGTTGCGGCATTCGCCGGCCGCGAAAACGTCCTGGCTGCCTATCATCATGCGGTTGACGCCGGCTACCGCTTCTACAGCTACGGCGACTGCATGCTACTCCGTTAAGCAGCCCGGCTGAGCCATTGACCCTTCCCTTGGATAGACTTTCGTGCAACCCAACCCGAGTTCATCTATAATTCGGCTCCCCCGCGAGGGTGTTCTGAATGCGTTACCTGATTCTGAGCGATATCCATGCCAACCTGACGGCTCTCGACGCCGCACTCGCAGCGGCCCAGGGTCATTGGGGAAAGGCCATTTGCCTGGGGGATATCGTCGGTTACGGCCCGGACCCGAACGAAGTAATTGATCGCGTCCGCGGATTGGACGCGCTCACGATCCGCGGCAATCACGACAAAGCCGGCAGCGGCATCGCCAATGCCGACGACTTCAACCCTGTGGCTCGCAGCGTCGCGCTCTGGACTCGCTCCCAGCTTCGTCCGGACAACCGCGAGTACCTGGAAAAATTGCCCACCGGCCCGGTAACCATCAACGGTTTCTCGCTCGTCCACGGCGCGTTCCGCGATGAAGACGAGTACGTCTTCGCGCCAGCGCAGGCTCTCGACAGTCTTCTCGACGCTCCCTCGCCCGTGACGTTTTTCGGCCACACGCATCTTCAGGGCGGCTTCACACTGAGCGAAGAAAAAGTGGGCGTTCTGCATTTCAAGCCGCCCGGGGAAAATGGGTTCGCCTCCCTCCAGATCGAATCCGGCGTAACCTACTTGCTCAATCCAGGTTCGGTCGGGCAGCCCCGCGACGGCGACACGCGCGCTGCCTTTGCCATTTCAGACCTTGACAATAAGCAGGTGGAATTCTGGCGCGTCCCGTACGATATCGAAGGCGTGCAAAAGCGCATGGCCGCCGCGGGCTTGCCCGAAGCACTGATCCTGCGCCTCTCGTTCGGGCGCTAACGCAGAAGATCCCATGTCCTCGGAAAACATGCCCCCGGAAGAGACGGAATATCGCAAGGAGAAAAGCCAATTCCCATTTGCTTTTGCGGCCGGCGCAGTCATCGTCTTGGTGCTTTTCGGGGGGCTGGTTTTTCTCTCTCGCTTTACGCGCTCGACCAGTCACGCCGCCGAAGAGAAGTTTCCGCTCGGCCCCACCGAGCAAGCCTACGCCGAGCGTATTCATTTCACGGACATTCAGATGGCCAAAGCCACGAACTTTCTGAATCAGGAGTTCACCTACGTTGCCGGCACGATTGCGAACGACGGCGTCCGCACGATTCGCGGCCTCGAAGCCACCTTCGAGTTCCACGATCCCTTCAACCAGGTGATCCTGCGCGAAAAGCAAGCGCTGGTCAGTCCGCGAAACACTCGTCCGATCGAGGCCGGCCAGCGGGCCCCTTTTCAAATTACGCTCGAACATGTTCCCGCGGAGTGGAATCAGCAGTATCCTGTGATCCGAGTTACGGGGCTCCTTTTGGAATAAAAGCAGTCCGGAAGTATCTGTCTCTAAACGGTTGGCAAATGTCTACGGAAGTGCCCGCAGAAAATTGGTCGGAGCTTCGCGACGCCTTGGGCGCCCTGGCGGCGTCCGGCGGCGGGGAAGTTCACGAAGACGGCGAATGGCTCGCCGATCTGGCCGCGCTCCACTGCGAAGTCCACTGCAAAGCGAAAAACCCAGTCCTCCATCTGTGGTCGGAAGACCTCACCCTCACGCGCCGGTTTCTTCGCGTTAAGCAGCGCGAGCCCGGCTGCATCATCCTGGAAGTTCATCGCTTCGGCCGTGCCCGTCCCGCAAAACCCGAATTTCTCAGTAAAGACTCTCGCCGCACCCCCGGCCAGATCAGCCGCGCGCAGTTCCGTGCGCGTTTCGCACGCATCCTCGCCGAACGATTCCCGGACGCGAGCGTCGAAGCGTTATCCTCCTCGCCCGATCTCGAACATTCTCTTTCCGGCCTCTACGTGCGCGGGCGCATGCGAGAGAGCTCAACTGACTGGGCGCTGCTCGGTATCTCGACATCGGAGGACGGGGCGGCCGTGGACGGAATGCTCGCCTCCGGATTGCTCTGGCTCGACTGGACGCGGGGGCACGCGGCCCGGCGCCCGGTCGAACGCCTTCGATTGTTCGTCCCCGAAGGCAAAAACCGGAATCTCCGCGAGCGTTCGCTGGCGCTTTCTTCCTCGGCCCGCACGGAAATTTTTGAATATACGGATCCTGACGCGCGCATGCTGAAAATGGACGCGGCCGACGCGGGAAATCTCGAGAGCTGGCTCGTGCAGCGGCCCGAAGCGGATTCCTTGCTCGCTTCTGCACAGGACGCCGTGAACGCCGTCCGCGCAATCGTCCCCGGCGCCGCGGAAGCGATTGCGACGCGCGTTTCTCCGCAAGCAAAGGAAGTCGCGCTCTGCTTCCGCGGCCTCGAATTCGCGCGCTACACGAAAGACGGAGTTTTCTTCGGCCTGGGCGAGAAGAAAGAGAAGCTCACGGAAGAAAGGCAGCCTGCGCTCGACCGCCTCGTCGGCCAGCTCGATCTCTAGCAATTCGCTCGCCACAGACACCAAGCATCGCCTCTATCGCGCTGCCCCCGAACGCTGGCTCGAAACTTTGCTTCTCGAGGATCCCACTCGGCTCGATGCCTGCCTCGCCCCCCCGTTTTCTCTATTCGCAATTGCCCGCGCTCGCGGCCAACGACCGCGGCGAGCTCGATCTCCTCGGCGTCACCCGCCAGGGCCGCCTCGTCGTAATCGAGTTGAAAGCTTCCGAAGATCTGCAGATGCCCATTCAAGCCGCAGACTTCTGGCTGCGCGTCCGGCGCCATCACCAGGAAGGGGACTTTCAAAGTTATGGCCATTTCACAGGTATCCAGCTCAGTCCGCAGCCCCCGATCCTGTGGTTAGTCGCGCCCGCCCTTCGTTTCCATTCCTCGACCGGCGTCCTTCTACAGTATTTTTCGCGCGAAATTCAGGTGACTCGGATCGGGTTGAAAGAAAATTGGCGCCGCGGCATCAAAGTCGTCTTCCGCCAATAGCCCGCAACAATCTGGAACTAAAAAAAAGAAGGGAAGCGGTCTGGAGTGAACCAGCGCCACTTCCCGGGGTGTGTCCTAGAAGTGATTTAGTTGATTAGACGCCCGAGGTTTCCGAAAGGTTGCAGTTTTCTGTGGGATCAATAAAAAAGATATTTCCGCCACTTTTCATCGCGATGCCCGATCAAGCGCATCAACTGCCGTGAAGTGTGCAGAGTGAAGGGCCGCGGGCGACGCTGCAATTGCAGGCCGGCTTCTTCCGGCGTGCGGTCACCCTTGCGGTTGTTGCAGGTGTAGCAGCACGCCACCAGGTTTTCCCATGACGATCTCCCGCCACGCGAGCGCGGCATCACGTGGTCAAGCGTCAGCTCCGACGCCGGAAACGCCTGCCCGCAAAACTGGCACGTATTGCGGTCGCGTAGCAAAATATTTTTCCGCGAAAGCGCACGGCTCTGCTGAGGGATGTGCCGGTAAGTCAGCAGCCGGATTACGGATGGAACCTGGATGGCGCGCGAGGTCGAATGAACCTCGTGATGATTCGTCTCTTCTGCCTGGGCCACTCCCTTGAGCATCAACACCAGCGCCCGGCGGACGGCCGTCACATTAATGGGTTCAAAGGTTGCATTCAGTACCAGCACAGGGGCTTGCATCACGGAGGGGCGGCTTGCGGGGGTGTGCATTGGCCTTGGGGCACCGGCCTCCGACGGGGCCTTGATAGGTCCGATACTAGGTCGCGGTCGTAAGCCACTGATGAGCCGGTTGTCCATTTGCTCCCCTTTGGCCTGATCGACAAATCTGCTTGAGAGGGAAAGATGCTCTTGGCATCCTGCCGATTTCCCTCGCCTGACTCGGTTACCTCTCTGGACGAAGGGCCCGATTGCGCGCGGCTGGAAACGACTCTTCCCACGGTGAGCGCTAGTACCTCGGCCGCCCCGGCTCCTTTCAAGGCCCGGGAACAGGCATCCAGCGTCGCGCCAGTCGTCAATACATCATCTACCAGCAGGACGCGGAGGTTGTCAACTTCCACCCCTTCGCGCGTGGCGTAGGCGCCACGTATGGAGGACCACCGCTCGGTACGCGAAAGCACCAGTTTGGCCGGCCGCGGCTTCTTCCGTACGAGTAGGTATGGCCCCAAACGAATGCCCAGCAGGCCCGCCAGGGGACGCGCAATCAATTCGGCCTGGTTGTACCCCCACTCCCTCTGCCGGTCAGGGTGTAGAGGGGCGGGCACAACCACGTCCGCCCGGAAGGCCTCGGCGTTTTCCCGCACCACTTCGGCGAGCCGTTCGGCAAACCAGCGCCCGAGTGGCTTCACGTCCTCGTATTTGAGGAGCACGATGGTCTTCCCCCGCGCGTCGTTGTAATTCGCATAGCTGCGCGCGCGGTCGAACCCCCAAAATCTCGCGCGGCAAAGCCGGCAGAGCGACGGCACTGTCTGCGCAGCGATCGGGTAAGAAAACGGCCGGCCGCAGATCTGGCACATCGGCTGCGAAATTCGCTCGAAGGATGCCAGGCAATCCTCGCAAATCGGGATCCGGCTCGCGTTTACGAGAGTCTCCCCGCACACGCGGCACGGCGCCGGGAAAATCACGGAAGCCAGGGCATCGAGCGCGCGCCGGAAGATCACCACGTCGTTGTTAACCGAGAAGGAATGGGAAGACGCTAGCTCAAATTCCCCGGCGGGGAAAGGGCCAATTCTGCCGGCGGCGGCAGGTTCCACTCTCAAAAATTCATAGGCACATTCGCGGGAGGAGGTATGGCGAAGTTAGAGCAGTCCCTGCTCCATCTTTTCCTGGCAGGAGATGCAATAGCGCGTCCACGGCACGGCCTCGAGCCGCTTCTGCTGGAGTTCCTCGTGGCACGATATACATTCGCCGAAGCAATTTTCCTTGATGCGGTCCAGCGCGTCGTCCACCAGTTGAAGCATCGACCGGTCGTTATGCGTCTGGCCGAACAAAAACTCTTTCGTGTAGGAATTGGCGGCTTTGTCCGCCAGATCCACAGTGGGATCTTCGTCGGCTTCCCGCCCTTCCTGCTCGGTGCGGGCAATTCCGCGCAGCAGTTCTTCCCGCCGCGCCACCAATTTCTTTTTGTAGTAGTCGAGCCGCTTTTTATCCATGGGTCGGCCCCCTCAGCAAGGAGATTTCCCTCGCTCAAAACCTGCAATTCTAGCGACGCGCGCGGCTCTTGTCAATTTCGCGAGCAGACTGGGAGAGCCTACTCACATCGTATCCCCCTGGCGGGTGTTAAAGAGGCTGTAGGGGCAGGCATGGCAGCCCCCAAAACAATTCGAGCGGCGAGAACCGGTCTCGCCGCTCGAACCTAAGAGGATTGAATTGCTTTAACTTTGCCTCACCGGCAGATTGGCATCTCTGAAATCGCATCGCCAGAGGTGCACTCCGGAGTTTCGACCTTCTGATTTTGCCTCACGACCCACAGACCCCCGCCATTGGTCAGATAGACGAGATGTCGCCGTGGATCCGAGAGGACACTCGTGACTCCCTCAAATGTTTGAATCATCTTCGGATTGGCGGGGTCACTCAGATCCAACAGCTCCACCGTCTCGGTCCTCAGCGGCACCGCGTTGGCCCACATTCCTTCCGTCCCTTCGGCGATTCCCAGGCGGTTCCCCATGAGTTGCAGTTGTCCGACGGATGCTCCCTGCGGCCAGGAGACGCGCTCGAGCACATCCGGTTTATTCGGGTTCGTCACGTCCACCACCGTGAAGCCCTTCTTTGAATTCCGCACGATATAGAGATAATCGTGATCGCTGCGCTGCTGAAGTAGCATCTCCGTCCCCGGATTGCCCGGCAACGCCACGTGCGCAATCACGCTCGCGAGCTTATCGGTGCTCTTCGTCGGCGAGTGCTTTGCAAATGCGCTTGGTGCTGCCGCGAACGCAATTGCGAGAGCAACAAGCATGAATATATTCAGGTATGAGAGAGTTCCGTCGTTTGGTCGGTCCATAAATTCCTCCTATTTGAACCGGAATAACTCCAACAACCAATTAGACGAATTCCTGTTGGACGGTGTTGCAATTTTCTCGCATTCGAATGCGCCTCGTTTCCTCGCGCAACGCTCGAATTTTCCGTCGCCTGCGAACAATCCTCTCCCACGAAAGAACGACGGTGCTATGCTAGCGGTCTTGTCCGTATCGCCAGGAGACGCTTCTCATGCCTTCATTTTCCGGGGTGGACTACCTCGAATTCGACTCCGTGCTAAGCGACGAAGAAAAACTAGCCCGTCAGACCGCCCGCCAGTTCGTGGATGAAGAAATTCTCCCGATCATCGAGCAGTGCAACCGCGAAGGGAAATTTCCCATGCAGCTTGTGCCGCAGATGGGCGAACTGGGATTTTTCGGCGCGAACTTGCAGGGTTACGGATGCGCGGAAATGTCCAGCGTCGAGTACGGCCTCGTCACGCAGGAACTCGAGCGCGGGGATTCGGGCCTGCGAAGTTTCGTTTCCGTGCAATCCGCGCTCGTGATGTACCCCATCCATTCCTACGGCTCGGACGCGCAAAAAGACAAATGGCTGCCGCTCCTCCAACAGGGAAAAGCCATCGGTTGCTTCGGCCTCACCGAGCCGCAATTCGGCTCGAATCCGGGCGGCATGTTGACGCGCGCCGTGAAAAAAGGGGACTCCTACATCCTCAACGGCGAAAAAATGTGGATCACCAACGGCACCATCGCCGATGTCTCCGTCGTCTGGGCCAAATGCGAAGACGAAAAGGTCCGCGGCTTTCTCGTCGAAAAAGGCGCGCCGGGATTCAAAGCCTGGGACGTCCACGGAAAATGGTCGCTTCGCGCTTCCGTCACATCGGGCTTGGCGATGACCGACTGCAAAATCCCGGCTGAAAATCTTCTCCCAGGCGTCGAAAGCCTCAAGGGCCCGCTCTCTTGCCTCAACCAGGCCCGTTACGGCATCGGCTGGGGCGGCATCGGCGCGGCCATGGCCTGCTACGACACAGCCCTTCGGTACGCCCAGCAGCGCAAGCAATTCGACAATCGCCCCATCGCTTCGCACCAGCTCGTCCAGGAAAAACTCGCCTGGATGATCACGGAAATTACCAAGGCGCAGTTCCTCGCGCTTCAAGTCGGCCGCTTGAAAGATAAAGGCCGCGTGCATCCCTCGCATATATCCATGATGAAAATGAACAACATCTGGATGGCCCTCAAAACGGCCCGCATGGCGCGCGATATTCTCGGCGCCAACGGTATCGTGGACGATTACCCCATCATGCGCCACATGACCAATCTCGAATCCGTCTACACTTACGAAGGCACCAACGACATCCACAAACTTATCATCGGCGAGCGCATCACCGGCATAGCCGCCTACGTATGACCATGATCAAGCCTCGCACAATTTGGAGTGCGGTGGCTCGACACCGCTTTCTCGCAAATCGCTCGCCCGTTACAGGGCGCTCACGGGAGGCTCGACTCCCAGGCCGCATGTCTCGTAATCTCCTCGGGGTCGCCTTTGCTTTTACAGTTTTGGTGTTTCTCGCCAGTGCCGTCTCTTCCCAAGCCGCCGATCCCCCCGCTAAACCCAAAATCCGCGCCATCACGGCGTTCATCCGCCTCAATCGCGCAAATTACAAGGAGCAAATCCAGGAAACGCTGAAATTTTTGCGCCAGGCCAAGTCGGCCTTCGAAAAATCCAGCTACGAAGTCGAGAGCATCCGCATCACCACGCAGCCTTTCCCCGAATACGCCCGCGATCTCCCGCCCGATAAGGCCGTCGCTTTTCTCCTCGATTACGACGCCCTCGCCGTTAGAGAAGGCTTCGACGCCGCCATCGGCCCCGCCATGATGAAAGACTCTGATGACGCGGGATCCGCCGAAATCCTCGAGCTCGCTCTTGCGAAGTCCAAGACTCTCGAAGGCAGCGTCGTCATCGCCGGCGAAGACGGCATCCACTGGCAATCCATCCGCGCCGCCGCCCTGATCGTCAAATATCTCGAAGCCAATTCGCCCCACGGCCAGGCCAATTTCAATTTCACGGCTTCCGCGCTGGTTCCTTCCGGCACGCCGTTCTATCCCGCCTCTTACTTCACCGGGCAGGGGAAGCAATTCGCCATCGGCCTGCA